>Ga0207678_10004426_pt1 | contig 12640 bp, 8 predicted proteins | sample KBSC63metaG_FD_184319 | JGI IMG/M metagenome (GOLD analysis project Ga0207678, IMG submission 184319) | Corn rhizosphere microbial communities from Kellogg Biological Station, Michigan, USA - KBS C6-3 metaG (SPAdes) (version 2) | ecosystem: Host-associated > Plants > Roots > Rhizosphere > Soil ... | reverse complement strand
GGCCGGACCCCGGGCCAGTCCACTCACTGTCCAGCCGGTCAGCGCCCGCGCGAATTCGGTAACGTCGGCCTGCGTGTAGCCGGTGCGAACGCCGAGGGTGTGAAGCTCCATGATTTCGCGCCCGAGATTTTCGTTGAGGCCGCGCTTGCCGCCGCGCGCGGCCACCTCCTGTCCGACTGGCGAATTGGGGCCGATCGACTGCGCCTGATCGAGGTAGAGGAGCATCGCCGGATGCTGCTCCACAGCCAGAAGCATGTCTGAGAATTTGCCCAGCACGTGCGGGCGAATAGCCTCGAATTCCAGCAGACCGGCAAGCCCGATCACCGGCTGCTTATCGATCGAGACGGCGAAATGGTTGGCCCAGAAATGAACCAAGCGCTCGACGAACGGAGCGTCGGTGGTCAGCGCCGACGAGAGGCGCGCACCGGTCATGGTGACATAATCTGCGCGGATCGCCTTCTGCAGCTCCTTCTTTTCGGGATCGACGACCACGGCCTGCTTCGGCTCCCTGCTCGTTGCCATTTCGGCGGCCGGCTGGGGCATGCCGGTCACGAGCGACGCCTGCTGCAGCTTCGGCCGCTCAGCGCGATCCATGCGCTGCTGCTCACGTAGGTCGGCCAGCTGGCCAATGACATCGGCACGCCTCGGGACAGCCGCGATCACCGGCGGTCGGGGTTGGAAGCCGCGGAGCTGGCTCAGCAGCCAGGCCTTCGGATCAGACGGGATGGGATCGGCGGGGCGGGCGCCAAGACCGAAACGGTTAAGCGCAATTGCGGATGCGGGCATCGACGAGTTCTCCGTCACCTGCTTCCGCCTCGCCGGCTTAACGCGCGCTGAAATCGCAGTTTTCCCAATGAAAGCTTCTAGAAAGTATCTGACTTCACCGGTTCATTCGGTTTTCGTTCCGCCTCTCACCCATCCTTTGATCTCGCGATTGTGGTGGACGAAAACACCGGGCTCGCGCTGCTTGAGCAGCGCTGCAATTGCGCATGCGACATCCGCTGCATCAATGGCGGCGAACCGGTCCCTGCGCCCGCGCAGGAGGAGGTTTGTCACCGGGCTGATTGCGATCCCAAATCGTTCGAGGAAGGGGCGATCGCTTCCCCGTTCGCCGCGGAGCAGTCCGGGCCTGAGCAAATCCAGACGAGCAAAGCCGATCCCGGCCAAGTCCGCCTCAGTCCGACCCTTCAACGCCAAATATCGATTATTCGAATCAGGATCGGCGCCGACCGAGGAGACACTCACCAGCTGGGACGCACCGCCGTCCCGAGCTGCTCGAGCGAATTCAACCACTGCCGTCCGGTCCACTCTTTCGAACTCGGCCCAGCTGCCGGCCATTTTCCAAGTGGTACCCAGGGTCGACACCGCCGCGTCGATGCTGGTTCCGCTAAGCAGTCGTGGCCACTCTACGGCGGCCGCGATCCGTTCAGCCACGCCTGTTCCGGTCGGACGGCGCGTCAGCACGAGCAAGTCGTGATTGCGGATCAGCGGCAGCAGCTTCGATCCGACAAGGCCCGTTGCACCGACCAGGACGATGCGCATCAGAACCTGTCCGGCAACTCGACCGGACCAATCAGCTCCTCATGGCAGCGAAGAGCAAAACGGTCCGTCATCCCGGCGATGAAGTCGCCGATCCGGCGGACCTGCGGGAGATTGTCCTCGTCTCGCCATTCCGGCGGAAGCAGCGAAGGATCTGCGCGATAGGCCGAAGCCAGATTAGACACCACGCGGATCGCCTCTTCCCGCACCGCGATTAGCTCCGGAGCGTTGTAAACGCGGTCGTGGAGGAAGCGCTTGAGCGCCGTTTCTTCCGCGGCGAGCAAATCCGAAAATCCGGCGAGCTGACGGCCCGCCGAACGGACATCCTCGATGGATCGAACGCCGGAGTCCGTGATTCGCCGCTCCGTCTCCGCCAGCACGTCGCCGACCATGGTCCCGATCATGTCGCGCACCAAAGCCCGCTGCATCTTGTCGGGCGGAAGCTCGCCCGATCGCTCCCGGATCGCGCGCCAGTGCTGCTTGACCAGCGGGATTTCGAGCAAGTCGTCGAGTTGAATGAGCCCGGCGCGAAGCCCGTCGTCGATATCGTGATTGTCGTAGGCAATGTCGTCGGCAACGGCCGCGACCTGCGCCTCAAGCGACGGCCAGCTCTCCAGCTCGAGGCTGAAATCGGAATTGGCCTCGGCCAGAGCCCAGGTGGGGTGGGTGACGGGGCCATTGTGCTTCGCCAGCCCCTCCAGAGCTTCCCAGCTAAGGTTCAACCCATCGAAGCCGGGGTAAGGGGTCTCCAGCTTGCTGACGATCCGGATCGTATGGGCATTGTGGTCGAAGCCGCCGGCATCAGCCATGGCTTCCTTTAGAGCGTCTTCGCCGGCATGACCGAAGGGCGGGTGGCCGAGGTCGTGCGCGAGGCAAAGCGTTTCGGTGAGGTCCTCGTTCAGCCCGAGCGCCCGAGCCATCGTCCGGCCAATCTGCGCAACCTCCAGGCTGTGGGTGAGGCGAACGCGGTAATGGTCGCCATCAGGCGCGACGTATACCTGCGTCTTGTGTCGAAGCCGCCGGAAGGCAATCGAATGGACGATCCGGTCGCGATCGCGCTGGAAGATGTCCCGGGGACCGGGCGGACCATTATCAATTTCGGGATGAGCGCGGCCGCGCGAGCTGGAGGGTTGGGCGGCAAGCGCCGCCGCAAGGCTCATTGCGCGGGAAGCCTCGTCACCGGCTGGTCCGGATCGCTCGTCCAGTTGAAGGAGGTGATGTCGTCGCCCGACAGGGCCTCGGCAAACAGCCGCGCATCGTCGCCACTGTGGAATGGCCCGATCACGAGCCGCGCCTTCTGGCCATCGCTGGCGACATAGCCGCTGATCCCCGAGAACAGCGAGGGATCGCGGGACCGGAAACGACGGAACTGGTCGGGGAAGGCGGAAGGATTGCCGCTCGCAAGTTGGAGCCAGATCTTCCGGGCGCTGGGGTCGCCAGCCACGCGGGCGATCTGCACCGAGGCGTTCGGATCTCTAGCCCGCTCAATCTCGGGGCGCGAGATCGAGGCCACCTGCACAGGCGGCGAATATCGGGGGGGTGCGGAATCGTCCGCCTGCGACTGCGACGAAATCACCGCCGGAGTGTACGCCTGCTGGACCGGGGTCACCGTCGACGCGGGATCCGGCTGAAGCATTTGTTCAATCGAGGCGAGCCGGTCGCCTGAGCTGTTGCTGGCAACTGTAGGAGTCGGGGCAGATGGGGTAGAGCTGGCGTAACTGGCCGCCCCATTCGCCGGAAAAATGCCGAGGTGGACCGCCGCGGCCTTTTGCGCCGGCGACAACATCGCCAGCCGTCGGAAGAACGGATCCATCCGGGACGATGCGCCCGGCATTACAAAATTGAGAGCAGTTTCCGCCTCGCCAATATTGCCGCCCAGAGCTAGGATGAAGGCGCGACCGCGCTTGGCAGCGGGGTCGCTCCGCATCAGCAGCGGCTGAAGCATCGAGAGCGCCTGCGATTGCTGGCCGCTGATTGCCAGGCTGAGCGCAAGCCTGCGGCGGGCATCGTCGGGGTTGGGCCCTGAAAGCGCCGCCCGATAGTCGGCTTGCGCAAGCGCCTGCTGCCCCATCAGATCATAAGCGAGCCCGAGATCAGCGCCGATGCTGGCGACGCTGGCGCCCAGTTGCTGAGCCCTGGTGAAGTACGGCAGGGCCTCGCTCGCATTGCCAGCCGCGACCAGCGCAGCGCCCATTCCTGCCGGCGGCAGGTAGCTGTTGGGGCTGACTTCCTGAGCCCGGCCGAAGAACGAAGCTGCGGCCTCGGGATCGCCGGTTTCGAGCGCCGCACGCCCGGCCGTCACCAGCGCCTGGAAATTCGTCGGATCGGTGGCAAGGAGGCGAACGTTGTTGGCCAGCACGTCGGCGGGGTTTTGCGCGTAGGCTGCGACCGACTGCGCCGAAGTGGCAGCCGAAAACACGACCGCTCCGAGCGATATTACAAGCGCTACAGCGCTGGTGGCCCTCATTGATTTCCCCGCATCGCCATCCCCTGTGCGACTGAATCTTACGGGAAGCTTTCTGCCTAGGCCGGTTACGCCGAACCGTGCAGCAGGGGCGGCGGGACGGGCCCACCGCACCTGTTTTACTGGTTGTTCTGCCGGTTCAAGAAGCGCGGGATGTCGATCGGCTCGCGGCGGAGGCTCGCCTGCGGCTCCGAATCCTCGACCTGAGCCTTGGCGGCGCCACGGGCGATATTCTGCATCCGCTCGAACAGAGTGCCGCCAGCGAGGGACTGCGGCTTCTGATCCTTTTCTCGCGCCATTTCCTCATCGGCCGGCGGAGCGATCGGCGGAGCCCCAACCGGCGGCGTGAGAATATCGTCGCTGTCGAGCAGGAGCTCGTCACCTTCCGAAACCTCGTCAGTCTCGGTGAGATCGAGCGGCGGCAGATCCTCGGCCTCGTCTGTTTCGGGCGCAGGTTCCGGCGCCGCAGCGGCCTTCGGAGTTGGTGCACTCTGCCGGGTCGGGAAGGTGAACACCTTGGCCGGCTGCGGCTGGCTGCTGACCTCTGCATCGATCCCGGTGGCGACCACAGAGACCCGGATTTTGCCTTCGAGATCATTATTGAACGCCGAACCCCAGATGATGTTGGCATCCGGATCGACCAGCTCCTTGATGTGGCTGGCAGCCTCGTCGACCTCCATCAGCCGCATGTCCTCGCCGCCGGTGATCGAGATGATCACGCCCTTGGCGCCGCGCATCGAAACGCCGTCGAGAAGCGGGTTGGAAATGGCCTTCTCGGCTGCCTCAATCGCGCGATTGTCGCCCGACGCTTCGCCGGTACCCATCATCGCCTTGCCCATCTCGCCCATCACCGAGCGGACGTCGGCAAAATCGAGGTTGATGAGGCCGGGCATCACCATCAGGTCGGTGATCCCGCGAACGCCCTGCTGGAGCACCTCGTCGGCCATCTGGAACGCTTCCTTGAAGGTCGTGTCCGAGTTGGCGAGGCGGAACAGGTTCTGGTTCGGAATAACGATCAGGGTATCGACGTGCTGCTGAAGCTCCTCGATCCCGGAATCGGCGGAGCGGCCGCGCCGCGCACCTTCGAAGGCGAAGGGCTTGGTGACCACCCCGACGGTCAGGATTCCGCGATCGCGCGCAGCCTTGGCGATGACCGGAGCAGCGCCAGTGCCAGTGCCGCCGCCCATTCCGGCGGCGAGGAAGCACATGTGCGCGCCTTCAAGAGCCCGCTCGACCTCGTCCAGCGACTCCTCGGCGGCAGCGCGGCCGATCTCAGGACGGGAGCCAGCGCCAAGGCCCTGGGTGATCTTGAGCCCGAGCTGGATCCGCCGATCCGCGGCGGAAGCGTTGAGCGCCTGAGCGTCGGTGTTGGCCACGATGAAATCGACGCCCTGAACGTCCGCCGAGATCATGTTGGCGACAGCATTGCCGCCGGCTCCGCCGACGCCGATCACGGCGATCCGCGGACGAAGCTCGTCGACCTCAGGCCGGATGAAATCGATGCTCATATGCCCACCCCTGCAAAGATGCGCCCAAAACGCGTTAGACCCGGTGCAAAGCTTTGAATCATCGCGAGTCGCAAGCCAAGCAAAAAGTTAATGACGCGACAAAAAAGGCACAAAAAGGTGGGGATGAGGAGGGTTCCAGAGTCATTTGCGGCAATGCCGCACCCCGTATGCTGCGCCGGACGGCCGAGATTGGCGGCGAGCCGGGCGAAGAACCGGTCGCGCTCCTCGGCAGCGGCGCAGATCGGTTCCAGGCGATTTGCGGTTGGCCCGCTTGACGATGCTGTGCGGGTGCGAGTGTCACCATCGGGCTGCTTCGCGGCCGTGTTGGCGGAGCGGCGGCCGCTTGCGCCGGAAGCGGCAATCCAGGCCGCGGCGAAGACGGGGTCGCGGGCTTTGAGCGCGTAAGCGGACTTGCGGCTCATTTCGGCCTTGCGCGCGGCGAGGGTGACGTTTCCGTTGCGGCGGGGGTGACAATGAAAGTGACAGCTTTGCCCGGCGACCGTTCGTGGGAGCGGCGGGTACGGCCTGGGCGGCAGAGATACATGGGCGGCGCCTCATCCTGCGTGAAACGGCCCAGCCCCCACGCAAGCACAGGAGAGGCGCTGCAGGACAGAGGAAATTTTACGAGGCGGAATCTCGGTTTTCGAACCTAAGCGGCCAATCCTTCAGAGGGGGGAAGCCGCAAGAAATCGTTCCGGGAAGACTGTAGAGAGAACGGGAGCGGCGCCGGAGGCACGGCAGGGTTGCACAGCGAGATGAAGGGGATAATGCGCGGCACCCACAACTGGCGAGGCTGAGATGCCCTTTACTCACTACAACCTGCCGCTGGTCACGAAGGCCTTGAGCCTCTCCGGCGGTAAAAATCTCGCCAGCTTCAGTTGTCCCGACCTGATACTCCGGCCGCGAGAGCTTCGCGAGGTGTTCGGCCCGTCAATCAAAAGGGCACCGGACCGTCCCGACAGCGATGCAATTATAGGCTGGCACAAGGCTCACAAGATAATGAAGGGCTGGAAAGTGAAGGATACCTGGGAAGCGTTCCAGGAAATCGGCGTGGAGCTTACAGCGTTCGACATTTTTCCCGGTCGCGGTCGCGAGGTGCTGCATGATCTGTCGACGCCAATCCCGGTCGAATACCACAACCGCTTCGACGTGGTTTTCGATTGCATCGCCAACCAGTGCTTCGACATGGCGCGTGTTATGCGAAACTGCCTCGAGATGGTCCGCGACGGCGGGTACATCGTCCACTGTTTGCCAGTGACCATGGCGAACCAGGGCTTTTATGACGTCAGCCCCACCTTGTTTTGGGATTTCTACGGCGACAACGGCGCTACGGTGGTCGAACACCACCTGGTCGTCGGCGTGCAGCGAGACGCTGGTCGCGTGGAGCTGCACCCGCACACGCGTCTGAAACGGCTCCCGGACAACACGATGAACCTTGTACTCGTGCGCAAGAACTCAACCGTTCCTTACACCGCCCCCATCATGCATAAATTCCGGCGCTACCCGGACGTCAAGATCGTGAGGTAGCGACAGCGGGCAGTCTGTCGGCGGACTCGCCGAGCAGAGGTAAGATCGACGCCGAAAGCGTTGACGGTCGCTCTATCCGTGGGCTCATCGATCAAAAATACTGCTTGGTGCGACGGTGAACTAGCTCTCTATACAGCGCGTTGCATCGCATCGACCAACGCACAGTAAGCGGCTCGACAGGACTACCAGACTGGCTTGTCGGGCCTCGCGATCAGGTGCGCGTTAAACAGCGCTAGTTCCCACCGGGTGCAGGCTATTCAGTTTCGCGGTAATGAAAGTAGGCGAAATCCGCCGGCATCTTCGCTCCCGACAGGTCGTAGCAGGCCATGCCGACGAACGCCCCGGTGAAGTTGGGGAAACCGGGGCGGGTCACCTCGTCGGACAGAATGCTTGCATCGAACGAACCGCGTAACCAGCACCAGTCCTCGCTTTCGGCCGGCCGAAAGGCGAAGCGTGCGGTTTCGTCGTGCACATCAACCCGAAGGGCCAAGGCGCCCGGCGGCGCAGGGGCGGATTGCACCACGTTGCCGCATTCTTCGCTGCCGGGGATCGCCGACAACAACTGAACCTGGCGCTCACCATTGTCCGCAAGAGCGATCTGCAGAAAATGGTACTTGGAGCCGTTATAATAGCAGATCAGACCCGCAGCCTGCTGGAAATTCCATGGACTGAACTCGACGAGGGTTTCCGCGGTGTAGCGGAACGCCTGCTGTCGCCGTGCGACCAGCGACTGCGTGAAACGGCTGCCGATGCTCTCTCTCCCGACAAGGCGTAGATACCCCGGACGATCCGTCAGGCTGAACAGTTGCTCCGGGTATGGAGTACGCAACCATTGGAACGGGCCGGGAAGAGCGGGCGAGTCGAACTCGTGCCGCTCGTCCACCGGTACTCGCAATGTGTCCGCAACCCCTTGCCGCTCGATCTCCAGCATCGGCGTTCCGCTGCCGTCTGCTGTCCTCAGCCAATCGTCGTCGCCCCAGCGCATCGGTTGGATCGCTGTCTCCCGCCCGAGCACGCAGCGGTCGGCACCCCTCAATGGGCGTCCACAAAGGTAGACCATCCAGGTTTCGCCCGAAGGAGTTTCGACAAGGTCCCCGTGACCCGCACGCGCCAGCTCTACCCCTGGCTTGCCCTTCGAAGTTAGTACCGCGCCGTCCGGGTGTACTTCGTAAGGACCCAACAAGGAGCGGGAACGCGCCATGACGACGGCATGATTCCGCTCGGTGCCGCCTTCCGCCACCAACAAATGGTACCAGCCGTTGCGCTTGTAGAGATGCGGACCTTCGGTGAAGCCAAGTGGCGTGCCTTTGAAAACAAGCTTTCGTTCCCCGATGAGTTGTCCCGTCCGAAGATCCATCTCCTGTAGCAGAACGCCGGCGAAGCGCTGATGACCGGGGCGGTGATCCCAAAGCATGTTGAGGACCCAGCTTCGCCCGTCATCGTCGTGAAAGAGCGCGGGGTCGAAGCCGCTGCTGTTCAAAAGTACCGGATCCGACCACTCCCCATCGATCCGATCCGACCACACCCAATAATTGTGAAAATCGCGAAAGGAGGTGCCCTTGTCGCCGTTCACGGTCGTCCGGCCATACCGCTTCACGTCGGTGTAGAGCAGGTGAAAGCGCCCGCCAGCATAACTGAGATCCGGAGCCCAAATTCCACAGGAGTCCGGGTTTCCACGCATATCGAGCTGGCTCGCACGCGTCAGAGGCCGGGCGACGAAATCCCAGTTTGCAAGATCGCGGGAATGATGAATCTGGACGCCGGGGAACCATTCGAACGTGGACGTGGCGATATAATAGTCGTCGCCGACCCGCACGATGGACGGATCCGGATTGAGCCCTCGAAGGATCGGATTTCGGATGGTCATGCGGGCTTTCTTATCAAGGTCCAGAGCAAGGCTGCCCCTAGCAGGTCGGTAACGCCGAGAAGGATGAAAAACGGCTGGTACCCCACCCTGTCGACGACGGAGCCAAGGATCAGCGTAAAGATCAGGACTCCCAGATTGGCGGCCGTGCCGGCGACACCGGTTGCGGTTCCAACTTCATCCCGGGGAAAAAGATCGGATGACATGGTGATCACGGTCACCGACAGGGTCTGGTGGGCAAAGCCGCCGAGACACAGGAGAGCGACGGCGATTGCAGGGCTCTGCACCGCGCTCACGAACATCATCCCGGTCATCAGCAGCGCTCCGAGCGTGAATGCGGCGCGCCGAGCATCAACGAGCGCCAGACCACGGCGATGCAGTGCTGCCGCGACAGCCGGGCCGAACAGGCAGCCGAGATCGGCCGCAAGGAACGGCAACCACGCGAAGAGCGCGATTTGCATCAGATCAAAATGCCGTACCTTGACTAGATAGAGCGGCATCCACAGCGACAACATGCCCCAGACTGGGTCGGCGAGAAATCGTGCGGATGCGATTGCCCACAATTCTCTCCGCCGCAGCAGCCGCCGGAGGAGGGGCCGCGATCCTCCGCCGGCGAGCTGTTCCTCCTGGCCGGAGCGGATAAACTCACGCTCCTGCTGAGTAATCGCGCGCTGCGTTGAAGGCGGCGCGTACCAGAACGCCCATGCACCAAGCCAAATCAGTCCCGCCGCTCCGGTAATGAAGAAGGCCAGGCGCCAATCGCCACGGTAAATCGACCACGCTACGAACGGGGGCGCCAACACGGCTCCGAATGAGGCTCCGATGTTGTAGATTCCGCCGGCGATTCCCCGCTCCCTGGCCGGGAACCATTCCGCCACCACTTTCATTCCGGCCGGCTGCGCCGCCCCTTCGGCAAGCCCGAGAAATCCTCGCAGCGCGGCGAACCCGAACCAGCCGCTGGCCAAGCCTTGAGCCATCGTGAGCAGCGACCACGCGGCCACGAACAACGCGAAGCCCGTCTTTAGACCGATCACATCAAGAGCATAGCCGCAGAGAGGCTGGAACATGATGCCAAGTTGGAAAGTCCCCGTAACCCACGAATATTGGGCAGTTGAGATATGTTGTTCGGCCATGATGGTCGGCGCGGCGACCCCGAGGATGCTGCGGCTGAGATAGTTCAAGACCGTTGCGCCGACGAACAGCGCGATGATCGTCCATCGAGTGGATCGGAACCTTCTCAATACCCCCTCCTGAACTGATAACGTTACCAGCACCTCGTCGGCAAATCCAGCGGTTCGGACGAGCGTTCTGCGGGTAGCTCCAACTTCTCTAACGCGGCCGCTTTGCAGTACAAGGCGGGCGGAGGGGCAGCGATCATTCTCTTGAAAACAGCTGACTTATTTCCTTCCAATCCACTGAATGCTGCGCAGAGGACGGCCCAAAACGGACTCGGCGGGCTAAGGATTCGCATGCCGCCAAGACCGGTTGACTAAAAACTCAGACAACAATAAGAATGGTAACGTTACCACCGCTGGCCTGCTTGACGACTCGTTTTGCGTTTCGCTGCGGCCACTACGGGGAGCGAGACAACATCGTGGCAATCGCTAACGATTTGAGGGGGCATCTTATGGCGAAATTGGTCACTATCGGAGGGTTTGGCTTCGGGGGCTGCGCGCGCGGCGACAGCACTAGCGCCGGCGCAAGTGCGAATCATGCACGCGGCGCACGCCTGCTGTGCCGAACCGGAATCGCAGCACTCGCCTGCTCAACGATGGCGCAACCGGCATTTTCGCAAACCGCAAACCCGCCACAGGCCCCGGCGACGCCTGCGGACAAGGCGGTGGTGCCGGATGTGGTCGCGAAGACGCAGGCGAATGCCGCGCCTGATGAAAAGGTGATTACGGTCACCGGCACCCGAATCACCAACGGCTTCCACGCTCCGACGCCCACCACGGTCATCGGCCAGGAGCAACTCAACGCGAATGCCGAGCCGAACGTGTTTACTACGGTCACTCAGCTGCCATCTCTGCAGGGTTCGAGCGGCACGACCACACTCACCTACAGCACATCAAGCGGTCAACAGGGCCTGAGCGCATTTTCCCTGCGCGGACTCGGCACCATCCGAACGTTGACACTGATCGACGGGCAGCGGGTAGTCGGCGCCTATTACAACGGCACCCCGGACGTGAGCCTGTTCCCGCAACTGCTGATCAAGCGGGTCGACGTAGTCAACGGCGGCGCATCCGCGTCCTATGGTTCGGACGCGATCGGCGGCGTCGTCAACTTCATCACCGACACGCATTTCGAAGGCGTCAAGGGCAACATCCAGGGCGGCATCTCGAAGTACAATGACGACAAGCAGGGCCTGTTTCAGATCGCGGCCGGCGATAAATTCATCGGCGGCCGGCTCCATGTTGTTGGAAGCGCGGAATATGCCAAGGAAGACGGCGTCGGTCCTGGACCGTTCGGCCTCGGCCTCGCCGGCGGTCGCGACTGGTTCAAAGGAACCACGCTCATCAACCGAAACGTGACCAACGACGGATTGCCGCAATATGTCGTGCGCGATTACGGCCAGCCGTATAACTACACGCGTTACGGCGTCATCAGTGCCGGTCCGCTTCAGGGCATCGCCTTCGATGCGAACGGAAACCCCTTCCAGTTCAACTACGGCTCAAACGGGGTGCCGGCGAAAAACTCGTCGGGGACGGTGATCGGCTGCTATCCCGGCTTTTGCGTTGGCGGCGACCTTTCGGGGAACGTCGACAGCGGCCGCACCCTACAATCCGCTATCGAGCGGCTGACGGGCTACGGCCGCGTCGGCTTCGACATCACCCCCGATAACGAGATTTACGTCTCCTACAGCGCAGGTGACGTGAAGACTCACAACCAGCCGGTCAACGGGCAGCAGCGCCCCAATCTTACGATTCAATGCGCCAATCCGTTCGTACCTGCTTCGATTCAGGATTTGTGCGCCGCAAACGGAATCACGAATTTCCGCTACGGGACCAGCGATTACATCCTCCCGAACACCATCGTTCACACGGACCGGCGTGAGTTCCGCCTGGTGCTTGGAGCCAAAGGCAGCTTCCACTTGGCGAGCGACTGGACCTATGACGCTTATTACGAGCGCGGAGTGAACCATACGAGCGTCGACGTCAGTAACATCTCACTGACACCCCGCTTTCTTCGCGCGATCGACGCGACGATGTTGAACGGCGTGATCGTTTGCGCGGATCCGGTCGCGCGAGCGAACGGCTGCCAACCGATCGACATCCTGAGCGGAGCGACACCCTCGGCTGCTGCCCTGGCTTACGTGCAGCCGGACAACGGACCGTTCCAGCGGCTTCGAATGACTCAGGACGTCGCCAGCATCAACTTCTCCGGCACTCCGCTTAACCTCTGGGCTGGGCCCCTGTCGGTGGCGTTCGGCGCAGAGTGGCGGAAAGAATATTACACGGTTCGCGCCGATCCTTATGGCGCGGGCGTCAGCGACATCAGTCCGAACAGTGCGGATTATCCGGCCGATCCCCTGCTGAACTCGGCCACAGGGAGCAACTGGTATGCCGGCAATTACAAGAACGGGCACGGCACCTTCAACGTCAAGGAAGCCTATCTCGAGCTCAACCTTCCGCTCTTCAATTCGCACGCGATTGGACGCGCCAACCTCAACGGAGCCGCTCGGCTCACCGACTACAGCACCTATGGCAGGAACTGGACCTGGAAAGTCGGCGGGACCTG
>Ga0207678_10004422_pt1 | contig 12642 bp, 6 predicted proteins | sample KBSC63metaG_FD_184319 | JGI IMG/M metagenome (GOLD analysis project Ga0207678, IMG submission 184319) | Corn rhizosphere microbial communities from Kellogg Biological Station, Michigan, USA - KBS C6-3 metaG (SPAdes) (version 2) | ecosystem: Host-associated > Plants > Roots > Rhizosphere > Soil ... | reverse complement strand
GAGTCCGACCGCAACACCGTGCGGCGCGTGCGCCGGGTGCGCGATGGGGCGAAGCTCGTCATCAAGACCTCGACACGCGAGTACCCGAGCGTGCGCGAAGTGCGGCGCCTCGAGTTCGAATATCACGTGCTGCGCCGGGTCCATTCGGCGGGAGTGATCGGCGCGGTCGACATCGAGCGCGACGCTGGGCGCGTGGCGCTGGTGCTCGAGGACTTTGGCGGGGAGCGGCTCTCGTCCCACGCATCGCGCGGGACGGCGCGCGGCATGAGCCTGGACGTGTTCTTCCCGCTGGCGGCCAAGATCGTGAGCTCGCTCGGGCACATCCACGCCTGCGGCGTGATGCACAAGGACATCAACCCCGGAAATATCCTGGTCAATCCCGGCAGCCGCGAGCTCAAGCTGATCGACTTTTCGATCGCCTCCGAGCTGAGCCGCGAGCACCTCGACGCCGCGCCGCACAACGCGCTGGAAGGTACGCTGCCGTACCTCTCTCCGGAGCAGACCGGGCGCATGAATCGCGACCTGGACTACCGCACCGACTACTACTCGCTGGGGATCACCTTCTTCGAGCTGCTCACGGGCTCGCTCCCGTTCAGCGCGCAGGACGTGCTCGGCTACATCCATTGCCACCTCTCGCGGCCCGCGCCAGACGCGCGCGAGCTCAACCCCGAGCTGCCGATCGGGCTGGCCCAGATCGTGGCCAAGCTGATGGCCAAAAGCCCGGACGATCGTTACCAGAGCGCGCGCGGCCTGGCCGCCGATCTGGAGCAGTGCCGGAACGCCTGGCAGCAGCAGCACCAGGTCCCGGCGTTCGAGCTGGGCACGCGCGACGTCTCGGAGCGCTTTCAGGTCTCGCAGGCCCTGCTCGGACGCGAGCAGGAGGCGGCTCGGCTGCTATCGGTCTTCGAGCGCGCGGCGTCGGGCCCCGCGCAGCTGCTGCTGGTCTCCGGCTACTCGGGCATCGGCAAGAGCACCTTGATCTCCGAGCTCCACAAGCCGGTGGTGGAGAAGCGCGCACATTTCGCGGCGGGCAAGTTCGAGCAGCTCGAGCGCAACCTGCCCTACGGAGCCTTGCTGCAGGCGCTGCGCGGCGTGCTCAAACAGATCCTGAGCGAACCCGAGCGCCAGCTCCTGGCGCGCCGCGATCGCCTGCGCAACGCGCTCGGCAACGACGCCGCGGTGCTCTTTCCGTTGTTGCCCGAGCTGAGCCAGATCCTCGGCCCGCAGCCGAGCGTGGCCGAGCTCTCGGCGCGGGAAGCACAGAGCCGGTTGCAGCGCCTGTTCCGCGGTTTGCTGCGCGCCATCGCCACGGCAGAGCAGCCGCTGGTGCTGTTTCTGGATGACCTGCAGTGGACCGACGGCTCCACCCCCCAGCTGCTCGCGCACCTGTTGGGCGAGGAACAGCTGCGCTACGTGTGCTTCATCGGCGCCTACCGCGACAACGAGGTGACCGAAGGCCACCTGTTGCGCCTGGGCCTCGACGAGCTGAAGGGCAAGCGCCCCGAGCTCGTGCACGAGCTCTCGCTCCGACCGCTACCCGAGGCCAGCGTGGAGCAGATCGTCGCGGGCACTCTGCATTGTCAGGTCGCGGAGTGCCGAAGCTTCGCTCAGCAGCTGTTCCAGAAGACGGGGGGCAACCCGTTCTTCGTGCATGAGCTGCTCGCCGTGCTGCACCGCCAGGGCGGCATCCAGTTCTCCGCGGAGCGTGGGGGCTGGGTCTGGCACGAAGAGGTGCTGCAGCGCGCCGCGCTGACCGACAACGTGGTGGATCTGGTGCTCGGCCGGCTGCGCGAGCTGCCGGCGGACACGCTCACGTGCCTGGGGATCGCCGCTTGCCTGGGTAAGGAGTTTGATCTGGGGCTGCTCGCGCGCATCGCGGGCAAGACGCCGGGCGCGGTCGCCGCCGCCCTCTGGCAGGCCGTCGAGCGCGAGCTGCTCTTGCCGCGGGGCGAAGCGCACCGGCTCTTGCGGCATGATGCCGCGGACAGCGCGCTGGAGCTGGCCGACGCAGGCATCACCTATCAGTTCCCGCACGACCGCGTGCTGGAGGCGGCCTACGCCCTGCTCGACGAGCGGCAACGCGCGGAGCTGCATCTGCGCATCGGCCGCGAGCTCCAGCGCCGCATCCCGGTGTCGGAGCGCGCGGAGCGCGTGTTCGACTTCATCGATCACCTGAACCGCGGCCGGAGCCTGCTGAGCGAGCTGAGCCAGCGCCTGGAGCTGGCCGAGCTGAACCACGCCGCGGGCGCCCGAGCGCGGCGCTCTGCGGCTTACGCGCCTGCCATCGCCTACCTGGAGCGGGCACGCGCATTACTCTCGGACGCCGAGTGGCAAGGCCGCCGCGATCTCGACTTCGCCTGCCGGCGCATGGCGGCCGAGTGTCTGTTTCTGTCGGGGCGCGTCGAGCCTGCTCAGCGAGCCTGCGAGGAGCTGTTCGGTGCGGCGCCGGACGCGGCCAGCCGCGCCTCCGCCTTCGTCTTGAAGGCCGCCATCCAGGAGCAGCAGAGCCAGCTCGGCGCGACCGTCGACACGATCCGACAGGCGCTGGCGGAGCTGAGCGTCGAGCTGCCCAGCGAGCCTGCCGCGATCGAGCAGGGCATCGGCGCGGGCATCGGCAAGATGCTCGGCCACCTCGAGCGCGTGGCGATCGAGGACCTGGTCAAGCTGCCGGCGGCGCAGGATCCGCTGCGCATCGCGGCCGCCGAGCTGCTGTTCCAGATCATCCCCGCGGCCAGCCAGATCAACCCGCCGCTGTTCATCCTGGCGGAGCTGATCCTGTTCGACATGGCGCTGACGCACGGCACCGTGCCCGGCTCCGCCAAGAACGTGATGGACTGCGGCATCGTGTTCAGCGCGATCCTCAAGGACTACTCGCGCGCCTACCGCATGGGCCGGGCCGCCTTCAAGCTGCTGGAACGCAGCTTACCGACGCCGCTAGAGTCCTCCGTGAACTTCGTGTTCGGCTGCTTCATCTCGCACTGGGGCGCGCACTACCAGGAGGGCCTCGACGCGCTCGCCCGCGGCTACCAGCGCGGCATCGATCTGGGCGACACGCTGCACGCTTCGTATTCGATCGTGCACCAGGCCAAGAGCATGCTGTTCGCCGGCAAGCGGCTGGACGACTGCGCCACGCTGACCAACCGCGCCCTCGCCTACTGCCAGGACACCGGCGCCGTCGGCAACGCGGCCCTGCCCCACATCCTGCGGCGAGCGCTGGGCCAGCTGACGACCCTGTACGCCGACACGAGCGACGTGCAACTCTCCGACGCCGAGTTCAGCGCCGAGATCGAGAAGACGCAGAACGGGCACTTCCTGCTGGTGCTCGGCCAGACCCAGACCCTGGCCCAGCTGATCCTCGGTGATCTGGCGCGCGCCGCTCAATGGGACGCCTTCGCCACCCGGCACCTGATGGTGGGCAACGGCGCGTTCCCCGTGCCCGACTATTACCTGCTCCAATCGCTGTTGCTGGCGCGGCAGTGGGCCTCTGCGGCTACGCCCGAGCGCGCGCACATTCTGCAGACGCTGGAGCAGCACCGCGACGCGCTGAAGGTGTTCGGCACGGCCAGCCCCGCCAACTACCAGCACAAGCACCTGCTGGTCAGCGCCGAGCTGGCGCGCCTGTCGGGGGCTTCCATCGACGAAGTGCTGCGGCTCCACCGCGAGGCCGTCCATTCCTGTGGCGACGACTTCCCGCAGCTGCGCGCGCTGGCGCAGGAGACGCTGGCGGAGTTCTGGAAGGAGCGTGGCCACCCGGAATTCGCGCGCGAGTGCTTGCTGGAAGCATATCACCTGTACCGGCACTGGGGCGCGACCGCAAAGCTGACCCAGCTGGAGCACGCGCACGGCAAGTGGCTGCGCCCCGAGGCGCGCGGGCAGCAGAGCGCGGCCGGCGGCACGCTGGCCACGGCCACCGCCACCGCCAGCCTGGGCGGGCACGATCTCGACGTGGCGTCGGCGCTGAAGGCCACGCTGGCCATCTCCGGTGAGGTGAAGCCCGCGCGCCTGTTCGCGGTGCTGATGCAGACCATCATCGAAAACGTGGGCGCCGCGCATGGCTACCTGATCCTGAAGGACACGGAGCGCGATGAGCTGCGGGTCGTGGCGCGCGCGGCGATCGACGAGGAGCCGGACGGAGCGCTGCGCATCCCGCTGGAGAGCTGCACGACGCTATCTCGGGAGATGGTGCGCTTCGTCGCGCGCACGCACGAGACCCTCGTGCTCGACGACGCCAGTCGCGACGAGACCTACGAGAAGGATCCCTACGTCAGCGGCCACGGCGTGAAGTCCGCGCTGTGCATGCCGATCCTGAATCAGGGCAGGCTGCTGGCCGTGCTGTACGCCGAAAACAACGCCGTCGCGCGCGCCTTCACGCACGCCCGCTTGCTGTTCTTGCGTGTGCTGGCGGGTCAGGCCGCGGTGTCCATCGCCAACGCGAACCTGTACGATCGGCTGGAGGCAGAGGTCGCCGAACGCACGCGCGAGCTGAGCGAACGCAGCCGCGAGGTCAGCGCCATGCTCAACAGCCTGGAACAGGGCGTGTTCCTGATCGACGACCGCTTGCGAATCCAGCCGCGCTACTCGGCGCACTTGCCCGAGCTCCTGGGCACGCCAGAGATCTCGGGCCGCGACTGCATGGAGCTGCTGTTCCGCGACTCCAACCTGAGCGCCGACACGCTGAACAAGGTGCGCGCCGCGCTGGACTTCAGCTTCGGCGTGCCGGTGCTGTTTGCGCAGGCCAACAAATCGCACTGGGTGCGCGAGTTCCAGCGCGCCGGCCGCGGTGGCGAGAAGCGCAGCTTCGAGGTCGACTGGACCCTGATCGCCGATGACGACGACAAGGTGCAGCGCATCCTGGTCGCTCTGCGCGACGTGACCTTGCTGCGGCAGATGAGCGCCAAGGCGGCGCAGCACGCGCGCGATCTCGACTACGTGGGGCAGATCCTGGACGCCGGCGTCGAGCACTTCCAGCGCTTCTGCTCCTCGGCTCGCGACCTGATGCAGGAGGGCGAGCAGCTGCTCGAGAGCGTGAGCGAGCTGCGGCCCGAGACGCGCGACCGTGTCTTCCGCGGCCTGCATACCGTCAAGGGCAACGCGCGCTTGCTCGGGCTGAGCCACCTCGCGAACACGGTGCACCTGGCCGAAGAGAGCTTCGACTCGCGCCAGAGCGCGCCGATCGACGCCGCGCGCCGCGAGCAGATGCGCGCCGCCCTGGCCTCGGTGCTGGCCGCGATCGACGAGTACGAGCGCATCTATCGCGACAAGCTGGCGAGCGTGCTGCAGCAGCCCGGTCGCGCCGACGACCCCGCCTGGCAGGCGATCGCGACGCGCCTGGAGGAGGCCAAGGGAGGGCTGCTGGGGCCGCACGATACGCTGACCGCGATCGAGGCCGTGGTGCGGCGCGCCGGCTCCGTGAAGCTGAGTCAGCTGGTGCAACAGGCGGCGCGCTTGCTGCCCGTCCTGGCGCAGGAGCTGGGCAAGCCCGCGCCCGCGCTGGAGCTGGAAGACCGCGGTATCTCCATGAGCGGAAGCTGGGCCCGGCCGCTCTCCGATTGCCTGGTGCACGTGTTCCAGAACGCGCTCGATCACGGCCTGGAGACGGCGGAGCAGCGCCTCGCCCAGCACAAACCGGCGCGCGGCACGCTGCGCGTACGCGTGCAACAGGGCGCGCGCGGCACTGCCCTGCGCATCACGGACGACGGCCGCGGCCTGAACCTGGCGGCGCTGCGCGCGCGCGCCGGCGTGGGCGAAGAGCCCGACGAGCAGACGGCCCAGCGCATCTTCGACGCCGGAGTCTCGACCGCTGCCAACGTGACGCAGGTCTCGGGGCGCGGCGTGGGGCTCGACGCCGTGCGGGCGCTGGTGCGAGGCCTGGGCGGCGATGTCTCGCTCGCGCTCGGTGCAACGCTGGAGCCCGGCTTTCGCGCCTTCGAGCTCAACCTGGAGTTGCCCGTGCAAGCCACGCTGGACGAGCCCGCTCGCCCTTCGCGGCCGCCGGCCTCCTCCGAACATCGCGCGCCGCTGGTGACCCGGTGAGAAGGCACCGCCCATGAGCAGCAGCAAGCCACTCCGCGTCCTGGTGATCGATGACTCGCCGCAGTTCCGGCAGCAGGTCTGCGCCGCGCTGCAGGCGAGCGGCCTCGAGGTGGCGGAAGCCAGCGAAGGCTACGAGGCGCTCTGGCGGGTGCGCGCCGAGGGCGTGTTCGATCTGATCCTGGCCGATGTCCACATGCCGAACCTGGATGGCATCGTGTTCATCCGCGAAGTGCGCAAGCTGCCCGAGTACAAGGACGTGCCGATCTTCGTGCTGACCTCGGACGGCTCGCGGGATCGCCGCGAGGAGGGACGCGGGGCGGGCGCCACCGCCTGGCTGCTCAAGCCCCCCGACCTGCCGGCGCTGGTCCACACCGTGCACGCGGCCCTGCTGCAGCTGATCAAGGCCCGGGACCCCAATGTCGCCTCCCGTCCGTCGTTGACGCCCGTTGCAGGGCCGGCGTCGACGCGCACTGGCTTGCGCTCTTCGCGTGCGCCAGCGTCCCGCGGGGCGCGCCCGAGCACGCGCCCGCCACCCCGCAGGTAGGGTCCAGGGGGTCTAGAGGTCCAGGGAGGAATCAGAGCAGAAGGGCTCGGTACCCTAGCGCGGCGTGCGTCCCCAGGAATGCCCACTGTTTGCCCTGCGTTCGCACGATGGGCAGTCCGGCGCCGCCGCTCTTGGAACCCGGAGGCCATCTGGAGTGCCCTTGCAGATCGGCAAAACGAAGTTTCCATGGAAACCTCCCAACGTGCTCGCGAAAGGGGCCCGGCGCCGCCGCTGTGGAAGCTGGGCGGCGTGAGACCCTAGGTTGCCCATCGTGCAAACGCGGGACAGGCAGTGGGCAGTCCTGGGGTCGATCGGGGCGCTGGCGCGCCGAGCCCCTCTTCACGCCGTCTTGCCGTCGAAGCGCGGCGACGCACTCCGTTCACGATCGACGTACTCTTCGAAGCTGGGCGCGGTCGCTGTTCGTTCCAGGACGCGAGCTTGCCGATCCAGCTCGCGAATTGCGCACAGCTTGTCGTCGTTGCCGAGCTGGGCCGCGTCGACCGCCTGGCGCAGCACGCGCAGCGTCTGATCGTAGACGCGCAGCGGCACGGGGAACGGGTGCCCGTCTTTGCCCCCGTGAGCGAGGGAGAAGCGCGCCGGGTCGCTGAAGCGGCAGGGCGCTCCGTGCACGACCTCCGCCACGTGCGCGAGCGCCTCCACCGTGCGCGCACCCACGCCGGGCACCAGCAAGAGCTCCGCGAAGTCGCGCGGCCCGCGCTCGGCCGCTGCCGCGAGCGCTCCGCGCAGGCGGCGCAGCACGACGTCTTCAGCGCGCACCTCATGGTGGGCAGGCAGCGACAGATACGGCAGCACGCCTTGTACGGGCAGAGGCGCCGGCACGGGCGCGGGGCGCTCCTTCTGCAGCAGCGCGAGCACTCGATCCGGTCCGGTCGCGAGCAGCTCCAGCTGCACGCCGCGGCTGCGCTGTGCGCGGGCGTCCGCCAGGTTCACGATCTGGCCGCGGCTCGGCCCCTCCACCGCGGCGTGTGGATCGTCGACGAAGCTGGTCAGCCCGGCGCTCTTCCAGTGGTAACGCCGGGCCAGCTTGGCGCTGGGCAGCATGCCCTGTTGCACCACCGTCCAGGCGCCGCCGCGGGTGACGAAGAAGCCGTGCAAGTACAGCTCGAAGCCGTCCTGCACCGCGGCGGAGTCGACCTTTGCCACCAGACGGCTGGTGCGCGCCAGCCCCTCACCGTCGGCGCCCGTGCGCTCCGCGACCGCGAGCAGCTCGTCCGGAGTCTTCCGCGAGTGACGGCCGCGCCCGCCGCAGACGTAGACGCCGAGCTCGTCCTGGACCGGAGCGAGCCCGCGCTTGAGCGCGCCGATCACGCTGGTGGTGATGCCGCTGGAGTGCCAGTCCATGCCCATCACGGCGCCGAAGGCCTGAAACCAGAACGGGTGCGCCAGCCGCGCGAGCAGCTCCTCCGGCCCGTAGTGATGCACGACCGCTTCCGAGATCAGCCGCCCGAGCCGCGCCATGCGCTGGCCCAGCCACGCGGGCACACGCCCGCCGTGCAAGGGCAGATCTGCGAAGCCGGTACGCTGGCCCACGTCCGAAGACTATTCCCGTCTGCCAGGGTTGGCAATTCAGGCGGGCGGGAGCGCGGGCTTGCGAAACACCAGCAGCTGATTGTTGGCCGGCATCGGCACCCGCTCCTCGAGCGCGAGCCCGGCGCTCTCCGCGAGCGCCGCGACCGCCTCGAAGTCGCGCACGCCCCAGCTCGGATCGCGCTGGCGCAGATCGGCGTCGAAGGCCGCGTTGCTCGGCGCCGTCGCGCGCCCATCGATGTGGTAGGGGCCGTACAGGATCAGCAGCCCACCGGGCAGCAGGTGCCGGCGTGTTCCCTCGAACAAGCCCTGCGCGCAGCGCCAGGGCGCGATGTGCACCAGGTTCGCGCAGAACATCGCCTCGACAGCGCCGACACCATAGTCCTCCGCGCACACGTCGAGCTGCGCGGGCGGCTCGACGTTGGAGAGCTCCGCCGTCCAGGCGCGGATGCTCGCCAGATGGCTCGGCTCGAGGTCGCTCGGTAAGAAGCGCAGCTCAGGCAGCTGCTGCGCGAAGTGGGCGACGTGCTGCCCGCTGCCGCTCGCCAGCTCCAGCACCCGGCCTTGCCGCGGCAACAGACGCGCGAGCACCTGCAGGATGGGCTCCTTGTTGCGCTCGGGAGCGGGCCAGCACAGTTTCATTCGTCCTCGTACCCGGAGGCCACCGCCTCGATCAAATGGAACGACCCTGGCGCGAGCTCCCAGCGCAAATACAGATGCGGCAAGCCCTCGGGAAAGAAGCCCTCGGTGCCATGATCGAAGAGCGTGCCGCCGATCTCCCCCTCGGCTCCGTAGTAGGCGTGTTCCACCAGCTCTCGATCAGACCAGCGATGCTCCGCCGCAATGGGGTCCTCCAGGCTCGGGGCGAGCGGTCCCGAAACGCGGTCGTGGAAGCTGGCCCAGGAGCGCCCCTCGAGCGCGGCGCGCACGCTGTCCCGCACCGCAACAAAGCGGGGCGCCGTGGTCTGGTCCACGTCCAGCAGGTGCTGCAGCTGGCCGAGCACGTTGCAGAACAAAATCGCGGTAGGACCGAGCCGCTCCAGCAGCAGCGCGAAGCGATCCGGGTGAAACACCAGCTGATCTTCGCCGATCATTTCCAGCGCCGGGCGCGGATCGAGCGGCACGCGAGCGAGCTTGTGCCGCAAGAGCCAGCGCGCCAGCGGATCCGGCTCGAGCACCACCACGCGCTGGAAGCGCTCCAGCAGAAACGGCTGCAGGTTGTAGCCCGCGCTCGGCCCGACCAGCAGCAGCGTAGGCTCGCTCGTGCGCCAGCTGAGCAACCACTCGCCCAGTGGCCAGCGAAAGGGCTCCCAGAGCCGTGCCGCGTAACGCAGCGCGCGCAGGTGGTAGCGCACCCCGCCCGCGGGGTTCCACAGCCTCGAGGGCGAGCGCACCGCGCGGCGCGCGCCCAAGGACGGAGGGCTGGGCTCAGACGGCATCGGACACGCTGCTGAGCTCGAACTCCTTCACGCGCAGCGCGGGCACCCACAGGTTGCTCGCGCTGCCTTCGCGCGGCGACGCGCGCACGCTCGCCGACATGGCCTCGACCTGCCGCAGCACGCGGATTGGACTGTCGTTCCAGCGGAAGTTGCTCACGGGATGCGCGATCTTGCCGTTCTCCAGCCAGAATACTCCGTCACGAGTGAGCCCCGTCAAGAGCAACGTGCGCGGGTCGACGAAGCGGATGTACCACAAGCTCGTGATCAGCACGCCGCGCTCGGTGGAAGCGATCAGCTCGTCCAGCGAGCCCTGGCCGCCGCTCATGATCAGGTTCGACGGTGGGGGCACGGGTTCCCGGTCGCGCTGCTGCGCCCAGAAGCGCTCGCACGCCAGGTTCTGGAGCTTTCCGCGCTCGATCCAGGCGCGCGGCAGCTGCGGCTGACCGTCACCGGAGAAGGGTGCGCCGGGCGCAACCGGCGCTGCCGGATCGGAGTGCAGGGACACGCTCTCGGGAAATAGCTGCTGGCCCAGCTTGGTCTTGCCCCCGGGCTCGGAGAAGAAGCTGCGCCCCTCGTCCGCGCTGCGCGCGCTCATGCTGAAGGCCAGCAGCTGCATCAGGCTGGCCACGCAGGCGGGCTCCAGCACCGTGACGTATTTGCCCGGCGCGAGCGGCTTGGGCGCCACCGAGCGCCGCGCCTTGTCGATGGCGCGCTCGGCGCAGCGCGCGTGGTCGATCTGTTTCACCGAGTTTCCGGAGCCCGACGCCCAGCCCGATCCGTCGCCGCGCGCGGTGCGAACCGTGGTCGAGAAGCCGGCCTCCGTGCTGCGATGGTAGGCGCGCAGGCCGCGCCGATTGGCGATCCAGCTGGCGCGATCGCTGGCCTCGGAGAAGCCCGCCGCGACCAGGCCGGCGCCGCGCGCCCGGTCCAGGCAGGCGGCGCTGCCCGCCACCATCTGAGCCGCCGCCTGGCTGCTCAGCGCAGGATCGAACGCGTTGACCGCGGCGTAGCTCTGCGGCCCGAGATCGGGCATGCGCTCCGGATCCTCGGGCGCCAGCTGGGCGAGCTGCTCGGAGCGAGCCACCAGCTCCTGCAGGCTGAGCGGGTCGAGCTGGTTCACGGTGGCCGTCGCGCTCTTGCGCCCGAACGTGCTGCGCAGGCTGAGCTCGTGATCGCAGTAGTGGCCGCTGGTCGAGGGCGAGTTGCGGGCGAAGCGCAGATGTCCCGACTCGGTCGCCACCAGGCTGACCTGGGCTTCGTCCGCGCGGCTCAGCCCGAGCACGCGCTCCAGCAGCTGCTTGCCTTCCGCTTCGCTCAACATGCTCCGGCCTTCCGCCTCATGCCTTCCGAGACGTGTTCAGCACATCGATCTGCCGGAAGCGCGCCGGACAGCAGCCGTGACTCACGGCGTTGGACTGCGAGGGCTCGCCCTTGCCGTCGAACAGCGATCCGCCCACGTAGTACTCGTCGCGGCTGCAGATCGCGTCGCAAGCTGCCCAGAAGCGCGGGGTGCTGGACTGGTACGCCACGTCCTTGAGCAGGCCGGTGACACGCCCGCCCTTGACCTGCCACGCCGTCTGACCACTGAATTGAAAGTTGTAGCGCTGGTGGTCGATGCTGTAGCTGCTGCGGCCCTTGATCAGGATCGCGTCGTCGGTGTTCGCGATCAGCTGCGCCAGGGACAGCGGCTGTGGCCCCGGGAGCAGGTTCACATTGGGCATGCGCTGGAACGGCACATCGCGCCAGCTCTCGGCGTACGAACAGGCAAAGCCGCGCGGCGCGTGCACCCAGCGCGCTTGATCGCGCGTGAGCTGATAGTTGACGAAGCGGCCGCGCTCGATCAGCGGCCACTCGCGTGTGGCCTCTCCATCATCGTCATAGCCCGAGGTGGCGAGCGATCCCGGCGCGGTCTTGTCGGCGACCACATTGATCAGCTCGCTGCCCAGCTGAAAGCTGCCGAGCTTGTCCGGAGTCAGAAAGCTCGTGCCAGCGTAGTTGGCCTCCATGCCCAGCGCGCGATCGAGCTCGGTGGAATGGCCGAGCGACTCATGGATCGTGAGCCACAGGTGCGTGGGATGCAGGATCAGGTCGCGCTTGCCAGGTTCGACCGAAGGCGCGGCGTGCTTGGCTCGAGCGTCGCTCGCGGCCTCGCGCACGTCGTCTTCCCACGGGTAGTCTTCCACGTACTCGTAACCCATGGCGCGCGGATCGGTGTACGAGTCGCGCGTCTCGAAGCCGCCCTGGTTCTGATCGACGCTGGTGATGGTGAAGGCCGGGTGCAGACGATCGAGCGTCTGCTCGATCAGCGCCCCCTCGCTGGAAGCAAAGAACTTGTGCTCGCGCAGGAAGGTCATGCGCGAGTCGACGAAGCTGACAGCCGGCTGGCGCTGGGCGAGAGCGTTGATGGATAGCAGCCGGTCGAGCTTTTCCTGGAGCGAAACCTGAAAAGAGTCCCGGCGCAGCGGCGTGCGGTACACCGCCACGTGCCGCTCGGCGGGCGCCAGCTGCACCGGCTCGCGTTGCAGCGCGGAGTTGGTCCTGGCGATGGTCACCGCCTGCCGCGCCACGCGCACGACCTCCTCGCGCGTGAGCTCACTGCTCGCGGCAAAGCCCCAGGTGCCCTGCGCGATCACGCGCACACCGAAGCCGCGGCTGGTGTCGTCTGCCACCGAGACCACGCGCGCCTCGCGCGTCCGCAACGACTGCGTGCGATAGTCGGCGATGCGCACGTCGGCGTAGCTCGCGCCTGCCGAGCGCGCGGCGTCCAGCGCCAGGGCCGCCAGCGCCCTCACCTCCGGATCGAAGGCGGGCTCGGGCGCCTCCGGCTGCGCCGGCGTGCGCGCGGGCTGAGCGCAGCCTTCGAGCAGACCGAGCGAACCGCCTGCGAGCGCCCCGAGCAATTCCCGTCGCCTCATGCCGGCGCCTGCCATACCGCCCCTGTCCCCGATCCTCAACCGCCCGTCCCGCGCGCCCCGGAACTCCACGTCACGCCGGCCGCGCGGTCTCTCATCTCTTGCGGAAGGCGCGCCGCGGGCTCTCGGAGTTTGCAGCACACTTTACAGTTCCCGTATGTCCGGA
>Ga0207678_10004413_pt1 | contig 12653 bp, 12 predicted proteins | sample KBSC63metaG_FD_184319 | JGI IMG/M metagenome (GOLD analysis project Ga0207678, IMG submission 184319) | Corn rhizosphere microbial communities from Kellogg Biological Station, Michigan, USA - KBS C6-3 metaG (SPAdes) (version 2) | ecosystem: Host-associated > Plants > Roots > Rhizosphere > Soil ... | reverse complement strand
AGCGACCGGCCCTCCACATGCTCGAGCTCGACATTGCCGGTCGCTCCGACCGTGCCGAGCTGGCGATTGACGGTGACCGCTCCGCGAAGGTCGGTCTTCGCTCCGAGCAGCGACCGCGCCGCAAGCTCGTCGGCCTCGTTCGCCCCGGGCGGAACCTGGTCGATGAGGATATTGCGCGCGTTCTCGGTGAGCATATTGTTGCCCTCGGCGTGGAGATTGACGCTGGTCCGGCCGTTCTTGGCGATCATCAGGCGGGTCACGTCCGCCTCTCCGTCGAGATAGCCGCCCTCGGTCGCCGCTTTCCCTTCAAGCTCGACTGCCGTCGAGCGGAAGCGCGGACGAAGCACGATGTTGACCACCTTCTGGGTGGCCGAATAGCCGTATTTCAGCGCCACTTCCTCGGGCAGGATTTCGACCCTGCTGATCGCTTCGGTCGGGATGTCGCGAAGCTCGCGGAAGCTGGAAATGCGCTGCCCGTTGAGGAGCATCACCGGCCGCTCACCACCCCGGCCCTGGCTGCTCCCGATCTCGGGGGCGATCGCGTCGAGGAGGTCGTTGATATTGGTGGCACCGGTCGCACGGACATCACCGGAAGTGAGCACGTTCTCCGGCGGTATGTCGCCGATCACCGATCCCACGGGCCTTCGCCCGGTGACCACGATCGTCGGCGAGTCGCCTTCGTCCTCGTAATCCTGCTCGGCCGCCGCCGCACCTGTCTGATCCTGCGCCTGCGGCTCCGTTGGCGCGGGCTGCGGAGCGGCCTGGGCGTTCGCCGCGCCTGGTATCAACAGCAAGGCGGGGGCCGCGAGAAGGATGGATTTCGTGTTCATTGGGCTCCGTTCGGCCCGCCAAGGTGAATCCTCGATGACCGTTCCATTGCTTTCGACGGGAGCAATTGGGAGGCCGACGAACGGCTGCTAAATGGCGTCCAACGCGTGGATGGCGAGCCCGACGAGCCCGCCAACCAGGGTGCCGTTGATCCGGATGTACTGGAGGTCGCGGCCGACCGCCGATTCGAGCCGCGCCGTTACGGTTCGAGCGTCCCAGCTCCGGATCGTCTCCGACACCAGCTTGACGATCGAGCTTCCGTAGCTCTGCGCCATCCCGGCCGCGGCGCGGCGGACGAACTGGTTGATTGCCGACCGGATTCGCGGGTCCTTCTCCAGCGAATTGCCCATCGACTTCAAGACTTCGCCGAGCCGCCCGGCCATCGCCGCGTCGGGATTGCGCGCCGCCCTGACGATCGCCTCCCGTCCCTTCTGCCACAACGTGTCGATCCACAACGCCACCGAGCGATTGGCGAGAAGCTGCTCCTTCATTTCCTCCACCTTGGCCCGCGTTTCCGGATTGGTCTGGAGGTCGTTGGCGAGCTGGGCCAGCGCCTCTTCCACCTTTCGGCGAACCGGATGGGCGGGGTCGGTGGACATTTCGGCGGTGAGCTTCCGCAAGCCATCGAGGATCGCGTCGGCGAGCTTGGAGTCGAGCCCGGCGAGCTTCAGCGCCCAGTTCGCCTTTTTGTGCACCATCTCGCGGATCAGCTCTTCATTGGCCTCCAGCGCCCGCGCCATCCATCGAATCGCGGCCTCAAGCATCGGGACATGCCGGTCTTCGTTGATCGCCGAGGCAAGCGCGTGGCCAAGCAGCGGAGCGATCTCCATCTTCTGGATCCTGGCAGCGGCCGCGCTCTTCACGAGCCCGCCCAGCCGTTCGTCGTCGAGGCCCTCGAAGATGTCGGCGATCAGTCGTGAAGCACCCTGGCGAATCCGCGTTCCCTCCGCCGCGGGAGCGCGAAGGAAGCGGCCCGCGGCCCCGGCGATGTCGATGTCGCGCATCCGGCGAGCCACGACCGACGGGATCAGGAAATTTTCGTTGATGAAATGGGCGAGCGCCTCGCCGATCCGGTCCTTGTTCCTGGGGATGATCGCGGTGTGCGGGATCGGAAGGCCGAGCGGGTGGCGGAACAGAGCCGTCACAGCGAACCAGTCGGCAAGGCCGCCGACCATCGCCGCCTCGGCGAACGATTTCACATAGCCCAGCCACGGATACGCCGGCTCGAGCCAGCGCGTGACTCCGAAGAGGACGGCCATGACCAGAAGCAACCCGGTCGCGACGATTTTCATTCCGGTCGCGCCCGGCTGAGCGGGGTTGAACCGGGCGAGTGCTGCCGGAGTCATGGGACCCGCATAGCGGCCCCGGCGGCCCGAATCACGCCAGGCGCCTCACTCCGCAGGAAGCGGGTGCCCCGACTGGTGAGCGTCGCTTCCGACAAAGCGGTGGAACAGCCCCCCGATACGCGACTCTATCGAGATCGCGATCGAGAAATACGCGGGAACCAGAAGCAGGGTCAGCATCGTCGAAAACAGAAGGCCGCCGATGACGGTCACGCCCATCGGCGCTCGCCAGCTCGCGTCTCCGGTCAGCGACAGAGCGATCGGCAACATTCCGGCGATCATCGCCACCGTCGTCATCACGATCGGTTGTGCGCGCTTGTGGCCGGCTTCGTGGATCGCTTCGTCCTTGGGCATTCCGTGGTTCATCATCTCCACCGCGAAGTCGACCAGAAGGATCGAGTTCTTGGCGACGATTCCGAACAGCATCAGGATTCCGATCAGCACCGGCAGCGATACCGGTTGCCCGGCAACATGGAGGCCGATCGCAGCGCCAAGCGGAGCGAGCACGAGCGAGCCCATGTTCACGAACGGGGCCAGGAACCGGCGATAGAGCAGCACCAGCACCGCGAACACCAGAAGCACGCCCGACATCAGCGCGATCGCGAAATAATAGACCAGCTCCGACTGCCACTTCTGGCTTCCGAGGTTCATCTTCTGGATGCCCTGCGGAAGGTTCTTCACCGTCGGCAGGTTGTTGATCTTCGGCCAGACGTCGCCGCTGACGAGGCCCGGAGCGAGGTCGGCGCCAACCGCCGTTCGGCGAATCTGGTTGGTCCGCTCGATGGTCGTCGGGCCGGAGCCGAAGCCTATGTCGGCGACCGCCTTCAGCGGCACGGAGCCGCCATTCTGAGTCGGCACCGGCAGGTTCTGAAGCACCGACAGGTCGCGGCGAGCGTTCTCGCTCAGCGAAACGGTGATCGGGATCTGCCGGTCGGACAGCGAGAATTTCGCCGCGTTCTGCTCGATCTCTCCAAGTGTCGCGATCCGGATCGTCTGGCTCAGCGCGGCTGTCGTCACACCAAGATCGGCGGCAAGATCGAGCCGCGGCCTGATCGTGATCTCCGGCTGGGGAAGCGAGCCACCGACGCGCGGTGCACGAAGTCCGGGGATCGTCGCCATTTCCTCGGCAATCTTGTTGGCGACCGCGTTGAGCTTCACAGGATCGTCGCCGCCCAAATACAGCATGATGTCGCGCGAATCGCCGCCCGGGCCGCCGCCGCCCTGGCTCTGGAAGCTGACGCGCGCATCCGCGATCGCGGCAAGGTCGGGAGCGTGCATGCGCTCGAATTCGGTGCTCGTCTTCTCACGATGCTTCTTGAGGACGATGTTGAGGTGCCCGCTGCCGACATTGATCCGCTCATAGACGTGCTCGACGTCCGGGTCCTTTTTGAGGATCGCTGCGACATTGTCTTCGACCGCCTTGGTTTGCTCCAGCGTCGTTCCCGGCGGAAGAGTCACGTTGACCTGCGAGAAGTCGAGATTGAGCGGCGGCTGAAACGTCATTGGCAACGTCGCGAACATCACCACGCTGAGGGCCAGTGCAACGAAGCCAGCGGCGACCGTGGACATCCGATGGTCGCGGAACAGCGACTTGATCCAGCCCCACACCCCCGGATGCTCCTTGCGATAGGCGTGCGCCTTTCGCGTATCGAGGCTCCAGTCGAGGGTCTTGAGATAATAGTCCATCCACTTCCACGCGGCGTGCGGCTGCGCTCCGTGCGACCGGAGGAAATAGGCGGCGACGAGTGGAGTGATCATTCGGGCGACGAGCAAGCTCATCAGCACCGAGATGACGACGGTGAATCCGAACGCCTTGAAGAACTGGCCCGAGATCCCGGGCATCAGCGCGACCGGAAGGAACACCGCGACGATCGACATCGTCGTCGCCAGCACTGCAAGCCCGATCTCGTCGGCCGCGTCGATCGCCGCCTGGTAGGCGGACTTGCCCATCCGCATGTGCCTGACGATATTCTCGATCTCGACGATCGCGTCGTCGACGAGAACGCCGGCGACAAGGCTGAGTGCGAGTAGCGAGAGCCCGTTGAGGGTAATCCCCATCATGTTCATGAAGAAGAACGCCGGGATCGCCGACAATGGAATCGCCAGCGCGGAAATCGCCGTTGCGCGGATGTCCCGGAGGAACAGGAAGACGACGAACACAGCCAGAAGCGCGCCTTCGATCAGGCCTTCCATCGCCGACCGGTACTGCTCCTTCGTGTAGTCGACCGTATTGAAAATCTCGGTGTAGGTGACCTTCGGATTTTCCTTCTCGATCTTCTTCAGTTCGGCCCACGCCGCGTCATAGGTCGAGACCTCGGAAGCGCCCTTGGCCCGCTGGACCTCGAAGCTGACCACCTGCCGGCCATCCTGGATCGCAAGCGTGCGCTGCTCGGAATAGCTGTCCTTGACCTGCCCGAGATCGGCGAGCCTGACGAAGCGGCCACCGGGAAGAGCGATCTGCATTTGTGAAAGCTGATAAGCGTCCGCGGCATTGCCGAGCACTCGGACGGATTGCTCCGAGCCCGCGATTTCGGCCCTTCCGCCGGCGGCATTGAGGTTGCTCGCCCGAAGCTGCGAGTTGACTTGCGACGCAGTGACTCCCTGCGCCTGGAGCGCCGCTGGATCGAGGATGACCCGGATCGTCCGGTCCACGCCTCCGGTGCGGCTGACCGCGGCGACTCCGGGCACCGCAAGGAGCCGCTTGGCGACCGTGTTGTCGATGTACCAGCTGAGCTCTTTCAATCCCATGTCGGTGGTCTCGGCACCGACGTAGAGAATGGGATCGCCGGCGACGTCGACCCGGGTGATCTGCGGCTCCAGGATTCCTTCCGGAAGGCTTCCGCGAATCTGCCCGATCGCGTTGCGGACGTCGTTGACGGCGCGGTCGGTCGGAGTGCCGATCTGGAACTGGACGAAGGTCTGGCTGTTGCCTTCGCTGATCGTGCTGTCGATCTCGTCGACGCCGTTCACTCCGCGGATCGCGGACTCGACCCGCTGCGTGACCTGGGTTTCCATCTCGTCCGGAGCGGCGCCCGGCTGCGAGACCGAAACGATGGCCGCCGGGAAGTCGATGTCCGGATTGTTGTTCACCTGCATTCCCGAGAACGTGATCAGGCCGGCGAGCATGAGCCCGACGAAAAGCACGATCGGCGGAACCGGGTTGCGGATGCACCAGGACGAGATGTTGCGGAAATTCATGGATTGTTACTCGACCGAGGAGAGCGCCTGGCTTTCGCTTTCGCGGCGCGGGTGCACCTTCTGGCCAGGATTGAGGAACGGACCGGCGGAAAGAACGACGCGCTCCTGGCCGCTAAGCCCCTGAGCAACGGACACTCCTGCGTCGCTGACGCTACCGATCGTGACGGCTCGCCGTTCGATCTCGTCCTTGCCATTGATGACATAGACATAATTGCCCTTGTCATCGCTCAGCACCGCGCTCTGCGGAAGAACCGGAGCGGCGCTCGAACCGGCGATGATCTTCGCCTCTGCATAACCGCCGGGGCGGATCGACTTGTCGTACGGGACCGAGATTCGGACCTCGCCGAGGCGGGATTGCGGATCGATGATCGGAGCGACCTGCCACACGGTTCCAGCGATGCTGTGGTCGGCGCCGACCGGGGTCACCTGTACGGGCATTCCGACGTGGACGTAGCTGAGGTCCTGCTGCGCGAGCTGGGCGCGCATTTCCATCTGTCCGCCCTCGGCGATCCGGAACAGCGCGCCGGAGCCGGGGCTCACGATCTGGCCGAGCTCGACATTCCGGTCGAGCACCAGGCCGCTGGTCGGCGCGGTCACGTTAAGCTGGCCGATTTGCGCGCGCGTTTCGGCGAGCTGCGCCTGCGCTACCTTCACCTGAGCGACTGCCGCATCGCGGGTTGCCTTCTTGGCTTCGAGGTCCGCTGTCGAGACGAACCCGCGGTCCTTGAGGGCGAGCGCTCGGTCGTAATTCGATTGCGCCAGGTCCGCGTTGGCTTTCGCGGCCAGGATCTGGGCGGCAAGCTGCGCCGCCTGCTGCGCCTGGACCGACCGGTCGATGACCGCGAGGACCTGGCCTGTTCGAACCCAGCTCCCGGCATCGACGAGGATACGAACGACCTTGCCGCCCTGCCCCGCGATTCCGACAGGCTGGTCGCGCTTTGCTGCGAGAGGGCCGCTGGCGCCGACCGTCCGCCCGACGGATTCGCGGCCGGGAACGACGAAGGAAACGGTCGGAAGCTGCCCCGAGCCCGCCGCGGCTTCGCCGCCCTTCTCCTTGCTTCCACCCATCATCATCATTGCGATGATCAGAGCGACGACCGCGATCAGTGCGGCGCCAACGATCGCCATGCGCTTGCGGCGGCGAGCGCCGTCGTCGACGACGACAACCGTGTCCGAATCGGAGCTTCGAATTGGCGTTTCCCGGTTCATTTCAAGCATCTTTCGACTTGCCCGCCCCCTGAGCGGACAGATTGCGGTGCTGTATTACGCGAATAACTCACCAAGAGCAACAGAGCCTGTTCGAGCCCGCGTTTGCCAGCACTTTTCTGCCAAATGCGGCACCGTAACGGCAAAGGCGCGTTGGCACTTTCAACAGCCATGAATTAAATCCGGCCGGCGCCTTTGGCCCGGCAAAGACAAAAGGGGAAGCGGGAATGTTGGAATATAACTGGCTCTGGTGGATCATCATTGGCGGCGTTGCCGGTGCGATTGCGAAATTCCTGATGCCTGGCCGCGACCCGGGCGGGTGCATCGTGACCATCCTGCTCGGCATCGCCGGTGCGTTCGTCGCCGGATGGCTCGGCCATGCCGTGGGCTGGTACGACACCGGCGAGGGTGCTGGTTTCATCGCTGCCATCGTCGGCGCCTTCATCATTCTGGCGATCTATCGGTTGATTGCCGGCCGGCGGGCCTAGTCGCGTTCGCCGTTGCCATCGGCCGCCATTAACTCTGCAGCCATGTCGGCACGGCACTGTGTTGCTTCAACCGCACTGAACGAGAGATTGACGATGAGAACAATTCTTGCAGCGCTCCTCATCGGGGCGGCGATCCCCGCCGTCCCGGCGGCGGCACAATCCACCGGGCAGGTGACCCAGGCGATCGCCGGCACCAGGCTCGACATCAACGTGACCGGCGAGGTCACCCGAGTTCCCGACCTCGCGGTCATCAGCGCCGGCGTCGTTAGCCGGGCGTCGACCGCGACCGCCGCCCTTCAGGACAATGCGCGGCGCATGGACAAGGTCATCGCAGCCATCAAGGCCGCCGGGATCGCCGATCGCGACATCCAGACCAGCTCGATCAACCTCAATGCCGAATACAAATATGTCGAGAATCAGCCGGCCCAGCTGGTCGGCTACACCGCCACCAACCAGGTAACGATCAGGTTCCGCGACATCGGCAACAGTGGCAAGATCCTCGACGCCCTCGTCCGCGAAGGAGCGAACCAGATCAACGGCCCCGACATGACCGTCGAGCATCCCGAGACCGCGCTCGACGAGGCCCGGGCGAACGCGATCGTCGAAGGCCGGGCACGGGCAAATCTTTATGCGCGCTCGCTTGGGATGCGGGTCGTCCGAGTCGTTTCGGTCAGCGAGAGCGGAAGCTACGCGCCTCCGCCCGCTCCGCCGATGCCGATGTACGCACGGGCGCAGGCAGCGGGCGCTCCCTCGACCCGGATCGAACCCGGCGAGCAGAAGCTCCAGGTCACTTTGTCGATGGTGTTCGAGCTTCAATAAAGAGAAGGGGCCGCGCGGTTCGACCGCGCGGCCCCTGATTGTTAGAGAGTTGCTCGCCCTAGCGAACCGTTCCCCTGCGAATCAGGTTCACGATCGCAAGAAGGACGATCGCGCCGACCAGCGACCAGAGGATGTTGGTCAGGTCGAGCGGGTTGGAGCTGTTGATGTTGCCTCCGCCGAAAATCAGTCCGGCGATAACTGCGCCGACAATGCCGACGATGATATTGAGGATGATGCCCTGCTGGGCGTCGGTGCGCATGATAAGGCTCGCGAGCCAGCCGATAATGCCCCCCACGATCAACCAAACGATGAAACCCATGTGCCTTCCCTCCTGTTCGTGGCCGCCAGGATACTCGGCAGCCTTTTGCACCGGAAGGACGCCCGATGCCCCAATGTTGTTCCGGATTTGGGAAGGCCTGTCCAGATTTAGGGTTAAGGCTCGGGGCACTTATCCGCAGGAAACTGCGGCTCGGTAACGCGCAGTAACGACCGGCGCTTCGTCAGTAACGCTGTTGGCGCTCGTACACGTCGCGATAATGCTTGATCCGCGTGACCCGAAGGCCCGGCATTCCGCTTCGCTCGACGGCCCGCTGCCAGCTCGTGAATTCCTCGAGGCTGAGCGTATAGCGCTGGCAGGCCTCGTCGACGGACAGGAGGCCGCCAGCGACGGCAGCGACGACTTCCGCCTTGCGGCGCACAACCCAGCGGGTCGTACTCGCGGGCGGCAGGCTGTCGAGCGTCAGCGGCTCCCCGAGGGGGCCGATAACCTGTGCTGGCCGGATTTTCTGATTCTCGAGCATTCGCCTCAAACCTGCTTCGTCGTTAACCGAGGCCCCCGCCTTAACAGGGGCGCATTGAAGATATTCTCAAAACCGCTGGTTAATTTGCCGCTCACTCTTTCTTTTCCCTACCGGACCATGGCTCGGCTTCGGCAAAGGCTCCGCCCAATGCGCTGGAGGCCTCGCGCCAGCCCTCGCTAGCGGAGAGACAGCGGCTGACGGCAGCCCGGCGCTGCTCGGGACATTTCGCAGTCTCCCTTGCGAGAGCGGCGAGAATGTCCGCGGAGTCGACCGGTTCCTTGCCTTTGCCACCAATCTTCCCTTCGATGCGCGACACGGCTCCCCCTGAACTGCTTTGCCGGAACCGGACTAGCAGTCAGGAGTGAACTTCGGGTAAAGAGCTGCCCCACAACGACAATGAATCTGGATTTCGGCCTCGAACGCCCCAAGGGCTCGCGGATCGTCGTCGCCATGTCCGGCGGCGTCGACAGCTCGGTGACGGCCGCGCTCGCCGCGCGGACCGGAGCGGAGGTGATCGGAGTCACCCTCCAGCTCTATGACTTTGGCGAGGCGGTGAAGCGCACCGGTTCGTGCTGCGCCGGCCAGGATATTTACGACGCCAAGGAAGTGGCCGACCGACTCGGAATCGCCCATTACGTGCTCGATTACGAAAGCCGCTTCCGGGAAGGCGTGATCGACAGGTTCGCCGACGAATATGCGCATGGTCGGACCCCGATCCCCTGCGCCTTGTGTAACCAGGGCGTGAAGTTCACCGACCTGATCGCCTTTGCGAAGGAGCTGGGTGCCGACTGCCTCGCCACCGGCCATTATGTCCGCCGAGTGGTGCGCGATGGCCGGGCCGAGCTCCACAAGGGCGCCGACCCGAGGCGCGACCAGAGCTATTTCCTCTACGGCACCACCTCCGACCAGCTCAATTTCCTGCGCTTTCCGCTCGGCGACCTGCCCAAGCCGGAGGTTCGCCGGATCGCGCTCGAGACCGGTCTCGCCGTCGCTTCAAAGCCCGACAGCCAGGACATCTGCTTCGTCCCAGACGGCGATTATGCTTCGCTGGTGAAGCGGCTTCGCCCCGAAACCGCCGCGCCCGGCGAAATCGTGGACCTCGACGGACGAGTGCTCGGGGACCACCGCGGAGTCGTCCATTTTACGGTAGGCCAGAGGCGCGGGATCGAGATCGGCGGAAGTCCGGAGCCGCTCTATGTGGTGCGGATCGAGCCCGAGACTCGCCGGCTCGTCGTCGGCCCTCGAAGCGCGCTCGCGATCGAACGAATTCGGGTCGAGGAGCTGAGTTGGATCGGCGAGGATCAGAGCGAGGTCAGCGTGAAAGTGCGCTCTCTGGCGCCGCCCGTTCCCGCGCGGATCGAGGACGGATGGGTGGCGTTCGGGCGTCCCGAATACGGGGTCGCTCCGGGGCAGGCGGCCGTCTTCTACGACGGCTCGCGAGTGCTCGGCGGCGGCTGGATCGCCGAAACGCGGTCTGCCCAGGCCGAAGCCGAGGCCGCATAGGAATCGCTGGCGAATTGCGGCGGGGAGGCTAGACCATTGCCATGACCCGCTATTTTCTCCTCACCGCACTGGCATGTATCGCCGTTCCCGCATCAGCAGCGCCTGCGCCGGTGCCGCCCCAAACGCCTGCAGGGCCTGACTTCCTGGCGAAGAACGGAACCGCGAACGGCGTCGTCACCACGCCGAGCGGGCTTGAGTATTTCGTCGTCAAATCCGGGCCCGCGACCGGAGCCCATCCCAGGGCGCAGGATAGCGCGACCTTCGATTATGAAGTGAAGCTCCTCGACGGAACGCTGATCGACAGCAGCTATGCGGCGGGCCAGCCGCTGACCGGCACGGTCTCGGCGTTCGTTCCCGGCTTCACGGAAGCCCTGGAGCTGATGCGGCCGGGCGACGAATGGATCGTCTGGGTGCCACCCCAACTCGGTTACGGTCCCAACGACAAGGGCCCAATCCCCGGCAACAGCGTGCTTCGCTTCAAGCTGGCGCTGCACAGCGTCACGCCCGCCGGCTGAGCCCGTGCCGCCGCCGCTGAGCGCCGGCATTCTCCTCTACCGTCAGCGCTCGGGCGAGACCGAAGTGCTGCTCATCCACCCAGGCGGTCCGTACTGGACCAACAAGGACGGCGGCGCGTGGATGATCCCCAAGGGCGGGATCGACGAAGGCGAGACTCCGCAAAGCGCAGCGGTCCGCGAATTCGCCGAGGAAACCGGAGCTCAGCTCACCGCCGAGCCATTCCCGCTGTGCCGGATCAAACAGTCCGGCGGGAAGATCGTCGAGGTATTCGCGGCCGAGGGCGATTTCGATCCCGAGCATCTCTCAAGCAATGATTTCGAGATGGAATGGCCGCCCCGAAGCGGCCAGCTGCGCCGCTTCCCGGAAGCCGACCGGGCGCGGTGGATGACATTGACGGAGGCTCGCCGCATGATGCTCGAAAGCCAGCGTCCGATGCTCGACGCGCTGGAAGCGAAATTGCAGTCGATGAGGTGAATTGATGCTCGAATTGCTCGCACTTGCCGCTCTCGCCCAGGCCACGCCCGCACTGCCTCCGCCGGCGCCTGTGGCGGCGGTGGCAAAGGCGTGGCCGACGAAGGAAGGCGACGTCCTCCTCAAGGACTTTCATTTCCAGTCTGGCGAAACCCTCCCGGAGCTTCGAATCCACTATACGACGCTCGGGGCACCGCATCACGATAGCATGGGCCAGATCGACAATGCGGTGATGATTCTCCACGGCACCGGTGGCGACGGGCACCAGTTCCTCCGCCCGCAATTCGCCGACGAGCTCTACGGCCCCGGTCAGCCGCTCGACATCGGCAAATATTGGATCATCCTCCCCGACAACATCGGGCACGGGAAGTCGTCGAAGCCGTCCGACGGGCTCAAGATGCGCTTCCCGAAATATGATTACACGGACATGGTCGAGGCGCAGCACGCGCTTCTCCAGAAGCTGGGGATCGCCCGGATGCGGCTGATCATGGGCACCTCGATGGGCTGCATGCACAGCTTCATGTGGGGCGAGATGTACCCGAGCTTCGCCAAGGCGCTGATGCCCCTCGCCTGCGAGCCGATCGAGATCGCGGGTCTCAACCGGATGTGGCGGCAGATGATCATCGACGGGATCGAGGGCGACCCCGCGTGGAAGGGCGGCAACTACACGAGCGAGCCTGTGCAGGGCCTACGCACTGCCGAGGACATATTGTTCATCGCAGGCGCCGCGCCGCTCAGTCTCCAGGCCCAATATCCGACTCGCGACGCAGCCGTCGCTTACATGCGCAAGCGCACCGCCGACCTTTCCGGCCTCGACGCGAACGACATGATCTACCAGTTCGATTCGTCGCGGACCTACAATCCCTGGCCGGGGCTGGAGAAGATCACGGCACCGCTGAGCTGGGTCAATTCGGCCGACGACTTCATCAACCCGCGCAACCTTCAAATCCCGCAACAGGCGGTGAAGCGGATGAAGAACGCTCGGTTTAGACTGATCCCGGAGAGCGCCGACACGCACGGCCACGGCACCCATACATGGGCGAAATTCTGGAAAGCCGACCTTATCGAGCTTCTGAAGCGCTCGCAGTAGGGTCCACGTCGTAGGCGGAGACGTGGTTCATCGTGATGAGCCATTTCCCGCCGAACTTACGGAACAGCCGGGTGTTCACGCCCTCGGTCACCCGCTTGCCGCGAACCAGCCGGTACTGGCCGATCAGCATCGCCGCGTCGGGCGCGAGGATGTCGACCTTCATGTTGTAGAAGTGGAGCCGGCCCCGCCGCTCGGCCGAGCCGCCATAGTCGCGAACATAATGGTCGAGCGTGCCCTGCCAGTCCTTCTGGAACTTGCCGCCCGAGACGAAAATCACGTCCGGGTTCTTGAACCCGGCCATATAGCCTTTGAAGTCACCGCGGTTCCACGCGGCTTCCATCCGGTCGATCGTCTGGAGGATCGCCGCCCGGTCCTGCGCGGGAGTCGCGGC
>Ga0207678_10004412_pt1 | contig 12655 bp, 15 predicted proteins | sample KBSC63metaG_FD_184319 | JGI IMG/M metagenome (GOLD analysis project Ga0207678, IMG submission 184319) | Corn rhizosphere microbial communities from Kellogg Biological Station, Michigan, USA - KBS C6-3 metaG (SPAdes) (version 2) | ecosystem: Host-associated > Plants > Roots > Rhizosphere > Soil ... | reverse complement strand
TTGAGTCATATTGCGCCAGCGATGTCGAATCCGAACCGCCATAGCTGTTCGAAATTGCCCTCACGCCGGGGATGGTCTTGGCGTAGCTCACCGCCGCCATCAGGTTCGTGAAGGAGTTGGTTTTCGCTTCGACGAGGACGATCTTGCAATTGGGGCAGGCAGCGCTGGCCATGTCGAGGTCAAGCGCGGATTCCTGCGACCATCCGGTGTCGTCGCGCGGGTAGTTGGTGCCGCCGTTCTGGTCGACCTTCTTGAAGCAGCCATTGGCGGTGGTGCATGCGGGAAGGCCATATTGAGCGCGATAGACGCCGAGGTCGGCTTCGGCATTGGAGTAGCCGTAGGCATCGATGATCGCGATTGTTGGCGTGCCGCTGCCCGCCGGAATTGCGTAGGCCGACCGCAGGTCGGACGGTCCGTAACCCGCGGGCGTCGCGTTTGGAGCGGCTTTCCCGTTCCTGATGTTGCCGCGGGCGTCGGTCACGACATGCGCAAAGCAGCGGGCGGTCCCGGCAGGGTTCCCCCGCGCGCACACCGCGGCATTGTAGGTGCGTCCGCTGAGCTCCAGCTGGACCCTCTGATTTTGTGCAGAGACGGGCCCCGAGCCGGCGATCGATACCGCGAACCCGAGGCCAATCACTCCCCATTTACGTAGCGTCATTACACTCCTCCCATCCTGCTTGCCGAGCAAGGTTGGGGATGCTGACACTGATTCCACAAATTGCAATATTCAGAGGAGAAACAACGTCGGCGAACCACGAAGGAATCGCGCGACTCGGCGTTCCCACCAAGATGAACTGAATTTAATACTTACGATTAACTTCGATTTTTTTAATGCGACTGTCGTTTACCCAACAAATGAAATCGTAGTCCGCGCGGATCAAATGATGGGTGCTGGCGGAGCCCGGCGGCGGTTCGCCCATTCCGATGAGCGCCCTCATTGGGCCGCGGATAACCGTCCAGCCTCTCCGCGAGAGCGACGCTTCGACGTCGATGGCGCTGATTTCGCCCGAAACGCGCTTCTCCAACATCGGACGGCAGAGCCGGAGCGCGTCCGCGATCGAGGCGGTGCCGGCGGGCTGGACAGACGCCGCGGCGATGAGGGGTGCGAGCATGACAAACCAACGCTACACGTTCCCGACGGGTCCATTATACTCCTTCCCTTCGATGGTCTGATGGGTGGCGACATGCGCAGATTCGGACTTCTGATTGCCTTGGTGCTCGCCGGCTGCGCTTCGCAGAGCGTTCGTCCGCTCAAACCTCATGAAATCGCCACTGCGCCTTACCGCTTCGGACAAGCAAAGCCGCTGCTCGGGGCGTTGATGTACGAAGGCGGATGCCTACTATTCCGCACCGACGGGGATACCGCTGTCCTGCTTCCGGTTTGGCCGACCGGGACCCAATTCGAGGAATCGCTGGTGACGTTCCATGAACCCGGGCGCGTGGACCAGCGCGTGGCCGTGGGGGAAGAGGTCAGGCTCGACACGCTACCGCTCGATTGGGCGAAGCTCGATCCAGCGGGATTCCAGCCATTTCACCATCAATGCGGCGCTGAGCCCGTCTTCGTCGCCGGGGTCACGCCGGCGAATTAGGCCTCCGTCGATTCTCCGACCGCGGGGATCCCGAGCCGCACGATCTCGATTTTCGGGCAGCGGTCCATCACCACTTGCAGCCCCGCCGCTTCGGCTCGCTCGGCGGCTTCGGGGTTGATGACCCCGAGCTGCAGCCAAACGGCTTTGGCGCCGACCGCGATTGCATCGTCAACGGCATCGCCCGCCGCCTCGGCCCTGCGGAAGATGTCGACGATGTCGATCGGCTCGCCGATCTGGTGGAGGTCGCGCCAGACATATTGGCCGTGGACATGTTCGCCGGTGATCGTCGGGTTGACCGGGAAGACCTTGTAGCCGTGCCCTTGGAGGAACTTCATCACGCCGTTCGACGGCCGGTCGGGGCGGTCGGATGCACCGACCATGGCGATCGTCCGCGCTGTGGTCAGAAGCCGGGCAATCTGCTCGTCATCTCGAAGCATCGCTACTCTCCTCGAAAGGAGAATGACCGGGCGCCGCGGACGTTTCCACGGCATCCAGGACTTTTTGCGCGATTGCGGCGAAGGCGTCTGCCTGGGCGCCCGAGTCAGCGGCGGGGGGAGTACCGGCGTCGGACGCCTCACGCACCGCCGGATCGAGCGGGATTCGGCCGAGGAACGGAATCCCCATGGCTTTGGCCGCCTCTTCCGCGCCGCCGCTCCCGAACGGGTCGGACCGCTCGCCGCAGTGCGGGCAGATGAAGCCGGACATGTTCTCGACCAAGCCGATCACGGGCACGGACACCTTCCCGAACAGGTCGATCGCACGCGTCGCGTCGATCAAAGACAGCGCCTGCGGCGTGGAGACGATCACGGCGCCGTCCGGCCGCGATTTCTGAGCCAGGGATAGCTGCACGTCGCCGGTTCCGGGCGGAAGATCGACGACCAGGATTTCGGTGTCCCCCCAATCCGCCTCCACCAGTTGCGCCAGCGCTCCGGACGCCATCGGCCCGCGCCAGGCAAGCGCGTGGCCAGGGGAAACGAGTTGGCCAAGCGAAAGGAAGCCAATTCCGTGGGCCTTAACCGGGTTAAGCCTCTTTTCGTCGGCCGTAGGGCGCTCGTCGGTGCCGAGAAGCCTGGTTTGCGACGGGCCGTAAACGTCGGCGTCGATCAGGCCGACCTTCCGGCCGCTGCGGGCGATGGCGATGGCGAGGTTGGCAGCCAGGGTCGACTTGCCGACCCCACCCTTGCCGCTGGCAACGGCGATAAGCTTGCGCTTCGGTTCGCTTGCAGTGAGGCCCACGCGCACTTCGCTTATTCCGGGAAGCGCGGCGGCGGCCGACTTCAGCTCCTCTTCCAGGGCCTTGCGCACTGCCGGCGCCAGGCCGGTGGCATCGGCAATGATGGTCGCGACGCCGTCCGTAAGTCGCCTCGATCGGATCCGATCCGCATGGGGAAGGGATTCGAGGGCGGCAAGCGCGGTGTCGGAATTGCTCATTGTGCTCGCCAGATAGGCACTCGGGCGCTGCTTGCCACTGTTTTTCGTCCGTGGCCGTTCCTATAGATGCAAACCATGACGACGATATCCGGGTGGGGGGAGCGCGTTCGCGGGCTCTTCGCCGATACAAAAGGTCCGTGGGGACCGAAGAAATCCGGCGACGAGCCGGAGCCGTCGCCGGGTCCGTGGGGTGAGAATCCCACCGGCCGCAGGCCCGCCGCCAGCGATCGCGGCGGCAATATTTCCTCGCTCGACGAATTCCTTCGCAAAAGTCGTGCCCGGTTCTCGGGAGGCGGCGGGGGGCTTCCCGAAGGCGGTGTCGGCGCCATCGTCATTTGGGGCATCGCCGGCCTGCTCGCCGTGTGGCTGATCTTCACCAGCTTCCACAGCATCGAGCCCGGCGAGCGCGGTGTCGTCACGCGTTTCGGGCGCTACGTCTACACGCTCGGACCCGGTGTCGGCATGACATTGCCGTCGCCGTTCGAGCGCGTACAGAAGGTCGACGTCGAGAAGATTCGCAACGTGGATCTCGGCTCGGATACCGGCGAGGATCTGATGTTGACGGGCGATCAGAACCTCATCGACATTGCGTATTCGGTCCGCTGGAACATCCGTACGCCCGAGCTCTACATGTTCGAGCTTGCCGAGCCCGAGCAGACCATCCGCGAAGTCGGCGAGAGCGCGATGCGCGCGGTCATCAGCCAGGTGTCGCTAAACGACGCGATGGGCGACCGCCGAGCCGACATCGAGGATGAGGTCACGAAGCGCATGCAGGCCGTGCTCGATGCCTATCGGTCCGGCATCCAGATCCAGGGGATCGCCATCAAGCAGGCGGACCCGCCGGATGCGGTCAACGACGCGTTCAAGCAGGTCACCGCGGCCCAGCAGGACGCGCAGACCTACATCAACAACGCCAATGCCTATGCGCTCCAGCTGCGCCAGAAGTCGCAGGGCGAGGCGACCGCGTTCGAGAAGGTCTACGAGCAGTACAAGCTGGCACCCGAAGTGACCCGCCGCCGGATGTATTACGAGACGATGGAGAAAGTTCTCGAGAGCGTCGACAAGACGATCATCGAGGCGCCGGGAGTGACCCCCTATCTCCCGCTTCCCGAGGTGAAGAAGCAGCAACAGCAGTCCGCCAAGGAGTCGGGCCAGTGATGGATTTCATCAGGAGGCGTCCGATCCTGCTGGGCGTTGCCGTTCTCGCCATCCTCTTCCTCGGCATCACCGCTTTCCCGATCGTTCCGGAAACCAAGCAGGCTGTCGTCGTCCGCTTCGGAAAGCCCGTGCGGATTCTTAACGCCTACAGCCCGACGAATCCCGTCGGAGGCACCGGAGCCGGCCTGTCGTGGAGGCTGCCCTTTGCAGAGCAGCTGGTGTGGATCGACAAGCGCGTGCTCGACGTCGACATGCAGCCGCAGCAGGTCCTTTCGACGGACCAGCGGAGGCTCCAGGTCGATGCCTTCGCCCGCTACCGCATCGTCAATCCGCTGCTGATGTACATCCGCGCTGGCACCGAGCAGCAGCTCGCCGACCAGCTTCGGCCGATCCTCGGCTCGGAAGTGCGCAACGAGCTCGGCAAGGTGACGTTCGCGGCGCTGCTCACGCCCGAGCGGCAAGGGGTGATGGATGACGTTCGCCAGTCGCTGAACCGCATCGCCCGCGAATATGGCGTCGAGATCATGGACGTACGCATCAAGCGCACCGATCTTCCCGACGGCGCGCCGCTGACCTCGGCTTTCGACCGGATGCGAACCGCTCGCGAGCAGGAAGCGCGCTCAATCCGTGCGCAGGGCGCGAAGACGGCGCAGATCATCCAGGCGGAAGCCGACGCCGAAGCCGCCCGCACCTATGCCGCAAGCTTCGGCAAGGATCCCGCCTTTTACGATTTCTACCGGGCGATGCAGTCCTACCAGAAGACGTTTTTGGGCGACCCCGGGGAGCGTCCGGCGCCGACCACCGTTATCCTGTCGCCGCAGAACGACTATTTGAGGCAGTTTACCGGCAAGTCGAAGTGAAGCGCGTTCAATTGAAGTTCACGCAGACCCGCTAGTTCGGGCGTGAACAATCCAGGCCAAGGGGTGTCGATGAAGTCGAAGGAGTCCGGAAAAGTGCGCTATGCCTACGGTGTCGCGATGGCCCTGCTCGTCGGGGGCTCGGCATTCTCTCTCGCGACCGGACCGGTCGGCGCCCAGACCGCGCAGAATCCTGCAGCAATCACTCCGGTCGCGGGAGCGCCGAAGTCATTCGCGGATCTTGCCGCCCGCGTGATGCCGGCGGTGGTCAACATCTCGACCAAGCAGAAGATTACGGTCAAGCAGCAGACCGACCCCCTGGAAGAGCTGTTCCGGCAGTTCGGCGCGCCGCTTCCCGATCAGCAGGGTCAAGGTGGCAACGGGCCGCGCACCCGCGAGGCCGGTTCGCTTGGCTCCGGCTTCATCATTTCGCCCGACGGGTACATCGTCACCAACAATCACCTGATTGCGAGCGCCAGCGGCAACGGCACGGTCGACCAGGTCACCGTCACCCTTTCGAACCGCAAGGAATATAATGCCAGGATCGTCGGCCGCGACGAGCTCGCGGACCTCGCGCTTCTGAAGATCGACGGGACCAACCTGCCCTATGTCCAGTGGGGCGACAGTCGCGGCGCCCGCGTCGGCGACTGGGTCATCGCGATCGGCGATCCTTATGGCGTCGGCAGCACGGTGACTGCAGGGATCATCTCGGCGATCAATCGCGGGATCACCGGAAACGGCGCCTACGATCGGTACATCCAGACCGACGCGGCCATCAACATGGGCAACAGCGGCGGCCCGATGTTCGACATGAGCGGACGCGTGATCGGCATCAATTCGGCGCTGATCTCACCAACCGGCACCAATGTCGGAATCGGCCTTGCCATCCCAGCCGAGCTCGCCAAGCCGGTGATCGACGCGCTCCAGAAGGGGCAGCGGCCGGAGCGCGGCTATCTCGGTGTCGGCCTCCAGCCGGTCAGCGACGACATTGCCGCCTCTCTCGGGCTGCCCAAGGATCGCGGCGAAATCGTCCGCACCGTCCAGCCCGACACCCCGGCTGCAAAGGCGGGCGTTCAGCAGGGCGACGTCATCGTCGCGGTCAACGGCAAGGACGTGAACCCCGACCAGACGGTTTCCTATCTCGTCGCCAACCTGCCGGTCGGGACGCGCTCGACCATCACCGTCATGCGCGGCGGCAAGAAGATCGACATTCCGGTCCTCATTACGCAACGGCCGACCGAGGAGCAGCTCGCCAAGCAGTTGGGACAGGACAACCAGGGCGGGGTCGGTGGTTCCGGATCCGGCAGCGCGGCGACGCAGAGCCTAGGGCTGTCACTGCAGCCGATGAATGCCCAGATCGCCCAGGCGCTCAAGCTTCCGCCGGGAACCACGGGTGTCGTCATCACGGCCGTCGATCCGTCGAGCGATGCTGCCGAAAAGGGCCTCCAGCGCGGCGACGTCATCATTGCCGTGCAGGGCCAGAAGGTGACGACTCCGGCGCAGATCGGCGCAGCCGTCGACGCCGCGAAGAAAGCGGGCCGGACCAGCGTGCTCCTCCTCGTCCAGCGCGGCTCGCAGCCCGGCGCCTTCGTCGGGATCGATATCAGCGGCGGGTAAGCAATTCGGCGCTTGCGCCGAGCCTCTTGTTTCGCAAGTGTAGCGGCGTGGAGGAGACAGCAATTCGATCAGCGGTCCGCTGCGCGTGCGTGCGGAGGTTCCGTCGTGGCCACTAGCAACTGCGATCTGATCGATTCTCTTGAGCGCGAATGGCGCGATTCGCTTTGCGCCAGAGACGTGGAGCGGCTTCGTATGCTGATCCATCCGCGCTTCACCATGATCGGGACGCGCTCGACCGGGCCGTTCACCCTCGATCGCGAGGAGTGGTTGGAGGCGGTCCAGAAGCGCGAGCTCGTCCGCATCGATCTCGACATCAAGGATGCGGTTGTGTTCGAGGACTCGATGGTCGGGACCGTCGAGGCGCGCTGGCGCGTGTCCTATCTCGGCCGCGAAATCGAAGACTCGGTCCTTCTCACCGACGTCTGGGTCCGCGAGGACGGGCGATGGCAGGTTGTGCGCCGCCATTCGAGCCCCATCCCGGTGGCGGATCCTCACCACTCCACCAGTCTCTAGATCAGGCAAGGATAGACCCACATGGCCACCGCCGCTCCACGCGCAATCCGTCGCGATCCGGGCCTCAAGGAACTTACCCTTCGCGGGATCATCCTCGGCGCCCTGATCACCGTCGTGTTCACCGCCGCCAACGTCTATCTCGGTCTCAAGATCGGCCTGACATTCGCAACGTCGATCCCGGCAGCCGTCATTTCTATGGCGGTGCTGAAATTCTTCCGCGATTCGACGATCCAGGAAAACAACATCGTCCAGACGATTGCGTCGGCAGCGGGCACCCTGTCGGCAATCATCTTCGTCCTTCCGGGTCTGATCATGGTCGGCTGGTGGACGGGCTTCCCGTACTGGCTGTCGGTCGCAGTCATCGGCGTCGGCGGAATCCTCGGGGTCATGTATTCGATCCCGCTCAGGCGGGCGATGGTAACCGGCTCCGACCTTCCGTACCCAGAGGGAGTCGCGGCGGCCGAAGTCCTCAAGGTCGGTGCGGGCATCGGCGGCGCCGAGGAGAACCGGCGCGGGCTTTTGATGATCATCGTCAGCTCTATCGCCGCTGCCGGTTACTCGCTGCTGGCCGCGACGGGTCTGATTTCATCCGCGGCTGCCAAGAGCTTCCGCGTGAGCTCTGGCTCGACGCAGGTGTCGGCGAGCCTGTCGCTGGCTCTGATCGGCGTCGGCCACCTCGTCGGCCTGTCGGTCGGGATCGCGATGTTCATCGGCCTGCTGATCAGTTGGGCCTATCTCGTGCCCCACTACACGTCGCTCGCGGGCGCGATTCCGCTCGGCACCAGCCTCGACGATTTCGTCGGCAATATTTTCGTCAACAAGGTTCGGTTCGTCGGCGCCGGCACGATCGGTGTTGCCGCCATCTGGACGTTGCTCAGGATTCTCGGCCCGATCGTCGGCGGGATTCGCTCGGCGATGGCGGCCAACCGCGAGCGCAAGGCGGGCCGCGCCGACACGCTCCCGCTCACCGAGCGCGACATCCCGATCGGGATGGTCACCGCGACGATCCTGTTGTCGATGATCCCGATCGGTCTCCTGCTCTATGCCTTCGCGGACACCAATCCCATCGCGGCGAGCCCGACCGCAACGATCCTGCTGTCCATCATTTACGTCCTCGTCGCCGGCGTCATCATCGCGGCGGTGTGCGGCTACATGGCGGGCCTGATCGGCGCGTCGAACAGCCCGATCTCCGGCGTCGGAATCCTGTCGGTGGTCGGCATCGCGCTGATCCTCGCGATGCTGTTCCCGGCGGCGACCGGCGATGCGACGAAGAGCCTCGTCGCCTTCGCCTTGTTCGTCACCGCGATCGTTTTCGGGGTCGCGACGATTTCCAACAACAACCTCCAGGACCTCAAGACCGGGCAACTGGTCGAAGCGACGCCGTGGCGGCAGCAGGTCGCGCTGATTCTCGGCGTCGTCTTCGGGTCGCTGGTCATTCCGCCGATCCTCGACCTTCTCAACACGGCATTCGGCTTCCAGGGCGTTCCTGGCGCAGGCATCACCGCGCTCGCTGCTCCGCAAGCGCAGCTCATCTCCGCAATCGCTCAGGGCGTGCTCGGCGGAAACCTCGACTGGGGGCTGATCGGGATCGGTGCCGGGATCGGCGTCGTGGCGGTCATCATCGACGAATTCCTGCGCGCGACGAAGCGCGGCGCGATGCCGCCGCTCGCCGTCGGCATGGGGATTTATCTGCCCATGGCGCTCACTTTGCTGATCCCCATCGGCGCGGTGCTCGGCCATTTCTACGACAAATGGGCCAAGCGCGCCGCCAATCCCGAATTCGCTCAGCGCATGGGAGTCCTCCTCGCCACTGGCGTGATCGTCGGCGAAAGCCTGTTCGGGGTCGTTTTCGCGGGCATCGTCGCCGCGACGAACAGCGATGCGCCGCTGGCGCTAGTCCACAATTTCGGGCTGGCGGTGCCGCTCGGAATCGTCCTGTTTATCGTGCTGGTCGGAGCGCTCTACCTGTGGACGAAGGGCCAGGCGACGAGCGCTCCTCCGACCGAGCAGTTCGAGGAGCCCAGCGAAGCGACCTTCCGCTAGGTCAGCCGCGCCCCCGGTACGGCTGCACGCCCTGGTCGGGCAGCCACAGCCCTTCCGGGGGCGGGCCACTCTGCCAGAAGACGTCGATCGGCATTCCCCCGCGCGGATACCAATAGCCGCCGATTCGGAGCCACTTCGGCTTCATCTCCTCGGCGAGGCGTTTGCCGATTCCGACGGTCACGTCCTCGTGGAAGGCGCCGTGGTTGCGGAAGGATGAAAGAAACAGCTTCAGGCTCTTCGATTCGACGATCGCCTCTTGCGGGGCATAGTCGATGACGAGGTGCGCGAAGTCGGGCTGGCCTGTGATCGGGCACAGCGACGTGAATTCCGGCGCCGCGAAACGGACCAGGTACAGCTCCTGCGGCCGCGGGTTGGGCACATAATCGAGCACCGCTTCCTCCGGCGAGGCGGGAAGGGCGCTCCGTTTTCCGAGATGCTTCGGGTCCATCGCGCGGCCCCTTAGGCCGCGAACTCGCATTCAGGCAACGCCCAGTCGATCGGCGGCACGCCTCGGCTTTGGAGAAAAGCGTTCGCCTTCGAGAAATGACGGCAGCCGAAAAAGCCGCTGTGCGCGCTCAACGGAGAAGGGTGCGCCGCCTTCAGCACGAGGTGCTTCGAGGTGTCGACGAACGCCGCCTTCTTTTGCGCGTAGCTTCCCCACAACATGAACACGACCGGATCGGGCTTGGCGTTCACGAGCCGCACGACGGCATCGGTGAATCGCTCCCAACCCCTGTCCCGGTGCGACGCGGCTTGCCCCATTTCCACGGTCAGCACGCTGTTGAGCAGCAGCACGCCCTGGCTTGCCCAATGCTCGAGAAAGCCGTGGCGGCTCGGCGAGATGCCGAGATCGGCCTGCATTTCCTTGAAGATGTTGACCAGGCTCGGCGGTGGCCGGACCCCGGGCAATACCGAAAAACACAGGCCGTGCGCCTGTCCCGGCCCATGATAGGGATCCTGCCCGAGGATGACGACGCGCGCTCTGTCGAGCGGCGTCAGGTCGAGCGCCCGGAACCAGTTGGACGCGCGCGGGAAGATGGTGCGGCCCTTCTCCCGCTCCGCCATCAGGAACCGCCTCAGCTCGCCCATGTAGGGCTGCTCGAACTCGCCGCGCAGCGGCTCGAGCCAGCTTTCATGAAGTTTGATCTCGCCGGTCTTCATTTGCCTGTTGTGGAGCCTATCTTGGTCAAATGGAATCGCTTGTCTCGACTCAATGGCTGGCCGACCGTCTCGGCGAGCCCGGCCTCACCATCGTGGACGCCAGCTGGTTCATGCCCGCGAGCGGGCGCAACGGAGCGGAAGAATATCTGCGCGCGCACATCCCCGGCGCCCGCTTTCTCGACATCGACGCGGCGAGCGATTCGGCCAACCCGGCCCCGCACATGCTCCCGGACGCCGCCCAGTTCGCGCACGCGATGGAGCGCGTCGGCATTGGCAGCGATGACCGCATTGTCGTCTATGACAATTCGCCGATCCGCACAGCCGCGCGCGGCTGGTTCATGTTCCGCCATTTCGGGGTGCGCGACGTCGCGATCCTCGACGGCGGCTTCCAGAAATGGACGATCGAGGGCCGCCCCGTCGATGCCGGGCAGCCGGAACCGCGCCGGGTGGTATTCGACGCCACCGAACGCCCGGGCGAGGTCGTCACCAAGCATCAAATCCTCGGTGGAATCCCGCTCCCCCTGATCGACGCCCGCGGCCCCGCGCGCTTCGAGGGCAGCGAAGCGGACCCGCGTCCGGGCATTGCCGCCGGCCACATTCCCGGGGCGCGCAACGTGCCTTTCTCGGCTGTCTACAATGAGGACGGGACCTTCAAGACCCCGGAGGAATTGCGCAAGCTGTTCGATCGGGCCGGAGCGAACGCTGCCCAACCGTTCGTCGCCAGCTGCGGGTCCGGCGTGACCGCGAACGCGCTCCTCTTCGCCGCGCACCTGCTCGGCAACGACGATTCGAAGCTCTATGACGGAAGCTGGAGCGAATGGGGCGCCGACCCTTCGACCCCGAAGGCGCTGGGGCCCGCCTAGCGGCTGAGGATTCGCTGCAGGTCGGTAAGACCGCTCTTCAGTTCGTCGGCAATGACCCGAAGCGCGGTAACGCTCGCATCGAGCCCCTGCTCGCGCTGGAAAGATACGGCTTCGAGACCGGCCGTCGCAACCGCGACAAGCTCCGACGAGCGGCGGTCGAAGCAGCGCCTGGCTGCCTCGTCCGCGCTCTCCCACCGCTCCGATATCTGGTCGTCCATGTCGTCCGCGGGCCCGCCGCCGAACGCGTCCACCACGCGCAGCGCATTGCGAAGGCTCGCGAGGCGAGTGACGGGCTCCGGGTGCAGCCGCTCTGCGGGCTGGGCCGCAGGCGCTTGGGCGAACAGGTGCAACATGGTGCCCGTTGTGAACGGGCGTACCTAAGAAAGTCTTAAGCGCCGCTCTCCGGGCCGATGTCGCGCAGGATCCAGCCGCGCTGCGGGATCGTCTCGATGAACTCGGCCCCGCCCGACGCGCTCCTCAGCTTCTTTCTCAGCTTGGAGATGAACACGTCGATGATCTTGGGCTGCGGCTGGTCGTCGGCGCGCCGATAGAGGTGCTTCAGCAGCATCGCGCGGGTCACGACATTGTTGCGCGCGAAGGCGAGCAGCTCGAGCACTCGATATTCCATCTCGGTGATGCCGATCGGATGGCCATCGATGCGGATCAGCCGCTGAAGCTGGTCGACCGAGAGCCGGCCGCCGCACAGGCTTTCGGGCATCTCGCCGCCCGACGCGCGCAATGAAGCGACCAGCTTCGACGCCGCTTCATCGCTCTGCTCGCGCGAAACGCTCGACGGAGAGCCGATCAGCGCCTGCTGGATTTCGGCGAGCGCCGTGTGCGCTTCCTCGACCAGGCGCGAGCCTTCCTCGAAGCGGCGGCGCGATCGGGCGAGCATGGACTCGATCTCGACGAGGCGGGTTGAAAGGGTCTCTTCGGCCATTCTGTTGCTTCCCCCGCGTGTCGATCCGTTACGGAATCTGGACGGACGCGACCTGCGTGTCGCTTTGCGGCGCCGCGATGATCGCCTGCGTCGTTGCGCCCATATCGACGACGTTGGTTTTTGGATCGCCCGCGATGGACCGGACCCCAAGTGCGACACGGTCGCGCCCGGCTTCGTCGAGAAGCAGCGATTCCGACTGCGGCCTCGGCGCCGGTCCGCCAAACAGGGCCTCGATGGCCTGCTGCTGCGCGTCCTCGGGCGACGCGGTCGCGGTTCCGGCAACCGGCGGGGTCAGCGAATAATCGGGCGGGATGACCAGCGGCGCGTTGCGTGCGACCGCGAACTCATCCGGAGTCCCGGACTTGCTCTTGAAGACGGCGCAGCCGCCGAGCGCAATCGCCGGGATCAACAGGAGAGTGAGGCTCTTACGCATTTTCGACGGACTCCTTGGGCAGCTTCTTGTGCTCGTCTTTGATCAGGAAC
>Ga0207678_10004408_pt1 | contig 12658 bp, 10 predicted proteins | sample KBSC63metaG_FD_184319 | JGI IMG/M metagenome (GOLD analysis project Ga0207678, IMG submission 184319) | Corn rhizosphere microbial communities from Kellogg Biological Station, Michigan, USA - KBS C6-3 metaG (SPAdes) (version 2) | ecosystem: Host-associated > Plants > Roots > Rhizosphere > Soil ... | reverse complement strand
CGCAGAGGCATTCCGAGCTGCAGGCGTGCCTTGGGTGGAAGGTGGCCACTGACGCTTCCACCGGCCAGTGACCCGGCTAATGGCTGCTTTGGGTGGAAAACGGACAGTGGGGCGCTATGCCTAAAACCTGAAAAGGTCCGAGAACCGTGAACGCCATCAACGTCATTGCTCCCTATCGCTACCTCGACATGTGGGTGTTTGACGATCCGCGCGTGGGGCTGTCGGCTGAGCCATTTGTCGGCGGCGCCGACACGATGATCGATCAGATCACGGCAGAGGTTCCAAACGCGCGAAGCGGCTTCGTCATGGTCTTCTCGGGCACGACGTTTCCGGAGCACCAATTCAAGCTGGAATGGAGAAGAGAGGAGCGCGGCGGAAACGTCTACTACTCTCCGTTACTCGACGCAGAGGGTTGGTTATGTCCGGCGCTGATGCGCTACTTCGAACAGACACCGGCCGAGATTTACGTTCAAGTGAAGGCCAAACCAGCCGAGGGCTAAGATGTCCGTTTTGGGTCGAAAGCTGCCGTGAGCGGACGGGCCGCTATCGGCCACAAACGGTCATCTATGACCAATAACGACCTGTTGCGTCTCACTTAATTCGACGCGAATTGTGGGGCTAAATGTGGAGCCAAGAGCTGACGGACTGAAGAAAGTCGCCGTTCCTTAGCCGCTTACGGCAAATCTTGCGAAACTTCCCGCTCCTCTCTTTTCGCTCCGTTGCGCTGATCACGTCGGTATTTGCGAATTGCGCCCATTTCGAGTGACAATGCGGCATCAACTGTCTGCCGACGGCAGGCCCTGTGTTTGCCAGATTGCAAAGGCGTACATCCTGCTGATTTGTGTGAGTTCGTCGAAGCGTCCCGACGCGCCCTGATGACCACCTGCTGTTTCGGTGTGCAGCAGCATCGGCTTGCCGCTTGTCGAACGCCGGCGAAGATTGGCGATCCACTTGGCCGGCTCCCAGAAACCGACCCGATCGTCGCCGATCGCGGTCGTCGCCAGCGTCGCCGGGTAAGGCTGGTGCTGCACATTCTCGTACGGAGAGTAGCTGGCGATGTAGTCGTAAGCTTCCTTATTGGACAAAGGGTCGCCCCACACGGGGCGAGTTAGCGGCACGAGAGGGTGTGTTGCGTCGCTCATCGTGTTGAGCATGTCGACGAAGGGCGCCTGTCCGATCACCGCCGACCACAGATCGGGCCGCATGTTGGCGGCGGCGCCGACGAGAAGTCCGCCCGCCGAAAATCCGTGGATTGCGATCTTCTTCGCGCGGGTGTGCCGGGTTGCAATCAGTGCTTCCGCGGATGCTATGAAATCGGTGAAGCTGACCTTCTTCTTGAGCTGCCGCGCCTGCTCGAACCAGGAGCGGCCTTTCTCCGATCCGCCGCGCACGTGCGCTACCGCCCATATCCAGCCGCGATCGACAAGCGCGAGCACCGGAGCGGAATATCCGGTCTCGTAGCTGTAGCCGTAGGAACCGTAGCCCGTGAGGAGGAGAGGCGCTCTCCCGTCGATCCGGGTAGCCGCGGCGCGCAGGATCGTGATCGGCACCATTGCACCATCTTTTGCCCGCGCATGAAGGCGCGTGAGGACATATCGATCAGCGCTTGCCGCCGGCTCGGGCGCCAGCATCTGCCGGGCGCCGGTCGCGAGGTCACAGCGAATCCAGCGCGGCGGCATCCGCGGGGACTCGATGGTAAACCACAGCGCATTGTCTGAATATTCGGAGGGTTGGACGGCGAGGACATAAGCTGCTTCGCTGAACCGCGCCGGCTCCTTTGCTACGCCGTCGACACCGCAGGCGATGATGTGAAGGTTGCCCTCGACGCGCTCGAGCCACGCGAAATTGCCGGAACGCGGATGGAGCTCCGTAATCGTGCGTCCGGGCCGATGCGGCACCCACTCGCGCCACGGGCCTGTGGGCGTGCTGTCCGAAGTCCACAACAACGCGAAGTCTTCCGCGCCGCCGGCGTTCGTCCGCATGACGAAACGGTCGCGCCAATGCTCGACCGAATAATCGACTCCCGGCTCTCGCGCGGCGATCAGGACCGGGACTGTTTCAGGACGACGCGCGTCGATTATCCGGACTTCGCTCGTAACATCGTTGAACGAGCGCAGAAGCAGCCACGCCCCCGACGCGCTCGGCGCAACCTCCATCAGGAAGCCGGGATCCTGCTCCTCATAGACCAATATGTCCGGACCGCCGCTTGCGAGGCGACGGAAGAGCCGCCGTGGCCGGCTGTTTGCGTCGCGCCAGACCCAGAAGATGTAATTCGAATCCGCCGAGAAGGCGAAGTCGCCAAAAGCATCCCTTGGACCGCGTCGAACGATACCGGTCGCGAGGTCCTTGACGGCGATGACGAACTTTTCGGCGCCGGTCGTGTCTTCTGCCCAGGCGAACAACCTGTGGTCGGGACTGTGAATGGCGTTCCGGACCGCGAGATATGGCGTGCCCCTGGCGCGCTCTTCGGCATCGAGCAGGACCTCTTCGCCGCCGCCGGCGCGGGCTTGTCGAAGGTACGTCGGATGCTGCGCGCCGGAAGCGAAGCGCGTGAAATAAGCCCAGGGTCCGTCAGGCACCGGTGGCGAGCCGCTCGAGGTGCGAACGTGCCGTTTCATTTCTTCGATCAGCGCACGCTGCAGGGATTCGGTCGGCTTCAGGACTGCATCGGAGTAGCGATTCTCTTCCTCGAGGTAGGCGCGAATGTGTGGGTCGAGCTTATTCGGGTCGCGCCAGACTTCCTGCCAATTGCCCGGCTTCAGCCACGCATAATCATCGATCCGGACTCGGCCGAGCTGCTCGATGCGCCGCGGAATGCGCGGCGTGATCGGCGCTCGCGGCTGTGGTTTGCGTGGGACCGCACCGAGAACGCGGCCGGCGCAAAGGGAGAATGCTGCCGTTCCGGCAATCAGCTTCCGGCGACTGATCATGCGCGGCGCGGCAGCGGCTTCGCTCGCTTGCCGCTGCGGGACTTGCGCTTCTTCCACCAGGTGTAGAAGCCGGTAACGCACATCTCGGCAGTGGACAGTCCAAGCACGAAGATCAGCGCGATTCCGATCGGGCCGGCCACTTCACCGCTGTGCAGGGGATAGAGCGACCGCGAGACCTTCCGTCCGAAGCTGTCGTGATAAGGGTCGTCAGCATCGACAACCCGTCCGCTCCGCGCGTCGACATAGAGGGTGACCGGTCCCAGCCGGTGGTAATTCTCGACGCCATTGTCCGTGAAGCTGATGCCATAGACGTCATGCCCGGCATCATAGCGTTCCAGCGCCGGCTGCCAGGTCAGTCCGCGGGACCTGGCGGCGGCGGACCCGATCGCGAGCGCTTGCGGGAAGCCGATGCCCGAAGCGCCTGCCGACGGTGGCCTAACGGGAGCGTCGAAGATCGACGGCTTGGCCGGCGAGACGGCCTGCACCGCGGGCGTGAACGCCTCGTCGAAGAAGTTCATCGCCACCGACGTATAAGCCAGCACCGTCGCCGGGATGAGCAGCCACAGTCCGCTCGAATTGTGAATTTCGAGCATCAGGCGACGCATGTTGGCGCGGGAGTCGATCTTCCACTTCTTCTTCCACTTCGGCCAAAACGGCCTCTTCACGGGCAAGGTCAGGTACAATCCGACGAAGTTGCCGATAAACCAGAGCAACGCGGCCAGGCCCATGATCCAGCGGCCCCATGTGCCGGCGACCAGATTCTGGTGGATCTGGAATATGCCCTCGACGATGTGGCGACGCCCCCAGCCAGGGCTCGATTGGCGCGTTCCGACGACTTGTCCATTGGAGGGATCGACGAACAACTGGTCGAACCCGAGCGTCGTGCCGGAGTCCCGCGCCGCGACCTCGAGCTTCAGATTCTCCGATGGTCTGGGGTTGAGCGGCAATTGCGTGACGATGAGCTCGGGATGCCGCGCCTGCACGTCGGCCGCGACCCGAGGCGGGTCGATGGGCGTGACCGGCGTCTGCCGGTAGAAAAGGTCGGGGTTGAGAGCCGCGTCAATGCGCTTGTCAAAGCACAGGACGCTGCCCGTAATTCCGGCAATGAACAGGAAGCCAAGCGCCGACAGGCCGATCCAACGGTGGATCTTCGTCCACAAAAGCCTGGTGTCGGCGCTGGTCATGCTGAAGGCGCGGCTATCCGGGGCATGTCGGGTCCGAACCATAATATGGCCGCGTCGGGGACAAGTTTCATGATGGGTCGAATAGCATTGCGAATGGGCCGACGTTCGCGGCTAGCGATTGCCGCCACGGGGCCGCGGCGACATAGTTCACGCCGCTCGCATCACCGGGAAGCTTCATGACCACTCCATTCGCGCCCCGCGACCCGTCCGACGTGACCCGCTTGGTCGAGGCTTATCCCTTATGCTGGATCGTGACGGGGGGAGGAGCGGATCGCCTGGCGACGCCGCTGCCGCTCCTGCCCGAGACCGACAGCGAAGGTAGCGTCCAATCGTTACTCGGTCACATCCCGCGAGCGCATCCGCAGTCCGTCGCAGTCGCAAGCGATCCTCGCGCGTCGATCCTGTGCCTCGGGCCACAGGGTTACATTTCACCGCGGCTGGTTTCCAATCCGACCTGGGGTCCGACATGGAACTATGCGGCATGCCGGTTCGAGGTCGAGATTCAATTTGTGCCGGACGAAACGGACAGCGCCCTGTCGCGCCTGGCGGAGGCGCTTGAAGGCAGGGAGGCCGGCGCCTGGAAGCCCGACCGCATGGGCGAGCGCTATGAGGTGCTGAAGAAGCGCATCGTCGCGTTCCGCGCCCACGTTCGCGAAACGCACGCGCGATTCAAGCTGGGGCAGGACGAGAATGATCTGACCTTCGGCGAGATCGTCGACGCGCACGCCGATCCCGTACTGGCCGACTGGATGCGGCGCGCGCGAGGCTGATTTCGGCCCTGCTCCAACGGTCGAAGGCCCGTTCCAGCATGGCGAACCGCCCGGTGCCGCCTAGGGTTTGGGACGGGGAGTAGCGCACCATGGGCAAGTCGGGACGCCTGTTCATCCGCAAGCCGCTCGAGGACGTGCGCGCGGACGGCGAGCGTCACGGCCTCGTCCGGGCGCTTGGTCCCGTGCAGCTGGTGACGATCGGCGTCGGCTGCATCATCGGGGCCGGCGTGTATGTCATGACCGGGACCGCGGCCGCGAATTACGCGGGCCCGGCGGTCGTCGTCTCCTTTGCGCTCGCCGGCCTCGCCTGCGGGCTGACCGCTTTGTGCTACGCGGAGCTGTCGTCGACGCTTCCGGTCGCGGGCGCATCCTACAGTTATGCTTATGCGGCGCTCGGCGAGGTGTTCGCATGGACGCTCGCCTGGATGCTATCGCTGGAATTCGGCCTCGCCGGTTCGGCCCTGGCGGTCGGCGTCGCGGGATATCTCCTGAGCCTCCTTGGCGATTTCGGCCTCGGATTTCCCCCGGCCTTGTCGACCCCGCTCGTCCAGGCCGTTGCCGGCGCGCACGGTGCCCGCCTAGTGGTGGGCGGGAGCGTCAATCTCGTCGCGGTTGCCGCGGTTGCCTTGTTCGCCGCCGTGCTCATCCGCGGAGTTACTCATTCGGCGCGCGTCAACGCGGCAATGGTCATCATCAAGATCGGCGTGCTCGTCGCATTCGTGGTCATCGGCGCACCCCACGTCCACACGGCGAACTGGCACCCGTTCATTCCGCCCAGCCAAGGCGGGTTCGCGTTCGGCTGGTTGGGCGTGGTGCGGGCCGCTTCGATCCTCTTCTTCGCCTATCTCGGCTTCGAGGCGGTCGCCACGGCGGCGCTGGAAGCGCGTCGGCCGCAGCGGGACATCCCGATCGGTATCCTGGGCTCATTGCTGGTCGCGACGATCGTCTACATCGCGGTCGCCTTCGTCCTGACCGGTCTCGTCCCCTATTCGAAGCTCAACGTTCCAGACCCCGTCGCCGTCGCCGTCGACGTCATTGGCTGGCCGGCGCTGACCCTGCTGATCAAGCTCGGCGCGCTTGCCGGGCTGAGCTCCGTGCTGATGATCAACACCTTCGCGCACTCGCGCGTGTGGTTCGCGATGTCCGACGATGGCCTGCTGCCGCGATTCATCTGCGCGGTTCATCCGCGTTGGCGGACGCCCTATCTCGGCACCATCACGGTCGCGGCGATCGCCGCTGCCGGCGCGGCCTTCCTCCCGATCTCCATCCTGGGCGACCTCGTCAGCCTCGGGACCGGGGTGGTCTTCCTGACCGTCGCGCTGAGCACGATGTGGCTGCGCTCCAGCCGGCCCGACCTCGCGCGGCCATTCCGCGTTCCCCTTGGCGGGGTCTGGGTGGGGCGCAAATGGATCGGGACGGTTCCCGTCCTCTCGATTCTCTTCACCATGCTGATGATGGCGCCGGTCCTGGCCGATATCGTCTACAAGGCAGCGCGCGGCGACTGGATCCCGGCGGCAATCCTGCTCTGCTACATCGTCGCCGGCGCGCTCCTTTATGCCCTTTACGGCTTGCGCAAGTCGCGTCTGGGCCAGGCCTGGCTGTCCGGCGATGCGGCGCCGCAAGCCGTCGCGCCGAGCCCCGGCGGCCCGCTTGCGATGGAAACGGACCCGATGCCGTGACCGGCGCACCGCTTCTTTTGTTACGCTTCGAGCCCGAAGCATCTGGTTCGTAGCTGAGTCATCCGACAGCTCGGGGAGGGGGAGTTCATGTCCGCATCCAGTAACGCCAACCGGCGGACATTCCGCACGCGCGCCCATCTTCTTTGCGGCGCCGCCCTGGTGATGCCCGCCGCCGGCTTCGCGCAGCCGATCGCGCCGCCGCCGGCGCAATCCGATACTGCGCAGGCCGACCAGCAGAATAGCCAAACGGTCAAGACGACGCGGACCGGCAACGGTGAGATCATCATCTCCGCCCGCCGGTACGTTCCCGGCGCGGAAACGGCGACCAAATCCAGCATCCCGCTGATCCAGACGCCTCAATCGATCTCGGTAATCACCCGCGACCAGATCGACCTTTTGAACTTCGTCGATGCGCAGCAGGCGACGCGTTACACTGCCGGCGTCACCGGCGAGAATTACGGCCCGGATCCGCGCTTCGACTTCATCACGGTGCGCGGCTTCGCGCCGAGAGAATATATCGACGGACTGGCGGTGCCGGCCACGACGACGATCCCCGCGACGGGCATCGACATCTACGCCTTCCAGTCGCTCGAGGTCCTCAAGGGGCCGGCCTCGGTGCTCTATGGCGCGGCACCCCCGGGCGGCATCCTGAACGAGGTCAGCCGCCGCCCGTCGAGCATTTTTGGCGGAGAGGCGCTGGTCAAGGCCGGAAACAACAGGTTTCTCGAAGGCGCGACGACCCTGACCGGTCCGGTCTCCGATTTCCTCGATCTGGGAGTGACCGCGCTTTATCGCAACACGCACGGCGAGATTGACTTCCAGCGGGTGAGGCGGCTGCTGCTGGCGCCGTCGGCCACGCTCAAGCTCGGCCCAAGCACGCGGCTGACCCTGCTCGCCCATTATCAGCACGACCACAATTTCGGCGGGGCAGGCGGCTTCCTCCCGGCGGTCGGCACGCTCCTGAAAAATCCCAATGGCCAGATCAGCCGCTCGACCAACCTCGACGATCCGAAGGACGAATATAAGCGGAACCAATATTCGTTCGGCTACGACTTCCAGCAGGGATTCGGCGACGCCGTCACCTTCCACTCGAACACGCAATACAACCACTATCACGAGTTCACGCCGATCGGCCTCTACAGCGGCGTCGGCGGATGGGTTCAGAACGATCCTCTGAACCCTTCCGACCCCTCGAACTTCACGACCCTGCAGCGCTGGAATTTCAGCTATCAGGAGAAGGTCGTCAGCTTTGCGACCGATAACCGGGTGGACATCAAGGCCACAACCGGCCCGGTCAGGCACAAGCTATTGCTGGGCGTCGACCATCGCAGCGTCCACAACAGCTCTTCGTTCGGCTTCTTCTGCCTGCATCCTGCTCCGGGCGGCTTTCCGTGCCTCGATACGATCAACGTGTTCGATCCGGTCTATCCTGCCGAGCTTCAGAAGTCGCCCGGCTACCCGTTCGCTTTCAGTAACTTCAAGCTGAAGCAGACCGGCCTCTACGGTCAGGATCAGCTCAACTTCAACGACCATCTGTTCGTGCTGCTCAGCGGCCGCTACGACTGGGTTCACGAGACGATCGCGGATAACAAGAACAGGAAATTCACGTACCGCGCGGGCCTCAACTACGTCACCGACGCGGGCATTTCGCCATATATCAGCTATTCGACGTCGTTCGAGCCGCAGCTCGGCACGGACGCGGTCACGCACAACCCGCTCAAGCCGACTTCGGTGAAGCAGTGGGAAGGCGGCGTGAAATATGACGGCCGCAACATGCCCCGGGATTTCAAGATTTTCGCGACTGCGGCTGCGTTCGACATCAGGGAATCGAACTTCGTTGTCGCGCAGGTCGGCAGTGGCGGCGGTCCGGCGATCCTGAACAGCACTCAGGGGGGGCTGGTCGAAGTGTCCGGCGCCGAGCTCGAGCTTGTCGCGCGTATCCGCGACCAGCTCTCGATCAACGGCGCGCTCAGCTACACGCACAGCGAAATCAAAAAGGACAGCGTGGCTGCCAACATCGGCGCCGAGCTGCCCAACACGCCGAAATGGAAGGCTTCGCTGTTCGCCAACTACAACATCCAGCGCGGGACATTGGCCGGCCTCGGCTTCGGCGCCGGCGTTCGCTACAACGGCCGCAGTGCCGGCAGCCTGCCGCACATCTTCGACCCGACGCCTGTACTCCACGCGCATCCGGTGACCCTGTTCGACGGGATCGTGAGCTACGACGTACCGGGCTGGCGCTTGGCGGTTAACGGCTCGAACCTGTTCGACAAGCGCTACGTCGCGCGCTGCGATGGCTATTTCGGCTGCGTCTACGGCGCCGGTCGTCAGGTGATCGCCACAGCCACGAAGAAATTCTGAGTGGAGCAGCGGCCGGACGCGTGAACTCGCCCGGCCGTGCTGTTCAACGGGCCAGCATCTCTTTCACCCAGTCGGCGCCGTCCCGGATGGCGCGCCGGGCGACTTGCGCGACAGACATCGCCTCCAGGAAGCTGTGAGTCGCGCCTGGATAGACGATCCACCTCACGTCGACGCCGGCCTCCTCCATCCGCTGCGCCATTGCGTAGCTCTGCTCGGCTAGCAGGTCGCATTCGGGGATGACCAGCAGGGCCGGGGGAAGCCCGTGGAGATCGGCCAGCAACGGAGCCGCATAGGGCTCAGGGAATCGGGTTCCCTCAGAACCCAGATAGGACGCAAAATAATGGTCCATCTCGGCGCGCTGGAGAACGGCACCGGGGCCGCCGAACCGCGCTTCAGCTTCGTCCGACGATTGAGTGGCGAACGCGCCGTAATTTAAAAGCAGCCCTTTCAGGCGGTCGGGCGTGCCGCGGTCGCGAAGGCGAAGGGCGGTCGCGACGGACAAATTGCCTCCTGCAGAGTCGCCGCCGATCGCCAGCCTTTGCGGATCGATGCCAAGCGGTTCGGCACCGCCGCCGTAAAGCCAGTCGATCAGCTCGACGATCTGGTCGAGCGCCTTGGGATATCGGGCCTCGGGTGACAGCGGATAATCGACGCCCAGCACCGCAAAAGCGCCAGCGGCCGCATATTCGCGCATCAGCCGGTCGTGCGTATCGAGGCTGAACAGGATGAATCCGCCGCCGTGAAGATAGATGAGGGCAGGGGCGGGCGCCTCGACGCCCGGGTCGTAAAGCCGGATTCGTAGCGGCCCGGTCAAGGTCGGGATGAAATGGTCGCTGGTTCGAGCCATCGTCGGTCCGCCTTCCCGCCACGGCACACGGATCTGCTCCGCAAGGCGTCGGGCTTCCCCGATCGGCAGCGTTTCGAATGGCGGGTGCTCTGCCCAGGCAGCGGAGATCCGTTCGACAAAAATCGAGATTTCACGATCAAGCTCCGGCCTATCCGCCGGTGCGTCGCTCTTGCTGCTCATGGCCGCAGGATAGGCAAACGCCGGCCGGCCAGCCGTTGAACGCGGACCGGACATCTCTTCGGCTGGGCCAGCTAATGCGTGTTGTGGTTTCCGCGATAATGGCTTGGCGCCACGCCCAGAACCCGGTGGAACATGGCTGTGAACGAACTCGGGCTTTCATATCCCACTTCATAAGCGATGCTGGTGATCGGTTGCCCCTCGCCGAGCATCGAGATCGCGGCCATTAAGCGAATCTGCTGGCGCCACATCGCGAACGCCATGCCGGTTTCGTCGCGGAACGTTCGCGTGAATGTGCGGCGGCCCATTCCGGCGAGCTTGGCAAGCTCATCGAGGTCGCGTTGATCGGCGGGGTCCGCGACGATCTGGTCGCATACCCGGCGCAGACGCCGGTCGTGTGGCATTGGCGCCGACAGGGGCACCTCCGGCACGCGCCGGATCTCCTCAATGAGAAGCTGAACGATGCGGCCCTCGCGTCCCGTTTCGTCATATTCGTGCGGAAAGGTCAGGATCTCCTGGATCAAGGCACGCGCCAGAAGCGGGACGTCGAAGACACGGCAGACGTCAGGTTGATCGGGCAGGTTCGGATCGACGTAGAGGACGTTGAGAGAGACGTCCGCGCGGCAAGATACCATGTGACGAACGCCTGCCGGAATCCAGATCGCACGGTTCGGCGGCAGCACGAACGTCGAGCTGTCGGTGACCACCGACATGACCCCGCTGAACGCGTAGGCCAGCTGAGCGCGCTCATGGGTGTGGAAATCATCGATAAAGCCGGAGGGATAACAGTCAGTAAGTCCGACCACGGGACGGATTGTTAGCGGAAGATCGGCGCTACGTTTGATTTCGGTCATCGTCACTCGCGGAGTGCCAGAGGCTAACCCAAACTTCAGAGTCTTCAAGGGGACTTTCGCTTGCCCGATCGCCATAGGCCGGCGGTCGAACCCGTTGGCACGGAATCGTTACATTTTGCCACCCTTGTACTTAACTGAACTAGCCGCGCTTCAGCGGCCTCGCGCTTTAAACGCGGACCGTCGGCTTGCGGCCAGTGCTTCCGATTGGCGCAGCGCCCAGACCCGCCACTTCGGGAAGCTTCGGGACAGCCGGTAAGCGGACGCCGAGTGTAACCGTACACTTGCAACGAAACGGCTCGAGTCCATCACGATCCACTGCCGCCTCTAGACGCTCAATCATGGTTCGATGACCTGCAAGCCAAAGCGCGTGCGGCACGCGATGCACACACTGGCGCGGAACGAGAGTTGGACAAGTTGATTTCCGCGAACGCCCGCATCGTGGGCAGTTACCTGCTTTACTCCAGAATTTAATTAACATAGATTTACCAGTTCCACAGGGGGTGTCGACATGCTCAAGAGTTCAATTATCACGGCAGCAGCTGTGCTGGCGGCCACGCTTTCCGTTTCAGCTTCGGCACAGAATGTCGGTGACACCGTGACTTGTTCCGTCACGGGAACTGGAACATTCGGCTGTGCCAACCCGAGCGCGGCAGTTGGCGCGGGAACAGAGTTTCAAATTGGAAATGCGCCGAGCTACTCGTTTCTGGCAGCGGATTTTAGCCAAAACTTGCTGTACATTGATGCGCTTGCGGACAGCAGTCTCGGCGCCACTATTCTTAACTTCTCGGACACCACGTCGCCCTTCACCAGCTACTTGCTCCTCTCGAGCAGCGGATTTGCGGGTTTCGACGCCAGTGACATTTCACTTGTAGGTGGTGTGCTGAGCCTGGATCTCCGAGGCACGGAAAACACCCAGGGCGGTCGCATTGCCTTGCAACTTAACGGCGCCGTCCCGGAACCGGCGACCTGGGCGATGATGCTGCTCGGCTTCGGCGCTATCGGCATGGTCGCGCGCCGCCGTCGCACGCAGGTGTTGTCAAAGATCGCGTAGCGGGAATTGAAGCCTTGGGCGGAGCGGGGTGGCCGGAAACGGTCACCCGTTTTCTATGGCGGACAAGAAGCGGCGTCGATGTGTGAGTCTGCCCGATCCCATGCTTCTCGTCCCATCGCCGTCGGTATTGAGCAGGGTTTCTGAGGTTTTTGCCAGTTCGTGTCGGTCTGCGGGTTTCGAAACGAACGAAGCTCGGCTTCGGCGACTATTCTAGCGGGAAGCAGACCACGCGTTCGCGGACAGATAGAAGAGCGGCGCGCGTCGAGAACTGGTCCTGGCAGAGCGGACTTCCATCAAGCCTCACATTGGGCAAGTTGAACCTCGACTGTCATCGAATTGCACGGCGCGTGCCCAAAGCCGTGGAACTCTAATCCAGTGCAGACCTAAGCTGGGCTTCTCCGATGACGCGCGGACCGTCTGCGTTCCGCGGCCTCCGGTCGTCGACACGACCTCCGACCTAAGGATTGCGGGCACCCAGTCGGCCAATGTCCTGACCTTCTCCGCTGCCTCGCGGCCGAGACGAGTCAGGCCTTCCTGCGCTCGACCACCAGTTGTTCGAGCCGCTCAACTCTCCGCCTCAAGTCGACCTGCTCGTCATATTCGCAGGCGCACGCGAAAATTTCGATCTCGCGCCAGATGCGGCGCAGAACTTGACTGAGCTTCATCGGGATTCTTCCTTTGAGGGCTTGTGATCAGCCATGGACGCTGGCCTTTCGGCGTGCCAGCCGGCGAGCGCGTCGAGGGCAGGCTTGAGGCCCGCCGCTTCTTCCGCGAGCACATAGACATACCTCGCCACCGGAGGCAG
>Ga0207678_10004407_pt1 | contig 12660 bp, 12 predicted proteins | sample KBSC63metaG_FD_184319 | JGI IMG/M metagenome (GOLD analysis project Ga0207678, IMG submission 184319) | Corn rhizosphere microbial communities from Kellogg Biological Station, Michigan, USA - KBS C6-3 metaG (SPAdes) (version 2) | ecosystem: Host-associated > Plants > Roots > Rhizosphere > Soil ... | reverse complement strand
TCGAGCAGTTCCGGCGAGAATTTGGTCACTTCGCCCTGGAAGTTCTTCCCGCGCGCCACGAGGTTGGGCGCGCCCAATGCCTCGGGCATCGGCAAGTTCCAGTCGACCGACGCGACCAGCGACTTGGCGACGAAGGCGAGGATCGAATTGCCGCCCGCAGAGCCGATCGCCCCGGCGAACTTGCCGTCGCGGGTGAGCAGGATCGACGGCACCATCGAAGAGCGGGGACGCTTGCCCGCCGCAACAGCATTGGCCACGGGACGGCCCCGCTCGTCGGTCGGGGCGAAGGAGAAATCGGTCAGCTGGTTGTTGAGGAAGAAGCCGTCGACCATGCGCCCGGTGCCGAAGATCGATTCCACGGTCGTCGTCATCGAGACGACGTTCCCGGCCGCGTCGCGGACGATGAAATGCGACGTACCCGTCGGCTCGAGCGTGCGGTCCGTGCCGGCCGTGACCAGCGCTCCCGCCGGCACTCCGGCGGATGGCGGCGGGCCGGCCGTCGCGCCGATCAACGCGGCGCGCTGCGAGACGTACGCGGGGTCGATCAGGCCGGCTACAGGCACCGTCACGAAGGCGGGGTCGCCAACATATTTGTCGCGGTCGGCGTACATCAGGCGGCTGGCCTCGGCGAACTCATACCAGCCTTGCGGGTCGTTCGGCCCACGGCTGGCGATGTCGGTCCGGTCGAGCATCATCATCAGCTCGATCAGCCCGACCCCGCTCGACGGGGGCGGCGGTGCACACAGCAGATAGACGCGGAACGGCCCGCACACCGGCTCGCGCTTGATCGGCCGGTAATTGGCGAGGTCAGCCATGGTCATGCTGCCGGCCAACGGCGCGGCGTGGGTGCGCGCGACGATCTTCGCCGCGGTCGAGCCAGTGTAGAGCGCCGCCGGCCCTTGCGCGGCGAGGCGGCGCAGGAACTCGGCATACGCCTTGTTGACCAGCCGGTCGCCGGCGTTGAGCAATGTCCCGTCGGGCTTGGAGAAATAAGCGATGACGTCCGGCGCGTGATTCTCTGCGAAGTCGGCGTGGATCATCCGCGCCAGCCGCGGTGAGACGATGAAGCCCTCGTCGGCTGCGTGCTCCGCATCGCCCAGCAGGCTCGACCACGGCAGCTTGCCGTGCTCGTCATGCGCCAGGCCGAGCATCTTGACCGCGCCCGGCACTCCGGTCGCGCGACCGCTGACCACTGCGGTGGTGAACGGCAGCGGCTGGCCGTTCGAGTCGAGGAACAGGCCCGGCGTCGCCTGCGCCGGGGCGACCTCGCGGCCGTCGTAAACCGTGATCTTGCCGCTCGCGCCGTCGTAATAAGTCATGAACGCGCCGCCACCGACGCCCGAGCTTTGCGGCTCGACCAGGCTCAGCATGGCCTGGACCGCGACGGCCGCATCGACCGCGCTGCCGCCGCGCTTCAGGACGTTGAGCCCGGCCTGCGCTGCGAGCGGGTTGGCGGCGATCACGAACGGCGAATCCGCCGGAGCGACGGTCGCAACCGGCTGGGCGGCGGGCGCCGCCATGCACGAAGTCAGGCCGAACGCGATCAGGCAGGCGAGCTTGCGGGTGAAATGCATGGCCTCGCGCCTACCACGCCGAGTGGCGCTCGCAATCCTTTCCGCTAAGACGCTGCGCCGGAGGGAATGGCATGGCCCGTCAGCTCGAACGGTTCGACAATCTCGTGGCGCTGTTCCTTACGCGCGCCGAGGAGAAGGGCGATGTCCCTTTCCTGTGGGCGAAACCGGAAGACGAATGGCTGGCGGTCAGCTGGTCGGAGGCAGCGCGTCAGGTTGCGGCGCTGGCGGCCAGCCTAAAGCGCCTCGGGCTTGAGCCCGGCGACCGAGTCGCGCTGGTCAGCGAGAATCGCCCCGAATGGCTGATTGCGGACCTCGCGATCATGGCGGCGGGCTGCGTGACGGTGCCGACCTACACCACCAACACCACGCGCGATCACACCCACATCCTCGAGAATTCGGGCGCGCGCGCCGTGATCGTCTCCAACCAGAAGCTCGCCAAGGCACTGGTTCCCGCGGTTCTCACCTCCAACGACTGCCACCACCTGATCGGCATCGAGGACATTCGCGTCGACCAGACGCCCGACTGGGTGACCGTCCACCGCTGGTCCGAGCTGACCGGCGGCGAGGCCGACGTCGAGGCCGTCCGCCGCGATATCGCCCGCATCGGGCGCAACGACCTCGCCTGCATCATTTACACCAGCGGCACGGGCGGAGCCCCGCGTGGCGTGCGGCAGCATCACGGCGCCATCCTCCACAATGTCGAAGGGTGCACCGACATTATCTCGACCGATTTCGGCTGGGGCGACGAGGTGTTCCTGTCCTTCCTCCCGGCGAGCCACGCCTACGAGCATAGCGGCGGGCAGCATTTTCCCATCGGGCTGGGCGCGCAGATCTATTACGCCGAGAGCCTCGAGAAGCTCGCCGCGAACATCGAGGAAGTGCACCCGACGATCATGGTCGTCGTGCCGCGGCTGTTCGAGCTACTGCGCACGCGAATCATGAAGGCGATCGAAAGCGGCGGTGGGCTTTCCAAATATCTGCTCCACCGAGCGCTCAAGATCGGCGACGACAAATATCACGGACGGATGAGGCCCTGGGACCTGCCGATGGACGGGATTCTCGGGCTGACCCTGCGCCGGAAAGTTCGGGCCAAGGTCGGGGGCCGGGTGAAGGCCTGGGTTTCCGGCGGCGCGCCGCTCAATCCCGAGGTCGGCAATTTCTTCCAGTCGCTCGGGATCACCTTCCTCCAGGGCTACGGCCAGACCGAGTCCGGGCCGGTGATCAGTTGCAACCGGCCGAGCGTCGGCATCCGGCCGGATACCGTCGGCGTACCAGTCAAGAATACCGAAGTGCGCATCGCCGAGGATGGCGAGATCATGGTGCGCGGCGAGAACGTCATGCACGGCTATTGGCGCAACGCGGAGGAGACCGCGCGCGTCCTGCGCGACGGCTGGCTGGGGACTGGCGATGTCGGTCACTTCGATGCCAAGGGCCGGATCGTCATCACCGACCGCAAGAAGGACATCATCGTCAACGACAAGGGCGACAACGTCTCGCCGCAGCGGATCGAGGGGATTCTGACGCTCCAGGGAGAGATCGCGCAGGCCATGGTCTATGGCGACCGCAAGCCGCACCTCGTAGCGCTGCTCGTGCCCGATCCCGAGATCGCGTCAGCGCCGGACCTTCAGAAGCAGCTGCAGGCGTCCGTCGACCGGGTGAATGCGGACTTGTCGGTGATCGAGCGCATCCGCCGCTTCATCGTCGCCGATGCGCCGTTCGCGATCGAGAACGAGCAGCTGACGCCGTCGATGAAGATCCGCCGTCACATCATCGGCAAGGCTTATGGCGAGCGGCTGGAGGCTCTCTACAAGCGCTAGCCGACGCGCCGGTACGGAACGAAGTCGCCGAACACGCAGCTTCCGACCGGGATGTGCGCGCCAAGGTCGACAACCTGGGCGATATCGCCGCGGCACAGATTCGGCCCCGGCGTGCGGGTGACCAGCGTGTTTCGGCCGCCGTCGATGTTGAGGCAGCCGCCGCCCTGCATGTGGTTGATGTAGACGCTCCCCGGGCCGTTGCGGAAAGCGATCGTGTCGTCGTCGATGACGACCATGTCGCTAGAACGGATGGTCGGAAGGCAGCTGAGCGGCGCGCCGGCGACCTTGCCGGCGGTGAGTTGCGCGAACTTGGCCTGAGACTGCGCGATCTGGGCAGGCGATGGCCCGGGCGGCCCCATGGTGCAGGATGCGGCGCTCGCCGCGATGGCCAAAATCCCGAATTTCCTCATCGCAACCTCCTGTGGGACGCGTTCGCCCCGATTTTGAGCGCCCCGGAGCCTTAACGGAAGCTGTCTTTTTCCGACCGCAGGCGCGCGAATTCCTGCCAGTTAGAGGCTCGAACGAAGGGATTGGTTTCACGTTCCTGCGCAACGCTGGTCGGCAGCGTGATTTCGCCGGCATCGCGCAAGCGCTCGACTTCGCCGGCGCGGGACGCTGTTGCGGCATTGTCCGGCTCAGCGTGAACCGCGAAGCGCGCGTTGGCCAGGGTGTATTCGTGGGCGCAGTAGAGCCGCGTGTCACCGGGCAGCGCGGCAAGCCGCTGGAGCGAGGCGTGCATCTGCTCCGGTGTTCCCTCGAACAGCCGGCCGCAACCCATCGCGAACAAGGTGTCGCCGACGAACGCCACGCCCTCGTCGTCGAAGACCAATGCGATGTGGTCGAGGGTGTGGCCGGGGACTTCGATGACCCGCCCGACATGATCGCCAAGGCGAACTTCGCTGCCCTCTGTGAGAATGACATCCCGGCCCGGAATGCGCCCGGTCTCGGGTCCGGAGATGATGCAGCCGGTGCTCTCCTTCACCGCCAGGTTCCCGCCGGTATGATCGGGATGCCAGTGCGTGTTCCACACCTGGCCGATGGACCAGCCGCGGCGGTCGGCCTCGGCTAGCGCGGGCGCGGCATCGCCTGGGTCGACGACCGCGGTTTCTCCGCTCGACTCGTCGTGGACGAGCCAGATGTAATTGTCGCTGAACGCGGGGATGGCGACGATTTCCATGATGCGCTCCTAAGCTCGGCTTCCGAGGATCGCCAGCGCATCGCCCGCGAGTTTGCGCGTCAGCTCCGTCGCCGGAAGAGCCTCGCCAAGCGGCGCCGCCTGGCCGGCCCACATCGGCCCGAAGCCATGTTCGCCGCGAGCTTCGGCCGCGGCCCGGACCGGCGCGAGTGCCGCGCTCGCCAGCGGATAAGGCGGTGCTTCGGGGCGCACCGCGCCGAGCTCGTCGATCAATCGTCCGCGCGCGCCGCGGGCAAGACCACCGGTCATCAGGTTCGTGAACACAGTGTGCCCTGCCGCCAAGCTCGCGCGATGGGCGTCGCTGATCCTCGCTTCCGGCGTGTGGAGATAGGCCGTGCCGAGCTGGGCCGCGCTCGCGCCAAGCATGAAAGCGGCGGCGATGCCGCGTCCGTCGCCGACCCCGCCCGCTGCGATAACCGGCACTCCGACCGCGTCGACGACTTGCGGAAGGAGGGCGAACAGGCCGAGTGCCTCGGCGGGGTCCGATCCCAGAAAGCGCCCGGTGTGGCCGCCCGCCTCGAAGCCTTGGGCGATGATCGCATCGGCGCCGCGCGCCTCCAGCCATCTCGCTTCCTCGACGGTCGTTGCATTGCCGATGACCACTATACCGCTGGCCTTCACGCGGGCGAGGAGCCGGTCCTCGGGCAGGCCGAAATGGAAGCTCACGGCGGCAGGCCTCAGCTCCTCCACGACACCGCACATGGCCTCGTCGAACGGAAGTCGCGCTGCTCCCCCGTTCGATGCCTCAATCGCGAACTCGTCATAATAAGGCTGCAGCAACTCGCGCCACGCGCCGTCCCCACTGCCGTCGGGCATCCGGTGGCAAAAGAAGTTCAGCACGAACGGGCCGTCGGTAACCGCGCGGACCGTCGCCACCTGTTTCCGCACCCGGTCGGGAGACAGCATCCCGCAAGGCAGCGACCCGAGGCCGCCGCCGTGGATCGCCGCGATGCACAGCTCGACTCCGGCCGCGCCGGCCATCGGCGCCTGAATGATGGGATGCTCGGTCCCGAGGAGCTCTAGCCAGCGCCGGTTGGGCCAGCCTACCATTCGCCGACGTTCGGCATGGAGGACCAGGGCTCGGCGACAGCGAGCGAGTCGCCTTTTTGAAGGAGCTCGACCGACACATTGTCGGGCGACCGGACAAAGGCCATGCGACCGTCGCGCGGCGGGCGGTTGATGATTACGCCCCCATCGACCAGCCGTTGGCAAATCGCGTAGATGTCGTCGACCTGGTAGGCGAGATGGCCGAAGTTGCGACCGCCCGCATAGCTGGTCTCGTCCCAATTGTGCGTGAGCTCGACCTCGCCGCCATCATCGCCGGGCGCGCCAAGAAAGATGAGGGTGAAGCGGCCCGCTTCGTTGTCCATTCGCCGCCGCTCCTCCAGACCCAGCAGCTCGAAGAAACGGATCGTCGCGTCCGGATCGCTGACGCGGAGCATCGAGTGCAGAAAGCGCATGGGCGCTACTTAGGCGGTTGCGGTCCCGATTTCACGACCGGCGTTACCCCGAGCAGCTCCTGCGCCTTCGCGGCGGCCTTGCCGACGGGACCGTGGGGGTCGAGCGCCGCGGCGCGCCCCCAGTAATTGCGGGCCTTTTCGTCGTCGCCGAGGAAGTCCGCGACATGGCCCGCCTCGAACAGGATCGTCGGGTCGGACGGAGCGAGCGTCAGTGCCTTGCCGATCGCGGTCTGAGCGCCCGTCCCGTCCTTCTCGCGGATCGCGAGGGCAGCGGAGAAGTACCAGTAGAAGGGATCGTCGGAGATCGACGGCGCCGCTTCGGTCAGCTTCGTCCGCGCCGTCTTGAGGTCGCCTTGCGCTTCGGCCGCCCGAGCGCGGTCGAGCAACGCCTCGCCGCGCTGCGCCGCCTCGAGGCCCGGGGTCGCCAGCGCGCGGTCGAGCGCGAAAGCCGCCTTGCCGGGCTGAGCGCCAACCAGCCACATATTGCCGGCGGCGGCCCACAATTTCGAGGTCGCGGGATCCTTGTCGGGCGAAGCTTTGGCGGCTTCCTCGAACGCCTGGGCGGCGGATTGGGGATCGCCGGCTTTCTGCGCGCTCAAGGCGCGGCAGACGAGCGCATCGGCCGTGACGACATCGGGGCAAACGCTTGATTGCGGGGTCGCGGCGGCCATTACGGCGGCAAGGAACAAGATCATTTGGTCTCCGTGAGCGCGGCGACGGTCCGCAGGATCGCGTCGATCTCGTGCGGCTCCGACAGGCGATGGCCCCCGCCCTTGATGATCTTCAACTGGACATCCGCTGAACGAAGCTGCCGCATCAGGCGAAACGCGGTCTCCAGCGGGACATCGCTATCCGCATCGCCGTGAACGAGCCGGACGGGGCAGGTGATCGGAATCGCGCGATCGAGTAGCAGGAGCTTTTGGCCGGATTCCCAGAAGCCGCGCGCCAACCCTTGCTGCTCGGCCGCTTCGCCGCTGGCGAATCCCCAATCGGTGAAGTCGGGCGCGGCGGCGATTCCCATCAACGCCGCGACTCGTTCCTGCCGGCTCAGCGCGACATGCAGCGCGATCCACGCACCCATCGAGGAGCCGACAAGAAGCAGCGGCCCTTCGGTCAGCCCATCGATGAGCGCGAGAGTCTCCTCCAGCCAGACGGCAAGCGTTCCATCCTCGAAGCGACCGCCGCTCGACCCCGTGCCTGAATAATCGAAGCGCATCATCGCGAGGCCTCGCTGATCGGCGAAAGCGTCGATCGCCACCGCTTTCGCCCCTTCCATGTCCGAAGCGTATCCGGGCAAGAAGACGATCGTCGGAGCTTTGCCTCGGCACAGCCGATAGGCGATCGAACGCCCGTCCACTGCGTTATATGCGATCTCGCCCATGAGTCGGGCATCTAGCAGGAGCGAATCGCGATGAAATACCGCAAGCTCGGCAGCAGCGACCTCGAGGTTTCCGAAATCAGCCTCGGTTCATGGCTGACTTATGGTGTCGGGGTCGAAGCCGAGAAGGCGCGCGCCTGCCTGGACGAAGCTTTCAACCAGGGCGTGAACTTCATCGACACGGCCAATATTTATGGCCGCGGCGCGGCGGAGTCCTTTCTCGGCGAAGCGCTCGAGAGGCGTCCGCGCGACAGCTATGTCCTCGCGACCAAGCTGTACTTCGCGATGAGCGACAGCGATCGCGGTCTCTCGCGAGCGCAGGTCGAAAAGCAGCTCGACGCATCGCTGAAACGGCTGCGCACCGACTATGTCGATCTCTATCAGTGCCACCGCTACGACCGGGACACGCCGCTCGAGGAAACGATGGAGGCGCTGACTCGCGCCGTCGACAGCGGCAAGGTTCGCTATATCGGATTTTCGGAATGGCCGGCCGAGCGGATCCAGGCGGCTCTCGATCTCCCCGGCGTCGCAAAATTCGTCTCCAGCCAGCCGCAATATTCCCTGCTGTGGCGCGAGCCGGAGGAGGAAGTCGTCCCGCTCTGCGCCGCGAACGGGATTTCGCAGATCGTCTGGTCGCCGCTGGGCCAGGGCGTGCTCTCGGGCAAATATGATCCGGACGCACCGCCGCCGCGCGATTCGCGCGCGGCGAGCAATGACATGGGCGAATACATGGACCGGCTGATGGAGCCCGGCGTGCTCCGCGCCGTCCAGCGTCTGAAGCCGATCGCCGAGGAAGCGGGCCTGACGATGCCGCAGTTCGCGCTGGCCTGGGTGCTGCGCGAGCCCAATGTCGCCTCGGCGATCATTGGCGCCTCGCGGCCCAGCCAGGTGATCGAGAACGCCCATGCCTCGGGCGCCATCGTCGATACGCAACTATTCCTTCGCGCCGAGCAGATTCTGGACGAAGCGCTCGGCGCGGTAGAAAACGCCTAGATCGCGCCCGAGCTTCGCCGCGAGGGCGAGACGAAGATGTCTTCGATCGTTCCCCCGAAAAGCTCGGCGATGCGGAAGGCGAGCGGCAGCGAGGGGTCGTACTTTCCGGTCTCGATGGCGTTGATGCTCTGACGGGAGACCTCGAGCCGCCCGGCGAGGTCCTGCTGGCTCCAGGCGCGCTCGGCACGGAGGACGCGGAGACGATTTTCCATCAGCAGCCCGAGCCCGTCTCGCCATATGCGAGCTTGTTGACCAGGCCGCCGACCCCCAATCCGAAGAACCAGCACACCGCGACATAATAGCCGTCCACGTGCCCGACGAGATCGAAGCTCTCGAGGAAGCCCCAGATCGTGGCGACGCTGAGCGTGAAGGCGCTCGCCCACAAGGTTTGCCGGACCATAAGCATCCGCACATATTCGTCCTGCTCTTCGACCAGGTAGCGGCCGATTGCGGCGAAGATGCCGATGATCGGAAGCGCGGGAAGAAGGGCGACGAGATATTTCAGGGCTGACGGCACCAGGCCATGCTTGAAACCATAGACCGCGCCGACGAGGAAAGTCGCGTAAGCGAGGCTCAGCCAGATCAGCCGCCAATTGTAACGTTTCCATGCAAGAGTTCGAGCCATGTCAAGCTTCCTTGTTTCAATGACAAGTAAGCTTTACGCTTATACATGCGACGTTGTCAAGCTTCCCTTACACGATGCGTCGAAACATTGAGACGCTTGAGAACCGCGGGCCAGCGCGAGCGCCCCGCGAGGATTCTGCGCTCGACCAAGACATGCATTGCCCAGCCGATCCCGGCTGCGAGCGCGATTCGGGCCGGCCGCACCAGCCCGAGACCGTATGCCACGAGCGGATGGAACAGATAGATCGAATAAGATGCATCGCCGATCGCGACAGGGACATTGAACAGGCGGTGCCGGAACCAGCGGTCGAGCGACAGCGCGCCCCAGACGATCGCCGCCGCTGGCAGGCCCCACAGGATCGCGCGCCATAGCGCCCATTGCGGCAGGAACGACGATTCGACATCCCCGATCCCTGGCGAGGTGCAGGCGAGCAGGGCCAGGCCGACCGGAATGAGGGCGCCAAGCGCCGGTCGCCGGGGCAGCCGGGCGATGAGCACGCCCATCAGGAATTCCAGCGCCATCGGGCTGCCGACGAAGTGGAGCAGCGTATTGGACGTCGTCAGCGCGCCCGCCAGGCACAAAGCGTAAAGGGAAAGCGACACGGCCGGCCGCGTCGCCAGCGAGAGCGTCATCGCCAGATAGAACATCAGCTCGAAGCTCAGCGTCCACCCAACCTTGAGCACGGGGACGAAATAGCCGCCCGCATAGATTGGCCAAAGCGTCAGGCTCGAGAGGGCGGACGTGGGGCCGCGCGGGACCATGAACAGCCACGGCAGCACGGCAACCCACCACAAAGGATAGATTCGCCACAGCCGGTCGGAGAGAAATTGGCCTGCCGTCCGCCCTTTTGAAACGCTCGCCATGATGAAGCCGGAAATGACGAAGAACAGGTCGACCCCGGCGGCCCCATAGCCGGCGTTGCCGACCGGAGCATGGGCTTCGGGGTAGGCGTGCAGCACGACGACCGCGAATGCCGCGAGCCCGCGCAGCACCTGGATGGACCGCAGCTTCTGCATCGGGCCTGAGATAAGCGCGGGGCATTAAGGAACGGTGTGTTGAGGCGCGGGCTCGCCATCGCTAGATGCGCTGCAGCATGACCAAGATGTTCAAAATCGCGCTTCCCGACGGTTCGGTCAGGGAAATGCCGGAAGGCTCGACGCCCGCCGACGTCGCGGCGACGATCGGCCCCGGCCTCGCCAAGGCCGCTCTCGCCGCGCGGATTGATGGCGAGGTGCGCGACATCATGCGCCCGTTCGAGGCCGATGCGAGCCTGGCCCTGATCACGTCGCGAGACGAAAAGGACGCGCTCGAGCTGGTGCGCCACGATTTCGCGCACATCCTCGCCGAAGCGGTGCAGAAGCTCTTTCCCGGAACGCAGATCACCTTCGGCCCGGCGACCGACGACGGCTTTTACTACGACTTCGCGCCGACCGCGGAGCACGGCCCCTTCACCGAGGAAGAGCTGCCGGCGATCGAGGAAGAGATGCGTCGCATCATCGCCGCCGACGAGCCGCTGGTCCGCGAAGTGTGGACGCGAGGCGCCGTGCGAGAATTCTTCGAGAAGAGCGGCGAGGCGTTCAAGGCCGAATGGGTGATGGAGCTGCCGGAGGGCGAGCCGATCACCATGTACCGCTCGGGGCGCGATGACAGCGCGTGGATGGATTTGTGCCGTGGGCCGCACCTGGCGTCGACCGGAAAGCTCGACCCCCAGGCGTTCAAGCTGACCCGTGTCTCGGGCGCTTACTGGCGCGGCGACCCAAAGAACCCGATGCTGTCGCGCATCTACGGCACGGCCTGGCTCAACAAGAAGCAGCTCGACGCCTATCTCGTCAGGCTCGAGGAAGCGGGCAAGCGCGACCATCGCAAGATCGGGCAGGAGATGGACCTGTTCCACCTTCAGGCCGAGGCGCACGGCAGCGTATTCTGGCACCCGAACGGCTACATCCTCTGGCGCCAGCTCGAAGCCTATATGCGCCGCCGTCTCGACGCCGCCGGATATGAGGAAATCAAGACCCCGCAGCTGATGAACGCCAAGCAGTGGGAGCGGTCGGGCCACTGGGGCAAGTATCGCGAGAATATGTTCGTCGTTCCCGACGAGATTCCGCACGGGTCGGACGAAGAGGGCGACGATCGGCCGATCCTGTCGGGCGATGCCGAGCTGATGGCCTTGAAGCCGATGAACTGCCCGGCGCACATCCTCGTCTTCAAGCAGGGCATCAAAAGCTATCGCGACTTGCCGGTGCGCTTCGCCGAGTTCGGCTGCTGCCACCGCAACGAACCGCACGGCGCGCTGCACGGGATCCTTCGGGTCCGCCAGTTCACGCAGGACGATGCGCACATCTTCGTGACACAGGACCAGCTGGTCGACGAGATCGTCGCCTTCTGCGACCTGCTCGACAGCGTCTATCGCGATCTCGGGTTCGACAAATATGCGATCAAGCTCGCGTTGCGGCCGGACAAACGCTTCGGCTCGGACGAGATGTGGGACTGGTCGGAGCAATCGCTGCGCGACGCGGTCGCGAAGGCCGGGCGCAATACCGAGGAATATGGCTGGGAGGAGTTGCCGGGCGAAGGCGCCTTTTACGCGCCGAAGCTCGAGTTCCACTTGACCGACGCGATCGGGCGGACGTGGCAGGTCGGAACGATGCAGACCGACACCGTGCTGCCCGAGCGGCTCGACGCGACTTACGTCGGCGAGGACGGCGAGAAGCACCGGCCGGTCATGCTGCACCGAGCGATCATCGGCACGTTCGAGCGCTTCCTGGGCATTCTGATCGAGCATTATGCGGGCAAGTTCCCGCTGTGGTTGGCGCCGGTGCAGGCGGTGGTCGCGACCATCGTCTCTGACGCCGACGATTATGCGAACGCCGTGCTCGATAAGTTGCGCGCCGCGGGCATCCGCGCCGAGGCCGACCTGCGCAACGAGAAGATCAACTACAAGGTCCGCGAGCATTCCCTGGCCAAGGTCCCGCTGCTGCTCGTCGTCGGCAAGCGCGAAGCCGAAGAAGGAACCGTCGCCGTGCGCCGCCTGGGCAGCGACGATCATCAAAAGATGATGAGCGTCGATGAAGCGCTGGCGATGATCGCGGCCGAAGCCGTGCCGCCGGACCTGCGCCCCCGCTGAGCCGCTGCTGCATCTCGCGCGTTGACGCCACGCCGCCACAAGTCGCGGCAAAAATCGCACGGCGCCGCGCGCCCAACCTTTTCATCTGCGCGGCAAGAGCCTAACTCGGCACGCTGGAACCAACTTTCGGAGACAAGACGATACCACCCCCCTATCCGCGCCGAGGAATGGCGCAGCCGCAGCCCATGTCCGGCCCCCGCTATAACGAGTTCATCCAATCCCAGAAGGTCAGGGTGATCGACGAGAACGGCGAGAACCTGGGCGTCATGTATACGCGCGAAGCCTTCGAGCAGGCTCAGCAAGTCGGGCTCGATCTTGTCGAGATTTCCCCAAATTCGGATCCGCCGGTCGCCAAGTTCCTCGATATCGGCCGCCACAAATACGAGGCTCAGAAAAAGGCCAACGAGCAGCGCAAGAAGCAGAAGACGCAGGAGATCAAGGAGATCAAGATGCGTCCGAACATCGACGACCACGACTATGACACCAAGATGAAG
>Ga0207678_10004406_pt1 | contig 12661 bp, 9 predicted proteins | sample KBSC63metaG_FD_184319 | JGI IMG/M metagenome (GOLD analysis project Ga0207678, IMG submission 184319) | Corn rhizosphere microbial communities from Kellogg Biological Station, Michigan, USA - KBS C6-3 metaG (SPAdes) (version 2) | ecosystem: Host-associated > Plants > Roots > Rhizosphere > Soil ... | reverse complement strand
GCGCGCGCGAACGCCGTGCTCGGTATCATCATCGTGATTGCGGCGGTGCGTCTCGCTCGCGGCGTCTGATGTCCCCAACTACCCCCAACCCTGCCCCATTGGTCTCGTCCACACGTCCATCCATCGGCAGCACTGACTTCAACGAGTCACCGTTCATAGTCATCTGGGAGACCACGCAGGCGTGTGATCTTGCATGCCTCCATTGCCGAGCCTCTGCGCAGCCAGCACGTGACCGTGGCGAACTCGACACGGCGGAAGCAAAGCGCTTGATGGATACCGTGCGACAGTTTGGCAAGCCGCTCTTCGTTCTGACGGGTGGCGATCCGCTCAAGCGGGACGACACTGTTGAGTTGGTCCGACACGGTACATCGATCGGACTTCGAATGGCGATGACGCCATCAGGTACACCGCTGATGACACCTGACGTCCTCGCCCGCCTTCGTGACGCCGGTCTTGCACGTCTGGCTGTCAGTCTCGATGGATCCAATGCGGCGATTCACGATCGATTCCGCGGCGTGTCGGGCTCATTTGAATGGACTGTCAGGATGCTCGATGCAGCGCAGAAGATCGGTCTCTCGACGCAGATCAATACAACCATATCGAGCCATAACCTGCACGACGTAGAGCCAACCGTGCAGTTCATCACAACACTCGGGATCGCGTTGTGGTCGGTATTCTTCATCGTCCCGACCGGGCGCGCCAGAACGTCAGACCTGACGACCGCCGAAGAGTTCGAGAGCGTATTTCACCGATTGTACGACCTGTCGAAGACTGCACCTTTCGACATCAAGACCACGGCAGCGCCACACTATCGCCGCGTGGTTGTGCAGCGCCAGGTCGCGGAGCGACGCGCCGGCGAACGCGAACAAGCGGCGACGCCGCTCACGGCTGGAGTCGGATTCAGTCTTGCCGATGGCGTTGGACGCGCGCGCGGCGTGAACGATGGCAACGGGTTTCTCTTCATAAGTCACCGCGGTGACATATATCCGTCCGGCTTTCTGCCTGTGAGCGCTGGAAACGTGCGCACACACGACGTCGTGGACGTCTATCGGAACAGCCCGCTCTTCCGCGACCTGCGCGACACGGACAGGCTCGAGGGAAAGTGTGGCGTATGCGAGTATCGCACGATCTGCGGTGGCTCGCGCGCGCGCGCCTACGCCACTACCGGCAACTATCTCGCTTCGGATCCGTACTGCTCGTACATACCAGCTCGCGCTCGCTGACGCCGTTGGAGCGCCGCGGTTACTCGCTCCCCGGTCCCGACCCGCGTGGTGGAGTGGCGATGCCTGGCGGAAGGTTTGCCGGCGCCGTCGGCAACGTAAGTACGGGAGCGTCGTGGATTATCTTGCCCCCCAGATACGACGTGTACGCCACCGACCCGAAGCCCACGAGCGCACCGACGAGTACCAGCGCGCGGATCCACGCCGGGATGATTTCATCGCGCCGATGCAGAGCGCGCCACCATCCGTATGCAGCCACCACGCCCGCAATCAGAATGATGACCATCGCGACTCCGGCCGCGTCGTCGTGCGCGTCGATCGCACCACGAGCGATGTACCATGGGTCGTGTAGCGCGTGGTCCGCCTGATCGCCGCTGAAATGCACCGGGTATATGGACAGCCCAGCGACGGTAAGCGTCCCCATCGCATACAGCCACAGACCGCGACGTCGCAGCAACAGACCGCCGAGTGCGGCAACCAGCGCCATGGTCACCAGGACGATAGGAAAGTGATTGATCAGGAGATGCGTATACGGCCAGGTTAGCGGCGGCATATGGGTATGGGTAAAGTGATCGCGAGAAACCGGCTCGGAACGAAATCTACGACTCCTGTTGGCTTCCAACCGTCAGGCATCGTCGGATTCTTCATAAGGGAACTGCCGTCGTCATCTCAGGGAAATACCGACACCGCCAGCGGAGCTGGCCTTCTACCTTACAGCATCGATACAAGGATCATACCCATGCGACATAGATATCGGCTTGCGATTCGCGAACCAGTCAATGCCCTCACGCATCTGTTCGGGGCGGTGCTGGCGGCGGTTGGCATGGTGGTCCTTCTTGCCAATGGCGTCGCCAACGACAGCGCCCGGCAGATAGTAGCGTTCGCGATATTCGGGACCAGCCTCGTGCTCCTGTACAGCGCCAGCGGGATCTATCACTCGGTCAATTGCTCGGAGCGCGGCCTGGCAATGCTGCGACGCCTGGATCACATGATGATCTACGTGCTGATTGCGGGCACGTATACGCCTGTCTGTCTGGTACTGCTCCGAGGCCGGCTTGGCATCGGCCTCCTGATCGCAGTATGGATGATCGCTCTGGCGGGGATCGTGCAGAAACTGTCCTGGATGCACGCACCACGCTGGTTCTCGACCGTACTCTACCTTGGCATGGGCTGGGCTGCGATGGTAGTCGCGAAGCCGTTGCTCGGCGCTGCTCCGCTGGGATTCTTTATCTGGATCATCGCAGGCGGTGCGTTCTATACCGTAGGTGCCGTCGTATACGCCACCAAGTGGCCGGATCCTGCGCCACGCACGTTCGGCTTTCACGAGATATGGCACCTGTTCGTGATGGCTGGAAGCTTCTGTCACTACTGGGCCGTGCTGGCGTACGTGTCGCACACGGCAGGCGCATGACGGAGGCTGACACCCCTGCACCGGATTCATCGGAATCCCATGACGCGCTTCGCGCATGGTTCCTGGGCCCTCGCGCCGAGAATGCCGACCTGCTGGAGCGCGTGATCGTCGAGGCGCTGCGCGATCATGTATTCTGGCGGCGCAACTATCATCCCGAAGATGGCTTCACAATTCGTGAGACCGACAAGCGCAAGCCAGGTTACGAAAACGCCGTATCGACGCTGACGCAGGAGTTGATGGGTCTCCTCGCAGAGCTCAAACGAGGAGTCCCGTTCTTCAGCGGGCGATATCGCGCGCACATGCTCTCGGAGCAGACAATCGCCGCGCAGGTTGGCTTTTTCGCAACCATGCTCTACAACCCGAACAACGTTTCGGTCGAGGCGTCTCCAGTCACCTCGCGCCTGGAGCTGGAAGTTGCCGCACAGCTGGCAGGGATGATCGGATACGATCCGACCCACTCGTGGGGACATCTCACTTCCGGCGGAACGGTAGCGAATTTCGAAGCTCTGTGGATCGCCCGAAACGTGTTCTACCTCCCGCTCGCTGCAGCGGGAGCGGCACGCGATCTCCACGTCGATCTCACCGTTGCACTGCCGGATGGTACGACTGCGCCGCTCGAGTCGCTCTCGCTCCAACAGCTGCTCAACATCCGCACAAGGGACTCGCTCGCGCTGTGGGACGCTCTCTGGAAATCGGATTCCCACGAACGTGTGACATGGGCACTCGCAAACCATTCACTCTCCACGGTCGGCTACCAGGACTACGGACGTCGCCTCGCGCTGGATTATGGCGATCCGCTGCCCGCCAGTGTCATCCTCGTCGCATCTACAGCACACTATTCGTGGGAGAAGATCATTCGTGCACTGGGGATCGGGTCCAATCAGATTGTCCGCATTCCGGTCGACAGCCACTTTCGCCTCGATACAGCGGCACTATGGGACACTGTTCGCTCTCTTACCAAGCGACGCGTCCCGATCATGGCATGCATAACAGTTTGCGGTACGACTGAAGAATCCGCTGTCGATCAGCTCGACGAAGTTCTCGCTGTACGCGCGCGCGCCGCGACAGAGCTCGGTGTCACATTTCACGTACATTCCGACGCGTGCTTCGGCGGTTACGCAGCCGCGGTGACATGGAGCGCGGACGGCAACCGTCGCTCGGCTGCCGGCATCCGGGCATCGTCAGGCTGCGACTGGCCGAGCGAGCCGTGGGTTCGCGCAATGACCGCACTGGGCGAGGTGGACTCCGTCACAATCGATCCGCACAAGCTGGGTTACGTGCCCTATCCGGCAGGAGCATTTCTGCTGAAGGAACGACGCGCGCGAGAGCTGGTCGCCACCGACCCGCCCTATCTCGCGCCGACGGCAGGACTCGACTCCGCCGAGGATCTCTATCTCGGACGCTTCATCTTCGAGGGATCCAAGCCCGGCGCGGCAGCGGCGGCGGTGTGGTTGAGCCACAAAGTCCTCCCGCTGAATGAGACCGGCTATGGTCATCTCATCGAACAGACTGCCGCTGGTGCGCGACGCCTTTACGACGGATTGTACACAGCGGATCTCGCGCCATTTCGCGTTGTGCTTCTACCGCGACCGGACATCAACATCATCTGCTACCTGGTTCATCATCCGTCACTCACCACTCTCGACGCCGTGAATGCGTTCAACGAACGCATCTACGCGCTGATGAGTCTGGAGGTGGCGGGCGCGACGCCGGAATACATCATATCTCGAACACGATTCCAGACACCCATGTACGATGGAGCGATCGCGACGTTGCTCCTCGAACTCGGCGTCTGCACCGAAGATGACTGGAAGCGCGCGGGCAGCGACGGACTCGTCGTCCTTCGGTCCACAGTAATGGACCCGTTTCTCGCCGCGCCTCCGCCTGCCCCGGATCACATCGCCGGCTTCATCACTGCTCTGCGGCACGTGTGCGACGCCGCGCTGGGCTAGCGCTCACCGCCAGCCCCTGACGCACTCTCCGCCACCGGGACACCGACCAGCTCGCGGGCCCGGACCAGCGCAGCGTCGATATTGTCGAACAGATTCTCCTTCCCGATCTCCGTGAGTGCCGGCGATCCGGTGAGTGCGACCATCGGTTGCATGTGCACGTCGGAAAGGAGAACCGTGGTGCCATCCTTCCTGGAGCGTCGCGCCAGTTCACTCAGCGTGTACATACCCGTGGAATCGAGCGCTGGCACGTAGCGCATGCGAATTATGAGAACGCGCGGCTTGCGAGCCACCTGTCCAATCGTATCCCTGAACGCTTCGGCGGCACCGAAGAAGAAGGGTCCGTTGATCTCGAAGACTTCGACGCCCTTCGGTACCGACCTCCGATGTATTGCGTTCGGATCCGTCTCATATGGATCACCGGCATGCGCGTCCTCGTCAGACTCGTCTGCAACGGAGCTGATCTGCGTCACCTCAGCCATGCGGCGAATGAACAGGAACGCTGCCAGCACCATGCCGACACCAATGCCAACTGTCAGATCGACCAGCAGCGTCAGTAGAAATGTGGTCAGCAGAACTGCCACGTCGCTCTTGGGAGAGCGCAGCTCCGTGAGAAACGTTCGCCACTCACTCATGTGGTACGCGACCACGACGAGAATCGCAGCGAGTACAGAGAGTGGAATGAGTGCCGCCCACTGTCCCACGAACACCGTGATGATCAGCAGCGTCAGCGCATGCACCATTCCAGCGACCGGAGTGCGTCCGCCGTTCTTGATGTTCGTCGCCGTGCGCGCGATGGCACCGGTCGCTGGAATACCGCCGAACAAGGGTGCTGCAAGATTGGCCACGCCCTGCGCGACGAGCTCCATGTTCGAGCGATGTCTGCTGCCGATCATTCCATCTGCAACAACGGCGGACAGCAGTGATTCGACAGCCGCGAGAAATGCGATCGTGAACGCGGGACCGACGAGCGCGGATACCTGGGCAAGCGACAGGTGCGGTACCGCCGGATGAGGTACTGACGCCGCAATCGTGCCAAATCTGGAGCCGATCGTCTCGACGGGAAGGTGCAGCAGCTGTGCCGCCGCTGTCATCACGATCAGAGCAACGAACGGTCCCGGGATGCGCCGGTTCACACGCGGCCACAACAGAATTATCGCCATCGATGCAACCGACACACCGAGTGCAGCTGGAGTGATCCCTCCCGCGTGCGCGGCGAACGCCTGCCACTTCGCGATGAACGCCGACGGAACAGCACCCATCGACAGACCGAAGAAGTCCTTTATCTCTCCGGAGAAGATGATCACCGCGATCCCACTGGTGAAACCAGTCACAACGGGCCGCGGAATGAATTTGATCGCGGAGCCGAGCTTCGCCAGCCCCATGACGACGAGTATCGCGCCCGCCATGAGCGTTGCTACGGTGAGACCGTCGATCCCGTATTTCTGTACGATGCCGTAAACGATGACCACGAACGCACCGGTCGGGCCACCGATCTGAACGCGCGAGCCGCCGAGTGCAGAGATTATGAAGCCAGCCACGATCGCGGTCCACAGACCGCGACCCGGTGGAACACCGCTCGCAATTGCGAATGCTATGGCGAGCGGGAGTGCAACGACCCCGACGATCACTCCCGCTGTAAGGTCGCCAAGGAACTGATCGCGATCGTACGTCTTGAGCGTGGTAACGAGCTTTGGAACTAACACCAGAACACTCTGCCTTCGCTGTGATACCGGAGAGCGCTATCCATTCGCCGCGCGACCCGTGACCTCGTCAAGGTGAATACGAAACACCGAATTGCGGAACGGCGTTGGATCGTTGGCCGTCAGCGTTTGAGGTATGAGCGCCCGAAGCAACTCGACGCCGCGATTGAACGCGGGATCCTGTCGTATCGATGTATCCGCGTCTATCAGATAGAATGCACCCTTGACCACCACACTCGACCAATGGAAGAGGCCGTGGACCTCGTCCACCTCGAACGCAACCCAGGGATGGTGCGCGATCGTCGCGAGCTTCGTACCGTGACTCGTACGGCCGAATATCCAGCCGGCATCGAACACGTAGTTGATCGGCTCAATGTCCACGCGATCGTGCAGTGAGAATGCGATTCTCCCGACGTTGTTGCGAGCAAGGATCTCCTCTATCTCACCGCGGTCGAGCTCGCGAAACCGGGGAACGCCTGTGTCCGACGCTCCGGTATCGTGCCCGGAATCCGGCTGGTGCTTCATGGCAACCTCCTGCTGCTGGTGAGTTTGTACTGGATACCCTGCAACTTTCGTCCCGGTCAATCAGCAGCACCCGTTTGCGGCAGACTGATCGTGAAACGACTGCCTTCTCCGATCTTGCTTGCAACAGCAATGGTTCCACCATGTGCCTCGACGATTCCCTTCGCGATCGCCAACCCCAAGCCCGTTCCCGCAGCTGAGCCGCGCGTATGCCAGAATCGATCGAAAATGAACGGAAGATCCGTCTCGGCGATTCCGCGTCCCGTGTCCGCCACGACAACATCGATCGCTCCGCCCCGCGCGTGCGCATCGACTGAGACACGCCCGCCCGATGGTGTGAACTTCACAGCGTTCCCTATGAGGTTCGCTATCGCCTGTGCCATTCGCTCGGCGTCTACGGACACTTGCGCCAGCGGTTCCTCCAGCGTGACTTCAAGTGCGACGCCGCTGTCGGCCGCTCTCCGCGTGAAGAGGCCCGCAGCCCGCATCACGATCTGGCCGATGTCCTCGTTGTCGCGGATTACGGACAGGACTCCCGCTTCAATCGCGGACACATCGAGCAGATCCTGAATCATGCGCGACATCCACGTCGTCGATTCGTGTATGGTCTTCGCCAGGTCTCGGCACGCTACAGGATCGGAAGGCGGTGTGTCCACGAGCACTCGCGAGCACATCGCGATCGCGCTCAGTGGATTCCTGAGGTCGTGTGATACGACTCCCAGTATCTCGTCCCTGGCAGCGGTTGCGCGCTGCGCATGCTGATACAGTCGTGCGTTGTCGATCGCGAGCGCTGCACGCGCGGCAAAGTTACCTGCGATGATCGCCTCACCCCGGTCGTTGCTACGCGGCGTGCCGGTTTTCAGGAATGTCAGCACACCGACCGCCTGGTCGCGCGCGATGAGTGGTAATTCCTGCCTTGTTACATCGGGAGATGTCGCTCCGCTCAACAACTCGGCGCTCCCGTGCGTCGCCCGATGAAGCTCTCCCGACTCGTCGATCACTTCGATGATACAGGCATCTGCAAGCATCGGCACGGGCAGGCGCACCACGGATGCGATCGTTGCCTCGTAGTCGAGCGAGCGACTGAGCGCGATACCGACCTCAGCGAGAAACCGCTGGTGCGCTTCCATCTGCCTGCGATCGGTCACGTCGCGCACCAGAGCCGTATACAGCCGGCGGCCATCCGGCGCATCCAGCTTGAGAATCGATGCTTCGGCTGGAAACTCCGTTCCGTCCTTCCTGAGGCCGAATACTTCACGGCGATGACCCATGAGTCTGGCCGTCTCAGCGGATTCTCCGAATGCAACTACGTATGCAGCATGGGTCGCGCGGAATTGTGGCGGCAACAGAGTGTTCAGGTTGGTGCCCAGCACCTCGTCCCTCTGATATCCAAAAATCTGCTCCGCGCCGCGATTGAAGTGCACTATCTCCTGTGCCTCGTTGATCGTCACAATTGCATCCGCCGCGACCTCCACAATCCTCTCGTACATGCCGGCCGACGGTGGCCGCGATTGTGACCCCGACGGTGGGGCCGGAATGGCTGGAGGGTTACTGTCCCCGCTGGCCTGACTGTCGTTGGTCATGGCTATAAAGCTACCACGACCAACGAAGATGACTACCGGCCGATGGCCTTTCGCCAGCTACTTCACAATCAGCGCCGTCACCATTCCGAACATGCCGTGCTCCGACTCCGCGTGAGGCAGGATGTGACAGTGGAACGCCCAGGTGCCGGGGTTGTTGCACTTCACCAGCACGTCCCAGCGCTCGCCAGGAGCCACGTTGAGGGTGTCGCATTTCCATGGCTGCGGCTGGGCCCACCCGTCCTTGGCTATCACCGTCATGTGCATGCCATGCAGGTGCATCGGGTGGATCATCATCCCCTCGTTCATGAAACGGATCCGCACCGTCTGCCCCAGCTTGGCGACGATAGGCTCGGTAGCCGGAAATCCCTTGCCGTTGATGGTAAAGCCGTTCAGCCCGTCGTTCAGAATCAGTACGTGATCGACGTCCGCATGTGGCTCTTCCGAGCTGTCCCTGGGCTCCACGATGAATGCCCCGAGCAGGCCGAGGCTGACCTGTTTGGTTGAGTTGTGGTGCGAGTGATACATGTGCGAGCCGTGATTCGGCGGTACGAACTCGTACGTGTAACTCTGCCCTGGCTTGATGGGAGGCTGCGTTATGAACGGCACTCCATCCTGGGAATTTGCGAGCTCCACACCGTGAAAGTGGATCGATGTGGACTCCGGCAATTCGTTCTTGATGTTGACCCTGACGCGGTCTCCTGCACGAACGCGCATCATCGGACCAGGAACCATTCCGTTGTAAGCCCACGCCTCCGTAACCTTTCCCGGCTCGGTTTCCCACTGCATTCTCTTCGCGGTGAGATCGAATACCTTGACTCCATGCTCGATCCGCGGTGCGAGAAGTTGGTTACCTCTTCCCTTGCTCTTGGCCGGAAATGCCTTGATACCGGCCTCGTGCATCTTGTCCATCGCATCCGCGGCCGCGATTGAGGTCGGACTCACATCGTCGGCGCCGAATGCGACGGGCGTCGACACTGCAACTGACATCTTTGCACGTGCAGTTGCTGATTGCTCCGACGCGCGGGCTGGCTTGCACGCGGCCACCAGCGTCCCGGTGACCGCGGCAACGGCGCCATTCCGAAGGAATGAACGCCGCGACTCTCGCCGCGATACGACAGCGTTTACAGCGTCTTCTATCGTCTCGATATTAACGGGCGATCTGCTCACGATATTCGTTCCGTAGGTTGTGGAAGACCTTCTCCACAACCTACCAGCTGGCGCTCACACGTTCAGTCGGGAGAAACTGGAAAGTCGCTAGGGGAATCCCCTACAACTGACGGAAACGAAGAATGCGCTCGTTGCGATCCCGATCGATATCGCAACGGGCGCATTTCTCGAGTTGCTGCTAGTTGGTCTTTTTCGCCGGAGTCTTGACGTACTTGTCCAGCCACGTAACCGTCTCCCACATCACATGACGCAGACTTTCGCGCGACGTGTATCCATGTGGCTCCAGTGGCAGCTGCACGTATCGCACGGTGCCGCCGTTTCCCTTGATCGCGGCGAACATTCTCTCCGACTGGATCGGGAACGTTCCGTCGTTGTCATCATTCACGCCGTGAATCAACAGAATCGGCGTCTTGATCTTGTCTGCGTAATAAAAGGGCGACATCGTACTGTAAATGTCTTCCGCCTGCCAGAACGTACGCGGCTCCGCCTGGAATCCGAACGGAGTGAGCGTCCTGTTGTACGCACCGCTCTCGGCGACCCCTGCACGGAACAGCGTCGAATGCGCCAGTAGATTCGCCGTCATGAATGCACCGTACGAGTGACCACCCACTGCGACGCGATTGCGATCACCGACGCCGAGCGAATCTATCGCGTCGATCGCCGCCTTCGCGCTGGCCACGAGCTGCTCGACGTAACTGTCGTTCGGTTCCTTGCCGTTCTTCGCAACGATGGGCATCGATGGTCCATCCAGAACTCCATAACCTGCCGCGAGCAGCAGCAGTTGGCGATCGCGCGGCAGTGACGGCCGTTTGAACTCGTACGGCGATCCGCGCACTTCCGAAGCGGCCGCGGCCGAGAGAAACTCGCGCGGATACGCCCAGAAGAAGAACGGAAGCCGGCCCTGTGATTGCGTGTAGCCGGCGGGCAGATACATCGTCGCCGAGAGCTTGACGCCATCCGCTCGCGTGTACGTGATCAGTTTTCCGGTGACGCCGGCGAACGCCGGTGCCGGATCGGAAAGCTCCGTGAGCTTCGTGGCAACATCGCTCCCCACTTCACGCCGGAAGAAATTCGGCGGCTCGGTCGGTGACTCGCGCCTGGTGACGAAGGTCCTGGCAGCCGGGTCCGTCAGCGATGCAACGAATTCGTAATGGTCGCCCGAGTTCTGCCAGATGCGATGCTTGCTGCCGTCCCGCATGTCGATCGCATCCAGGAATGGACGGTCGCCCTCAGCCGACGCACCATCACCCGTGAGGTACATCGTGTGACCGTCCGCACCACGAAGCGGCACCATCCGATCGCTCGCGGCGTCGTACACCATTACAAACCTGCCCGGATCACCGTAACGATCCTCCGAGCTCCGATCGAACAGTACGCGTGCTGAAGCAGGAGAGGATGGATTCACCGCCCACGTGCGCAGTTTCGCCGTACGCGACGTGCCTTCGTTCACGAGCGCCAGATCGGGATACATCCAGGTGATCCCGCGATAACGCATCTCGAGATCCATGAATGGCTGTGGCGCACTCGTGAATGGAGCAGACATGAGACTCACGCGGTCGTGTCTTTCCATTTGCTTGCGCGGATCACCGCCGTCCAGTGCCTCGACCGTAAACACGGTGGCAGGTACATCCGGCCGCCACGACACAACGCGTATGCCAGCCGCGACAGCGTCGCGTGCACTGGAAACATTATCCGTAAGCGGTCTGTCAGTGACGGTGCGCGCAACCCTCCCGTCCAGCGACCACACCTCGATGCGCTCCGGAAAGTCATTCAGCGCAACCTGATACGAGTAGGGCCGATGCACCGTGCGCACGAGCAACCACCGAGCGTCAGGCGACGCATCGGCGCGAGTGTGAATTCCCGGTTTGCCGACATTTCTGCTCGCACCGTCCGGCGTCACGATAGTAATCTGATTGGTGAAGTAGTAATCGAACAGCGCTTCGTCGTGCTGGTTCTTGAGCAGATACTCGATAGTGCGCACCGGTGCTGCGCGTCCGTACGATTCCTGTACTATCGGCCCAGCCGGTGTCTGCCCGTCGGGTGGTGGCGCTCCACGTCCCGCCACGTTCATGAGACAAACGAGCTGCGATGCCTTGGACAGCCAGTCGCATCCGCCGGTAACAGTGTTGATTGTGTATGGCGTTATGCGCTTCGCAGTGTGCGTTGCAACGTTCACCATCCAGAGCGCGGCCCCATTGCGCGTTGCTTCCGTCAATGCGACGTACTTTCCGTCGTTCGACCACGACGGCGCGCCGAGTTTGCCGTGCAGACCCGCGGCCGACACCGATATCTCCGTTGCGGTGGATACTGGAAACAGCTTGATGGCCATCCCAAGCGACCTGTCGACGGTCGTGTACGCGATCATGTGACCATCGGGGCTCCAGGAGTACTGCACGATCCGTCCACCGGCCGGCACCGGAACCGGTTTTGCCGCGCTCCCCGTAACCGGCTTGAGGCGCATCGAGCGAATTCCCACAGTGTCCACTCTATAGCTCGCCACCGGATGAAACCGCCGGCCGGCCAGATACAGCGTCGGCTCCGCCATGTCGGCAATGGTCGTGACGGCCGGCTCGCGCGCCGCGATCACGATCCACTTGCCGTCGGGACTGACACTCCCCGTTGCCGCGGGTGGCGCATCCAGAATGCGGCGGATGGATTCAGGTGGTTCCTGATAACCTTGCGATGACGCGACTCCCTGCGCGCCAGCGGGAGTTGCGACTGGAACGGCGGCCACCAGTACGGCCGCACAGGTCGTGATCCGGGCGATGAGCGACATTGGGTCCCCTGTGCGCGACAGCGCAGGTATAGTGGTTACGTCGTACCTACGCCGACCAGGCGTGCACCGTTGGTGACCGGGTGTCCAATGGAACATCATCCCGTTACGACCACGCTTTAAGGACCGGGTGCATCGACGGTCATATTGACGCGACGTTTATCCAATTCCGATCACATGAACGGATCGGACGCGGATTTATCGGTGTTCATCCGATTCCCATTGCGCGTAAATGGGCCAGGCGCGGATAAATCCGTGAACATCGACGTTCGGTTGCATCCATGGGGGCCAGGCGCGGATAAATCCGCGCCCTACGCGGGACCACCAATGCGG
>Ga0207678_10004400_pt1 | contig 12668 bp, 14 predicted proteins | sample KBSC63metaG_FD_184319 | JGI IMG/M metagenome (GOLD analysis project Ga0207678, IMG submission 184319) | Corn rhizosphere microbial communities from Kellogg Biological Station, Michigan, USA - KBS C6-3 metaG (SPAdes) (version 2) | ecosystem: Host-associated > Plants > Roots > Rhizosphere > Soil ... | reverse complement strand
CTTAAATATAACAAAATATGCTTACTTATTGATAATCAAGTAGTTAATCATGTTATTTATTTCCTCAAATAAACCCTTTCTTAACCCGAACTCACGTTAAATATTATCTGGATATTCTGGACGATGCGGCGAAATTCCAAATGATGGTTTATTTTCACGGTTGCATTGTGCCACGGGGCTGGGCCAGAACGTATCCTCATCTGATGACCCAAGAGGCTGTTCGAGGAGCGGAATGGTATAATAATGGTCCAGATTTTACGCTAACAGCGCCTGAGCATAACACCATTTTACCTTTTACCCGTAATGTTGTTGGCGCAATGGACTATACGCCGGTAACTTTTACCAATTCGCAATTTCCACACACTACTTCATACGGGCATGAACTGGCTTTGGGCGTGGTTTTTGAATCGGCCCTGCAACACCTGGCCGATAGGCCCGAAGGTTATTATTCATTACCGGATGCCGCCAAAGCATTGCTTCGAACTTTACCCACTGCCTGGGATGATACCCAATTGCTCGATGGCTACCCCGGAAAAGACGTGACTATTGCCCGCCGCAAAGGTGATACCTGGTATATTGGCGGTCTTAACGCTGAGCTGAAGGAAAAACAAAAGAACGTTAAGCTGGGCTTCCTTGCAAACAACGTAAATTATAAACTTACGTTAATTGCTGATGGAGTACATGATAAAGACTTTCTTATTCAATATATGGTAGTGAATAAGTCAAGTTCTATTGACGTAAAGATGCTTCGGCGGGGTGGATTTACAGCGCGGATAACTCCTTTGTAATTTAGAGCGCTGCAAGCAGAACAAATCACCGATTTGTGTCCTGGAACCCGTATAATTATTTTAAAATAAATTTGCGTAACTTTAAAGTTACCTATATATTTGAGTAACTTCAAAGTTACTCATCATGAAAAGAAGCATCGCACACCGTGTATTTTATCCCCACGCCCCTAAAATAGTGTGGGATTACCTGACCAAGGCCGAACTGATGGAACAGTGGCTGATGAAAAGTAATTTCGAACTTAAACTGGGACACGATTTTCAATTTAACACCGGACCGGTACCTGCGCTTGATTTTGACGGCATTGTTTACAGTAGGGTGCTGGAAATTGAACCATTGAAAAAGCTTACCTATTCGTGGAAATGTGGTCCGGGTAATGGTAAGATCACCATCGACTCCATCGTTTACTGGACCTTACTTGAAAAAGACAACGGAACGGAGCTTCTGTTGGAAAACTCGGGCTTTAAGGAAGCCAATTTCAATGTGCTGATCTTTAACGCGATGAGTAAGGGATGGCTGGATAATATGAATAAGATGAATAGAGTTATAAACGACGCTAAAAATGGCAGTACCCACGCTTGATGTGTTCCAGGTAATAGCTGATCCGAGCCGGCGGCAAATGCTGGTCATGCTGTCAGAAAAAAGCATGCCTATAAACGCCATGGCGGAGCATTTTGATATGAGCCGCCCTGCCGTGTCCAAACATGTCAAGATCATGTATAATGCCGGCTTTATTTCAATAGAGGATATAGGCAGGGAGCGTTACTGTACTTTAAAAAAGGATGGTTTTGACGAACTGCAAAGATGGATCAACTACTTTGATAATTTCTGGAAAGGCAAACTGCAAAATCTGGAAACGCTATTAAATAATAAAATCCAAAAATCATGAAAACAGCAACATTAACCGAACAACAAAGCTATCACAGCAGCATTGTAGTAAATGCAAGCGCTGAGGAGGCATTTGACAAGATCAGTCGTGTAAACGAATGGTGGGCTGCAAACTTTGAGGGCAGCGCCAAAAATTTAGGTGATGTTTTTAGCGTAAGGTGGGGCGACACATTTGTCAACTTTAAAATCACCGAAGCTATTCCGGGCAAGAAAGTTACGTGGCTCGTTACAGATTGTTACCTGCCGTGGCAAAATGAAAAAACAGAGTGGACCAATACCCAGGTAGAATTTGAAATTTCGCAGGAGAATAATGCCACCAGGGTAGACATGACACATGTAGGTTTAACCCCCGAGGTAGAGTGTTATGAAAATTGTCAGGCTGGTTGGAACCACTATATCCTAAAGAGCCTGTTTAAATTCCTGGAAGAAGGACAAGGCGTGCTGCAAAAAGGGTAAAAATAGAGTTCTCACTAAATATGTGTAGTGAGAACTCTATTTTTGGAAACATTCAATAGTTCGCTCAAATTTTCGACACAACTAGTTCCCCAACCTTCTCGCCCTGTATTTTGCCGTTTTCAATAGCGCTCTTAAAGTGGATACCACCCCACATTCTGGAGATAGCTGCTTCATCTGCGGCTTGCTGAAACGACGAAAATGTTCTGGCGGGTATGCCATAACTATGTTCAACATCATCAGTGTAATGAAAGTTGGACCCAAAGAAATGCGTTAGGATAACTGCCGAGGTACAGGAAACCACGGAGTGCCCGCTCAGGTATTCTGGAAATGGAGGCGTTTGTAGCAGCGGCCGCCAGTTTGGATCCACGTATTTGCGAATGGCCGTTTCAGGACGAATGAGGTTAAAGCGGTATTTGGCATCCCAGCAGCAAATGAACCCGTCCATTAGACCGATAGCCACAGCGGTATGAATTTGCATAGCCTTTGAAAACGATACGTGTTGTTGTTTGCATGCAATACCGGTAATGGCCAACCAGTGTGCCCCCGGAGAGATCTTTTTGATGCCGATCATTAGATGCCCCCTGTTCTCTACCGCAAATGGATTACAGTCCCAAAAACCAGCTATTGCACGCTGCTCTGGTGTAAGCTGATCGCCGGCCTCTTTATAAACCACCATCACTTCATGGTAAAAGCTGGAGCTCTTATCAGTGGAGAATGGGGGTGGTGGAACTGGCAAAAACTGCGAAGCTGAATCGAGCGTAAATGGGCGTACTGTATTAAAATAGGGTTCCACTGCCGACATATATACCGGTGGGGTCGGCTCCCAGGTTCCCTCCTTGCCAGGAGGGGTGTAACGGGCATAGTTACTTATCCGGTTATAATTGTCGGCTTTTGCATAAGCCAGTATTTGCTTACTAATGGTTGATGCGTATTTCACAGAGCCGTCAATGGTTGACGAATTAAACCCAATCTGCTTGCACGAATCGAGGAACTTCTGCTCCTGCTCGCTCATTAAGTTACCTGAGGGCTGCAGTTTTTCCGCCGTTTTCATGATCGCTAATACAGCGCTCAGTCTGTAATCAAAATCACCGATGGTTGTCGGCTTTTTAATATTTGGGTAGCCGTTTAACTTACCTCTCATGCTTTTAAAAGCATGATCATTTTCGGCCACTACTTCATAACCGGCAAGACAACTGTAGGCAAAAAAGCGAGCCGCCAGTGGTGGATTAGTTACATCATGAATCATGATGGCCGACATTTTATTGATAGTTTTACTAATGTCCTGGTTAGTTAAAACAGGCGGTTTAGCCGGATTACAAGCAACTAAGACTATTGAAAATGCCGCTATCAAAACAGCTATTGGGTATTTCATTTCTTTAAATTCTTCTTTTCCTGATAAGCAACTATTGGCGATTGATTGATGCCGAACAAGAGCGTGTTATTAATTTGCAGTACGCTTCTTACATCGCCTGTGATTTTGAATCCTGATTTTAACTGCGGTATATAGCTGAAATTCCCTTTACCGTCGCCCTTAAGCAGCACACCGTAGTTGGCATCATATTTTCCAAAGCGAATTTTGGCGTGGTTGATATTGCCGCACAGTAGTAAGTCAGGGTTGCCGTCATGGTCGTAGTCGAGGGTTGTGATGGTATAAATCGGCGAGTTCTGTGCCTCAGTTGGCAGTGGTTTTTCCGTCAGTTTTCGGTTACGATTACTTATAAAACAAACGGAGTTAAAATCGTTGGCTTGCAGATGATGTGCACCCTGCAATTCATCGGGCTTAAAGAGTTGGTTAATGGTGGCATTGGCAAAGCTTTCATAATCCGGAAACCGCTGCCGCATCATGCTGATCTGGTCAAACAGCTCGTCGCGCGTAAGGTAAGGATAGCTTTGGTGTTGTATGTAGAAACATAGTATAGGATCTACGGAGCCATTATCGTCAAAGTCCTTGTAAACCATTTCGGCAGGCTCAGTATCGGTTCCTTTGTATTGGGTGTTTGAGCCTTCGTTGCCAACTATCAGGTCGGGAAAGCCATCATGGTTAAGATCAGCAACCTCAAGCTTATTCCACCAGCCGGAACAACTCTTATCGAGGTAGTTCTTAGTTTGATCGACCAGTTTGCCATTGGTGTTAATCAGGATGGTGACCGGCATCCATTCACCCACCACAACTAAATCAGCTTTATGATCGCCATTCATATCGGCAAATGCTGCATCCGTTACCATACCTATATGCGATAGTTGCGGAGCCCATTGTTGGGTCTGGTTGGTAAAGTGCCCCTGACCATCATTGATCAGGATATAACTTTCCGGCGTCTCCGGGTATCTGCCAGGTACTATCCGTCCGCCAACAAACAAATCCGGGTGACCGTCACCATTTAAGTCCGCCACTTTAACACAGCTTTTGCTGCTAAGCATTACCGGCAATGCCTTGGCCGATTTTGTATAATTGCCTCTACCATCATTGAGATAGAGTCTGTCCTGCAAAACCGAACTATTAGGGGCGATATTATCATATCCGCCAGAGCAAACATACAGATCGGGCTTGCCGTCGCCATTGGCATCAAAAAACACCGCAGTTGCATCGGTACATTGGGCATCAGCTTCAAATGCTGGTTCTTTTTTGGCGGTAAAGCTTCCGCTGGGTTGTTGAATGAATAATTGCCCGGCCTTACCATATCCTCCGCCTACATAAATATCTTCCAATCCATCACCGTTCACATCCGCTTTCACCATGCACGGCGTTGAAAACGACAATGGATTTACCATCAGCGGCTGGCGTTTAAAATCATTAAGTGTGGTTTTGCTCTGGCTGTAAGTAAGCGGAGATTTTGCCTGGGCAAAAAGCGGCGTTTCTGTTTTGAACAGGGGAGAACCAGTAGTTGCGTCACTTTCGTTAAGCGTGAGTACCTGGTTTCCCTTCACACTTTTGATGACCTGCTGTTTACCCGGCTGCCAGATCACCATCAGGGAATCAACCCTCGTTTCAGATCCCAGGCCAAAATGCAGTACCGGCGATACGCTGGATTGATACCCCCTTGTTGGCATTTGCTCAAGATATTGCTTTTTGCCGCCGGCATAAATAATAACCTTGGCACCAACGCCTTCTGTGTTTTTTTGCAAGCCTTTCAGCTTTATTTCAAGATAGTGGTTGTTTTTCTTTTTCTCGCTGGTGTTTTCATAGATGAATGCCGGGAGATTTACGTTGTTTACAACAAGGTCAAGGTCGCCATCGTTATCCAAATCGGCATAGGCTGCGCCATTGCTGTTAGACGGCTGTGTAATGCCCCATTCGGTGCTGGAGTTTTTAAAATTCAGGCCGTCTGTGTTTTTAAAGAAATAACTTTTAACGGCTGTAGAGGGCATGTGCTTTAAAAGCTCAACTACATTCTCGTCGCGGATGTCTCTTCCCAGCGAGCTTAGGTAGTCGTTACGGTACTTAACAAAGTCGTTATTGGTCATGTCGTGCAGCAAACCATTGCTCACAAAAAGATCCTTCCATCCGTCATTGTCGAAATCAGCGAACAGGGGGGCCCAGCTCCAGTCGGTGTTAGAGATTCCGGCTAACTGCCCCATTTCTGAAAAGGTGCCGTTGCCGTTATTGATTTGCAACATATTGCGCATATACTGGTAGTAAAAACCAACGCGAAGATTGCGGTCGAATAATTCGTAATTATCGGGGTTGAACAGGTTTTTTTGCCGCAGATTGCTTTCTGGCAGCATGTCCAGCGAAAATATATCAGGCAGGGCGTCATTATTAACATCGGCTATTTCATCACCCATTGAAAATAGCGAAGTATGACCTATTTGTGAACTCAGCTGATCAGTAAAAGTGCCGTTTTTATTGTTGATGTATAAGTAATCAGGCACAGAGTAATCGTTAGATATATAAATGTCGGGCCAGCCGTCACCGTTAATGTCGGCAATTCCCGCGCCCAGTCCATAGGATAGCCCAGAGTTTTTTATCCCGGCTTTTAAGGTTACGTCTGTAAAATGGCCGTTATCGTTTTTGTATAATTTGGTACCGCACAGTGCATCGGGCTTTTTTTCTATCATGGGGATGGTCACTTCATCCAGGTTGTTAAACTGGCGCGGATTGTGGTCAAGTAATAACAAATCCAGATCACCATCATGATCGTAGTCGAAGAAATAAGCCTGGGTGCTGAACGCGCTGTCGGCTAAGCCGTAGCTTTCCGCTTCTTCTTTAAAATGAGGTATGCCATTAGCATCATTACCCTGATTAATAAATAGCTGGTTTTTACGCAATTCGGCAGGTTTAGCTCCTGAATAGCAAACATACATGTCCATTTTGCCATCACCGTTGATATCCACCATCGTAACCCCCGTTTTCCAGCCGTTAGCCCTGCCCGCTACGCCAGCTAAGTCTGTTATATCTTTAAATTGCATATGCCCCTTGTTGAGGTAGAGCTTGTCGCTGGTCATATTGCCGGTGAAATATACATCCTGCAAGCCATCGCCATTCAGATCCGCTACCGCAACACCGCCACCATTATAGAAATATTGATACAAAAGCACATTATTCCGGGCATCCTCGGTAAGTGTATTGGCGAATTGAACATGCGTTTGGGATGAATCAAGCATGGTAAACAAGGTATTAGTTGGGGCTGAATTATCCTTCCATACTGTTTTTGTATGACAGCTTGCAAACAGGATGAGGATAGCAAGAGCGCTGAAAAAGTTTAATAATCGGGTAGGGGATAACATATGTTACTATTGAGCCAGAGTAAGGAGATTAAACGATCATATTGCAGATCTCATTAAAGGTCTGCGGTTTTTAGTTAAATGGTTTGTTTGCTAATTGGTCAGGCGTTTTCCGTATCTCGTCGTCAGTGATTTGATTAATAACTCCTCTGATTTATCAGAACATTATTTATCAACCAATAGAGAGATCTTCCTCATTTAATCCAGCGGTTGAACCTGATTCTCTCAAAGCCAGATAACCACAAATGAGAAATATTTACTATAACAATTTTAAAAAATGTTTTTGGCATGTCAAAAACGCCGACTCGTCAGGGATTTGGGGAGAATTAAAGATTATTTGGAGAGACTATAATTAATTGTCTGATTGTGAGTATCTTGTTTGTTTGGTTTTGTGGCTGGCTGATCATCTGCTTGTAAGCGCTTTGGATAGTTTCCGAGTTTGCCCCCTTATATTTGATATTTCGCCACCTGTCTGAAATGCTGTCGCTAAATTTTATTAGAAAGCCGGGTGCGGCTTAGTTATACCTTAGCCAGCAGAAATGATCTGAATAGTCCCTGTTCAATTAAATAAAATTCATTAGCTGTTTTGCCAATCTCGAGAAGTAACTCGTTCTGAGAAATTTCGATGCAGGTATGAGCCATCTCAATCTCTTCATAATTTTCTGATTTTAAAAGAGGGTGGTTATATATAAGTTTAAAAACATTGGATTTCATCTTTTATCTAGGTTGACAGTAATAGAGAATTGGAGATCGATGAATTAATGGAAAAAGCGGCATGGAAGCATACCCAACCGCTTGATAGTTCATGTATTTGCAAGGAAGCATTAACGCTTCCTTGCTTTTGTATTATTACTGGCTGGTTCTAATTAAATGTGGAATGTAAAAATATAGCATCAACCTAACGCCAACCGAGTCCGGGAGCCACATGTTCAAGAATTGATGAGAGTACATGCACATTATAATCAACACCTAAAGTATTGGGTATAGTGAGGAGAAGGGTATCCGCTTCCTGGATGGCTTCATCTTTCGCTAATTCTTTGATGAGCTGATCTGGTTCTGCTGCATAACTCTTGCCGAATATTGCGCGTTTATCAGCTTCAATATAACCGAAACTATCGGCCGCTTTGCCTTGCTGCCCAAAGTAATACCGATCCTGGGCCGTTACAAGGGCGAAGATAGAACGGCTCACCGAAACCCGTGCTTCACGCTGATGCCCTGCTTTTTTCCAGGCTTCTTTGTATAACCTTATTTGTTCTGCCTGTTGTATGTGGAAAGGCTTGCCGCTTTCATCATACTTTAAGGTTGAGCTTTGCAGGTGCATGCCATTTTCGGCTGCCCAAACAGCGGTAGCATTAGATGCGGCTCCCCACCAAATACGCTCACGGAGTCCTTCTGAGTGTGGCTCCAAACGTAACAAGCCGGGAGGATTCGGAAACATGGGATACGGGTTGGGTTCGGCAAATCCGACACCATTTAGTTTATCCAGAAACTCCAAAGCTTTTCTGCGTCCCATGTCTGCATCGTTTTCCCCTTCCAAAGGTTCATAACCAAAATAGCGCCAACCGTCGATCACCTGCTCAGGCGAACCTCTGCTTATGCCCAATTGCAACCGGCCGCCAGAAATAAGGTCGGCGGCTCCGGCATCTTCTATCATATACAGCGGGTTTTCATACCGCATATCGATAACACCGGTTCCGATCTCGATTTTGCTCGTTTTGGCGCCAATAGCTGATAGCAAAGGAAATGGCGATGCTAACTGGGCCGCAAAATGGTGAACGCGGAAATAAGCACCATCCAGGCCGATCTCCTCGGCGGCAACAGCCAGGTCAATGGACTGAAGCAAGGTATCTGCTGCAGTGCGCGTTTTATAGCTGGGATGGGCGGACCAATGTCCAAATGATAAGAATCCAATTTTCTTCATTCTTTACAATCTAATCAATAAACAGGCCAACGAATTTACCACTACTCTTCCGGGTTAACTATCCTCCCAGTAATTTAAAGCAGGCGGTTATTGGTATTGAATATAAACCGGAACAGGTTTTAAGCTTAAGACTTCGGCAGGTGTAAGCATACGGTGAGGGGTATTCCTGAGGTCATTTTTATAAAAAAGCTTAAATCCGGTGAATTGTACAGGTTCCTGTGCTATAAAATATTGATAAGTTTTTTTCTTGCTTTCCGGACCACCCCAGCCGTCCATATCCATCACCAGCTGCACCTCTTTGTGGAGTTGGATATTCTGATAGTTGGTAACCATGCGTTTGGTAAACCGGTGTACAACGAAGATTTTAGGAGGAAGGTTGTATTTTCTGACCAGATCACTTAAGTAAGCGGTGACATAGTTGATATCTTCCGCATCAAAAGTGCCAATACGTTTACCCGGTACACTGCCTGCTTTCATCGAAAACTCCGGATCTATGCCGAAATGCACATTGGGCATCCTGAGGTATTTCTCAAGCAATGGCAGCTCGGTCTGCACGGTGCTGAAGCCTACCTGTATGTCTAAAAATACCAGGGCGTTAATACTTTTAGCCATACTCAATACACTGTCAATCTGGCTGAAGGGCATACGCAGGTTATGCAGGCCATTGCGGCCCGCGTCTGCCTGGGCGGTAACGCAGATATAATGTAAGGCCGGTATAACCGGTGTTTTGGGATCAGCCTGTTCCCAGCTTTTTACTTCTGCTTGTAGTTTAGTAAGCATTATCTTGCGCGGGTATTGTCCCAATACGCCCATGTTTTTGGAGTACATATTTCCGTAGTATGCGACGATTCGGTTAAAAGGTAAGATGGCGCCAGGTAAAGGATAGACGGACGTTTTAACCGGCCATCTGCCTGTTGTGTCGCCGTTAGCCAGGCGTTTCATCAGCGAGTCGTAACGCAGAGTGTCCAGACTTTTAGAGTCGCTTTGAAGTGTAGTGTCCCGGGTTTTATGAAGGGGGAATGTATATCCTTTATTGAACACGCCGCTAAAATAAAATAGCAGGGTTGTTATAGTGATTAATAAAACAGGTGATCTTTTCAAGTTACAGCATTGCGTTTGTCAAGCACTACAAAGGTATGGATTTTGAAAGTAGCAGCGTACGTAAATAGCGGCAAACCAGCTGAAGCCGCGTAGTAAAGATCCGTAACTGTAAGTCCTTCGGTCCGGTCGCTCGCGCTTTTTGTATGGAGATTACTACAAATAAGCTAAATAATGAAATCGTCAAATGGATAGCGTTCAAATGTTTGGATAAAGGCTGAACGACTGGATGAATATTTGGATCAGTTTAGTTTGTTGAATGAGCGCTTGTATTAATGATCATAAGGGGCTGATATTTGTTGTGATTTTCTTTGATTATTTACCGTTGTTATTTTAGATCTTTAGTTAAGAAGATATATGCTATAAAGAAAATGCATCCGACACACATTAACATAGATAATACAGCCAATGATGTGCTAATGAGATGATAAAGAGTTATCACAACTGATGCTGCATAAAAAATAAAAGCCAAAATGAATAAAATTGCGAAAGTTCTTTTCATGGTTTTTTTTCAAACTAAATATTAAATAATATTACTGGTTATTCTGCTACGGGCACTTAATCCAGATTAAAATTGGTTAAAACATATATCGAAGCATGTGTATATATATTCTACATTATTGTCGTTCCGATAAAAATAGCTGCGCTATAATAATAATATGACCACTAAAGTATATTAAAAATAAGCTAATAAGTGGATGGATTTTGGTCAAATAACAGTGGTTAAATGATCATTTAAAGAGACACGAAGCCCAATTGGTCAATTCAGGTCGACTTAGTACGTACAAAATGCTATTGGCGATGACTCTGCTCAAACTTGAACTCTGTGAAGCATTTTTTTCGCATACCATGGGCGTTTATCTAAATATGTTCAAATTGACCACGACGGAGCATATTGAGATGATATCTAAAACTGATGAAGAACTCCCCGTTACGCCGCTTCAGTTAAACCGATAGCTATCATCGATGCGAATAATTACCTGCCGATTTTGGACTTCGACGCGTTAACGGGTGAAAGCCGGCTTATCCAGAAGGTAAACGGCCGATGGGAACATTGGGGCTCTTAAGCCCTGAAGACAGGGCTCTAAGGATTGCAAAATACAACAAACAGGTGGGAGAAGAAATTAAAAAGCAAAAAGGTAAAGATTTCAAAATGATTTTGTTACGAATATCACATTAGACGGTGCCGGGCAGTAATCGTCTTATGGGGCTAGGGTACCGCATACAGCCTGCTGCGCCAAGGCGGCAGCATGCAGTTAAATACCTCTACAAATTTAAAAACGTCAGCTATTACAAAGACCCGGATAAAGCCAACGTTACTTTTTAACCTAGCGGTATGTTAAAAAGTAGTCGGTGAGTCGTTTTCTTCTTTCAACCCACTCACCGAATCACTCACCTTTTTTAGGAGATTCAATGAATATTTTGACGGGTTTAGCAAAACAAAAAAGCCTGCAATATTTTGATTTGCAGGCCTTTACTTTGCTTTGATATTGAAATCAGTGGAGCCGGAGGCAACTAACTCTCTAACGCATTTGTGATAGGTAGCTACTGACCTAATATGCGAATAGCGCATTAACGCTCTACGGCTTACTTTAAAAAAGCGATCTGAACTATCCAAAGGATAGAAGTAATACATTGCGGTGTATAAGCTAATATGGGAGGGCAGTAAACGTTTGTCAGTAGCAGCCCTTCTTAAAAATCTATTGTAAGGAGTTGCTGCTTTCATTTAAGTGATTTCGGATTTCCTGAATCGAGAAGTTTTACGATATCATCGTACTTGTAATAGTGAATGTTGCCTATCTGGGTGTAGGGGAGCGTACCGTTAATACGTAAATTCTGAAGAGTTCCGGGAGATATCTTTAGAAGCTTACGTACCTCCTGGCTTCGAAGCCACTGGCTGTACTTGTTTGAAGTTGGTGTACTAACCTGAAAGTTCTTAAGTTCTCGAAACAAGTCAATTTTAAATTGCTCCAGATCTTGTTTGGTAATTAAATCAAGGGTTATCATACTTATTTGCATTTGTCGGTGATGCAAATGAGTCAAGAGTGCAAGGGAAAAGTTGGGTCATTTAGGGATATCCCTAAAATAATAAGACAGGATGTATTGTTAAAAACTATTAACGACATCAAAATGCCTTCGAAAAAGTCTGCAAGATGTTCCTGCTCATCAATTTCCAGTCGTTGCCACCATAAATCCAGTAGCCCTCCTGGTCAACTAGGATTCGGCCCAATAGCTGACGGGATTTCTCAAATGCGGGAAGTAGCTCATAAACGAAGACAAGCCCTTCTTTCCCCGGAACAATACGTACCACCTCATCTTTCCTTTTTTTCTCTTTAGCCATGCATTTATTGGAATCATAAAACAATGGTGAAAAATATCTTGCAATCCATTATATGGATGCTAAAAAATATTAGTATAATTTATATTCCGAATATTGATGTGTCTATGCTTACCACCAAAGAAGATATAATTGCAAAAGTTCGCCAGGACATAGCTACTTGGGGAGGATTTAGATCGCCGCAGCCCGGTACTGCTGGTAGTCTTGGATTAGGAAGGTTGAAATTATCTTTTTCTAACCAGAAATTTCCTACAGGTGTATTCTCGAGTTTTTAAGCCAGTGTTCGGAAGATACAGACGCTACGGGCGGGTTCATCAGCGGACTAATTGAGGACCTTTTGAAAATAGGCGCACTTTGTATTTGGGTCAGCTTTACCAGAAGGAATTACCCGCCTGCACTTAAGTTTTTTGGTCTTGATCCGGATGGGGTAGTTTACATCGATGTTCCATATTTAAGGGA
>Ga0207678_10004396_pt1 | contig 12675 bp, 5 predicted proteins | sample KBSC63metaG_FD_184319 | JGI IMG/M metagenome (GOLD analysis project Ga0207678, IMG submission 184319) | Corn rhizosphere microbial communities from Kellogg Biological Station, Michigan, USA - KBS C6-3 metaG (SPAdes) (version 2) | ecosystem: Host-associated > Plants > Roots > Rhizosphere > Soil ... | reverse complement strand
GATCCCGCCACCCGGGGCGAGCGCGATCGCGTGCACTTCGAGCTCTTCGCTGTCGAAGAACACGGACGACTTGCCGTCCGGCGCCACGCGATAGACCTGGCCTTCGTTGCCGCTGCCAGCGTAGACCGTGCCGTCGGGCGCGGTGACCAGCGTCCACAGGAACGGGGCGTTCGACTCGTAGAGCGGCGTTGCCGCGGGACCGAGCGTCAGCCGCCCGTAGGTGTCGATCGACAGGTTTTCGACTTCGCCCTTCAGGAACTCGCTCCCACTGGAGGGTATACCGAGCCTTCGCCAAATGCCCGTACGGAACGCGCCGCCTTGTCCCGCCCAAATTCGGCGTACCTCTCCGGGAAGAACGGGGCGCGGGCGGACTGGCAGTGGGTGCGGCGGCTTATTGACGCTGGCGAGACGGCCCGGGTCTTCACGATCACGCCGGAGCGGTACTCGCCCGCGGCCGACGTGAGCGACCCGCCGTTCTTCGACTACGACGGCGATGGGGCGACGGTCAGGTTCGGCGACGGGACGTTCGGCCGCCCGCCAACCCCGGGCACGACGTTCCGCGCCCGGTACCTGGCCGGGAGCGGGGAAGCTGGCAACGTCGCGGCGGACACGATCGTTGCGGTCGCCCCGGGAGACCCGGCGAACGGCCTGGTCTGGCGCTGCACCAACCCGTTCGCCGCGACCGGGGGCGCCGACGCCGAGACACACGCCCAGGTCCGTGACCAGGCACCGCAGCAGGCCAGGTCTGGACTGCTCACCCTGACCGGGCCGGCCGACTACGTGGCGGCCGCGCTGTCGTTTTCCCTGACGGGATCGCGCCGCCCGCGGGGCGCGGGCGGCTCGCAAGAATCGGGCGGCCAGCCGGGCGCGGGCAGCCCGGCTTGGGCGCGGCAGGCGGTCGCGGCCGCCCGCTGGACCGGCAGCTGGCTTAGCACCGTGACGATCGCCGATCCCCTCGCCACCGAACCCCTGGCCACCCAGCTGGCCGCCCTGGCGGGCCTGGCAGAAGCACTGGACGCGCGGCGGCTGGCCGGTACCGGCACCTCGGTTGCCCTCGCCCGGTACCGCTGGCTTGACCTGCGAATCACCTGCGCGGCCCGGCCCGGGCACCGGCCCGGTGGCGTGACCGCCGCCGTGCTCGCCCGGCTATCGCCGCGGCCCGGCACGAGTGGCCGCATGGGCGGCGGCACGGGCGGCGCGACCGGGTTCTTCGGCCGTGACAAGTGGATGTTCGGGCAGCCGCTCGACGCGTCGGCCCTGGTTGCCGCGATCCAGTCCTGCCCTGGCGTGGCTGGCGTCACCCGCGTCGATTACCGGTGGGCGCACGGCCCGGGGGAATGGCAACCGCTGCCGGCGACGCTCGGCATCGCCCCGGGCGAGATCCTGCGGATCGACAACGACCCGGACCAGCCCGGGCACGGGCTGCTCTTCGTCACCGCGGAGGGACCCCGATGACCAGCGGGCACGAACGCCACGACAGCGGGCAAGACCAGGTCAGCAACCCGCCGGGGCTAACCCAGCTGGCCTACCGCGCGGGCGACTTCGCGACGTTCAGGCGCGCCCTGCTGTCCCCGCTGCCGGGCGAGCAGGAACTCGTCAACTGGTTGCCGAACGCGGGGGACCTCGGGCTGCAGGCCCTCGACTGGTGGGCCTACCTCGCCGACATTCTCACCTTCTACAACGAGCGGATCGCCAACGGCAGCTACCTTGGCCCGGCCGTCGCGCAGCCAGGGCCGCAGAACGCCGCCGGGCTCGCCGCACTGCTCGGGTACCTCACCACGCCCGCGATCACCGCGACCGGCTTCGTCGCCGCGATCCGCGGCGCCAGCGGGCAGGGCGGCCCGCTCGTAATCCCCGCTGGCCTGCAGATCGCGAGCACGCCGACCGCTGCTGCGCCCGCCGCGCAACTCTTCGAGGTCACCTCGGACCGCACCTTCACCGGTCCGTCCGACGTGGTCATCGGCCTCCCGGCCGACCCCGCCCTCTTCGGCCCCGTTGGCGGCGGCCCTGCGACAGGTCAGCGTGTGACAGGTCAGTCGGCGCCTAGTCAGCCCGGGGCTGGGCAGCCAGCGGTAGGCCAGCACGGGACGGGGGACGCGGAGCAACGAACCGTTCTGCTGAATGGGCTGGTTGCCGTGACCTCCGGTGACCAGTTCGTCCTCCTCAGCCAGGGCTGGGAAGGGACGACCGCTGACTGGGCGGTCGTGACCGCCCAGTCAGCGGCGGCTGAGCAGGATCCGGCTGGGCGGCGGAACACGCGGGTGACGCTGAGTTCCACCGACTGGCACGGGCTTGCCCCTGCCCAGGCCGCTTCCCCGCCTGCCTCCGCCGTTCCTGCCCCCGCCACAGCTGCGGCCGCCGCGCTGGCGGCCGGCTACCGGCTGCAGCGCGCGCCGCTGACCGCGTCACTGTGGACGATGGCCGCGAGCACCGGCGGCCCGCTAGGGACAGGCGGTAACGCTCCGGCAGGACCGGCCCCGCAGACGCTCACCGTGCCGCTCGCCACGCTCGTCCGCAACCTGAACCCCGGGGACAACGTGCTGTTCACCGGCACCACCGGCGGTGCCGCCCCGCGGGCCATCCAACTGCTCGCCCAGGTCACCGGCTACACGGAACAGGTCACGCAGGTGCCCGCCGCAGGCCTGACGACCACGAAGTCCCCAGCGCCGAACGCGTACATTTCGCACACCAACCTGACGCTCAGGACGGCGGGCGCGGAAAGCGACGTCGCGGCGCTGCGGTCGGTCCTCGGCACGCCCGCGCTTGGCGGTGTCGTGCTGCGCTACGGGTTCCGCGACGTCGGCACGCCCGTTCCGACGCCGGCCACGGCCCTGACCGAGCTTCCCGCCACCGTCACGATCCCCGCTGACATGCGACTGCCCGACGACGGGCCCGTCGCGCTGCAGGACGCGAACGGCACCGGGCTGCTGGTGTCCGCCGTCGCCGGCGCGGTGCCAGGAACGGCGACGATCACGACCGCTGACGGCAGGCCTGCGCAGCTGAGCCCGGCACTCATCGCGCCCATCCAGTTGCTCGCCGACCTCGTCCCGGTGAGCCGGGGCACCACCGTCACGGCCGAGACCCTCGGCGACGGCAATCCAGCGGCGGCCGGCCAGACCTTCCCCCTGCAGCACTCGCCGCTGGTCTACCTCCCGCCCTCCGAGGCTGGCGACGCCCCGGTAAGCACGCTGAGTATCAGCGTCAACGGGTTCCCCTGGCGCGAGGTCCGCACGTTTTCCGGTCAGCCGCCCCACGCCACCGTCTACGTGGTCAGCCAGCTCCCGGACGGGAGCGTCCAGGTCCAGTTCGGCGACGGGATCAACGGCGCCCGCCTACCGTCAGGCACGGGCAATGTGACCGCCACCTACCGTTACGGGCCGCCAGCGCCGCCGCCGCCTGCCAGGGCGCTGGCCACGGTGCTGCAGCCGCAGCCGAACCTTGGCGGCGTGCGCAACCCGGCCGACATCATCCCCGGCACCGGGCCGGAGACAGCCGGGGAGACCGCCGCCGCCGCGCCGGCCACCGTGGTCCTGCTGCCGGGCGCGACCTCGGCGAGCCCGCCGCTCATCTCCCTGGCTGACAGCGAACGGCTCGCCGCCACCGTCGCCGGCGTCACGCGAGCGCGGGCGTACTGGACCTGGGACGCGGAACTGCGCTGCCCGGCCGTCACCGTCTACGTGGGCAGCGATACCGCCGCGGCCGCCGCGGCCGCCGCGGTCACCGCGGTCAGCGGCTTCTACCCGCGAGGCGCGTTGCGCGTACCGCTGCGCGCCGCCCCCGCCCGCAGCCTCGGCCTCACGGTCGGCTGCCAACTGGTGGGCGCTCCCGGAGCCAGCGAGACCGCCGTCCGGACAGCGGCGACCGAAGCGCTGATCGGTTCCGGCGGCCTGTTCAGCCCAGCCGGCCTGGGGATCGGCCAGCGGCTCTACCGCAGCCAGATCGAGGGCGCGCTCACCGGCGGCGGCCTCGCGACGGTGCTCAGCCTGAGCGTGCGCCGGCATGCCGGCGGCGATCCCGATGAGCCCGCGCTCGACCCGGGCCAGGACGGCTACTTCAGCCTGGCGGCGGCAGACCTGACGATCAGCGTGGTGACCCGATGAGCAGGCCAGCCGACGGCTATGACGCCTACTACCAGGCGCGGCTTTGGAACTCGCTGCCCGAGATCTACCGGGCCTTCGACAGCCTCGACGGCACCGGCACCGGCACCGGCACCGGGCCGCTGCGCGAACTGCTCAACCGGATCGGTGTCCAAGCCGCGGTAGTGCGGCGCAGCATTGACGGCCTGTGGGCCGACCAGTACATCGAGACCTGCGCCGACTGGGTGATCCCCTACCTCGGCGCGCTGGTCGCCACGAGCCAGGTGACCGGGCTCGACCCGCGCGGGCAGCGCCTCGACGTGGCCAACACCATCCGCTGGCGGCGCCGGAAGGGGACGCTGCTGACCGCCGAGGAGGTGGCCCGCGACATCACCGGCTGGGATGCGCATGCGGTGGAAGGGTTCCGCCGCCTCGCCCGCACCCGGCACGACCTTGACCCCCCGCCTGTCGCGACGGGACCCGTCACGCCTAGGCGCGACGGGCCCGTGACGAGAACGTCCCAGGGCGGGTTCGCTGACCTGCGCTCCGCACCCGGGGCGCTGCTCACCGGTGGCCCGTTCGACGAGGCGTTCCACCATGCCGACCTGCGCCGGGGCAGCGGGACCGTCGGTCACTTCAGCGCGGAGAAACTCGTTGTCCACTGCTGGCGGCTGCTGAGCCTGGAGGTGGCGGGCGCGACGCCGGTCGGCGTCGCAGGCCAGGACGGCGAGTATGCGTTCGATCCCACCGGGCGGGAGATCCCGCTCTTTCTGCCGTCGCGAGGAATCACGGGAAGCACCGGCCTGACCACCGCCTGGCAGGTGCCGGGCCCGCTGACCGCGGCGGTCGGCCGCATCATGGCGGATGCGGGTGTCCCCGCCGCCTACCGGGTAACCGGCGGGGCGCCGACCGCTGTCGTGCCGGAGACCGGCCGGTTCGCAGTGGCCGCCGCGCCGGACCAAGACCTGACCGTGTCCTACTACTACGGGCTCGGCGGCCCGATCGGTGCCGGGACAGGCGTGCTCGCCGGCGAGACGCCCCTGGGCGTGGCAGGCGAAAAGCTGGTAGCGGGCGGTGCCGGCCTCGACGCGGCACTGGCGGGCGCGCGCCGAGGGGACACGGTGACGATCGCCGACTCGCGCACCTACGCCACGGTAGCGGACGTCGCCTGCGCCGCCGACGGCAACGACACCAGCCGCGGCGCTGTCCCCGCCGTGCCGCTGACGGTCCGGAGCAGGCCGGGGGAACGGCCGCTCATCCGGTTCCCCGAGCACCATGAGCCGGGCGGGCGCCCGCAGTGGGTGTTCCACGGCGGCGCGGGAGCGCGGCTGGTCCTTGACGGGCTGTTCGTCAGCGGAGGGGACATCGTCCTGCGGGGACCGTTCGAGCACGTCAAGATCACCGGCTGCACCTTCGACCCCGGCACGCTCAAGGATGCCGTCCCCGGCCGGGACGCACCCGCCCGCCGGCGGCACCGCGCGTCCGCCGGGGAAGCCAGCGAGCCCGCGCTGACCGTCCGCGAGTCCGTCGACGGCCGCCCGTTGCTGCCCACCCGGCTGTGGATCGAGCCCGCGCCGCCGGGCCAGCCGGGCCAGTGGCCAGGCCCGCCGGACGCTGTCCGGTGCCTGGAGGTTGAACGCAGCATCCTCGGACCGATCCGCACCCGCAGCGGCGGCCTAGCCGAACGCGTCGTGGTCAGTGACAGCATCCTGCAGGGCTTCCACACCTCGGCCGAGGCTGCCTGCACCGCTGCGGACGTGTTCGATCCTGTGCTGCTCTACGATCAGCTGTCCCCGGGCCGGGCGACAGCGGAACGGCCCCGCGCTCAGGCCAACCCCTTGTCCGCGCTCATCTGGCGGACATCGGCCGACGGTATCCCCCCGGGTGCCCGCAGGCAGCTGCTCGGCGCCCAGGAGCCGTCGGCGAGCGCGCGGCAGGCGCTGGCGAGGGCGCTGAACGTGGTCATCGGCCGTGCCGTCTACCGCCCCGACCGCTGGGCGGGGGTGCCGCTCAGCCCACAGGTGCAGGACCTGCTCAGCCAGGAGGGCGCACCGCGGGCCTGGCTGAACCGGCTGCTGCTGGAAGACGCCTATCCGCTCGCGCTCGCCCCGGCGGCCTGCGCGGTCGCCGAGGCGACCGTGCAGCTGAACCGGGTCACCGTGCTCGGCCGGGTGGTCGCTCATCGGCTGCACGCGACTGACAGCATCCTGTGGGGTTTCACCCTCGTCGAGGACCTTGCGGACGGCTGCTTCAGGTACAGCGCGGCCTTGGACGGCAGCCGGCTGCCGCCAGGGTTCAACTCGGCGTGGCTCAGCGGTGGCGCGGCGCTGTTCACCAGCACCGCCTTCGGGCAACCCGGGTACGGGCAGCTCCTCGACACCGCCGACCAAGCCATCGTCGGCGGGATGCCCGGACGGAGCCTGCTCGGCGGCAGTTCCACCGGCGCTCAGCTCGGCGCGTTCCCCGCCCAGGGCGGGCCGGCCAAGGAGCGTGCGCTGCGTGTCAAGTACAACGAGTACCTGCCCCTTGGGCTCGTGCCGGCGATCGTTCATGTCACCTGACAAAGGAGCCCACGATGACCAGTGACCGCGCGCGCGTCAGCTACGACCCGAGCCGCCGCTACCACGGCGTTGTCGCGCAGCAGGGCCGGGTTTCCCTTGAGGCCGACTGGAACGAGGCGCAGGCGATCGCCGGCGCGGAACTCGCGGCGCGGACGCTGGACGTAGTCGGCAGGACTGGCTCCCCGGACCACGGCTACGAGCTCTCCCCGGTCATCGATGACGGCAGCGCGACCGGAGATCTCTGGATCAGCGCGGGCACACTGTACGTCGGAGGTCGGCGGCTGCACCTCGCGCGCGATGTGCGCTACGGTGACCAGCCAGAGTGGGCCGACCGCGAAGGTGACCCGCTGTGGCGCGAGCCCGCCATCCCGCAGCACCCACACGAACTGGTCTACCTGCTGGCACGCGAGCAGGAGGTCAGCGCCGTCGAAGACCCGGCCCTCCGCGACGTAGCCCTGGGCGGCCCAGACACCACCCAGCGGTTGCGCGTCCTGCCGCGCGTCGTCCGCTACCCGACCGCCGCCCGCACCTGGGAAGACGCGTGGGGGCAGCTCATCGGGGAACAGTGGCGGCCAAGCGGGTTCCGGATGGACGAGGCCAGCCGGTCGCTGTTGCCCGGCGCGCACCTGCAGGTCACCGCCTTCTCCGGAGGCGGCGCGGAGCAGCCGGCCGACCACGGCGGCTACCTCGGACCGAACAACCAGCTGATCCGGGTGCAGGTCGCCCGGGTCGACGGCGACGGCGTGCCGGTTCTCGCCTGGGGCTACGACAATGCCTCGTCCCTGTACCGCCTCTCGAGTTCGGTGGTCAGCGCGGCGCGCACCGTCCTCCGGCTGGCCGCCGCGCCGGTCGACGCGTACCACCAGCCCAGGGAACACCAGGTCGTCGAGGTGCTGCGCGGTGCCGCGCTCCTGACCGACGCTGCCGCCGACGCCGCCGATGCGTGCGCGGCCGTCGTCGGCCAGATCGCGCGGGTCGCCGTGGCCTACGACCCGGACAGCAGGGAGGTCGTGGTCGGCACCGCGCTCCCGCCGCAGTACCTGAAGAAGCCGGGGGAGGACCTGCCGCTGTTCCTGCGCGTCTGGGAAGGCGAAGTCCGCTGCCCGCCCGGAGAGGAACACGAACTGGGCGGTACCGGCCTCCGCGTCCGGCTCGCCGGGCTGCGGGTACGCACCGGCGATCCCGAGGCGGAGTGCCCGCAGGCGTACCCCGTCGGCGCTTACTGGATGATCGCCGTCCGGCCAGGCGTCGGCCCCGGCGCGGAGGGGGTCGTCTACCCGCGGCGGATTCTTGACGGGCCACAGCCACCCGACGGCCCGCGCCAGTGGCTGACGCCGCTCGCGTTCCTCCGCTGGCGGCCCGGCGACCCGCGAACGGAGGACTGCGTCCCGCGCTTCAGCGTCCTGGCGCAGCACGCGGACCGGTCGGCGGGAGCAGGCACGGTTTACCTTGAGCCGCACGAAGTCGGCGGCGGCTGGGGGCTGCAGGACGCGATCAACACCTACGCCAGCCGCGGCCGCGCGGCCACGATCTGCCTCGCCCCGGGAACTTACGCCCTGCCCCGTCCGCTGCGGATCGGCCCCGAGCACGGGCGGCTCACGATCAAGGCAGCCGCGCCTGGCGTCGTGCTGCGCGCCGAGCCCGGTGCGGAGGCGCGATTCCTGCTCGGCATGATCATCGCCACGGAGGCCGACGGCTTCGCCGTTGAGGGCATCGAGTTCCGCCCCGCGCACACCCGGTTCCCCATGGAGCAGGAGGTCTACCTGAACCTGCCAGAACGGGCCCGTGTGCTACTAGAAGGCCACCGGGAGCGCATCGTCTCGATCGGCGTGCACGCGGCCCGCTGCACCGGGCTGTCCATCGAGCGCTGCCGTTTCCGCTACACGCTCCCGGAGCGGGAAGAACAGCGGCATCACGAAGATCTCTTCGGTGCCGCGATCTTCGCCGCAGAGGAAATCCGCGGCCTGCGCGTCACGCACTGCACGTTCGCCGTCAGCGAGCCGATCAGCCACGCGCGGCGCCGCCCGCGCAGCGGCGAGGCCGCTGAAGGCCACCATCACGTGGTTATCGGCCTGGTCCACGTCCCGCGGAGCTCGCTGTCGGTCCCGATCCTCACCGACGTCGTCATCGACAGCAACACCTTCGAACACGTCACCGCCCCCCTGCTGGCGATCGGCCAGCTTGGCGGCGTCCGCGTCGAGCGGAACACGGTCCGCGGCGCGCACGCCGGCTTCTGGCTGGTGACCCAGCACGCCAGCCACGTGCTCACCCTGCTCGACCGGCTAGTCCACCAGGTCGAGGACGCCCACCGCGACCTGGTGGAAGCGCAGTTGGGCATGCTGAGCGAACCGCTGCTCTTCCACGCGACCACGCTGTCGCGCGCCCTGCCCCTCGAAATGCCGGAAGGAGACGCCGCTCCCCAGCCGCGCCACCTGGCGTCGCCGAGCGCGACCGAGGAACGGGACGCCAGCGAGCTCCTGCACCAGCTGTCGGCACCGGACGCCGGGGAAGAACAGCCCCCGCCCGCGCAGCGGGAGAGCTGGCTGCGCGGGTTCCTCGACACCTTCGGCCGGGCCAGGACGACGCGCGCACAGCCGGAAGAAGTCATCGTCCCCGCGGCGGCCGCTCTCCGCTGCGTCCTGAGCATCGCGGGCAACGTCGTGGAGACCGGCGACGCCCCTGGCCTTGTCGTGCTCGACGCCGCCAGGCACGGCGCATCCCTGGTCCTCACCGGGAACCAGCTGCGCGGCCGGCCGCGCCTTGGTGCGGTGGCCTGCCTCTACCGGCTGCGCTCCGCGGCGGTCACCGCCAACGTCATCGTCAACGAGAGCGACGACGCCGGCGACGACTGGGACGAGCCGAGCCTCGTCGTCCGCCCGCGCCGCCACCACGGACACCATGAGGCCGCCGTAACAGGCAATGTCCTTGTCGGCCGGGCCCACTTGCCGCGCCGCCCGGACGAGTTCCCCGGCTGGGCGTCCCTGAACAGCCTCACTCGGTGGTGACACGCTCCTGGCCGGGCTCAGCGACGGTGATGACCCCGGCCCAGGCGCACATGCACTCCGATTCATTATCGAGTGCGGGGACCCCGTTGATCGCCACGCCAACGGCCCCCGGTGCCCACGGCGTCAGCACCGGCGCGCACGGCGCCGGCGTCGGGGCACCCCCGGCGGCCGCGGTGGCGGCGATCACCTCCGGGTTAGCAGGCGCCGAACACATCCCGAAGGTGAACGGCGCGAAGTTCTCCGGTTCCACATCCGTGATCACCCCGACCGGGGCAGTCGCGGCAACATCCTCGCCCGACGCGGCAAACACAGCTGGCGCGGCCCCAAACGAGCACTCCACTGCCGCCCCGGTAACAACCAGCATCCCCAAGCGGTCTCATCCCCTCAATCGCTGCCCGATTCGCTTTCCAGCTCGTCCTTGTCCAGCTCGTCCTCGTCCAGTTGGTCCTCGTCCAGCTCGTCCTTGTCCAGTTGGTCCTCTTCCTGCTCGCCCTCCGACTGTACGTCCATTTCGTCGGCTGAAGTCGATTTCTTATCGTCGTCTGTGCTCATCTTGGCCGGTGCCTCATCCACAACCGGTGGGAGATGTTTAGTGTCGACCGCCGCGCGCGGGAGGTTGCAACTACCTCCTCCCGGCTTACGAGCCGGGCATTCCCCCTTGAGCTGCGGACCAATGGAATCGGTTTCCGTTGTGCCGCCCTTGCCGCTATTGCACCCCTGGTGCATTGGCCGCAGATTAGTCTCTACCCGTGCATCCTCATCCGCATCGGTCTTACTCTGCCGGGTTATCCTCGGTACCGGTATCTTCTTGTCAGGTACCTTCTTGCTTGTCTTTCCGGTCGAATTGTCTTTCTTTTCTGTCCAGTAGCCAGTTTCGACTTGGAGGCCGCTGCCATCGTCGAGGTAGTCGTGACTTATAGCGTCGACAGCAGCCTGTCTGGTGACCTCCCAGTGATCCCATGAATCGCATACTTCAAGCCTGGGGGCTCCGCCCTTTAGGCTGCTATACGCGACGTGATGGTCGATGCTGCGGTAGGTAGGATCGTGCTTCTTCTTTTTCTTCGCGTATAGATCTATTGGCTCACGGCACTTTCCGCATCGCACCGGTTGACCCTCATCTTTCGACCATTTACGCAAGAGTCCCCAGTAGTTGTCCTTAAATTTCCCGCTAAAGCTGCGATTGCTGCCCTGGTGGATTCTGTGAACGACTTTACTGCTATCACGGTAAACCTTCGGCTTCCCGGCAGGCCTCGTTGCGTCGGACGCATTCGCCAGGCTGCTTCCGGTGATATTTTTGATCGCCTTGTTTCGTCTTTTGTAACCTCGTGTTTTATTACTCAGCCCTTTCTGTCGCTCCTGAGCGTAACCGCGGGCTGCTCTCCTTTCGGCCGGTGTTAGCCTATGCTTGCTGCTCACCTCAAGGGCGAGCTTCCTGGTCAGTTCACTGACTGAAGTGCCGTCGATTACATCGGCTGACTGCCAGTAATGCCGTAGTCGCGCGTGAATGCCGACCATGATATCGTTCGACAGCCGGGCCTTGTCACCTTCCTTGGCCTCAGGCTTTTCTTCCGGGGAGCCGGTGATTCCCCTCTTTTCGCTGACAACGGCTCTTTTCGCCTGGGCAGCGTTCTTCTTTGCCTTGGCGTCCTTTTTCGCCTTAGCGAGGCTCTCCTGTGGCTTAGCTGCGCCCGGCTGCGGCTTGGCGTCCGCCGCTTTCAGGCTCTTGGCCTCTTTCACCACCTCTTTGATTAGCTTGTCGAACTTCTCATGCTGCTCCTCGTACTCTTTGCTGTCTTCCTCGATCTTTCTGTTCTCGGTGCGTGGGTCTACATAGCGCTCCTTGCCGACGATCACGGTTCGCTGAACGGACGGCGTACCGGAGTGCGGTCCGTCGGTTGGTCCGGGAGCCTCCCGGTCCGGTGCGGCGCCGGACAGTGCGCGGTGCGCGGTTGCCTCCGCAGCCCGTTCGTCCACGTCGGCGGCGTCGGAGAGGCTGAAGTCCCCGTGTCGGGTACCCGCGACCGGCCCCTGCCGCTGCTGGAGGATGTGCGCGAGTTCATGGGCGAGGGTGGGCCTGTCCGCATCGCCGTCCCCGAGTACCACATGCTCGCCCGAGGTGTAGGCACGCGCCCCAAGGTCGGCGGCGGAGGAGCGTGCCGCGTCGTCGGCATGGACGCGGACCGTGGAGAAGTCCGCACCGAACCTGTTTTCCATGTCCGCCCGCAGTGGCGTGGCCAACGGCTGCCCGGGACCGCGCACCACCTCCCGAGGGGAGCGAACCGGGACCTGCGACGGCCGCAGCCGAGCAGAGGGCCGGTGCCTGCCCGCACGCGCCGTCGGCATGTCCGCGGCCGTTTCCAGTGCGGCGGTGTCCGCCTGCGGCGCGGTCGTCGTTTGCGAGCCGTGCTCGTGGGCTCGTTCCGCGACGCTGAACGGCATTGCCTACCTCCAAGGGTCAGCAGGCAGCTTGCCCGGTCTCGTGCCTGGCTCAGTACGCTACGCACCGGGCGTCACCCTGCCGTCACCGGCGCGATCAGGCCCTTGTTACAGGCCGCCGCCCAGGGTCGAGCCGCCGTCGAGCACCAGGGTCTGGCCGGTGATCCAGCTCGCCGCGTCCGACAGCAGGAACGCGACCGCGCCCGCGATGTCCTCCGGTACCCCGAGGCGCTTGAGCGGGTAGTGGGCCGACACCTGCTCTTCCCGCCCCTCGTACAGGGCGGTGGCGAATTTCGTCTTCACCACCGCCGGCGCCACCGCGTTCACCCGGATCAGCGGCCCGAGCTCAACGGCGAGTTCCGTGGTCAGCCGGATCAAGGCCGCCTTGCTAACCCCGTACATCCCGATCCCCGGCGACGCCCGCACCCCGGCGACCGAGGCGACGTTCACGATCGAGCCGCCGTGCTCGCCCATCCACGCGTCCCGCGCCAGCCGCGTCCAGGCGAGCGGCGCCAGCACGTTGACGCCGAGGATCTTCGCGGCGGCCCCCGGATCGCAGTCGATAATCGGGCCGAAGACGGGGTTGATGCCCGTGTT
>Ga0207678_10004395_pt1 | contig 12675 bp, 10 predicted proteins | sample KBSC63metaG_FD_184319 | JGI IMG/M metagenome (GOLD analysis project Ga0207678, IMG submission 184319) | Corn rhizosphere microbial communities from Kellogg Biological Station, Michigan, USA - KBS C6-3 metaG (SPAdes) (version 2) | ecosystem: Host-associated > Plants > Roots > Rhizosphere > Soil ... | reverse complement strand
TGGACATCGAAGACCCAGCCGTTCTCGATGGCCTCTTTCATGCCGCTCAAGCCCATTCGCGAAAAGGACATGTGGGGCGCAACCCTGCTCGACCAGTTGATGTGCCGGCTGGAATTCCGGCAACTACGCTACGACGGACCGTTCACCCCGCCCTCGACTGAAGGCTCGCTTGTCTATCCCGGCAATTTCGGCGTGATGGACTGGGGCGGGATGGCGATCGACCCGGTGCGCAAAGTCGCCTTTGCGAACCCGAGCTACATGGCGTTCGTCGACAAGCTGACGGCGAAGCGGCCGCCCGACATGCAACGCCAAGAGACCAACCGCGGGCTCAACCCGAACTACGGTGCGCCCTACGCGGTCTATTTGAACCCGTTCCTGTCGAAGCTTGGGCTTCCGTGCCAGGCCCCGCCGTGGGGCTATGTCGCGGGCATGGACCTGACCACGGGCAAGGTCGCGTGGATGCACAAGAACGGCACCATCCGCGACCAGACGGCCGGGTTGCTTCCCATCAAGCTCGGCGTTCCGTCGCTCGGCGGACCGATGACCACGGCGGGCGGAGTGGCGTTCCTGAGCTCGACTCTCGACAATTATGTCCGGGCCTATGACCTCACCACCGGCCGGCAATTGTGGGAGGCCCGGCTTCCCGCTGGCGGGCAGGCCACGCCGATGAGCTACCAGGGTGCGGACGGGCGGCAATATGTTGTCGTCGTCGCAGGCGGGCACGGCACGCTCGGGACGACACCGGGCGACGACGTGATCGCCTATGCGTTGCCGAAGGCGGCCTAGGCGGGGCCGCTGATGGAGGTGTCGGCGCCATCCGGATCGCGGAGTTGGGCAATGTGCGTGCCGTGCATCTCGGTCGGTGGCTGCGTGAAGTCGGCACCGTGCTCCTCCCGGCGGCCGTAAAAGGTGCCGAGGTCGTCGCTCGCGAACCCGAGATCGACCGTTCCCGCTTTCTTGTCGAGCGTCGCCTGGTGAAGAGCGAGGGTCGTCTCGCCGGTCGCGAACTCGCTCCATTCCGGCGACTGGAACTTGAGCGTAAGGCCAAGCACGTCCCGGTGGAACGCGACCGCCCGGTCCATGTCGGCGACATATTTGATTGCGTAGGTGAGTTGCATCGCGGCTCTCCTCCCGCTTTGCTTATAGCGCGAATGGAATTCGGATTGGGAGAAGCAGGATGAATGCGTACCGGATCTCGGCGATGCTGGTTCCCGCGGTGGCGCTGCTGGCCTGCACGGCCGCGGCCGCGGCTGCGGACACGCCGCGTGTCGACATGAAGCGAATGAGCGAGATTACGCGCGTGCTGGCCTCCGACGAGTTCCAGGGCCGCGCGCCGGGCACTTCGGGAGAGGCCAGGACGATCCCGTACCTCATCGAGCAGTTCAAGGCGGCGGGGCTGGAGCCGGGCGGCGAGAACGGCGGCTGGACCCAGGCGGTGCCGATGATCCGCACCCAGCTCAAAAACCCTATCGACGTTACGGTCAAGCAGGCCGGCCAGACCGTGAAACTGGCCGATCCGGCGGACATCTATCTCGGCACCGTCCGGCCGATCGAGAAGCTCCACATCGCCGGCGCGCCGATGGTGTTCGTCGGCTACGGAGTCGATGCGCCGGAGCGTGGCTGGGACGATTTCAAGGGCGTTGACGTCAAGGGCAAGGTCATCGTGATGCTCGTCAACGACCCCGACTTCGAGGCCGCGCCAGGCGAGCCGGTGGCAGGCAAGTTCGGCGGCAAGACAATGACCTATTATGGCCGCTGGACCTACAAATACGAGGAAGCGGCGCGGCGCGGAGCGATCGGCGCTCTCGTCGTCCATGAGACAGACGCGGCCGGTTATCCGTGGAAAGTGGTGCAGAGCCCGGCGGGCGAAAGCTATGCGATCCCCTCGTCACCCGGACAGCCGCAACCGGTGCTTCTCAATGGCTGGATTCAGCGCGATGTTGCCGCCGCGCTCCTGAAGCATGCCGGCTACGATTACGACACCGTGAAGCGCGAGGCTCGGACTGCGGCATTCAAGCCCATCGACCTCAAGGCGAAATTCTCGATCGACGCGGATGTCACCCTCGACAGGATCCAGAGCCAGAATGTGATCGGCAAGCTGCCCGGCTCCAAATATCCGGGCGAGACCGTGAGCTACGGCGGCCACTGGGATGCGTACGGGATCGGGCCCGCCGATGCGCAGGGTCGTACGATCCGTCCCGGAGCAGCCGACGATGCGCTCGGCCTTGCGGCGATGCTCGAGGATGCGCGGCTGTTCGCGGCGGGTCCGCGCCCGCAGCGGACTTTGCTGTTCTTCGCCTGGACCGGCGAGGAGCGCGGGCTTCTGGGGAGCGCTTATTATTCGCAGCACCCGCTGTACCCGATGGAGAAAATGGTCGCCAACCTGACCTTCGACACGCTCCAGTGGGACGGGCCGGTCAACGACGTCGTGCTGATCGGCAAAGGGCAGAGCCAGATGGAAGCCATCCTCGCCGAAGAAGCGAAGAAGCAGGGCCGCTACGTCACCGACGAAGGGCATCCGGAACGTGGGCTGTTCTACCGCGCCGACCATTTCTCCTTCGCCAAGCAAGGGGTTCCGGTGCTGCTCGATATGGCTCTGGCCGGGGCCTACGACATGCAGGACGGCGGGCGTGCGGCCGGCGAGAAGTGGCTGAGCGATTTCACCACCAATTGCTACCACCAGACGTGCGATTCCTGGTCGCCGAATTGGGATTTGCGCGGCGCTGCGCAGGAAGCCGAGCTGTTCTACGCGATCGGCAACCGCCTCGCGAACGACCGCGAATGGCCGAAGTGGAACCCGCAATCCGAGTTCGCAAAGGTGCGTGAAAAGAGCGCCGACTCGCGCAAGTGAGGTGTAAAAACCCTATGTGAATTGCCGTCGCGCCGCGATTTTAACTCGACGCGGTTGAGCGGACACGGCAGCTTCGGCGCGGGGGGGCTCGTGACGAAACAGCTGATGCTCGCTTGCCTGTTGCTCGGCTCGGCTGCCGCGGCTCACGCCGCGGACGACCAGCCGATCTGCGCTGACCGGCCCGGCAAGGCGACACCGACCTGCACCGTTCCGCCAGGAATGATCCAGGTCGAGAGCGGGTTGGCGGACTGGTCGCGCGACAGCGCCGGCGGAGTTCGCATCGATGAGCTCGATATCGGCGCAACCGCGGTGAAGTTCGGAGTCACCGAGCGGCTGCACCTCGAGCTCGACCTTCCGGCCTATGTCGACGTTCGCCACGGCCCGTCCGGGTTCGGCGATTCCGCTCTGGCATTGAAATACCGCCTCACCGATGGCTCCGCGCCCGTCCAGTTCGCCGTCCGCCCGTTCGTGAAGATTCCAACGGCCAAACATTCGCTCGGCAACGGCAAGGTCGAGGGCGGACTCGCATTGTTGGCTGACGCTTCCTTCGGGAAGTCGTCCGTAAGCTGGGATATCGCACCGGAGGTCGATCTCGTCGCCGACAGCGACGGCTCCGGTTACCATCTCGCGCCGACCGCCGCGGCCAGCATCGGCGTCCCGCTGTCCGGCCGTCTCACCATCTCGGGAGAATTGTGGGGAGCCTGGGACCTGGATCCGGCCGGAACGGTGCGCCAATATTCGGTCGACGGGGCGGCCGCTTATCTGGTCTCCAAGTCCGTCCAGCTCGATGCGGGCGCCAATTTCGGTCTCAACCGGACTACGCCGGACATCGAGCTCTATACGGGGCTGTCCTTCCGCTTCTGATCAGACCGCGATGAGCCGAAGACCAGCCATAATGAGGACGATCGACAAAGCGATCCTCACCAGTTTCTCGCTAACCTTGTGGACCAGCAACGAACCGATGATGATCCCGGGGATGGAGCCGATCAGCAGGTTGAGCAGCAGATGGCCGTCGACGCTGCCGATCAGGAGGTGGCCGATGCCCGCGACGAAAGTGAGCGGGATCGCGTGGACGATATCGGTGCCGACGATCTGCTTTCCATTCAGCCGTCCCGGATAGAGGAAGACGAGGAGGGTTGCCCCGAAGGCCCCGGCGCCGACCGACGTGATCGTTACCAGGACGCCAAGCATCGCTCCGGCGACGATCGTCAGCGGCAATTGCATTCGCTTGAGCGAGCCGCCGTTCCGGCCGGCATTGGCGACGATCCAGCGGTGGAGCGATGGGCGCGCGATCGTCGCTGCGGACGTCAGGCACAGGACCACCCCGAGCGTGATTGGAAGCCAGCCGTTCCTGACCTGGTCCCAGTGCATCGCGTTCATCACCGCGAGCGTCGCGATGGCGGCGGGAATGCTGCCGGTCATCAGCCGCCGGACGACGAGCAAGTCGGCATTGTTTTTGGCGTGGTGGATGGCGCCGCCGACCGTCTTGGTCGTTCCGGCGAACCACAGGTCGGTGCCGATCGCGGTCGTCGCCGGCACCCCGAAAATCAGGATCAAAAGCGGGGCCATCAGCGAGCCGCCGCCTACCCCCGTCACGCCCACGAGGAGCCCGACGAGGAAGCCGGACAAAGCGTGCGCCAGATCCATCCTTCAGCGCTAGCACGCGCCGAGGGGAATGGGGAGCGGCGGGAATCCTGCGATTCCCGCCGCCGTGGCTACAAAGTCACAGGCTCGCCCGTTGCGAGCCGCCCGTGGCGTCAGCCGCGTTCTCCGGCCCGAGCGGGCGGCGGCGGAGGCGGCGGCGGCGGCGGCGGAGCCGGGCATGCGGTTCCGACATTCACCACCGTGCCGTCGGGGCACGTCATCGTTGCCGGGGGCGGCGGTGGCGGTGGCGGTGGCGGCGGGCACGGCACCGACGCGTCAATCACCGACCCGTCCGGGCAGGTGTGGGTCGGAGGTGTCGTCGCGCAGGCCGATACGCCGACCAGAAGCCCGAGTAGGATCAGTTTCCTCATGCTCTCTCTCCCTTGTGATTTCGCCCCGACAACGAAGTTGGGCGCGTGCTGTTCCTAGTGCCCAAAAAGCAAAAGGGAACGGCGAAATGCCCGCTCCTCTTCGGCCCGGAAGGCGCTTCGCCCGCGCGGGGGGTCGTCGCCAAGGCCCGTCACGAAGAACGCGACGCCGGTCCCGCTCGCGCGATCGAGCCATATCCCCGAGCGCAGCCCATAGGCGTCGCCGGCGTGGCCCATGCGCACGATCCCGTCGCCGACCGGGTCGTCCCTGCAGCCCCCGACCGGGGTCGGAATGGTCTGGGTTGCGAGGCCGTACGTGCAATAAAAGCCATGATCCGTGTCGCCGTTAATGCCGTTGTAGCGCCACACCGGGGTGAACATGATGTCGACCGAGTGCGGCTGGAGAATGCGCACGCCGTCCAGCGTGCCGCCGGTCAGGAGCATGCGCCCGACACGCTCGAGGCCGCGTACGGAGATCCTGAGGCCTCCCTGCGGGGCGAACAGCGCACCATTCGTGCCGGGCTTCCATCGGGAAAGATCGCAAGGCGTTCCGTCCTTGACGGCGATGGGGCACGCGGGGCGTCTCCCGTGCAGATCGTCCTTCACCGGCTTGCCGTCGGGGGCGTCGAGCTCGACTGCGCCTGCGACCGCTGCGTCGCTACAGGCAGGCCAGTTGTAGCAGGCATCGATCTTCATCGGATCGAGCACGTTGCGGCGCATCCAGATGTCGAAGCGCTCGCCCGTTACGCCCTCGATTATCGAGCCCGCTATGGGGAAATTCATGTTCGAATAGGTGAAGTACGCCTCGCCGGGACCGTGCTTGAGGTCCCAGGATTTCGGGTCCGCCATTTCCTCCTGCACCGTGCCGCCGAGTGCAATCGCATATTGGTCGTCATGATCGCGCACGGAGCTGGTGTGGGAAAGGATCTGGCGAAGCGTGATCGGCCGATCGGGGAAGGCCGGGTTGCGCAGGCTCCAGCCGAGCCAGCCGGAGACATCGCTGTCGAGGTCCAGCTTGCCCGCTTCGACGAGCTTCATCACGCCGATTGCGACAACGAGCTTGCTGACCGACGCAACGCGCGCCGGATCGTCCGGCGTGATGGGCCGCCGGCTCCGCGGATCGGCAATGCCGTCGGCGAAAGCCCCGACTTCCGCGTTGCGGTCGAAGGCGACCCCGGCCTCGGCCTTCGCCACCGGCGGCAGGTTGATAGAGGTGCAACCTGCAAGGGCGGCCGCCCCGACAAGCAAAAGCCCCGATTTCACGGCGCAATCACCTTCAGCGCGCCGGGCCGGATTCGATACTTCAGCGGAGGCTTCATCGTCGCCGTCTCCCCGTCGAGCGAAATGGTAAGCGAAGGGCGCGCGCTGTCGACCCTCAGAGTCTGCACGTCGTCGAGCTGGACAATGTCGATCGGGCGCTCGCGGCCGATGAGCGAGCGGATTGCCGTCGCCAAGAACCCCAATCGGGACTTGCGCCGGAGGACGATGACGCAAAGCTCTCCCGAATCGAGGCGTTCGCGGGTGCCGCTGCCCGGCATCTCCAGCCGGTAGGTATTGTTGCCGACGAACAGCAATGGCGTGTCGACCGCAGCCTTGCGCTCGTTGGCCGTAAGCGTCAGCCGCCGGCTCGAAAACCGCAACATGGTGCGCGCGGCGGCAATCGCCATCGCCAGCCGTTTGGGCCGTCCCAGCCGCTCCTGTTGCGACTCGCGATCGTTGACCATCAGCGGATAGATCCCGATGGCGCTATTGTTGACGAAGACGCGCCCGTTCACTTCGGCGACGTCGATCCGCCGCGTCTTCCCCGACGCAATCAGCTTCGCCGCATCTTCGAGAGCGGAAGGAATGCCGAGGTCGCGAGCCAAGTGGTTGAGGGTTCCCAGCGGGAGGATTCCGAGGATCGTCCCGGTTCCGGCGATAGCACCCGCGACGCAACTGATCGTCCCGTCGCCGCCGCCTGCGACGACAAGCTCGGCGCCGTCGGCGACGGCTTTCCGGGCCGCGTCGTGCAGCCGTTCGCCATCGAGCAACTGGACCGCGCCGGCAATGCCTGCAGCGCTCGTCACCTGTTCGATTGCCGTCGCCTCGCCGACCGACCCGCCGCCGCGATTGATGAGGATGTGCGCTTTCACGTTGCTGTGAACGCGCGAATGTCCATCAGGACTGCTTGGCCGTGCACTCGCCGATGCGTTTCGCCTCCACTCGCATCTTCATCGACATGGCTTCGCCGGCCGGACCGCCCTCGGTCTTTGAGGTCATGTGCATCGCATAGGCCTCCGGCCCATAGGTGCCGGACATCGTCATCGTCTGTGTCGAGCCCGCCTGGTTGCAGTGCATTTCGGCATCGATTTTGCCGTTGCCCATGGTGAAATGGTCGTAGCGGCACTGGTCGTTACCGGCGAACATCTTCGGGTTCGGCTGGCGCGCCTCTTCGGGCGTTACGCAATGCTCGGAGGTCCGGGCCTGCGCGAACATCTTCTTCATCTGGTCCTGCTGCTCGGGGGGCATTCCCGGCATGTCCATTTCCTCGATGGTCATGCTCGACTGCCACTGGCCGGGCCGGATCGTCCCTTCCGCCTTGGAGACTTCGGCGACGCGGTTGGCGACCTGTTCGACGCTGACGTTCTTCTCGTCGACCGTCGGCTTCGATCCACAGGCGGCGAGCGGCAAGGCAAGGCTGAACAAAAGGATGGCGCGGTTCATCACGTTGAGCTCCCCGGTCTGAAGCGCAACGCGTTGCGCCTGTTTCCCGCCTTCACCATATGCTGAGCGAATGGCGATTCAAATCAGAACCTCGCTTGCGGAGCCGGAAACCGGCGAAACATTCGTGCCGCACAAACCCGCTCGTCCGGAGAAAGCGGAAGGCGGGAAGAGGTTCGTCATCCGCTCCGACTACGAACCCGCGGGCGACCAGCCGAGCGCGATCGCCGAGCTGGTCGAGCAGGCGAGAGAGGGCGAGCGAAACCAGGTCCTGCTGGGGGTCACCGGCTCGGGCAAGACTTTCACCATGGCCAAGGTCATCGAGGAGTTGCAGCGGCCGGCGCTGGTGATCGCTCCGAACAAGATCCTCGCCGCCCAGCTCTACGGCGAGTTCAAGAGCTTCTTCCCCGACAACGCGGTCGAATATTTCGTCAGCTATTACGATTACTACCAGCCCGAAGCCTACGTCCCGCGCACCGACACCTACATCGAGAAGGAGTCGAGCGTGAACGAGGCCATCGACCGGATGCGCCACTCCGCGACCCGCGCGCTGCTGGAACGCGACGACGTGATCATCGTAGCCTCGGTTTCCTGCCTCTACGGAATCGGCTCGGTCGAAACCTATTCGGCGATGACGTTCTCGCTGAAGAAAGGGGAAGTCGCCGACCAGCGCGAGGTGATCCGAAAGCTGGTCGCGCTTCAGTATCGGCGCAACGACAACGCCTTCGCGCGCGGCAGTTTCCGGGTGCGCGGCGACAATCTCGAAATCTTTCCGTCGCACTATGAGGACACCGCCTGGCGCGTCAGTTTCTTCGGGGACGAGATCGAGGAGATCGTCGAGTTCGATCCGCTGACGGGCAAGAAAGCGGCGAGCCTCGATTCCATCAAGGTTTATGCGAATTCCCACTATGTGACGCCTGGTCCGACCCTGAAACAGGCGATGGAGGCGATCCGGCACGAGCTCGCCGAGCGGCTGAAGGAGCTGGCCGCGGAGGGGCGGCTGCTGGAGGCGCAGAGGCTGGAGCAAAGGACCAACTTCGACCTGGAAATGATCGCCGCGACGGGCTCGTGCGCAGGAATCGAGAATTACTCGCGCTTCCTCACCGGCCGGCTACCAGGCGAGCCGCCGCCGACGCTGTTCGAATATCTGCCCGACAATGCGCTCCTGTTCATCGACGAGAGCCACCAGACGGTGCCGCAGATCGGCGCGATGGCGCGCGGCGACCACCGGCGGAAGATCACGCTCGCCGAATATGGCTTCCGCCTGCCGAGCTGCATCGACAACCGCCCGCTGCGCTTCAACGAATGGGACGCGATGCGCCCGCAGACGACCTTCGTCTCAGCGACCCCGGGTCCGTGGGAGATGAACGAGACGGGCGGCGTCTTCTCCGAGCAGGTCATCCGCCCGACCGGGCTGATCGACCCGCCGGTCGAGATCAAGCCGGTCGAGGACCAGGTCGACGACCTCATCCACGAGGCCAAGGAGACGGCGCGCAAGGGCTATCGCACCCTGGTTACGACGCTGACCAAGCGCATGGCCGAGGACCTGACCGAATATCTCCACGAGGCGGGCCTCAAGGTCCGCTACATGCACTCGGATGTCGAGACGCTGGAGCGCATCGAGCTGATCCGCGAGCTTCGGCTGGGCGTCTATGACGTGCTGGTCGGCATCAACCTGCTTCGCGAAGGGCTCGATATTCCCGAGTGCGGACTGGTCGCCATCCTAGACGCGGACAAGGAAGGTTTCCTTCGCTCCGAGACCTCGCTGATCCAGACGATCGGCCGCGCCGCGCGCAACGTCGAGGGCAAGGTCATCCTTTACGCCGACACGATCACGGGCTCGATCGAACGCGCGCTGGCGGAAACCAGCCGCCGCCGCGAGAAGCAGGAGGCGTACAACAGGGAACACGGCATCACGCCGACCACGATCAAGCGCAACATCGCCGACATCATCGCCCATGTCGCGACCCGCGACGGCGTTCTGGTCGACACTGGCGACGAGGAGCGGCCGCACCTCGTCGGGCACAACCTCAAGGCCTATCTCAAGGATCTCGAGGAGCGGATGCGCAAGGCCGCCGCCGACCTGGAGTTCGAGGAGGCCGCGCGGCTCCGCGACGAGATCCGCCGGCTCGAAGAAGACGAGCTCGGAATCCCCGACCCGGAGCGCGTCGCACCGCGTTCGCTCGGCCATTCGACCGAAGGAAAACCCGGCACCCGCAAGGGGCGCTTCGGCAAAACGCAGCGAACCCGGTTCGGCGGGCGGCGGGGTTAGCGCCGCCCGCGCGTCCGGTCAGCGCAGCACGCCTTTCTTCTCCATCGTCCAGGCGTACCAGGCGAGGAACGCCGTGATGAGGATGATGACATAGGGCATCACCTTCATGAATGTGCTCTCGACGGCCCCCGGCATCGGCGGAGCGAGCGCGATCTGATAGCCTAGGCTAAGCACGGCCCCGACGAACGAAATGGCAAGCGACCACACGGCCCAGCGGCTGCGCAGGAGCAGCAGAAGCGATCCAAGCAGGCCCAGCCAGACTCCGAGCCCCCAGCCAACCTGGGCGTAGATCGGCATGCTGTCGACCCACGCCAGAGCGGCATTGGGGTCGACGCCCGGCATCGCGCTGGCGATGTAATCGGTATTGCGCAGGCGCGTCATCGTATAGTCGTACGCCCCGAAGCAATTCCACAGCAGTGCTAGAATACCGACGATCCACAGATGTACGGGCGTGCGCCCTGCGGCGGTTGTCGCCATTGCTGTTCCCCCTCGACGCGGCGCGCCCCCGCGCCGCAGGAGCGATGAGGCTCCGAAACCCATTCGGAGTCAAGCTGGCGAAACCGGCTCCCGATCAGAGCGGAACGCGCACTCCCACCAGCCCCGACACTTCGTTGCCCTGCTTCTTTCCGACCGTCGCGGAAACCGATGCATCGACTCCGATCCCGCCGAGCACGGAAGCAGAAATGCCGCCGTTGAGGCGTCCATAGAGCTTCTTCGAGCGACCCTCGTAGTCGAAGCGGTTGACGATCGTCGGGGCGTCGGTCTGGGCGTAGAAGATCGCTCGCCCGTCGCCGATGAAGTCCTTCTCCAATAGCGCCTGGACGTAGGGATGGACGCCAACGCCCGGCACGCCGGCCGAGCCGCGAATCTCGAGTCCGAGGTTGCCGGTCAGCGCTTCGTAGCTTTGGCCGGATACATTCAGGCTCAGCGCCGGATCGCCGTCCTCGGTGTACGCTTTGACCTTGGCCTTGGCATAATCGAGGCCGACCACCGGGCCAGCGCGGAACGGCCCGAACGGCATCAGGTAGCCGCCCTTCGCGCCGGCAAGAATATGGTGTCCGTCGGGATCGGCGCTCATTCCCTCCACGACGCCGGAGCGGCGGATGCGATGGCGGTCGCTGCCGTAGCCGACGTGGGCCTGGGCAAACAGCGGGCCGACGCCAACCCCGGCATAGGCGCCGATCTGGTAGCTGCGGCCAGTGTCCTGGGCGGCGTCATTGCCGAAGCGAACCCGCGGCCGGGTGTAGTTGACGGCGACGCCGGCCACGCCCAGGCCGATACCGGCTTCGACGCCCGCGGTCGCGCCGGCGCCGTCGACCTTGAACGCATCGTTGGTCTGGCTTGCGCCAACCCGGTGCGAGAAGGCATCGCCGCTGACAAAGACGTGGATTCCCGGCGCCGCGGTCCTGCCGTTGACGTCGCCGCGGAAGGCGAGCGTGCGGCCGAACTGCCGCGCGGTGTCGAGCGCCATGTCGCTTGGCGCCTCAAGCGTGAGCGGAGCGGTGAGCTGGGTCGCGATATAGTGTGCGACGATGGCAAAGCCCGCCGAGGTCAGATGCAGGTTGTCGACGTAGAAGAGGAACTGGTTGGTGAAGCTGGAATCGGCAAGACATTGGATCGCGGGAGCACAGGCCCCGGCGCTGGTCAGCCCGTAAGCGGCGGGATCGGCAATGACCTGCTGACCCATCAGCGAGAGGTCCAGGTAATGGACGGTCACCCCGTCCGCCGCATACCCCGCGAGCACCGGCTGCATGGCGGTGTTGAATGTCGTCGAGAAGGAGTTGCGAACCGCCTGCGCCGCCGGATCGTTTGCGACTTCGGGAAGCATCGCCGTGTTGCCGGCGAGGAAGCTGATGTTCCGAGCGCCCGCGTTTACGAGCGCGTCGAGCCCGACCTTGGCGGTCGCGGCCGAGACCTGCGCGGCCGCCGGCGCGCCTGCAAGCGAACCTCCCGCCTTCTGGTAAGCGCGCGCGTCATTGCCGCCGATCGAGAAGGTCACGAGATCGTTCGCGTCGAACGTCCCGGGGACCGTCGGGAAGGGCCCGCCGCCGCCGGCGAGATAGGCGTTCCACTCGGTGACGAAGCCGGGAATTCCCGGGCCGTTGATGTTGGTGTTGTCGGTGTTGGCGCCGCCGATCGCGAAGTCCTCGACCGGGACGTCGAGGATGTTCGACAGCGTGTCGATATAGTTCGTGCCGCCCGAGAAGCGCCCGGTCGGATAGACGAGCGGCTGCGGGTTGAAGCCGATGATCCTGAAGAGGTTGCCGGTGTCGGCATAGCTATCGCCGAAAGCGACGATGTTATCGACCCGCTGCGCGCTGGCCGGAGTGGCGGTGGCTGCAAGAGCAAGTGCGGATGCGCCGGCAAAAGCGCGAACGATCGAACGACCCAGAGACATCGGACCCCCTCACCAAAGCCGGACTGCGGCTCCGCGATCGACTATGCGCCGCTGATTCGCCGAAACAAGTCGCGTAAAAGCCACAGTGACGAGGAAACAACGGCTCGTCTCCCTTGCGCTCGGCCAAACCGAGCGTTCAGGGCGGCGCAACGCGAACAATTCCATAACTGCGGCGTTGAGCCACGAAACGGCCGAGCAATTCCAGGATCCCAGCCCCAAGCCATGAAGAACACGTACCGACTGATCGTCAGCGCCCTTGCGCTGTTGGCGACGACTCCCCTCGTCGCCGCGCCCCTTGGCGATGAACCGATTCCCGTTCCCCGGACGGTCAAGCAGGGGATCGACTTCGTTTATGTCGATCCGCAGCTGAACAATGTCGCGAGGCGCCACCAGCGGCCCGAGAACTGGCTTCTGCGCGTGATCAGCTTCGACTGGAAATCCG
>Ga0207678_10004392_pt1 | contig 12678 bp, 13 predicted proteins | sample KBSC63metaG_FD_184319 | JGI IMG/M metagenome (GOLD analysis project Ga0207678, IMG submission 184319) | Corn rhizosphere microbial communities from Kellogg Biological Station, Michigan, USA - KBS C6-3 metaG (SPAdes) (version 2) | ecosystem: Host-associated > Plants > Roots > Rhizosphere > Soil ... | reverse complement strand
GAAACGGCTCACCGAGCCGAGCACGGCGCGCACCGCGGCGTGGCGGCCGCGGGTACCCAGCACGATGTGCCGGGCATCGGTGGACTCGTGCAGCAACGCGAGGCCGGGGTTGCCCTGCCCGATCCGGACGCTGACCTCAACGTCCGGGTGCGCGGAGAGCCACGGCTCCAGCCGGTCGTGCACCGCGGAGGCGGCGAGGCCGAGGTGGCCCGGGTGGCTCGGCACCTGGACGACGGTCAGGCCGCTGCCGTGGCGCTCGGCGTCGTCGAAGGCGGCGGTGACGGCGGCGGCGTCGGCATCGACGGACTCGATGCCGAGCAGCACGGGCGCCGGTCGGCGGCGCGCGGCGTGGTCTGCCGCGCTCTCGCCGCGGACGACGGCGACCGGGCAGTGCGCGGCGGTGGCGATGTCCAGGGTCACCGAACCCAGCACGATCTCGGGACCGGATCCGCCGATCATCCCGATCACGAGCAACTCGGCACCCGCGGAGGCGTGGACGAGTGCCGCCACCGGCGGGTCCGGCAGCACGGCGACGTCCATGGTCAGCTCGGGTGCGATCTGGTGGGCGACGGCACGGGCCCTGGCGAGCACGGCGTCCGCGCGCCCCCGACCCGCGGGGTCGTCCGGAGTGCCCAAGTAGGGAGCGGCGTGCACGAGCCGCAAGGGCCGACCCCGCAGGAGCGCCTCCTTGGCGGCCCAGGCGACGGCGCGCAGCCCGGTGGAGGTGCCGTCGACACCGACAACGATCGAACGGTCTGCCATGACAGGTCCTTCCTGGTCCGAGACTCTGCGTTCAGCGTCGTCCGGAAGCCGCGCCGACGGCAGTGGCTCCCGGCCCCACTCGGGGGGACTGACGTCCCTGATCGGCGTCCCGGCGGAGCGGTGGACGGTCAGCCCTTCGGGCGTGGGACGGCGTCGCGCCAGACGGCGCCTGCGCGGCCCAGCGAGTCGGCGAGCGGCCCCTGCGTGGACACGGTGACCGCCTTCGGCCACGGATCGGCCGTCTGCGCCATTGCCTCGGCGATGGTCGCCGTGGCGTCGGATGCTGTACCCGTGCGGGTGCGAAGGCGCTGTCCGGTGAGTTCGGCGGCGGCCTGGCACACGAGCCGAACGAGCCTCGATCGGGTGCGTTCGGCGAGCCGTTCCGCCGCGCAGCGGTGGCGGGCGTCCGACCACGAGGCGTCGAGCACGACCGACTCCCCGCGCGCGAGCAGGGCCTCGGCTCGACGTAACAGCTCCGTGTACGTCGCCTCGGTGTGCGGGCCGTCGTAGAGCCCCTCACCGAAACCCGCGGGCACCCGCGTCTGCGGGGCGATCCCCGCCAGTTCCTTGCGTACCCGGTCGGAGGAAAGCAGTACTGCGCCGAACCGGTCGGCGAGGGCTCCGCCCAGCGTCGTCTTGCCGGTGCCGGGCAGGCCGCCGACGATGGCGAGCCGGACTGCGCCGTCCTGCAGCTGGCGCAGCGTGAGATCGAGGTGGGCGCGGGCGTCTGCGGCGGCGTGCGGCTCGCCCTGGTCGTGGCGCAGTAGGGCGACCTTGGCCCGCACGACCGCTCGGTAGGCGACGTAGTGGTGGCGCAGCGCGGGTGGCGCCGGGTCGGCCGCGAACTCGGCGTAGCGGTCGAGGAAGGTCTGGGCGAGGCCGGGGTGGCCGAGGTGTTCGAGGTCCATGGCGAGGAACGCGGCGTCGTCGAGCCCGTCGACGTGTCGCAGGTGGTCGTCGAAGTCCAGGCAGTCCAGCAGGCGGGGACCGTCGTCGAGGCAGTAGATGTCGTCGGCGAGCAGGTCGCCGTGGCCGTCGATGACCCGGCTGGCGCGCTCGCTCAGGAGGGGTGCGCGGCCGTCGAGGAACTCCAGGACCAGCGTCTCGAGGGTGCTCAGCAGATCGGGCTCGACCACAGTGCCCATGTACGGCTTGAGCTCGCCGGTGTTGGCCAGCCAGCGCCTGCGTAGCGCTTCGGCGCCCCCGTCGACGACCACCTCGGGGTCCCGCCCTGCGCGGGCGTGGAAGGCCGCCAGGGTGTGGGCGATCGCGCGGAGGGCCGGTTCGACGTCGTGCCCGTTCACCACCAACGTCGACAACCGGCGCGCGGCGGGCATCCGCCGCATGACCACGACGGGCTCGGCGTCGGAACCGGTGCTCTCGGCCCCGTCGAGCGGAAGGAGCCTGCGGATCCCGAGGTACACGTCGGGCGCCAGCCGCCGATTGAGTTCGATCTCCCGTTCGCAGGCCGCCAGCCTGCGTGCAGGCGTCGAGAAGTCGAGGAAGTCCGTGCGCACGGCCTTCTTGAGCTTGTAGGCGAAGTCGCCGACGAGGAACACCATGCCGGTGTGCGTCTCGTGGGCCACGACCGGTGCGTTCGCGAGCTGATCGATCACAGGACCGACGATCGTCCGCGTGCCTGCCCCGGCGGCAGGGCCGATCGTCCCGGGTCCGCGGGGCGGTCGGCTTTCGTCAGGGTCGGACGACCGCGCGACCCGTGACCCGCCCGTCGGGACGTCGGCGTAGGCCTGCACGGCCCAATAGGGCCGCCGCCGGGCCACCACCGGTTCCCACGATGGTCACGGCGCCGCACGCGAGCGCGCACTCCCGTGCCCGTGCCCGGTTGTCGACCGCGATGACGTCGGCCCCGGTGACCGCGGTGAGGATCTGGACCCCGAGAGGGACGGTGGACCCACCCGGCGTTCTCGTGGCCGAGGGTGCCGCACCGCGGTCTCGATGAGCCCGATCAGGGAACGAGCACCGCAGCTCCCGTGATGCGGTCGGCGGCGAGATCGGCGAGCGCCCGGTCGGCCTCCGCCAACGCGCGAGGCGTCACGGTCGGCCGCACCTGTAGGCGGGCGGCCAGCCGCAAGAACTCCTCACCGTCCGCGCGGGTGTTCGCCGTGACGCTGAGCAGCTGCTTCTCCCGGAAGAGCTCGTCGGCGTAGTGCAGTGCGGGGATGTCGCTGAGGTGGATGCCCGCCACAGCGAGCGTGCCGCCCTGGTCGAGCGCCCGCATCGCGACCGGCACGAGCTCGCCCGCCGGGGCGAAGAGCACCGCGGAGTCCAACGGTTCCGGCGGGTCGGCGTCGGCGGCGCCCGCCGACGCCGCGCCGAGCTCCATCGCGAGCTTGCGCGCTTCCTCGGACCGCGTCAGCACGTGCACGACCGCACCTTGGGCGATCGCGACCTGGGCGACGACGTGCGCGGAGGCGCCGAAGCCGTAGATGCCGAGCCTGCCGCCGGGCGGTAGCGCGCTGCGGCGCAGGGCCCGATAGCCGACGATGCCCGCGCAGAGCAGCGGGGCCGCCGTGACGTCGTCGAGGTCCGGGGGTAGCCGGTAGGCGAAGGCCTCGGGGACGGTGGCGAGCTCGGCGTAGCCGCCATCGGCGTCCCAGCCGGTGAACGCCGCGTCCGGGCACAGGTTCTCGCGGCCGCTGCGACACCAACGGCAGCGCCCGCACGTGCTGCGCAGCCACGCGATGCCGATGCGGTCGCCCACGGCGAACCGGCTCGCGCCCTCGCCGAGCGCCTCGACCACGCCGACGACCTCGTGCCCCGGCACGGTGCCGGGACGGCGGGGCGGGAGGTCGCCCTCGGCGAGGTGCAGATCGGTGCGGCAGACACCGCACGCCGACACCCGTACCCGGACCTCCCCGAGCCCCGGCGGGCGTGGGTCGCGGGTGACGACCCGCAGGGGGCGACTGTCGATGGGTCCGGGGGTGTCCACGATCCAGGCGAGCATCGGTCAATCCTCGGTCCCTGCCGCCGACCCGGACGGCCCCGGGACGATTCCGGTGACGATTTCGTGAACGTCCTCGACGGTGAGCGCGCACCGCCCGAGCACCGGAGCCACACCCACGACCAGATCGTCGATCGATTCCGGATCACCCGACACGACGACCATCAACGGCGGAGTGCGTGCGGACTGGCCGGTGCGCGGCGTGAACCCGTCGACGCAGCGGAAGACGGCAGCCGTCGGGAGCCCGACCGCGCGGGCGACCCGCACGATCTCGCGGGCCAGGACCTCGCAGCCCTCGGATCCGTCGATCGTCGCCGTCATCCGGCGGGACACGCGGCGCTTCACGCAGCGACCGGGGTGGTCCAGGAGCTCCATCGTGGCCTCAGAGGGTGGGCAGCCGTCGGGCCACCATCTCGACCAGGTCGGCCGTGCGCTGGGCGTAGCTCCACTCGTTGTCGTACCAACCGAAGACCTTGACCATCTGACCGGCGACGCGGGTCAGCCCGGTGTCGAGCAGGCAGGATGCGACCTCGCCGAGCCCGTCGTGGGACACCACGGGCTCGTCGGTGCACCGCAGGATGCCTTTCAGCTGGGCGTCGGCGGCGGCCTGGAAGGCCGCGTTGACCTGGGCGGCGGTGGCGGGCTGCGCTGCCGCGGCGGCGCGGGTGCGGAACTTGCCCGTCGCCTCTACGACGACGTCGACGCCGAGGTCGCCCCAGGGCAGATCTTCGGGGTCGGGATGCTGCAAGACCCGGATCGCGTGGCCATCGACGTCGAGCAGGCCGCAGGCGGCACCAACGGAGCGGGACCAGGCGCCGTAGGTCGAGTCGTGCTTCAGGAGGTGCGCCACGGTCTCCGGTTGGGCCAGGTCGTTGACCGCGACCACCTCGAAGCAGGCGTCCCCGGCTGCAGCGCGACCCGTCGCGATCCGCAGCAGTTCCCGCCCGATGCGGCCCATTCCGTTGATGCCTACTCGCACCCGCATGTCCTGTCCTTCCGCTGCTCACGGTTGTCCACAACGCATCGTTCTGGGGTTCCGCCGCCGCGCCCACGGGCGATCGGCCGGTTTCGGCGTGACGGACGGCCCTGTCAATGCCCGGCGGGACGACCGACGATCCGCTGACCAGAGAGGGACGGTCATGACCGACGTTGATCCCGAGCCCGTGATCGGTCGGACGTCGACGCCTGCCGACGACCAGCTGCGCGACCTCGCACTGCCGCGGTTGCGCAAGCAGTCCGAATTTCGCATCTTCCTGGTGGTCTACCTGGCTGTGAACGGAATGGTCGTCGTGGTGTGGGCATGGAGCGGCGCAGCTCTGTTCTGGCCGATCTTCCCCATCGTCGCTTGGAGCATCTGGCTGGCCGTCAACGCCTGGGACGCGTACGGGCGCAGGCCGATCAGCGAGGAGCGGATGGATGATGGACCCACATCCGGGCCTTTCGGCTCTGTTGCCCGGCGTGGGATCGGCGATCATCGGCGGTGTGCCTCGAGTTCACCAGCCCGACGCCGCCCGTGAACCCGGTCTGACCGAGATCGACCGAGTGCAATGCCTGCGGTTGTTGGCGTCGGCCCAAGTCGGACGCGTCATCTACACCGAGGCGGCCATGCCTGCCGCCCATCCCGTGAACTACCTCCTCGACGCCGAGGAGATCGTGTTCCGCACGAGCGGGGGCGGCAAGCTCGTCGCCGCGGCGCGCGGGGTCGTCGTCGGATTCCAGGTCGACCACATCGACGTCGCACGGCGCAGCGGCTGGAGCGTCCTCGGCGTCGGTGAGGCGTACGAGATCCTCGATCCGATCCGACTGGCCGAGCTCGCCGACCAGCTCCCCGTCCCGTGGGCGCCCCATCGCACCGGGCACTGCGTCAGCATCCCGTTGCAGCGCTTGACGGGTCGTTGGCTCTTCCCACCCGGGTAGGAAGACCGGCTACTGTCCGAAACGGCGACGGGACACGTCGTCCGACGTGGGACCGTGTCGGCCTCATCGCCGAGCCCCACCCGACGCGAGGGTCGGCAACCACCGTGCCTCCGGAGACCGACGCCGAGCGAGGGCCGTTCGCACCGGGCGATCGGGGTCAGACGGGGGAGTGACAGCCGGGCCGGGTTGCCATGACCGGCCCGTCGAGCTACGAGCGGTCGTCGGACCGCGATCGGGCTCTCCGGCCATTCGTGGAGGACGGTCGACCCCCGAAGTCGGGTCTATCGATGCTGCCGCCGATCGGCTCTGGAGCCGACTCTTGGTGACAACACGACGACTCAGAGGGGAGTCGAACCGATGGCTCGTCGCAAGGGCAGGCCCACTCGCTGGACAGACCGGGTCGAAGACGTGGCGGCGTGGGTGTTGTTCGCGACCGGCCTCTTGGTGATCCTCTTCGCCTGCACCTTCGGGATCGGAATTCACGACCGGATGGTGCAGCAGGGTCGGACCGAAGCCCTCGATCGAACCGCGACCTCCGCCACGCTGCTCGAGCGCGCCCCGCTGATCGCATCGCCCTACAACGCCGGGGCTCGGGTCGATGTGCCAGCTATCTGGGAAGACCGCTGGGGGATGGAGCACACGGGACTGGTGACGGCGCCGCAGGGGTTGGCCGAGGGCAGCCCGCTCACGATCTGGATCGACCGGTCGGGTGCGTCGGTGCCCGAGCCGACGACGTCCGGTGATGCGCTCGCGCTGGCCGGGATAATCGCCGGCTTGATCATCTCCGGCGGGCTGGCGGCGCTCGCGGTGGTGTGGGCGGTGCTGCGGCACCTGCTGATGGCCTACAACTGCGCAGCGTGGGAGCAGGAGTGGCGGGCTGTCGCTCCGCTCTGGAGCCGCGACGGCGGCAAGCGCGGCTGACGCCGCCTGACTTCCGAGGGAGGCGTCGTGCCCGACGTCGTGATGACCTCCGAACTCATCCCAGTAAGAGCCGACGAGCTGATTGCCGTCGTCGGTCGGACGATGCTCACCGCCGGGGTAGGTCACGTCGTCGACGGCCTCCGGGCGGTCGACGTCGCGTGTCTCGACGCTCTCCTCGCCTAAGTGCGACCGGTCCTTGGTCCCGGGTCGGCAGGGCCTTGTCGCCACCGATTGCCGGGTGCTCCGCCCCTGGTTGGTGTCGCGAGCGCGGAAGACCCTGACGGCAAGGCACCGCCCGTTGGCCGGTCCGCCCGATCGAGGAGGAAGCCATGACCCTCGCCGCCCGCGCACCCGTCCGCGTCGACGCCCGGCTCGACGCCCCGCTCAGCCGCTGGCTGTGGCTGGTCAAGTGGGTGCTCGTGATCCCGCACCTCGTGGTGCTGACCTTCCTGTGGATCGCGTTCGCTGTCGTCACCGTGGTCGCCCTCGTCGCGATCCTGGTCAGCGGCCGCTACCCACAGACGATCTTCGACTTCACCCTCGGCGTGCTGCGGTGGTCGTGGCGCGTGAGCTACTACACGACCGGCGCGTTCGGCACGGACCGCTACCCGCCGTTCTCGCTGGGCGCCGAGCCGGACTACCCGGCCACGCTGGACATCGCCTATCCCGAGCAGCTCTCCCGTGGGCTGGTGTTGGTGAAGTGGTGGTTGCTGGCCATACCGCACTACCTGGTGCTCGGCTTCCTGCTCGGTGGCGGCGGCTACCTGGTGACCCGCAGCGGTGGCGGCTTGGGCGGTGGTCTGATCGGGCTGCTGGTGCTCATCGCGGTCGTGATACTGCTTTTCACCGGGCGCTACCCGAGGGGCCTGTTCGACCTCGTGCTCGGCCTTGACCGGTGGGTGCTGCGGGTGGCGGCCTACGTCGCGCTGATGACCGACACCTACCCGCCGTTCCGCCTCGACCTCGGCGGCACCGATCCGGCCGCGCTCCTGGTCGGCGACCCGGTTCCCGACCAGGTGCCCGCACCCGTCGCGCCGACCGCGCCGCAGCGACCGCGGTGGACCGCCGGTCGCGTGGTGTCCCTCGTCATCGGGTCGGTGCTCGTGCTCGGCGGCCTGAGCACCCTCGGCGGCGGCACCGCCCTGCTCGTCGCCGACACCCAGGGCCGGGACGCCGCGGGCTTCGTCACGACGTCCGCCCAGCGCTTCACGGGCGAGGGCTACGCGCTCGTCGCGGATCCGCTGCGGCTGCGGCAAGCCGCGGGTGCCGCGGACCTGCCCGGCGTGGTCGGCCAGGTCCGCGTCCAGGCGACCGCGACGGCCCCGTCGGGCGTGTTCGTCGGCATCGGGCCGAGCGCCGCTGTCCAGACCTACCTCGCCCCGATCGCGCACAGCGCGCTCGCGCCGCCGCCCAGTGCCGCGGAGCTGCGGACTACCGCGGGTCCCACGGCCGATGGTCCGCCGTCGACGCCGCCCGCGCAGGAGTCGTTCTGGGTTGTGCAGGCGTCGGGCGTGGGCGCGCAGGAAATGGTGTGGGCGCCCGCTCCGGGTGACTGGACCCTCGTCGTGATGAACGCCGACGGTTCGCGGCCGGTCGTCGCCGACCTGTCCTTCGGCGCCACCGCGCCGGGCCTGAGCGCGCTGTGGAGCGCCCTGCTCGGCGTCGGCGGTGCGTCGCTCGTGGTCGGTGCCCTCGTCGTGGCTCTGGCGCTCCGGTCGGCCTCCGGCCGACGCCGGTGAGCTGCGGTCCGATCGTCACGGTGCTGCCGGGCGGGGTGCTGGTCGCCACCCCGCCCGGTGAGACGGTGCTCGCCGCGCTCGCACGTCGTGGATCGCCTACCGCACCGGATGCCGCCGCGGCGGCTGTGGCATCTGCGAGCTCGACCTCGTCGACGGCGAGGTCCACTACACCCACCCGGTCGCCGACACCGTTCTGAGCGCCGACGAACGGGCGCGTGGTGTGTGCCTGTCGTACCGGGCGTCACCGGTCACCGATGTCGTGGTGCGGCTGCAGGACGGCGATCGACTGCGATCGCCTCCTCCCGCCTGCCCGTGGGGAAGACGCGCACGGGGTAAGGCAGGCCGGGCCATCGGGCGCGCGCGGTGGCCCGGACCGTCGCTGCTTCCGTGACGAACCGTCGCACCGCTCGGTGGGCGTGACGCCGCACAGGCCCAGCCCGTTCGGAAGGTTCGGAAGTGCTGATTCTGGTCCCGGAGGTAGCTTCTTCGCCGCAGGCGAAACGCGCAGCGGCCGCTGAACGAGGTTGAGAGGAAGAAGGACCCGAGGATCGGGGACGTTGGTCACTGGGATCGCTACCACGGGTCGTAGATGCTCGGCGGATGGCCTGGTTCTTCCGCGCCATCGAGCAGGCGGACGGACGGTGGGCCTGTTCCCATGGCGGTGCTGTGTTCGATCGACATGACGAGCTGCCCGACGCGCTGGATCATCTGCGCGACATCGCGGCGACCATGTCGCCCGCGGAGCTGTTCGTCCACCACCTCGACGGCGACGTGAAGAACGTCGGATCGGTGTAGCGATGAACGAGAGCGCAGAGGCCGACGGCGCACCGACGCCAGCAGGCGAAGGTGGGCTGGGTGCGCGCCTGAACCGCCTGATGCAGGCGGCGGAGAACGAGGCGGCACAGGTTCGGGAGGCCGCGGAACGGCGCGCGGCTGCTCTGCTCACCGAGGCGCACGCCGAGATCGCCAGGCACGAGCAGGATCGGCGCCGAGGACGGCAGGAACATGAGGCGGCCCTCGCTGCGGCCGAACAACGCGTCGCCGTCGAGCTGGCCGAGGCCCAGGAGCAGGCCCTGCAGATGGTCGAAGCCGCCGAAATCGAGGCGCAGCGCATCCGCGGACAGGCGCACCTGCGAGCCCGGGAGATCCACGACGCGGCCGAGGAGTCGATCGAGCAACTCCGCCGCAACGCTGCCCAGGAGCTTGCGCGGCTCACCAAGTTGCGCGACGCCACGAGGGCCGAGATCCAGCGCCTGCTGCGCAGCCTCGACGGGGTCCGCGACGCCCTGGCCTACGAACTGGACGCCGCGACCCCGGGCGTGCCTGCTCCCACCGCGTCGAAGTCGGCAACGGCGGTGGAGGGATCAGCAATGCCGCAGCCGATAGCAGCGGCCGCCGCCATCGGGCGGCGCCGGGGTGATCTCCACCGAGCCCGTCTCAGCGGCCTCTCGACGCCCGTCACCGACCGGACAGGCGAGCTCGGTCCGGCCTGATGTCGAGCTCGACCGCGGGCATGCCGCACAGTCCCATCGCGTACGCGGGGCAACACGCACGTGCGCACCGCGGTGCACCACATCCTGCAGGGCGAATTCGACTGCGGTTCGTGATGCGGGCGAACTGCCCGCTCCCAGGACGACCGTACCGGTGGCGCGACTCAGCGGGGATGGGCCGGAGGTCAGGTGGACGGCGGTCGGTGGTTCCGTACGGTTCGCCGGTGAATCCAGCGGCGCACTGATCGGGTCGCCCCGAACCCCGTTAGCGCGCAACGCTTCTCGCGCAGCCGACTCCGCTGACGGATCAACGTTCGGGGCCGGCGCTCCGAGATCTGCCTTTCCGCACCGGTGCGTCCAGGGAGACCTGGTCCCCTGAGTCCACCGTCAGATCGCCCGCGATGCGGCGCGCCCACTCCTCGATACCGCGCCAGTTGCGGTGGTCACCGGAGCGTGAACCGACCACGCGGTAGAACAGCAGGCCCCACCACCCGACCCCCTCCCGCACCAGGACGCCGCGGAACACACGGTGATCGCGCATGCGGAAGCCCGCCGGGAAGCCCGCCTGCACCTGCTTGGCCTCCATCCGGGCCAGCAAGCCGGTCAACGCTCCTCTCGGCTCCACCGATCCGACGCTGAAGCACCAGACCGGAAGACCGCTCTGCGAGATGCGCGGCAGCACCTCGAGGCCACCCGGCAGCCACGCCATGTCGTGCACCGCGCTGCCCACGACGACCGCGTCGGTGCCAGAGAGATCGAGATCCGGGCCGGGGGCGGGTCGACAGGCCACGTCGCAGCCAGCGGCCCCGATGACCTCGGCGATGCGCGCGGCGATCTCGGCGGTGGATCCCGCAGCGGTGGCGTAGCAGACGAGCACCCGGGTTCGCATCCGTCCAGGCTGGGCCATCCCCGGTACGCCCAGTAGGGTCCATCGCCCCGAGGAGGTCGGGATTGTGCGCCTGCAGGTGCGGTGGAACAGGTGGAGGTCCTCAACCGCCCGCACGAGTTCGGCGCGACGACGCGGTCGGCCACCACGTGCTCCGCGGCGGACCGGCGGCGGGGACGACCAAGAGCGGGGAGTGCGCCGCGCCGAGCAGATCGACCGTGGGGGATCCGACGACCAGGCCGAGCAGCGCGCCGCGGCTCGATCGGCCGAGGACGAGCAACTGGGCGCGGGTGCTGAGGTCGAGGAGCAGAGCGGTGGCCTGCTCTTGCTCGACCACCCGCTCGACCTCGACCTGCGGGTGGATGATGGTCCAAGGCGAGAGGGCGTGGGTCGAGCTCTTGCCGCGCCCGGTCCGTCGTCCTGTCGTGGGTCTGCGAACCGCGGTGCGACGGGCTTCCGCCGTTGCCCAGTGCAGCGCCCGACGGCCTGCGGTGCTCCGGTCGACGACGACCACGACCGCGCCGGCCGGTACGCGATCAACGTTCACGCTTCGCCGTCCCGCACGCACAAGCGCACCGGTCCCGCCGCCACGCCACCGGCTCGTCGAGATGGTCGTCGGGAAAGCTCCGAACCTCGGCGCCATCCTGCTCATCACGCGCGCCCGTTCGAGGTCGCTGACCACCGCGCAGGCCTCGAAGAGCCGCAGCGCTCGATGAGCGGTACGACGGTTCGTCGTACTCCTCTTTGGTGACCACGCCGACCGCGCGTGCGGCGACGACTCCCGACACCTCGTCCCTGGTGATCTCGATCATGTTCAGCGCCTCCCTCGTTCGCGGACGACGCTGCCCCACGTGCGCTGGTGCGGGTAGGGCCCTTCGCCCCTCGGAGGGGGTCTGCGCCTGCCACGTCCACTCGGCCACGTCCAGCGCGTCCAGGCCGTGGCCCGATCCGCTCCACGAGACCGGAGGCGAGCACCCGGTCGCCGCCGTCCAGCCGGTACTCGATGACGATCCGACGTTGAGCACGAGGACCGGGGTCACGAGCGCTTCTCCCTCGGCGTCACCCGGAGGCGGCGCAGCGCGCGACGGTGCAACCAGACGATCAGTACCAGCACCGGGAGGTGGATCGCCGGCAGGCTCCGCGCGAACCATCGGGGAAGGTAGATGTCGGTCACCGATCCTCTGGGGGCGCCCGCGTCCTCGGCCAGCTGCGTCAACGGGCAGCGGAAGCCGTCGGCGGCGAAGACCAGGCACTCGCCCGTGACGACCGCGGCGGCCACCGCGGCACGTCGGTCGCTACGACCGGTGGCTCCGGACCACAACAGGTAGCCGACGCAGGCCTCGATGGACGCCCACGCCACGGTGTGCACGGCGCGAATGGCCGCCAGTCGCTCCCGGTTGACCGGTCGTGGCGTGCGCCTGCGGTGCTCGGCCTCCGCCCGGGCCCGGATTCCGCGCAGCATGCGGCGCATCATCGGGAAGTCCCCGATCTCCACCAGCAACGTCGCGAGTACGCCGGTCCGGTCAGGGCAGGCGTGCAGCCGGGTCAGCAGGCGGGTCCGGTTGCCGGACAGCGCGGTCAGCTGCCACGCCCAGCTGCTGTTCGGTGTGCGCCACAGCATCCAGTCGGGAGCGCGGAAGTCCTCAACCACGAATGCCGTTGCGGCAGATGGCGTCGGCGCCATCGGCAGGAGCTTGCCGAGGGCCAGGGACTGCAGCCCGGGGACGATCTGCCACGTGCTGGGATGGGCGAGGTTGTCGAGGAGGTCGTCGGCGTACCAGCCGCCGCGCAGGCAGCCCACCTGGACCAGCCAGGGCCACACCTCCTCCGGAGTGGCGGCGATCGTGATCCCACGGGTGGCGCGGTACCGGGCGTGCGGCACCAGCCCGTCACCGGGCATCGCCGCGGCGACCTCGGTCGCGGAGGCGCCCCAGCGCAGATGCCACCGCCGCAGGAGCGGCGCGGTCAGGAACCGGGGCAGGTCGGCGATAACGTCGCGAA
>Ga0207678_10004391_pt1 | contig 12679 bp, 9 predicted proteins | sample KBSC63metaG_FD_184319 | JGI IMG/M metagenome (GOLD analysis project Ga0207678, IMG submission 184319) | Corn rhizosphere microbial communities from Kellogg Biological Station, Michigan, USA - KBS C6-3 metaG (SPAdes) (version 2) | ecosystem: Host-associated > Plants > Roots > Rhizosphere > Soil ... | reverse complement strand
CGCATCGGCCTGTCAAATTTCACCGAAGGTGCGCTGGTCACCGCCAACCAGGCCGACGCGCTGACCACCATCACCCGGCTCGATCCGGTGTTCGTCGACATCCAGGAATCCGCCGCCGACCTGCTCGCCCTGCGCCAGGCGCTGAGCCAGGGCGGCGCGACTTCGACTACCGCGCAGGTGCGCCTCAAGCTCCCCGACGGCAGCTATTACGGCTATTCGGGCACGGTCGAATTCAGCGAGGTGCTGGTCGACCAGGGCACGGGGTCCGTGACCCTGCGCGCGCGCTTCCCCAACCCGCAGTCGGTGCTTCTCCCCGGCATGTTCGTCACCGCCGAATTCGCCCAGGCGGTCGACACCAGCGCCTTCCTCGTCCCGCAATCGGCGATCACCCGCGATCCCAAGGGCAATGCGACCCTGTTCGTCGTCGGGCCGGGCAACCGCGCGGTGCAGCGCGTCGTCGTCGCCACCCGCACGCAGGGCACCTACTGGGTGGTGACGCAAGGCCTCGCCGCAGGCGAGAAGGTGATCACCCAGGGCACCGCCAACCTCAAGGACGGCGACCAGGTCAAGGCGGTCCCGGCGAGCTCGCCGCAGCGGGTCAAGGCCCCGCCCCCCGACGTCCTCAAGAAGATGAGCGCGAACCGGCGCGGCGGCGGCTGACGCATGTCGAAGATTTTCATCGATCGCCCGATCTTCGCCTGGGTGATCGCGATCATCATCATGCTGGTCGGAATTGGCGCGATTACCGCGCTTCCGGTCGCCCAATATCCCGACGTCGCGCCGACCCAGATCAACATCCGCGCGAGCTATCCCGGAGCCTCGGCGGCGACGCTCGAAAGCAGCGTCACCCAGATCCTCGAGCAGCAGCTCACCGGCATCGACGGGATGCTCTATTTCCAGTCGTCGTCGACGGCGCGCGGGCAAGTCTCGATCAGCGTCATCCTCAACAAGGGCATCGATCCCGACATCGCCCAGGTCCAGGTCCAGAACGCGATCCAGTCTGCCATCTCGCGCCTGCCGCAGCAGGTCCAGCAACAGGGCGTCCGCGTGACCAAGGGCGCGCCCGATCTGCTGCTCATCGTCGGCATTTTCGACACCACCGACAAGAGCACCAATTTCGACGTTTCCGACTGGCTCACGACGAACATGCAGGACGAGTTGTCGCGTGTCCCCGGCGTCGGCGACGTCAACGTGTTCGGCTCCTCCTACGCGATGCGCATCTGGCTCGACCCGCAGAAGCTGGCGAGCTTCCACCTGATCCCGGGCGACGTGATCACCGCGATCCAGAACCAGAACACCGAGGTCGCGGCGGGCGAGATCGGCGGCCTGCCCCAGCCCGAAGGCCAGCTGCTCGACGCCACCGTAACCGCCCAGTCGAAGCTCCAGACCCCCGAGGAATTCCGCAACATCATCGTCAAGGCCGACCCGACCGGCGCCCGCGTCCTGTTGAGCGACGTCGCCCGGGTCGAGATCGGCGCCGACAATTATTCGGCGACGATCCGCGCCAATGGCCACCCCGGCGCCGGCATCGGCATCTCGCTCGAGCCGGGCGCCAATGCACTGCGCACCGCCAACCTGGTCAAGGCCAAGGTCGCCGAGATCGCGCCGCGCATGCCTTCCGGCTACTCCTACGCCTACGCCAACGACACCACCGACTTCATCAAGCTGTCGATCTGGGAAGTGGTGAAGACGCTGTTCGAGGCGATCCTGCTCGTCGTCCTCGTGATCTTCGTCTTCCTCCAGAGCTGGCGCGCGACTCTGATCCCGTTCATCGCCGTGCCCGTCGTCCTGCTCGGCACGTTCGGGATCCTCTACGTGCTCGGATTCTCGATCAACACCATGACCCTGTTCGGGCTTGTGCTCGCGACCGGCCTGCTGGTCGACGACGCCATCGTCGTGGTCGAGAACGTCGAACGCCTGCTTCACGAGAATCCCGAGATGACCCCGTACGAGGCGACCGTCACCTCGATGAACCAGATCCAGATGGCGCTGATCGGGATCGCTTTGGTCCTGTCGGCGGTGTTCCTGCCGATGGTGTTCTTCGGCGGATCGACCGGGGTCATCTACCGCCAGTTCTCGGCGACGATCGTCTCGGCGATGGTGCTGTCGATCTTCATCGCGCTGACCCTGAGCCCGGCGATCGCCGCCAACCTCCTCCAGCGCAAGCATGCGACGGTCGAGGAGACCTTCCTCGGCCGCCGCGCACCGCGGCTCGCCCACACGATCGAGGTCGGGCGGCTGAAGTTCAACGCGGGCTTCGACCGCCTGGTCGACTGGTACGTCGGGACCGTGAACCGGGTGGTCGACCGCAAGTGGCTGTTCCTCGGCATCTACGGCGGCGTGATCGTCATCCTCATGCTGCTGTTCCTCCGCCTCCCCACAGGTTTCCTCCCGAGCGAGGACCAGGGCGCGGCGCTCGTCCAGTTCCGCCTGCCCGCGGGCGCGACCATGACCCGCACGCGTCAGGTCCAGCAGCAGGTCGAGGATTATTTCCTCAAAGGTCCCGAGAAGAAGAACGTCAAAACCTATTTCACCGTCGCCGGCGGCGGCCAGGGCGCGGCCGGGCAGAACACCGGCCAGGCGTTCCTCAACCTCGCCGACTATGACCAGCGCAAGGGCAGCGACAACAGCGCCGATGCGATCGTCCAGCGCGCTTCGGGCGCCTTCCGCGGGCTCCGCGACGCCCAGGTCTTCGCGCTCGTCCCAGGCGCGATCCGCGGGCTCGGCCAGTCGAGCGGATTCACCATGGAAATCCAGAATACCGGTGGCATGTCGCCGGAGGATTTCGCGGCCGCGCGCGACAAGCTCCTCGCCGCTGCCAATTCGGAGCCGAAGCTGACCCAGGTGCGCCTCAGCGAACTGCCCGACGTCGCCAGCCTCAAGGTCGACATCAACCAGCAGCGCGTCGCCGCGCTCGGCCTGACCTCGAGCGACGTCAACAGCACGATCTCCACTGCCTGGGGCGGCCGCTACGTCAACGACTTCATCGATCGCGGCCGCGTCAAGCGCGTCTATGTGCAAGGCGATGCGCCCTACCGGTCGGAGCCGAGCGACATCGACCAATGGTTCGTGCGCAACAACCAAAGCGACATGGTGCCGTTCAGCTCCTTCGCCCAGACCTCCTGGATGACGACCCCGACCAGCCTCTCGCGCTTCCTCGGCTACCCCTCGTACGAGCTGTCCGGCCAGGGCGCGCCGGGGGTGAGCTCAGGCGACGCGATGAACGTGATGGAGAAGCTTGCGAGCAACGTGCCCGGAGTCAGCGTCGCCTGGGCCGGCCAATCCTACCAGGAGCGGCTGTCCTCGGGCCAGGCGCCGATCCTCTACGGAGTGGCGCTGATTGTCGTCTTCCTGTGCCTTGCAGCGCTCTACGAAAGCTGGTCGATCCCGGTTGCGGTGCTGCTCGTCATCCCGCTCGGCCTTGTCGGGTCGATCCTGTTCGTGACGCTGCGCGGAATGCAGAACGACGTCTATCTCCAGGTCGGGCTGATCACGACCATGGGCCTCAGCGCCAAGAACGCGATCCTGATGGTCGAGTTCGCCGAACGCGCCGAGCGCGAAGGCAAGCGCGTGATCGATGCCGCGGTCGAGGCGGCGCGGATCCGGCTGCGGCCGATCCTGATGACCAGCTTCGCCTTCATCTTCGGCGTGCTTCCGCTGGCGCTCGCAACCGGAGCCGGCGCCAACAGTCGCGCGGCGATCGGCACCGCGGTCATCGGTGGAATGCTGACCGCGACGATCCTCGCCGTCTTTTACATCCCATTGTTCTTCGTGCTCGTCCGCAGGAGCGTCCGCGACGGCCTCGCCAGGCTGCGCGCGAGGATCGGACAGAAGCGGGAGGCGCAAGCGTGAAACGGCTGGTCACGGTCCTGACGCTGCTCGCGACCGGCTGTGTATCACTGGAGCCGCACTACGTTCGTCCGACGCCGGCGATCCCTGCCTCCTGGCCCGTCGGCGACGCCTACCTGCGCCAGAGCGAAGCGACGCTCCCCGCGGTGACCTACCAGGACATCTTTCGCGATCCCCGGCTGCAGACCTTGATCGGCCAGGCCCTCGTCAACAACCAGGATTTGATGGCCGCGGCCGCCAACATCGCTGCGGCGCGCGCGCAATACAGGATTCAGCGCGCCAACCAGCTGCCGACGCTCAATGCCAATGGCGGCGTGACCGTCACCAGCGACAAGGCATCGGACGTCAGCGCGCAATATCAAGCGGGCCTCAGCGTCCCCTCGTTCGAGCTCGACCTGTTCGGGCGCCTGCGCTCGCTCAGCCACGCCGAGCTGGAGCGCTATTTCGGGACCGAGGCCGCGGCCCGCTCGACCCGCCTTGCGCTGGTGTCGGACATCGCCCGCGCGTGGCTGACCTATGCGGCGGATTCGAGCCTGCTGCTGATTTCGCGCCAAACCGCCGACAATGCGGAAAAGAGCGTCCGCCTGACTCGTGCCCGGCTCGAGGGCGGCATCGCGCCGCGCACCGACCTCAGGCAGGCGGAAGAGATCCTGACCGCAGCCCAGGCCGATCTCGCGCGTCAGAAGACGGCGGTCGCGCAGGACGTGAACCTGCTGCAGCTGCTCGTCGGCACCCCGATCGATCCCAAGCTGCTCCCCGCCTCGATCGATCAGGCCGCGCCGACCGTCGCCGAACTTCCCGCCGGCCTCGATTCCTACGTCCTCCTGCGCCGGCCCGACGTGGTCCAGGCGGAATATGACCTGCGCGCCGCCAACGCCCAGATCGGGGCTGCCCGCGCCGCGCTGTTCCCGCGGATCAGCCTCACCGGCCTGCTCGGGTTCGCCAGCAGCGCGCTGACTAAATTGTTCACGGGCGGGGCGTTCGGCTGGAGCGCGGGCGCCGACGCGACCTACACCATCTTCAACGCCGGGGCCGGCAAGGCCAACGTGCGCCTCACCGAAGCCCAGCGCGCGGCTGCGCTCGCCGCTTACCAGAAAACGATTCAGACCGCCTTCCGCGAAGTTTCTGATGCCCTCGCCCGCCGCGGGACCATGGATGAGGAGCTGTCGGCACGCGAACGCCAGCAGGCCGCGGCCGCCGACGTCTACCTGCTGACGGAGGCGCGCTACCGCAACGGCATCGACAGCTTCCTCAACAGCCTCGACGCCCAGCGCTCTTATTATTCGGCGCAGCAGGTTCTCGTCCAAGCGAAGCTGACCGCGGCCACCAACCGCGTCGATCTCTACCAGACTCTAGGCGGCGATTCCCTGCTCGGGCCGGCCCCGCGCCAGCCCGCCTAGATCTGGACCGAGAACGGGTTCGCCCGCTCGGCCTTGGGCTTCATCAGCCCATATTGCCCGGCGAAGATCAGCGACGCCCCGGCAGCAATGGCGATCCCGTAAGGGATTCCCCGGCTTTGGTACTTGCGCCCCAATGGAGCGCCGCGCGCGACGCGAACGCCGATGTAAATGAGCGCCAGCACGCCCCCAGCGAGCAGCGACGTCGCGAGCAGCCAGACGCCGGCGGCGATGTTCACCCACAAGCCGAGGCAGGCGAGCAGCTTCACGTCCCCGCCGCCCATCTTGCCGGCAGCGAACAGCGGAGCGCCAAGGGCAAGCAGCACGCCGAACACGACGACATTCTGCCACAACGCCAGAGGGAAGCCGTTGAGGCCCATTGCGATCAGCGCCGTGACCAGCACCGCAAGGCAGGTGTAATTCGAAATCCGCCGCCGGATGAAATCCTCGACCGCGGCGGCGAGCATCGCAGCGCACAGCAACAAAACCAGCCACGTCGGCGAGTTGGAAATGAGATTCATCGGATGCTCGCTGCCTTGAGATTGTTCGCCGCCCGGTCGTACCAGCTTCCGCGCGCTTCGAGCGCCTGGGTGAAGGCGGCGACTGCGCGCTGCTTGTCGCCGAGAAGTTGAGCGGCCACGCCGGCATCGTTGAGCCGCGCCGCCCATGCGCTGTTCGCTTCGCCGGCGCGCCGCCGCGGCAAGTCGCTCGCCAGCGCCGAGCGCGCGAGCTCGAGATTGTTGGCTATGCGCGCCGAATCGGGGTCCTTCGCCGACGCCTCGGCAAACAGGTCCGCGGCCTTGCGCCAATCGCCCCGCAGCAGCTGCGACCAGCCCTGGTTGTTGACCACCTCTGCCTCATTCGGCGCGAGCGCTGCGGCCTTTGCGTAGGCGGCGTCCGCGATTGCCCAGTCTTGCTGGAGGTCGGCGGCCACGCCGCGCGCGTTCCACGCCCGCCAGGTCGGTCGGATCGACCGCGTCGAGCGATCGAGCAGTGCGACGGCATCGCTGATCTTGCCGAGCTTCAAAGCGGCGATTCCGGCCCGTTCCGACAGCGACGCATCGTCCGGTGCGACCATCAGGAGCCGGCGGTAGCGCACCAGCGCTTCCTCATCCTTGCCCTGCGCCTCGGCGAGCTCTGCGAGGATCACATCGACCTGCGTTCCCTTCGCGCCAGCACCGATCGCTCGCCCGATCATCAGCTGCGCCTGCTCGATCCGCCCGGCGCGAATGGCCTGGTCGACGTCGGCCAGCGAAACGGCCGGCTCCGCAGGCGGAACCGCCACTGCGGAGCTCAACGCCAGCAGGACGGGTACGATCATCCCTTGGCCGAAGCGGCCTTCAAGGCGGCCGCGTCGCGGCCGAGGAACACGACAAAGACATCGCTGGTGGTTGTCGCCTGCGCCCGGAACCCGAATTGCGCGGCGAGGCTCCGCCCCACCGCCGCGCGGGCGGCGGGGTACAGCACCAGGCTGCGGTCGCGGACGTCCGAGGCATCGGCGATCTCGATCTTCCGCCAGCCGCGATCGAGCAGATATTCGCGGTTGCGCGCCGCCAATCCCTGCGTGCGCGCTGCGTTGAGCAAGCGGATGTTAGGCCGGGCGGAGGCGGTGTTGAGCGAAACCCAGCGCACCGTCAGCTTTTGCGGCGTGGCAGCAACGACCTTCGCGCGCCACACCGGCGCAGTCGTGGTCAACAGCGCGACTTCGCCGAGCGACAGCCGCTCGAGCCTCGGGCCGCTCGTCGGCGGTGACAGCGGGACCGGCCTCTGCGGGGTCGCCACAGCTGCGGGCCGGATAGGGACTGCGGGCCGCACGATGAACGGAGCGGAATCGCGCAGCGGCGCTGCGTTCATCCGCCGCAGCAGCTCGGCCGCGAGGTTCGGTGTGCTTCCACTGGCAAGCTGGACCGACGAGACCGGCTTCGCCGCCTGTGCCGGCTGCACGATCGAGGGCGCCACAGCGCGCAGCGGCGAGGCATCAAGGTTCCCAGCCGAACCGGCAACCATCACCACATTGCTCGCCGCCGCGAGCTGAGCTGCCGTGAGGCGGCTAGCCGGCTCTGCGATTCCTGTAGCGGCGGCCAGTTCGGGGTCTTGCGGCACGACCCTCGGTTTCGGCAACACCACCGTGACGGTCTGGGCCGGAGCCAGCGACGCAACCGCCGGCTCGGGCTCCGCTTGTGCTTCGTCAAGCGCGCGCGAAGCAGCCGCTAGCTCCGCGACCTCGCTGCGAACCTCGGCCGCGTCCTGCGCCTTGCCCTGCTGGTCGAGCGCGGCCGCGAGCCGCGTCAGGAGCGCGGGATTGTGCGGGTCGAGCGCCAGCGCCGCTTCATATTTCGACTGCGCGAGATCGAACCGGCGGATCGACTCGTAGCAGGCGGCCATTCCGACATAGGCCTCGGCATTGTCGGGGTAGAGCCGGGCGACGCTGCGAAACCCTTCGAGCGCCAGCCCGACGTTGCCGATCGCAAGTTGCCCCTTGGCGTCGGCGAGCCGGTCGGCGCCGGGTCGAAGCTTCGACACCGGGTCGGCGATCGGGCGGATTTCCACCCCGTTCGGGGAGGACGCGCAGCTCGCCACAGCGAGCCCCGCAACGATCAGTGAAACCTTGCCTCCCCCGTTCATCGCCATCCCCCTAGTGACCAGCAAGCGCCGGAAGAACTGCTCTTATCACACGAATTGCTGCCGGAAGCATGAGCACGCCAATCATCGTCGGCAGCATGCACCCGACCAGCGGGACCGAGATGAGCACGGGCAGCCGGTGCGCCTTCTCCTCGGCGCGCATCTTGCGCTTCTCGCGCATCTCCCCGGCATAGACCCGCAAGGTCTGCGCGATCGACGAGCCGAGCTTGGTCGACTGGATCAGCAGGGTCGAGAATGCCCGGATCTCGTCGACCCCGGCGCGATCGGCCATGCGCCGCAGCGCGTCCTCGTGGCTGCGTCCGGCACGAAGCTCCAGCACCACCGCTCCGAACTGCTCGGCAAGGCGCGGGTGCGACGATGTCATCTCCATCCCGACGCGCGAGAATGCGGCTTCGAGGCCGAGGCCAGCCTCGACGCACACCAGCATCAGGTCGAGCGCGTCGGGAAAGCCGTTGATGAGGTCCTGCTGCCGGCGGTCGGCTTTGGCGCGGATGAAGATGTTCGGCAGGTAGAGCCCGAGCGCGGCCGCAATGACCAGCGCGATGTAGAGCTTGATCAGGCTCGGCGTCGATCCGGCCACCCAGAACAGCAGGAACACCAGGATCGGCAATCCGACCACCAGCACCAGCCGCACGAGCGTGTAGACCCGCGGCGCATAAGGCGCGCTGAAGCCCGCTGCAGTGAGCTTGTGGCGCAGCGCCTCGTCCTTCGAATCGACCAGGCTCAAACCCGATTTCTCGATCGAATTGACGAGCTTGAGCCAGGCGCCCTCGACCCGATCGGTTCGCAGCGACCCCATTGCCGGGTTGCCGCCGGTGACCCGCGGAGCTTCCTCAAGCAGCCGCCGCCTCGTCGTCTGCCGGGCGGTGATCATCTGCGCCGCGAAATAGACGCCCGCTGCGACGATTGCGAACAGGAAGCCCAGGAAGAGCAGCCGGACGATCGTGTTCTCGGCAATGAGGTCGAACATGCGCTTACACCTTCAGGTCGACCATCTTCCGGATCATGAAAAATCCGGCGAGATACATGGCTACGAGGACGACGAAGCCCGGCACGAAAATCGGGTCGTTGGCGACGTCGAGGAAGAATCCGGGGCTGAGGATGAACAGCATCACGAAGGTGAACACCGGAAGCACGGTCAGCATCACCCCGGTCATCCGCCCTTCGCTCGAAAGCGCGCGGACCTTCAAATACATCGACTGGCGCTCGCGGATCACCTTCGACAGGTTCTCGAGGATCTCGGCGAGGTTGCCGCCGGTCTCGCTCTGCACCGACAGGGACACGACGAACATCCGCATGTCCTCGAGGTCCCAGCGGTCGGCCATGTTCGACAGCGCGTCGCGCAGCTCGGCGCCGTAGGTCACCTCGTCGACCGCGATCCCGAACTGCGAGCCGACCGGGTCGGGCATCTCGACCGTCAGCAGGTCGAGCGCAGCGGCGATCGGATGCCCGGCGCGAAGCCCGCGGACGAACACGTCGAGCGCGACCGGGAATTGCTCCTGCATCTTCTTGCGGGTGCGCGTCGCCTTGAAGTTGAGCAGCATCAGCGGAAGCCCGCCCCCGATCGCCGCTGCAAAGGTCGCAACCATCAGCAGCCGGCCCGGGCTCACGCTCATGCCGAGGCTGAAAATGATCACCAGGATGAGGAAGAACACCGCCACCGGCGCGAGCAGGATCAGGAGCATCAGCTGACCGGTCGGGATGGTCAGCTGCGCCTGCATCAGCATGCGCTCGAACTTATGGGCCATGCCATCGATGAACGACGGCAGCCCGGCCGGCACGCTCGAGCCGGCGCGGCGCAACAGGTTCATGGTTTCGCCGTGGCTTCGGCCCTTGCCGATCATCTTCAGCCGAAGGTTGATCGCATGGCCTTCGGCGCGGCCCTTGACGAAGGTCCGCACCATCACCTCGATGAAGATGACCACCGCACCGAAGATGCAGACCAGGGCCAGAGCGCGGAGCCAGAGCGGGTTCATCAGTCGAACTTCGCGTCCGGGCGGAACAGGTCGGCCGACAACGTGACGCCGTGCGCCATCACCTGGTCGATGAAGCGCGGGCGGATGCCGGTCGCCTCGAACTTGCCGATGACCTGGCCTTCGGGGCTCATGCCGGTCTGGCGGTAGCGGAAGATCTCCTGCATCTGGACGACCTCGCCCTCCATCCCGGTCAGCTCGGACAGGCTGATGATCTTGCGCCGGCCGTCGGACAGGCGCGCGACCTGCAGCACGACGTGGATTGCCGACGCGATCTGCGCGCGCGACGAGCGCGGCGGGATGTCGATCCCGCTCATCCCGATCATCTGCTCGATACGCGACAAGGCGTCGCGCGGCGTGTTTGCGTGGACGGTGGTCATCGACCCTTCGTGGCCGGTGTTCATCGCCTGGAGCATGTCGAACGCTTCGCCCGAACGGACCTCGCCGAGGATGATCCGGTCGGGGCGCATGCGCAGCGCGTTCTTGACCAGGTCGCGCTGCGTGATCTCGCCCTTGCCCTCGATGTTGGGTGGGCGCGTCTCGAGCCTGACGACATGGTTCTGCTGCATCTGCAGCTCGGCGGAATCCTCGATCGTCACGATCCGCTCGCGGCCGTCGACGAACGCCGACATGGCGTTCAGCATGGTCGTCTTGCCCGAGCCGGTGCCGCCCGAAATCAACACGTTGCGGCGCGAGGCGACCACGGCTTTGAGCACTTCGGCGACCTGCGCGGGGACGCTCCCGATCTCGATCAGACGCTCCATGCTGATCGGGACCTTGGCGAACTTGCGGATCGACAGGGTCGACCCGTCGAGCGACAGCGGCGGCACGATCGCGTTGACGCGGCTGCCGTCGGCGAGGCGCGCGTCGACCAGCGGCGAGGATTCGTCGATCCGCCGGCCGACCGCCGACACGATCTTCTGGATGATCCGGATAAGGTGGCGCTCGTCCTTGAACCGGATCGGGCTCGGCTCGAGCACGCCGTAGCGCTCGACGAACACCCGCGCATGGCCGTTGACCAGGATGTCGGTGATCGTCGGGTCCTTGAGCAAGGGCTCGAGCGGCCCGAGGCCGAGCAGCTCGTCGAGCACGTCGCCGATCAATTGCTTGCGCTCCGCATGGTTGAGCGCGTGGTTCTGCTTGTCGAGCTCTTCCTCGACGATGTCGCCGACCTCGGCCTCGATCTGCTCGCGCGACATCTTTTCGAGCGCCTGCAGATTGATGAGGTCGAGCAGCCGCTGATGCAGCTCGACCTTGAGGTCGGTGTGCTTGTCGCGCTTGGCGAAGGCGCCGGCGTCGCCGATCGTGACCAGCCGATTCTCGTCGAGCGGGCTGACTTTTGCTTCCTCGGCCATCCCGGCCGCGCCCTTGGAGGGCTTCCGAACTTGCCACATTTTCAACGCTCCAGACCCAGTGCCGCCGCAATCCCTGCGTCTAGCACAGACAGGTCCTTGGCGATTGCGCTCTTGCGCTTGATGTCACCAATCGGGACACCCCGATCGATGGCGGCGCGCATCAGCGGAAAGTCGTTGCTGATCGTGTAGGCGATGTCGCAGCCGAGCGCTTCCTGCACGTCCGACGGACGGATCGTGCGCGACTGGCTCTTGTCGTAGCGGTTGGCGATCACCCGGACGTCGAGGTTGGTGAGATCCTGCGATTCGAGCAGTCGGAGCTGCCGTTTCGCGCGGTTGAGACCGGCGATGTTGAGCTCGGTGACCAGCAGCACGAGGTCGGACCTAGCGACGAGCGACAGCGACCAGTTGGTCCAGTTGCTCGGGAGGTCGAGGAAGACCGTCCCGAACTCGCGCGTGGCGAGGTCGACGATCTGCAGCAGGTGATCGCTCGATACGCCTTCGAGCGGCATCATGTCCGGCGGCGCGGAAATGATCTTGAGACCGCTTGGGTGTTCGGCCACGACCGAGCGCAGCAGCGCCGAGTCCAACCGCGCGCCGGCCTCGAGCAAATCGACCAGCGACAGCTTGGGCCGGAGGCCGAGCTGAAAGGCGACGTCGCCGAACTGGACGTCGAGGTCCATCAGGCAGATGTCGCGCCCGAAGCCGGCCTCGCTCTTGGCGAAGTTGATTGCCAGCTGGGTCGCGAGCGAGGTCGTGCCGCCGCCCCCGCAGCTCTTGATCAGGCTGACCAACCGGGTCTTGGTCGTCGCCGCTGCGCCGTGCCCCCGCGCCGCCTGGTCCGCGACCGGTGCGACCGAAGCCTCGAGATCCTCGATGTTGAGCGGCAGCGGAACGACGTCATGCGCGCCCATCTTGATCAGAGCGCGCACCAGCGCGAGCGGCGGGTCGTAGGCGGCGGCGATCAGCGGCGTCTCGACCGCCTGAAGCAGCTTCTGGAAGCGCTTGACCGAGGCCGGCGTGTCGGCATCGACCTGGATCACCGCAGCGGTCGCGGCAGACAGTTCCTCGGGGTCGATCCAGTCGGTCACGGGGATGACATTGAGGCTCAGCGGGAACCCGGCGATGCGGGCGTTGACGAGCTCCGCGGAATCGCCCTCGACGCCCGACAGGTACAGCTGGACCGCAGCTTCGCGCTTGGCCGTCTGCCAGTTCCTCGTCGTCTCGTTCGGGTTGATCATGCTCACTTTCCGGGACCTCAGTTCGATGCGGTGCCGCTGAGATCCTCAGCGGTCAGAGTGGTTGCGAAATCGGGCATTGTGAACGCCGCAAAGGTGAGGAAAGCTAGCGGCCGGAATGTCATCCCGGTGAGCTTCACCGTCACCAGCGGCGAGATTTGCGGCCGCGTCGCATCGGGGTCGCCCGCGAAGCCGAGGCCGGAGCCGCGATATTCGACGACGACATT
>Ga0207678_10004389_pt1 | contig 12680 bp, 9 predicted proteins | sample KBSC63metaG_FD_184319 | JGI IMG/M metagenome (GOLD analysis project Ga0207678, IMG submission 184319) | Corn rhizosphere microbial communities from Kellogg Biological Station, Michigan, USA - KBS C6-3 metaG (SPAdes) (version 2) | ecosystem: Host-associated > Plants > Roots > Rhizosphere > Soil ... | reverse complement strand
CGGAGCCCTGCACGACGCCGTCCAGGTCGGGCAGACCCCACGCGCGTTGGTGTACGGCTTCGGTTCGCTGTGGGTGGCGAACAGCGGTGAGCGGACGGTGCAGCGCGTCAACCCGAAGACCCACGAAGTTATTGGGACATACGAGGTCGGCTCGAATCCCACCGCGATCGCCCTGTCCGCGCGAAACGTGTGGGTTGCCAACGGTTCGGACAGCAGCGTCTCCGAGATCGACCCGGCGATCGACCGCGTCGTCGTCTCCCGGATCGCGGTTGGGGCGTTACCGGCTGCCCTTGCGTCTGGTCCGCGAGGTGTCTGGGTCGCGAACAGCGGCGACGACAACCTGTCACTGATCGATATCGATTCGGCTCGAGTCGTCGCCACCGTCCCGGCCGGCGATGGGCCGGACGGACTTATCGTCGACGGCGACTCGCTGTGGGTCGCCAATGGCGCTGATGGCACCGTCTCTCATCTCGACGCGAGGACCGGCGACCCGGTGAGTAGTGCCGCCCGAGCCGACGCCGGCGCCGCAGGCCTGCTGCACACCGACGGCGCCGTCTGGGTTGCCAACCAGTCGGCGTCGAGCGTCAGTCAGATCGACCCACAGACCGGCCTCGTGCGCGCCACCATTCCCGTCCGCGACGGACCAGGCTCGCTCGCGCTGGCCCACGATGCGATCTGGGCCAGCAACGAATACAACGGCACGATCAGTCGAATCGACCCGAAGGCGAAGCGGGTCGTCCGTACTTATGCCGTCGGCGGCTCGCCCCAGGGTATGGCGGTGGCCGGAAAGGACATGTGGCTGGCCTCAGCGGCGTTTGCGAACGCGTCGCACCGCGGCGGCACGCTTACGTACGTGGCGTCCGATGCCAGCAATCTGACGTGGGTTGACCCTGCGATCGCGTACAACTTCGATTTCGGCATCGTGACGCGATCGGTTTACGACGGTCTAGTCGCCTACCGCGCGACGGCCGGTGCCGCCGGCGCGGCCATCGTTCCCGATCTGGCGGCCGCGCTGCCTGGTGTGTCTAACGGGGGCCGAACGTATACGTTCACGATCCGGTCCGGCGTTCGGTTCTCAAATGGTGACCTCGTGCGCGCGAGTGACGTGCGCCGCGGGCTTATACGTGAGCTGACAGTCGGCCAGCACGGCGGAAATCCATGGATATACACTGCAATCGTCGGCGCGCCGGCCTGTATTGCCGATCCGGAACACTGTGACACGCACTTGAGCGGAGGAGTACAGGTCGATGACGTCACGGGGCGCATCACCTTCCGGCTCAGCCAAGCCGATCCGGGCTTCCTCGACAAACTAACGCTGAACATCGTCGCAGCAACCCCGAAGGACGCGCCCAACAGCCAGTCAGCTAAGCCGCTTGCCAGCACGGGGCCCTACTACATCGCCAGCTTCCGCAAAGGCGAGGAGATGGTCCTGCGGCGCAACCCGTACTTCGAGGAGTGGTCCTACGCCGCACAGCCGGCGGGGTACGCCGACGTGATTCGATTTGTCAAGCCCAGGTCGTCCGTGGCGTCGCGTGTCGCCGCTGATGTCCTCGCGGGGCGAGCAGACGTCATGCTCTTCTTCGGTGACCAAGCGACCAACGTGCATTTGAGTGCGCGGTACCCGAAGCAGTTCCACCCGCAAACCTGGTTCCAAACCCATTACCTGACCTTGAACGTTCACGCTCCGCCGTTCGACCAGGTGGCTACTCGTCGCGCGGTGAACTATGCATTTGACCGGCGCCGGTTCGCAGACCTTCTCGGCGGCGAAATTGCCGCTCGGCCCGCGTGTCAAATCCTGCCGCCCGGATTCCCTGGCTATATCCATTACTGCCGTTACGCCGGAGCTGACTTCGCGCCGGACGTCGCGAAGGCCCGAGCACTTGTCGCAGCATCCGGTACTGCGCACATGTCCGTCGACGTCTACGGGACGGGCAGCGACGGGCCGTTACTCCAGTATTCGGCGTCGGTGCTGCGTGATATCGGCTATCGCCCGGTAACGCACTTGCTTCCCAACCCCGACTTTTATACGACGTACGTGCGCTTCGTCAGCCAACACAGCCAACAGGTGGATGTCGCTATCACTCCAGGGTGGATCCCCGACTATCCGAGGCCTGACGCCTACTTTGACTTCCTGTTCGCCTGCCAGCCTCTGCCGGCCGGCGGGGCCGGGAACAACAACATCAACCATTACTGCCAACCCGACGTAGACGAACTTGTCGCGCAGGCGAAGGCTACGGAGCTGACGAATCCTCCTGAGGCCCTATCCCTGTGGGGGCAGGTCGATCATCGGATCATGGATGACGCTCCGGTGGTCCCGACCGCCAACGAGGTAATCGACGCATTCACGTCGGCGCGGGTCGGAAATGTCCAGACGACGCCGGTGGTGCCGATGCTGCTCGGCCAGATGTGGGTGAAGTGATGCAAGCGAGCCTGCGCTCCCTTCCGGGCGCAGGCTCGCTTGGCGTCGATCTGGATCGGCTCAGTGCGCGAGCTGGGCGGTCGCAGCGTGGCGGTGCATGCGGCTGACGGCGCGGATCACGAGCAGCGTGACGGCGACGGCGGCGGCGGCGACGAGGACGAAGGTCCACCACGGCGAGCCGCTGTTCACGATCGTCGTGGTGGGCGTGGTGGCCGGACCCTGCGGCACGGAGGCGGTGAACGCGTTGCCGTCGTTGACCGGAGCGGGTGTCGCGGCGGCGAGTGCAGCCGTGACGAGCAGCCCGGCGACGGTGCCGACGGTGGCGAGGACGGTGGTGATCAGGCGGCGGATGGCGGTCATGGCGGGGCTCCTTTGGGATGGCCCGCCGGCCTTCGCGGCGGGTGGTGGTGTGCCGTGCCCACAGCGGACCGCAAAGGGCTCGGAGAGGTCTCGATAGCGGATTGGAAATCGCTTGGAAGCCCGGGAACGCCTAAAGATCGAGGCTCTTTACAAGACCGCGTAACGTCTCGCTACGGTCGGAGGAGGACGCATGGCCGGGGAGCGGACGCGGACCACGAGTACGCGTTCGGGGTCTTGGGGCCGCTTCGGGTAACTCGTGCCGGTGTTCCGCTGTCGTTGGGTGGCCGGCAGCAGCGGGCGGTCCTGGCGCGACTGCTGCTCGCCGATGATGCCGGCCTCACCGTCGACCAGCTGGCCGATGCACTGTGGGCCGCAGCTGTCCCGGCCGGCGCGGCTGGGACCATCCAGACCTACGTCTTTCACCTGCGCCGGACATTGGAACCCAATCGCGACCGCGGCAGGCCCGGTCAGGTCGTGATCACCGACCAGGGCCGGTATCGCCTGGCGATCGGATCGGACGCGCTCGACTCGGCCGCGTTCGAGCGACGCGTCGACAGTGGCGAACGGCTGCTGCCGACGGCGCACTGGCTGAGGCCGTGAGCGAGCTCGATCAGGCACGAGCGCTCTGGCGCGGCGACGTTCTCGCTGATCTGGCGGACTACGACTTCGTCGCGCCAGTGGCGACCCGGCTCGCCGATCGGCGGAAGGCTGCCGTCGAGGCAAAGATCGACGCGGAGCTGGCGCTCGGCCGTCATACTTCCGTCCTCGGCCAGCTCAACGAACTTGTGGCCAAGGATCCGCTCAACGAGCGGTTGCGCGGCCAGCGGATCGTCGCCCTTTACCGGTGCGGTCGCCCGTCCGAAGCCTTGGCGGCATACGACCAGCTGCGCCACCAGCTGCCGACGAGCTAGGCGTCGATCCCAGCCCACCACTGCAGAAGCTTCACCAGCAGGTGCTGGCTCACGATCCGGCCCTGGTCTGGAATCCACCGTCGCCACCCCGGGAGGAGGTAGCTGCCGAGCCAAACCCGAATCGCAGGCACGGCCAGCGCCCGCGCCGCCTCTTCGCCGTCGACGACCCAGGCTGCGTCCGCGGTGGCTCGTCGCCGGCGCCATGCTGGTGGTGGCCACAGCTGGGATCGTGACCGCCGTTGTGGTCAGCCAGAACCCCAAGCACACGCTCGCCGCGCTGCCGCCGAGCAGCATCGGGATCCTCGACGACGATGGAGCGCTGCACGACGCCGTGCCCGTCGGGCAGAACTTCGGCTCGGGTCGGCAACGTGCAGATGACGCCGTCGATCGTGTTCCTGATCGACCAGATGTGGGTGAAGTGAGGTGTGAGCCCGCTAGCTCGTCCGCGAGACCTGCCAGCGCAGCGCGCCCGCAGCGAGCAGGGTGAATCCGACGAGGGCGATCAGTCCGACCCGCAAGTTCGATACCTGGGCGAGTACCGCGACAACCAGCGGGCCACACATTTGGCCGACTGATGCGATCGCGAGAACTTGGCCCATCGCCGCGTCGGCGCCGTGCCGGCTAGTCGCGACATGCAGCGCCGAGGTGAGCGGAAACGTCGCCGCGATACCGAGCCCGGCGATGGCCAGGCCGAGTTCGGCGGTCACCGCGTTCTGCGCGGTCAGCAGGATCGGTAGCCCGAGTAGCACCACCGCGAGCGCGCCGGCCAGCACCGGCTCGACCCGAAACCGCTGCGCGAGCCGGCTGGCCAGCACCCGACCCAGCAGGTTGGCCGCGTAGAGCCCGCTGACCATCGTTACCGCGAGCTGCCGGTTCAGGCCCACGTCGTCGGCGAGATAGCTGGCGAGCCAGAACGTCAGCGCGAACTCGAGCGCGACGATCGCGAAGACTACGACGAGCAACGGCGGAAATCGGCGCCGGCTCGAGCGGTCCGTACCGCTCTCCGGAGGCGTGCGAGCCACCGGCGGGGGGATCGGCACCCGGAGGGTGAACAACACGGTGGCGGCAACCAGGAGGGGAGCCAGCACGAACGCGGAACGCCAGCCGAACGCCGTACCGGCCATCGCGGCGATCAGCAGCGGGCTGATGATGCCGCCGAGGCTCACCCAGACCTCGCCCTCGGCCATCGCCACGGCGCGGCGCGGGCCGTGCACATCCGCGAGGACGGCCCACAGCCGAATCAGCGCCGCCGTAGCGAGCAGGCTCACCAAGAACGCCGCGCTCGCGGTGATGGCCAGCCGGTCGCCGTAGCCGACGCCGAGCCAGGCGACCGCAGCACCGAGCAGGCCGCCGCGAATCGTCCATGGCCGTCCGGGCATATGCCGGGCTCGGGCGGTCAGCATCCCGGCCAGCCCACCACCAACCGAGAACGCGACCTGATGAAGCACGCCGCCCAGATAGGAGAAGTGCTCAGCATCGCGGAGAAAGGGAAGCGCGGCACCCAGTCCGGCGTTGAGTACACCAAAGGACAGCAGTTCGACGAACGCCACCCAGGTGATCGGATTCCGCCGGTAAGGCGGGAGCGCTCGGATGGGCGCGATCGAGGGCAGCATGTCGGATGATTGTGCCAACCTTGCGGTTGGGCGGCGTGGCTAAGGAACCGAGGGAATCAGATGAGAGGCGATCGCGTCGAGATCGTCATCGACGCCGGCGGAACGGCCCGCACATACGAGGTCGTGGCGACCCGCGCTGGTCGCCGCGTCGAGGTTTCATACGGTCGGTCGGTCGTGGAGGTGACTGAGCTCACCCGCAGTGGGACGCCCGTGCGCACGGCCCGCTTCATGTCGGCGCGAGTGCTGGCGCTTATCGAGCACCCGGCCGACCGGCCGGCGGCGCGGCAACCGGAAGCGAGGCCTTCAGGGCAGTCGGATCGCGTCAGTCCATAACGCCCACGGGCCGGTCCGCGTAGGCCTCCCACAACGCCGCGTAGGTGCCGGCCGCGGCCAGCAGGCTCCGATGCGTTCCGGTCTCCACGATCCGACCGTGGTCAAGCACGATGATCCGGTCCGCGCGTGCGGCCGTGGTAAGGCGATGGGCGACGACGAGCGTGGTACGGCGCTGGGTCACGGCTGCGGCGGCGCGGTTGACTGCCGCCTCGCTGGCTAGATCCAGGGCTGCAGTCGCCTCGTCGAAGAGCAGGATGTCGGGGTGGACCAACTCGGCCCGCGCCAGCGCAACCAGCTGCCGCTGGCCGGCGGACAGATTGTGGCCGCGTTCACCCACCTCGTGCTGATACCCATCAGGCAACGCGGCAATCGTCGTGTCCGCGCCGACCGCCCGGGCTGCGTCCTCTACCTCCGCGTCGGTCGCGTCCGGACGCCCGTACGCGACGGCGTCGCGTACGGTGCCGGTCGAGAGATAAGGCTCCTGCGGTACGAGCCCGAGCCGGCGGCGGTAGGCCGGGAGATCCAACTCGCGTACGTCGGTGTCGTCGATGAGTACAGCGCCGGATGTGGGGTCGTAGAACCGGGCGACCAGCTTGATCACGCTTGACTTGCCTGCTCCGGTCTCGCCGACCAAGGCGACGGTCTCGCCGGCGGCGACGGACAGGTCGATGCCGGCGACGGCCTCGTCAGCGCTCCCGGGGTAGGCGAAGTGAACATCCCGGAGCCGGATCTCGCCGCGCAAGGAGCCAACCGGTCGGGGGTGCTCCGCGGCGGGCGTCGACGTCGGTGTGCGCAACAGGTCGCGGAGGCGCGCCAGCCCGACCGTGGATTGCTGATAACCGTCGAAGACTTGTGACAGTTGCTGAACCGGGCCGAAGAACGCATCCAGATAGAGGAAGAAGGCGATAAGCACGCCCGGGCTGATCGTGCCGTCCCGCAGCCGAACGGCGCCGAACCCGAGGACCGCCGCGCCGGCCAGGTCGCTGAGCAGCTGAACGAACGGGAAGTACGTGGCGATGTAACGCTGTGCCCGCATTCGGGAGACGAGGTACTGGCGGGAAGCGGCGAGGAACGTCGTCATGTTGCGCGCTTCGCGCCGGTAGGCCTGGGTGACCCGAAGCCCGGCGACGTTTTCTTGGAGCAGGGCGTTGACCGTACTTACCTTGTCGCGCGCCTCGACATACGCGGGAACGGACTTGGCTCGGAATATCAGCGTGGCTATCGCCAGCACCGGCACCATGGCGATCAGGATCAGCGACAGACCCGTGTCGAGGATGACGAGGGCGATGAGGACACCGACGATCGTCAACAAGCTGATCAACGTCGTGGTCAGCCCCGTTTGCAGGAACGTCGACAGGGCGTCGACGTCGGTGGTCATCCGGGTCATGATGCGGCCGCCCAGCTCGCGCTCGTAGTAATCGAGCCCGAGGCGTTGCAGGTGTGCGAAGGTCTTGACTCGTAGCAGGTAGAGGAGCCGTTCACCCGTTCGCCCGGTGACCAGCTGACCCGCGCGACTAATGCCCCAGTCGACGAGGACTACCGCGAAAGCTACGGCGCTGATCACTATCAGTGCGCTGAGCGATTGCGCGGTGACGCCCTGATCTATACCGCCGCGGACCAGCGCCGGGAGAAGCAGTTGCGCAACCGTGTCGAGCCCGACGAGCACTAGGCCAACAAGAAGCACGCTTCGGACCGGTGCGAGCAGCCGCCGCAAGCCGAACTGCGGGTCGGCGGCGTGGGATATCGAATCCGGGATGTCGGGCTCGCCGGTGGCCGGCGGTAACTCGGCCACCCGCTCGAGCAGCTCCGGGGTCGCGGGAAGTGAGCTGAACAAGCTGGCGTCACCCGTCGGCCCGGCGCGCCGATTGTGCATGCCGAACCGGGCTGATGGGTCAGGTGTCCGGACCGGTGTCGGCCGGACCAGTGCCCGGCCGTTGCTCGCTGCTGCGACGGCAGCCACGGCCTCGTCCGGGTCGAAGAGCCGGCGGAACTGCGGGCTGCGAGCCGCCAGCTCCGCGACGGTTCCGGCATCTACGACGCGGCCCCGCTCGAGCACGATGACGCGGTCAGCGATCTCCAGGCTGGACCGGCGGTGAGCCACGAGCAAGGTCGTCCGGCAGCCGGTGCCGTCGCGCAGTTGTGCGTTTATTCGTGCTTCGACGATCGGGTCGATTGCGGACGTCGCGTCGTCGAGCACCAGCAGCCGCGGCTCGCACAGCAGAGCGCGGGCTATGGCAATCCGCTGGCGCTGCCCGCCCGAGAGCGTGAGCCCACGCTCTCCGACGACCGTGTCGAAACCATCCGGTAGGGCCTCGATGAACTCCTCCGCCTCGGCCGCCCGAGCGGCCGCGCGGATGTCCTCATCGCTGGCATCGGGCCGCCCGTAGGAGATGTTGGCGGCAATGGTGTCCGAGAACAGGAAGCTCTCATCGAAGACGACGGCCTGCGCCGCGCGCACGGACTCGATCCGGGCCTGCCGAAGGTCGACGCCGCCCAGGCGTATCGATCCGGCTTGCGGGTCGAACTGTCTTTGCAACAGCGTGACGAGCGTCGACTTGCCTGATCCCGAGCCGCCGACGAGCGCCACCGTCTCGCCCGGTGCGATCGACAACGACATCTGGTCCAGGACGGGAGCGGCCCCGTCGTCGTAGCTGAATCCGACGTCGTCGAACTCGATTCCGATCGGTCCACCGGGAAGGGCTACTGCGTCAGGGGCGTCGTTGATCGTCGGTTGCGTGTCGACGATCTCCAGGACCCGCTCCACGCCGGCCCGTGCCTGTTGCCCGATGGTCATCAAGGCGGTGAGCTGGCGAACGGGGGAGACGAGCTGGCCGAGATAGGTGGCGAAGGCGAGGAACGTGCCCAGCGTGAGATGCCCATCGAGCGCGAGCCAACCGCCGAGCAGCAGCACACCGACCTGACCCAACGCTGGAATGGCCTGGAGTGCGGGGGCGTACTTGGCCTGCAACCGCACTACGCGCATCCGGTTCGCGAACAGCAGAGTGGCTTCGGATTCGAGCTCCCGCAGCTCGCGCTGTTCCTGGCCGAACCCCTTCACGACGCGCACGCCGGTGACCGCGGCCTCGACATGTCCGACGACCTCGCCCGCCTGCTGCTGGGCCGCCCAGTTCGCCGGGAACAGATGGCGTCGGGACGCCGCCGCGACGTACCACAGCGCGGGGGCCACGGCGAGGGTCACCAAGGTCAACGCGGGCGACAGAAACAGCATGACCACAAGCGACATCACGAACAGCAGCGCGTTGCTCGCCAGGAGCGGGACGAACGCAAGCAATCCTTGGACCAGCCCGATGTCCGTGATGGACCGGCTCACCACCTGGCCGGTGTCCAGTTCGTCTTGCGACGCGCCGTCCAGCCGGGACAACGCAGCGAACACGTCACGTCGCATGTCGTACTGAACGCGTAGGGACAGCCGGCCGGCCGCGTACCGCCGGGAGAAGGTGAGTCCGTACTGGAGGAACGCCGCGACGACGAGGGCCGCTACCCATGGCCAAATTCCGCCGGTTGCCCCCTCTGGAGTGGCGGCCGTGTCGATGACGTGGCGAATGGCGAGCGGCACGGCCGTGGACACGATGGCGCCGCCGATCGCCGCGCCGAAAGCCACGAACAGGTCCCGCCGGTGCCCGAGGCAATACGCCAGCAATCGCTGGAGCCAGCGGGCCCGTGGCGGCGGAGAGGTCACGTTACCCCACAGTAATTCCGGCCGCTGACATCGCGCCGGGGGGCGGCCCATCCGGCTGGTCCACGCGCTAGTACATCGGCCTCTTATCGCTCGGTGTCCACGACTTGGCCACCGGTGACCACCTGATCGGAGGAGGCAGGGTCATCCGCAGGTGAGGCCGCTTAGCGGATACGCCGGCGACCGCGGCGGACGGATCCTTCAGTGGTCAACCCCATATTCCGTGAGGAGAAGTCATGATCAACAGGATTCGCACTCGCCTGCGCCAGCTCCACGAGCAGGCCCAGCTCAACCGCATGTTTCGCCACTCACCACCCACGGTGCGGGCGGATCTGTGGGCCGCCGCTGACCGGCATTTGCGTCAGCGGCCGGCTATCGGCGTGGACAACGTGTCGCAATATCCTTTCGCCCGATACATCTGAGCAGACACCCAAAAGCTCGGGGCAACGCGTCCGCATCGCCGCGGAGCAAGGGTCTGCGTTGCCAACGCCGGAGTGACGCTCCGGGCGGCCCGAGGGCGCCGCCCGGAGCATCGCTGTCGGCAACCGTCCGGCGAAACGCAAGGCGCCTAGCAGACGATCCGCTTCTCATGACTGGTCTTGTTCAGCCGGCGACCGCCGTTTCCGTCATGGTGACGATGTCTACGATGCGTACGCCGAACCGGCCGGGAAGGTAGCAGCATCGCGTATCGGCCTGAAGCGAAGCCCGCCTGCGTGACCGGGTCGGCGTGGGCGGGGCGGTCGGGTCGAATCACGGTCGGGTTACCCTTACTCCTTCACTGGGTTCAGCCTGGTGCGACGTCCACCAAGGTGCGGAGTAGATGTGACTGCAGACTGGACACCCGAACCGTCGACATCGCGGACGGCTCACCAACCCGGTGGCGGCCGGCGCGTCATGGTGGATGCCGGCAAGCTGTGGGCTGGCGGCTTCGCGACTGCGCTGGTAGCTGCGCTGATCGCGATCGTTGGCATCGTCATTGCCCGCGGCATCTTTCACATACCCGTGCTTGCACCGAACAGATCCGGTACCTGGGGAGACGCCGATACGGTGACCTACGCCCTGGCCGCGTTCGGAGTCGGCCTCGTGGCCACGGCGTTGATGCACATTCTGTTGCTGGCTACGCCGTCGCCGTTCGTCTTCTTTGGATGGATTCTTGGATTGAGCACGCTCGTCGCAGCTCTGGCCCCGTTTGCAACCGGCGCCGAAATGGCGTCGAAGGTCAGCACGGCAGTCATCAACGCGTTTATCGGCATAGGGGTTTGGTCGCTCACGGTCAGCACCGCGCGCCGATCGCTGCGGCGAGGAAACTCGTTCGATTCAGCCCGAAGCCCGTCGTACTAGTTGGTCACCCGATCACGCTTCCTTTTACGAACGGCCGCTATCCGCCCGGGCCAGGACCGTCGTCTAGGTGATCTTCTGTGGCGGCTTGGGGGCGAAGGGTAGGAGCTGGTCGCCGGCCTTGCTGACGACGCCGTAGCTGGCTTCAGGCATTTCGATCCAGGCGCCGGGCAGGTCGCCGATCGGTTCGGAGACGACCAGCCGGGTGTCGTCGGAGACCTCGCGCAGGATCTCCCGGTCCGGGTATTGCTCACGGAGGGTGGGCACGTCGCGGGTGAAGTACAGAGACCGGGATCGGCCCTGGCTGGAGTAGCGGAACACCCACAGGCTGTCGCCGTTGGTGGTGGCGATGGTGCCCTGGAACGGATAATCCACGTTCTGGGCGTGCCCATGTGCCTCGACCAGCCCGATGGCGCGGGCGAGCGCCTGCGGCGGGTCGTCGTCCAAGCCGAACGTGAGGGCCAGGTGGAACAGCACCTCGGTGTCGGTGGTACCCATAATCTGCGGGAAGAGAGATGGGTCGATAGCCAGCACCAGGTCGCGTTTCATCTTCGCAAAGCCGTCGATGAACCCGTTGTGCATGAACAACCAACGACCGTGTCGGAACGGGTGGCAATTCGTCTGCTGCACCGCCGACCCGATCGCGGCCCGGATGTGCGTGAAGAACAACGGCGACCGGATGTGACCGGCCAACTCGTGCAGGTTCTGGTCATTCCAGGCCGGCTCGATGCTGCGGAACACGCCTGGCATCGGGCCGCTGTCATACCAGCCGATCCCGAACCCGTCCCCGTTGGTCGTCTCTGCCCCGAGCCGGGAATGCAAGCTCTGATCGATCAAGGAATGCACCGGCGTGTACAACACCTCCGTGAGCACCACCGGCGAACCTGTATACGCCAACCACCGGCACATGCAACCCACCTTCCTGTCGGGCCAGGGATGTGCGCGGCTAGCCCGCGCACATCCCCCGACCCTAGGGCGTGTTGTAGAGCGGCGCCCTCACTTCAGCAGCGCAAGCTCACAGCCTCCGGCGCATTGGTTAGTGGCCCCCCGCCAGCTGGTGGGCCTGCTTCAGCAGTGCATTGGCCCGAGCAATTTCCGAGGTCACCGTGCCGTGTGACGGCGAGTGCCCTTCCGCGGCCTGCGTCAGCACGGCCTTGATCTCGCCGGCCAGCTTGTCGCGGTTATCGGCGAGATGGCGCAGCCGGGCCTGCTCGCTGAGGTAGGCCGAGTCGTTGCTGGCAGAACCGCTGGCAAGAGCCGCACTGTCAGCGAGCATCGTGTCCGTCGCGAACTGACCGACGCTCGAGTTGATCTGCTGGTAGGCCACTGCGAGTGCCTCGGTGTCACGCAAAGAGGACGCAGGCAAGCTGAGAACCTGGCTGATCACTCGCCCATCACTCTGGTAGTCGTCGGTCAGTCCGGCGAGGTGAAGCAGTGTCGGGCGCAGATCAGTTTCTTCCACCCAGGTGCCCACACGGCTCGCGTCGGGAACCGTATTGAGTGAGTTGGGATCGTGGGATTCGTTGCCACCTGCTGGTGCCGGTCCGTTCACGCCGTTCGCAGCCACCCCTGGACCGACAACGCCGGCCCACGTGATGTCGATGTTGGGACTGTAGTAGCCGTGGTCCCACGCGAAGGCGGGATTGACGGCCACGTTCGCCCCGGTCGTCCCGAAGAAATAGTCGGGCATCGGGAACAGCGTGTAGGTCGGCGTCCGGAGCGGGTCAGCGGTCTGCAGGTGCAGTACCCGTTGCTCCAGAGCACCGGCCTGGTACTTCGTGATCTTCTCGCCGTTGACGCCGCTGAACGGGTTGTTGCCGGTCATCGCGGCGGTGTCGCGTTCGAGCTGGCGCACGGTCGGGTCGTCAGGGGCCGGCTGACCATGTACGTAGATCGCCGCGCTCTGCGGCTCGATGTCGAACTGGGTGCCGCTACTGGATGTTGTCGACAGCAGTCCCTCGATGTTCGCGGCTAGTTCGCCGATCTGACCGACTGCGTAGTGGCATGGG
>Ga0207678_10004388_pt1 | contig 12681 bp, 9 predicted proteins | sample KBSC63metaG_FD_184319 | JGI IMG/M metagenome (GOLD analysis project Ga0207678, IMG submission 184319) | Corn rhizosphere microbial communities from Kellogg Biological Station, Michigan, USA - KBS C6-3 metaG (SPAdes) (version 2) | ecosystem: Host-associated > Plants > Roots > Rhizosphere > Soil ... | reverse complement strand
GGTGGGCTGGGGCACGACCGTCGGGCCAGAGAAACCAGACCGATGGTCCCCTACCGGCTGGTATTCGCGGCCTTGAGCCAAACCCGGGCGATACGGCACCCCCTGGTACGGTACGTCTTCGAACCGAACGTGCTTTGATACAGGAGGAGGGCGCATGCGCGTCCCTTCCTCCATTGGCTCTTTGCCGTGGAACCTTGAGTCACGGAGATCGGCCCGATCGGATGCTCGAGGATCTGTCGCTTCATCACCATCTTGCGGCGCGCGAAGCGGCGATTCGCTGTCGGAAATGTCTCGTTGGGTCCTGATCTCGCTTCGGCCTCGGCGGGGAAGACGGGAGCCGTCCGCTTGCGTGTAAATTTCCGAGCGGACAGACGACCTTTCGTCGACCTCCTCCTCGTGGTCATCGATCCTGGTCCGGACTTCGGAGTAGGAGGGCCGCGAGAACTCGCGCGGGCTTTGTGGCGCGGGCTGAGAGCCATGAGATCCCGAAGGGCGCATGCGCGTGGTCGTCGAGTTCGTTTCACCTCTTCGCATCCGCGCTTGGAGGCGCGACTTCGAGTCTCGGCGACCTTCACGACCGAATGCTTGACGGTCCCTCCCTTCATCACCGTCCTGCGATGCGTAACGAGACGATTCGCTGTCGGAAACATCCCGTTGGGTCCTGATCTCGCTGCGGTCGCGGCGGGCAGGCAGAGGGCCGTCCTCATGCCTGTATGTACTTTCTGAGCGGATTGACGACCCTTCGTCGCCATCCTGACGGTCCCTCGTTCTGGTCCGATTGGAACTCGACACCGGACCCTCATACGGTTCCTTGAAGGTCGGTATATGGTCGACCGGCAACCTGGCGAGGCGTGCAGGCGCAAGCACTTGCGGTAGGTAAGTGTTTGCGATGTTGATCGTCAGCTGCCCCCAAGGCAGCTCATACCCGCTTCGCTGCCTGCCGATCGTCATCTTCGAAGTCGACACATACTGGAAAGGTCCGAAGTCAACGTGGAGCATGGACAGCGGATTACCCGAGACGTTGAGCTTCTTCAGTGCTTTGAGATTCGCAACGGAACTTGGAATTGCATCATCCGCAGATAGCTTGTTGTCGGCGACATTCAGCTTCTCAAGGCCCTTCAAAAAGCCGACTTCGCCGGGCAACCTAGTCAATCGATTCGATGCCAAATTGAGTTTCTTCAGTCGCGTCAAGTTTCCGACGATGGACGGAAGCTCTGTGAGCAGGTTTTCCTGGAGCGACAGTGTCTCCAGACGCGTCAGGTCGGCGATGTCGTCCGGTAGACGGATAAGCTTGTTTGAGCTGACGTCCAATGACTTGAGCTTTGCGAGCTTTCCGATTTCGTCGGGAATGACCTCTATGGCATTTGTCGACAAGTCGATGGATCGAAGGTTCGTCAAATTTCCAATTCGGTCGGGGATTTCGCGAAGCGAGTTGTTCGAGATGCTCAGCGTCTCGAGGTTTGACAGGTTGAGGATTGCGCGAGGAATGGTTTTAAAAGAATTGTGGGCGAGCGACAAGTCTTTGGCTTGCCCCGCCCCGTCGGCGACGAGTTGATCCGGAGGGAGCTTTCGCAATTGCAGCTGTGCCAGGCTGACTCGACTGGGCAACGACGTCGACGCTGATTCCAGCGTTTCGACAGCCTTTTGGCGGTTCTCGTTGGGGCGTCGTGTGTTCACGTACTCACGGATTTCCGAACGAAGTTGCGATGATGCCCTGTTGTTCAATGAGGTTTCATGGCCTGCCGATTCAGACTGAATGTTTGAGTTGCCTTTGAGGTATTTGAGGACAAACATATTTGTGCCGTTAATGGTTTCAATTCAAGAACTTGCTCGACACAAAGCCCAAGGTTAGGACGAGCCGAGAATTAGTAGCCCGGGCTTGTGGCCTGCGCTCATTCAATCAGTTGGAGCTGGCGTGCCCGAGCCTGTGGCTTGGGCGCGTGTCAGCAGTGCATCACTTCCGTTCTGCTGGCTAATGAGTCTGAAGACGCTCCGGTGTTGAAGCGAGATTATTTGGAATGTGGGATGCGCTCACACCCAAAGAAGCGAACGCATCTACGAAGCTACGAAGTTTTTGCGCCAGAACCGTCTTAGGCCTGCGACGCGTGACGCCGCGGCTGCTGCACGTGGTCCAAGTCTCGGCGGTGATTGGCCACACCGCGACAGACGGCGTGAATATGCCCGAGCTCGCTAGGCGAGCGAGTAGAAATGGTCTGCGGCGGACAAGGCTTCGCCTTTGGGGCAGTCGCGCTGCGCCTTCTTGACCATGTGCATGGTCTCGATTCCCGCGATCAGTGTGGGCGCGCAATCTTGACAGCGTCTTGAACGTGGGTGCACGCAGCGCGGAGAAAAACCGCCTGAACAAGGTGCTGGTCGACGACATCCATGACCAAAGCGCACGCTCTCATCAAGGGCCGGCCTATGCATGAGATCCGGACCGCAAGGGGCGGCTGCGTGCCGGCGAGAGGAAATAGTCGAGGCGCTGAGCACCGAGCAGTTCGGCACGGTGCACCGCTTCGTGGCCCGACGAGATTCCAGCACATTCAGCAACTCGAGCAGCGCATGCCTGGACCAGTACCTGCTGGACGGCCTGCATCCGTGGCAGGCAGCAGCTGAAGCTGCTGCTACTTGCGCCCCTCGCCGCTCGTTGTCCGCATGGAGGTACATCGAGCTCGTAGCCAGCGAGGCGTGGCGCAGGTTGTCGCGAACGGTGGTGAGCTCGGCGCCGCCCTCGAGCAGATGGGTTGCGTGAGTGTGCCGCATCCAGTGCGGAGTCGCACGGCGCAGCTTCTCGGCCATCGCCGGACTGCCCTCCTCGACGAGGTCGGCCGCGGTGGTGAAGAAGCGCTTCACTGCGCCCCACAGCCGTGCGCAGGTCTGTCGACTGGCTTTTGCGTGTGGGCACACGCGGCGGCATCTGTGCTTTGGTCAATTCGTCATCGACGATGTTTGTATTGCTTATCGGCGCCCGAGGGTACGAGTATTGTCGCGAAGGTCCCCAGGACCACCCTCAAGAAAGACCTAGATCGTCCCTTAGCCCTTCAATCACAGCCTCAGCATCGTCATAAAGATCACTTTCCCAGTAGAAAAGAGTAATGTATTGGTGGAGTCAGTGTCTGATGTCGAGCCCGAGCCGCTCGTGACATAGTGATCATCTGATCGATTTAGGCTTTCTAGGAGCAGACAGCAAAAAGCTCGCCCTACGCGTCGATCGGACGCTAGCTGACTTCAGCCAAGCGGCATTTTCTAGCGGCTGCGCGTTCTTGATGTGCGTAAAGGCGAACCTATTACCAGGTTGGACAAAGCCGCTACGCGGAGCAAACCCAAGCCGTTCGGCTGTCTCGTAAGGTGGAGATTCACGCACTTGATTCTCAGGCATGATTCAGAGCCACTTCTCGAGAACTTTCCATCATGGCAACCTTTCCTGAGCATTTGGGAGTGTGCCGAGAATCGCGATAGAGATGCCCGTTAGATGCGCCGCAGTGCACAGCGAGCATTGGAAGCTGGCGAGAGGCCGCACAAGGTATCAGCCAGGCGTTCAAGCGCGACCATCGAAGTGCTGCAGCGCGAAGGGCAGGCCGCCGCATCTACAACGGCACTTGCACGTCACGACAGGGCGGCGGCTGGTGTCGCGTCAAGCCTCAAGTGGCGGTTGATCGCGCCGCTGTCGCAGCGAAGTGCAAAGTCGCGCGGACGAGTCATAGCCATGCCATGGCGAGAAGGCGCAACGCCGCAATGCGCTTCCAGAGCAAGCAAGCAGCCGACATTTGAGGCTTGACGCGACACGAGGGAGCGGACCAAATAGGCCCAGCTGAACTCTCTGAGGCAGCTCGTAAAGGTGCACGCACTCGGGCCAGAAACAAGGCGGGCGCTTGACGGCCGATTGCAATACGTGCCAAGGCTTGCTGACAAAAGTACGAGTCCGGCGGTGGCGATGCCATCTGCATCGTCGTCTGCGATGCATGGAGTCATGCGGTTTCAGCGGTGATGGACGTCAGGCGTCGTTGCTGCGAGTGCGTCACTTTCATCGCTGCCTTCAGTGGCAGTGACGCCCACGCCGGCCATGTAGACCATCTTGCCGCCCAGCCAGCCGGAGACGAGCAGCATCAGGATGGCGATCACCGACAGCCCGAACGGCAACCCCAGGTTCTGCGGATCGACGTGGCGCAGGTAGGCATTGACGACATAGAGCGCCACGACGGCAAGGTTGATGCCCATGTGCATCAGCGCCGTCTTCTTGATTGCCGCGTCTTTCAGCGACAAGAGATCGATCAGGCCGGGCATCGCGGCGGCGAGCGCTCCGACAATGCCGCCGACCATCGTCCAGTACGCCACCTCGTGCCAGGTTTCCGGTACGCGCGATTGCATGCGAATCAGGTCACTGACCAGTGAGAAGACCCACAGCCCGATCGGAATCGTGACAAGCATTGGGTGGATCGGATGGCCTTTGATGTTTGCAGGGGTTCGCATGTTTGACTCCTTGCTGGTGATTGCGATCGTCCGGATTCGGTGATCACCTCGGGCATCGGGCAAGCCATGTGCCGGGCACAGCAATCGCCATACCGCCGGGTCATGATCACGTGATCGTCCTGTACGGGCCAAGAATCCATACTGACGGAGTAGCCTCTTGTGCCTGGCGGCTACCTCAGCAGCCGGCGAGTCGGTGCAAGTCGACAAGCCGGTACCTGCGGCCGTCGACTGGCAGTCAAAGCTGCAGGCTGCAATGGGCGACGACAGTGCTCTCCTGGCATTGGCGCGCGAGGGCGCACCGATCGACGTGAAGATGGCCGCCGTCGGCGCGCTCACCAGCGAGGCCTCGTTGAAGCTCGCCGAGCGTGAGCATCGTGACCGCGATCGCCGGGTTCATCGACTGGCCAAGCAGCGTCTCCTCGCGCAGGTCGCGCTGAGAGAAACCGGCGAGCAGGCTGACCGACTCATCGATGCGGCCAAAGAGTTGGTCGATGTGCCTTTGATTCCGGCCAACCGCCTTGTGGATCTCGACCGGGCATGGCGGGCATTGAACGCTACGCTGCTGAGCGACACGCAGCGCTGTGAATTCGATGCTTTGCTCGCTCAACTGAGCACCCTCACTCGTGAGCGCGGCGATCACACGCTGAAGATCGAGCGCTGGACCGCAGAGGCGCGCCATGCGCTTGCGCAATTGCAGACAGCCTGCAGCGCAGCCGCCGACACGCAAGACCGAAGCCAGTTGACGGCAGCCATCGCCTCGGCGCAGGCAGTCGTCGAGGCTGCACCGGATGGAGACACGACCAGCACGCTGCGAGATTCGCTGCGCGATGCGGTGCAGAACTGCGCAGAATTCGACGAACGTCTTGCCGTTCTCGACGACATACTGCAAACGGAAACGCCCCAGGATGCCCCACTGCGCTGGCAACAGCTTCCACCTCTCGCGGATGCCCGGCTTTCCGAGATGGTGAACCGGCGCTTCGAGCAGTGGCAGCAGGCCCGGGACCATGCGCAGCAGACACGCCGCGTGCAACGGCGCGAGCGTGTCATTGAGCGTGAGCAAGGCGTCCGAAAGGAACGCACTGAAACCTTGGCCACGGTGCTGGAACAGGCCGAGGCAGCACTTGCCGCAGGTCATGTTGCCGATACCAACAAGCATTTGGTCGACATCGACGAGTTGCTGCGCGAGGGCGCGTCCGCTGATGCGCTGCGGGCACGCATCGACGCACTTCAGGCAGAGTACGCGCGGCTCAAAGGTTGGCAGCAGTGGGGCGGCGGTTTGGCACGCGAGGAACTCGTGCTGCAGGCAGAAGCCTTGGCGTCGGCCTCCGTTGGGGAAGCCGACGCGCGAATTTTGAAGCTGTCGATCAAGCAACAAGCCGAGGTGATCGACGATCTGCGTGCGCGTTGGAAAGAACTTGATCGCCTAGGCGGCGCCACGAATCGCTCGCTGTGGCAGCGTTTCGACGCAGCGCTCAAGACCGCGTACGAGCCGGTGGCCGAACATTTCGAGCTGCAGCGGGCGGCGCGTCAGCAGAACCTGGTTGCGCGTGATCAACTTGTCGAGGCATTGAACGCAGTAGCGGTGCCCGAGGTGAACGACGGCGCATCGGTCCCGGACTGGAAGTCGCTGGCTGCTGCGCTCGATCAGTTTCAGGCCGAGTGGCGAAAGCTCGGTCCGCTCGAACACACGGTGCCGCACAAGGACCGCGGCAAGCTGGTCGAGCGCATGAGCGCCGCGGTGCAACGGTTAGAAGCGCCGCTGACCGAAGCGCGTCGCGTTGCACGGCTCGCCCGCGAGCGGCTCATCACGCGCGCCGAGGCCTTGACCTCTGAAGCAGGTGCGGGTGCGCAAGCTCGCGACGTGGTCGGCAAGGTGCGCGAGCTGCAGGCCGAGTGGCAGCAGCAAGCGAAGGCACTGCCGCTGACGCGCGCCGTCGAGAATGCGTTGTGGGCCGAGTTCAAGACTCACATCGACGCTGTCTTCAGCGCTCGCGAGGCCGTCTTCAGCGCTCGCGACGCGGAGTTCAAGTCCAATGGCGCAGAGCGAGCCGCACTGATTGATCGACTCTTGGCGATAACTGCCGACACGCCTCCGGCCGAACTCAAGCGCACCTTGGCCGAAGTTGACGCGCAGTGGCAGCGGACAGGCCCTGCGCCGCGAAGCGACGCGGCAGCGCTCGATTCGCGGTTCAACAACGCGCGCGAAGCAGTGCGTCAATATCTGGCCGCCAATGCACAACGCAACTGGGACACCAACTGTGACGCCTTGGAGGCCAAGCTGGCAATGTGCGAGGAGTTGGAACGTAGCGCGTCGCCTACTGAGACAAGGGCTGCGATCGAGCAGCGCTGGAAGGCGCTGCCCACGCTGCAGCCGGCTGTTTGGGAGCGGGCACTGGCCGAGCGGGCTTCGTTGGTCGATGCAGCGCAAAGCGGCAACTCGCGCATCCCTGCATCAACCGACGACTTGCTGATGCAATTGGAGGCCGCCTTTCAACTGGACTCACCACCGGAGTTCCAGGCGGCGCGCCGAGAGATGAAGCTGCAGGCGATGAAGGCGGCATTGGAAGGGCGGCAATCTCTCGCATCGACCCCGCTCGCGCCAGATGAACTGCTGGCAGCGGCACTCGGGCGCACGCCACTTGATGGTCCGCAGCGAGAACGCCTGGGCAAGGTCATTGCCGCGGTGCGCAGTAGTGCTCGGCCAGGCGCTGCGTGACCGCGCACCGGTGTGCTGAGAGGCTGAGAGTCTTTCGATCATGCCCGCTCGTCACGCCAGAAGGGGCCCGCTCGTCGTCGGCCACCTTCTGGCGCGCTGCTCGGGCACGCTCGAACAACTCTCAGCCTCTGAGGCTGGGTTCCTCGGCACACCGGCACGTAGCTTTCATTCAATATGTGCCGATGTAGTCCTTCTTGCCCACCTGGACGCCGTTGTGGCGCAGGATTGCGTACGCGGTGGTGACGTGGAAGAAGAAGTGCGGCAGTCCGTAGTTCAACAGGTACGAATGGCCGCTGAAGCGTTTCTCTTTGGGCGTGCCCGCCTGGGTCACGATCTCGCGAGTGTCGCTGCCCTTGAATTGCTGCGGCGTCAGACTGTTGATGAAGGTGAGCGTCTTGGCGATGCGTGCCTGCGCGTCGCTGAATGTCTGCTCGGCATCCTCGAAGCTTGGCACCTCCACGCCTGCCAGCCGTGCGGACACGCTTTTGGCGAAGTCGCAAGCCACTTGGACCTGGCGAAGCAAGGGGAACATATCTGGGTAGAGGCGACCCTGCAGCAGCACGTTCGGTTCGATCTTGCAGGCCACGGCATGCGCATCGGCTTTTGCCAACACGCCACTCAAGCTGCCGAGCATTTGATTGAAAACAGTGTTTGAAGTGATGTACAGCGAAGAAGTCATGGGTGCTTTCGGGGGGATGAATTTGTCCTGAAGGCACGGATTGGAACACTCGGAGACAGGGGCCTGAAGCAGAAGGATGACTGTGGCCAGCCAAGCGCAAATAAAAAAGCACTCACAAAAGGGCACTCACGCCCTGCGCCGCGCGCCTTGGCCGGCGGCACGGCTGCTCAACACGAGAGCAATGCCACCAAGGATCGCGGCCGAGGCGAGCGCCAAGCGAGGCGTGATCACCTCGGACAGCAGCAGCGCGCCGCCGAAGGCAGCGATGGGCGGGACCGACAACTGCACGGTCGCAGCACGCATTGCTGATAGGCCATTCAGCGCCGCGTACCAGATGACATAGCCGATTCCGGAGGTCAGGGCGCCCGAGACGATGGCAAGCGCCACGCCGGGCACGGTGGCGTGTGCATGGGTGGCCAACAGCAGACTCAAGCCGATCGCGAACGGCGCCGCGCGCAGAAAGTTGCCCGCGGTAGAGACAAGCGGGTCGGCGACCGCGCGACCGCGCAACGAGTAGGCGCCCCAGGCCACGCCGGCGGTGGCCATCAGCACGGCACCCACGAGTGGCGGCGCGCTCAAGCCTGGCGATACCAGGTACACCAGCCCACCCACAGCCAGTAGCAGGCCGGCCCAGGCAACGGGTCGAAACGATTCGCCTGCGCGCAGGCCCGCGCCGAACATGGTGACCTGAACCGCGCCGAACAAGATCAATGCGCCAGTGCCGGCGCTGAGCGTGAGGTAGGCGAACGAAAAGCACGCGACATAGGCGAACAGCATCATCGCGGCCAGCCAGTCTGGCCGGCTCGGCGCACTGCGGGCGGGCTGAATACGCACGATGAGGGCCAGCGCGAATGCGCCTGAGATCAGCCTGACACTGCCGAAGCTGGCCGGATCGATGATCGGCTGCTGCAACGCGAGCCTGCACAGCAGCGAGTTGGCTGCGAAGGCGAGCATGGCAACAGCGGTGAGCAGCATGGTGCGCGCGCCGCCGGGCAAGGCCTTGATTGCCGTGCGCATGGCGTCACGCCCCTACACCTGGCTCGCCACCAACAGCGCCGCCCACGCGAGCAAGGTCACCCCGAGTGGCGCGCTCAGGCGCCGGCCCCAGGATAGGTTCTTCTCGATGGACATCACCGCGGCAAGAAGCAGCATCCAGCCCAGGCTGCCCGCGCCCACGGCGAACATGAGCAACATCAGCGCCCAGCAACATCCGACACAGAACAGCCCATGGTGCGCGCCGAGCAGGAAGGCCTGCCAGGCCTGCGATCGGCCACGCCAATGCTCGATCACGAAGCTCAGCGGCGTGCGGCACTTGTCCAGGCAAAGGTGCTTGAGCGCGCTGAATTGGAAGGCACCCGCCACGGCGATGATGGCCGTGCCGATCAGCCAGCCGTGCAAGGCCAATACCGGAACACTGCCGACCCATGCCAGCAATGCCGAGTGCAGCGCGTGAGCCAGCAACCCGAAGGCGCCCCACACCGCCAGATAGCCCGCGCCGAGCAGCGTCAACAGGCGCGTGCGGTCCGTCCGCTGCGCAATCAGCCGCTCGAAGGCGGTGAACAGCGGCAGGGTGCTCGGCAGCATCATCGCGATGCTCATGAGTATCCACGCCATGCCATACAGCGCGGCAGGCACGACGACGCCACCCGCCGGGACGACTCGGCACAGGAATGCGGCCGGCCCCGATGCGGTCCAGTCACCATGGTCCATGTAACGCCCATATGGAGTGCGTGCCCAGGCCCATATCGCCACCCAGGCCAGCGCGACAAGCGCGCCGAGCACCGGCAAGAACACGCGGCGGTGACGGGCTGCGTCGACCATGTGCGGGGCGGCACCTCTCAGTCGTCGAAGACGAAAGTACTTTGCAGCGCGTTGTGGTTCTTAATGTCCAAGTCGATGCCGATGGCGGCGTTCTTCGAGCGATACACCGGTGCCTTGCCAACGAACACCGGCGCGCCGGGTACGGTGGAGAACACGGTGTCCGACAGTGTGGTCTTGCCGCCGGTGGCTCCGAGATAGGGTTCGAGCTCCGCGTAATAGTTCGTCCCGATCGCCAGCGTTCCCTTGCCACCGACCACGTCGAACTGGATCTGTGCTCGCTCCACCGACACCACGGTGCCTATCAGCTTGGCGAGATCGGCGATCGGCCCGCCAGCCTGTCCGGTATACACCTTGAGCAGTGCGTCCTCTTGCGCCTTGGATGCCTTGTCGTCGATGAAGATCGCTGCCGTCCAGTTGCCCAGCAAGATGTTGCCCGGGACATGAGCCACCGCTGCAATCGTGTTGCCGCCGACATCGACGCCGTCGATCGTGCCCTTGTCGACACGCCACGCCACGATCGTGTCGCAAGTCCCGTTGTCGGGATCCTCGCCGATCCAGCAGGGGCACAAGACGCGGCAATTGCAGACTTCCAGCAGGCGGCCTTCCAAGTGATAGCTCATAGAACCCTCCTTCGACGAACGCAGAGTTGCTTGTTGGCGTGCCGCCGCTTCCTATTGGCGGGTCGGCGACCATGCTACGCCGCGTTGCCGGCGGAGTCCATCGCTTCACCTCCGATCCTCTTTCGCAGCCAGTCTCGTGCTGGTCACGTCCCCGCGACGCCACAACACACTCTCGCGAAACTCACGAGCATCGAAATCGACTTGGTCAATCCCATCGAAGCCTGCGTGTAATCGCTTCAATCGAAGCTCCCCGACCCTTCGGCGCGGGATTGACAAGCACCAAGACATGGCGCTTCATCACGTAGTTCAAGTGGGCCGGAGCCAGACGGCGATGGAGTGATCAGGAGAGGTTGATCATGAATAAGGCGCGGCAGCAATTCAGATACCTGACATCGTGCCGCGCATGCGGAGCTTCCAACGGCGTGAACGCGGCCGAATGCTGGCAATGCGAAGGAAAGCTGCGCGCGGCGCTCGCCACGGAGTCAGCACCACCGGAGCTTCCGATGCATTCAGGCGACGAATCATCGAATGAGTTTGCGCAGCCGAGTTTTTCCCCGGTCCTTCTCGAGGCGCAGGCGGAACGGGCAGCCAATGACGACGCCAATGTGCACTCATTGCCCCCGATCAAGGCGCTTCTGTCCAAAATGGAATTGCCGCTGGAGCACTCACACGCACGAGGCGTTCGTGCGTGGCGATGGGCGATCGGAGCATCGTTGATTGCCGGGGCGGCAGGCTGGACATTGTTCATGCCGAGTCCCTCGCAGCAAGATAAATCCCGGGCGGTCGAGCCATGGACAGCAGCGCCTGCCCAAGCTCCGACCCCAGGCCGTGCCGACGTTTCGGCAGGCATCACGTCGCCAAACGACACGTCGTCACAGCGACATGTGGATCGTTCGCCGCTTGGCCCCGAGCCCCCCACTGAGGCCAAGCGCACGCTGCCAAATGCTGCTCCCAAGGCGGCATCGCGCACTGACAGCGACATACCGGCACCTGCGCCGGTTAACGCGCCATGTACGCCGCAGGTGGCTGCGCTCGGCCTATGTTCACTCGAACCTGAATGATGGAGATTGCACACATGTCGCGAAGATCCCTGGCCGCGCTGTTCCTTGTCGTGATGTGGGGCCTGTTGGCCACTTCATCGCTTGCTGCTCAGACCCGACCTCGCGCCGCGGCACACTCTGCCTCCAAAGCACAGTACAAAATCGTCACCGCCTCCGAGCGCGGCACCTATATCCAGATCGGGCGCGACATTGCCAAGTTCGTGGCACCCGCCGCCAACATCGACTTGCAGGCGCTGCCTTCCGCCGGGTCTTCGGAGAACGTGGAGCGCCTGCGCTATGAACAGGGTGTGAAGCTTGCGATGGTGCAGTCCGACGTGTACCAAGCCTTTCTTGATCTCGCCAAGGGTGGCAACACGGACGCGCGGACCAAGATCCGACCGCTTCGGGTCATCATGCCTCTGTACAACGAGGAGATCTATTTCATCGTGCGCTCGGATTCGCCTCTTAACTTCGTACACGAAATCAAGGACGCGAAAATCAACGTCGGCCCGCTTCGCAGCGGAACCGCGATGTCGGCGACGACCATCTACAGGCAGATGTTCGGAGCGACCATTCCTGAAGGCAAGGTCAGCTACAACACGAACGAAGAAGCGCTGGTCAAGCTGATCGGAGACAAAACAATCGACGTCGTTGTTGTCGTCGCCGGTCAGCCTGCCAAGCTGCTCGTGGACATGAAGCCGGAGGCGCGGCAGCTCGTCAAGCTTCTCAAGTTCGATCCCAACGACCCCGCTGGCAAGGCGGCGCTGAAGACGTATTTTCCCGCGACGGTGCGCGAGTCAAGCTACCCGAGTCTGCTGGACCGCGATCTGTCTGCAGTCGCTGTCAAGGCATTTCTCGTCACCTACGATTACAAGGACGCCTTGACTTCGACCCACCTGAGCGCGTTTGCTCGTTCGCTGTGCCAGAACTTTCCACAGTTGCAGGCTCAGGGCCACCCAAAGTGGCGCGAAGTCGACTTGCGCCTGCCAGAACTCGGCCGAGGGTGGTCGTACTACCCGGTGACAGAGCGTGTGCTGCGCAACTGCACTCCCGACCCCGCAGTCAAGGCCAAGACTGCGGCCGCATGCACGCAGCAAGAACGCATCCTGGGTGTGTGCAAGTAGCGCCTGAAGGCTTTGAGAGTTTTCCTGATCCATTCGCACCTGCCGAGATGCTCACCTGCAATCGCTGCTTCGCAGGTGCATGAGAACGGTCGGCGCCTAGGACCCGTTCGGGGATAACTTGCACATTTGGCTCGCCGGCTGCGGGCGCGCTGCGGCGTTGCAAATGCTCGCGATGCCTATGGGCATCGCTGCGCTTTGCGCCTTGCATCGC
>Ga0207678_10004387_pt1 | contig 12681 bp, 15 predicted proteins | sample KBSC63metaG_FD_184319 | JGI IMG/M metagenome (GOLD analysis project Ga0207678, IMG submission 184319) | Corn rhizosphere microbial communities from Kellogg Biological Station, Michigan, USA - KBS C6-3 metaG (SPAdes) (version 2) | ecosystem: Host-associated > Plants > Roots > Rhizosphere > Soil ... | reverse complement strand
CCAGGCGCCGGTCACGGTCACAGTTCGGCCTTGGCCGCCCGGAATCCGGCTTCGAGGTCGGCCTTGAGGTCCTCGATCCCCTCCAGCCCGACGGCGAGCCGGACCAGCCCGGGCGTGACGCCGCTGGAGAGCTGCTCCTCGGGCGTCAGCTGGCTGTGCGTGGTCGACGCCGGGTGCACGATCAGGCTGCGGACGTCGCCGATGTTCACCAGCTGGCTGTGCAGCTCGGTGCCGTCGACGAACTTCCGGCCCGCCTCGGCACCGCCGCGCAGGTCGAACGACAGGACCGCGCCCGCGCCGCGCGGCAGGTACTTCTGCGCGTTGGCGTAGTGCGGGCTCGACGGCAGACCGGCGTAGTAGACCTTCTCGACCTCGTCGCGCTGCTCCAGCCACTCGGCCAGCGCCTGCGCGTTCGAGACGTGCCGCTCGAGACGCAGCGACAGCGTCTCGATGCCCTGCAGGATCAGGAAGCTGTTCAACGGCGAGATCGCCGCGCCCGTGTCGCGCAGGATCTGCACGCGCGCCTTCGCCGCGTACGCGCCCGGGCCGAGCGCCTCCCAGTACTTCAGGCCGTTGTAGCTGGGGTCGGGTTCCGTGAAGCCGGGGAACCGGCCGCTGCCGAAGTCGAACGTCCCGCCGTCGACCAGCACGCCGGCCACGGTTGTCCCGTGGCCGCCGAGGTACTTCGTCGCGGAGTGCACGACGACGTCGGCGCCGTGCTCGATCGGGCGCAGCAGGTACGGCGTCGGCACGGTGTTGTCGACAACGAGCGGGACGCCCGCTTCGTGCGCGACGTCGGCGACGCCGCGGATGTCGAGGACGTTGCTGCCCGGGTTGGCCAGCGTCTCGGCGAAGAACAGCTTGGTGTTCGGCCGGACGGCGGCCCGCCACTGCTCCAGGTCGTCCTGGTCCTCGATGAACGTGACCTCGATGCCGAGCTTCGGCAGCGTGTAGTGGAAGAGGTTGTAGGTGCCGCCGTAGAGCGACGGGCTGGAGACGAAGTGGTCGCCCGCGCCCGCGAGGTTCAGGATCGCCGCCGTGGTCGCGGCCGAGCCGGACGCGAACGCCAGTGCCGCGACGCCGCCTTCGAGCGCGGCGAGCCGCTGCTCCAGCACGTCCTGGGTCGGGTTCATGATCCGCGTGTAGATGTTGCCGGGCTCGGCGAGGCTGAACAGGTCGGCGCCGTGCTGGCTGTCGCGGAAGACGTACGACGTCGTCTGGTAGATCGGCGTCGCCCGTGCCCCGGTGGCCGGATCCGGTGCGGCACCCGCGTGGATCTGCTTGGTCTCGAAGGACCACGCCGAAGTCTCGGCCATCGGTTTCTCCTTGCGGCTCAACGGAATCGTGGAAGGGGGCTGCCAGGACGAAGCTACTTGCGCCGAACGGCCCACCCAACCCTTCCCACCTCCTGGGAGACCAGTTCGCTTGTCAACCAAATCTCTCTGTGTCTAAGATATCCGACAAGAGAGATTCACAAATGGGGAGAGAGTCATGACGGAGCGGGTACAGGTGCTGGTCGTGGGGGCCGGGCTGGGCGGGTTGTCGGCGTCGCTGTTCCTGGCGCAGGCCGGGGTGGACGTGCTGGCCGTCGAGCGGCACGCGGGGACGTCGGTCCACTCGCGCGCCGCCGGGCAGAGCTGGCGCACGATGGAGTTGTTCCACTGGGCGGGGATCGACCGGGAAGTGCTGGCGGCGAGCCCGCGGGCGGCGCAGGGGATGCGGATCACCGTCGCGACCAGCCTGGCCGGCCGGGTGCTGCACCGGCTCATGCAGGACGGCAGTGAGTTCGACGTCTCGGCGTCGACGACGCTGCCCGCCGCCATGGCCGGCCAGGACGTCGTGGAGCCGATCTTGCTGGCGCACGCGGAAAAGGCGGGCGCGCGGGTGGCGTTCCGGACGGAGCTGACCGGCCTGGAGCCGGACGAAGACGGTGTCACCGCGACGCTGCGCCACCGCGACACCGGCGAGGAAACCGTGGTGCGCGCGGACTACGTCGTGGCCGCCGACGGCGGGCGCAGCGGGATCCGGCAGCGGCTCGGCATCGGGACCACCGGGATGGACGCGCTGAGCCACTGCCTCGGCGTGGTGTTCGACGCCGACCTCGGCGACCGCGTCCAGGCCGGGCTGACCGACCTGTTCTACCTGCAGCACCCGGACTTCACCGCCGGGCTCGTCAACACCGACGTGCCGAACCGGTACGTCTTCGCCCCGGACTACCACCCGGAGCGCGGCGAGAGCGCGGAGGACTTCACCCACGACCGGCTCGTGGCGATGATCCGCGCCGCCACCGACCTGCCGGAACTCGACCCGGAGATCGTCTGGACGGGCTCGTGGGAGGTCGCCGCGCGGCTCGCCGACCGGTTCCGCGCCGGGCGCGTCTTCCTGGTCGGCGACGCGGCGAAGGTGACGCCGCCGACCGGCGGGATGGGCGGCAACACCGCGGTCGGCGACGCCGCGGACATCGCGTGGAAGCTCGCCGCGGTGCTGCGCGGCGAAGCGGGTCCGGCGTTGCTCGACACCTACGAAGCCGAGCGGAAGCCGGTCGCGCGGATGGTCATCGACACGTCGCTGCACAACATGAAGCAGCGCATGCACCCCGACCTCGACGTCTCCGGGCTGACGAAGCCCGAGGACCAGCCGGCGATCCTCCTCGGGTTCCGCTACCGCTCGACGGCGGTCCTGTCCGAGGAGCCCGACGACGGCGAGCGCGTCGAGGACGTGCACGCCCCGACCGGACGGCCCGGCTTCCGGGCGCCCGGCCTTGAGTCCACTGTGGACCTACTGGGCCACTCGTGGGTGCTGCTGTGCGCGGGCGACGGCACGCGGTGGCAGCCGGCCGCGGCGGAGCTGGGCATCCGCCTCGACTGCCACGTGATCGACGACGGCGTCTTCGCCGCCCGGTACGGCCTTTCGACGGGCGGCGCTTCGCTGGTGCGACCCGACGGCATCGTCGCGTGGCGGTCCCCGGAGCCGGCCGAGGACCCGGCCGGCGAGCTGCGACGGGTCCTGACGGCAGTCTTGTCCTGCTAGTCGCGCTGCTGCAGCGCGAAGCGGTTCCCCTCGGAGTCGGTGAACATCGACCACCAGCCCCACGGCTGCTTCTCCGGCTTCGCGGGGAACTCCTCGACCCCGACCACGACCTTGCCGACTCCCTGGATGGGCATGACCTCGCCTCTCTATATCCACCATGGATATAACCACGGCGGAGTGTAGGCTCGTTCCATGGCCAACGGCAACCCGCTGACCCCCGCGGCGTTCCAGGTGCTCCTGGCGCTGGCGACGGGGCCCGGCGGGCGCGCGCACGGCTACGGGATCATGGGGTTCGTCGCCGAGGTCACCGGCGGCGCCGTCCAGCTGGGGCCCGGAACGCTCTACCGGACCCTGACCCGGCTGGCCGCCGACGGCCTGGCCGAGGAGCTCCCGGGCGAGGACTCGCGCCGCCGCTACTACCGGATCACCCCGGCAGGCCGGGCCGTCGCCGCGCGCGAAGCGGCGTTGCTCGGCCGGCTGGTCGCCGCGGCCGGGGACGCCGGGCTGCTGGCCCGCCCGGAGTCCGCGTGAGCCGCCCGCTCGGCCTGGTGCCGCACCTGTTCGTCCGCGACGTGGACGCCGCTGTTTCCTTCTACGCCAAGGCGTTCGGCGCGGTGGAGCTGTTCCGCACGGTGCTGCCGGACGGCACGGTGCTGTTCGTCGAGCTGGCCGTCGGCGACGCTCGGCTGCTGGTCAGCCAGGAGATCGCGGCACTCGACGCGCTGGCGCCGTCGACGATCGGCGGCACCCCGATGCTGCTCACGCTGGAGACCGACGACCCCGACGACCTGGCCCGCCGCGCGGTCTTCGCGGGCGCGACGGTCGAAGCGCCGGTGACCGAGATGTTCTTCGGCGAGCGCTACGGCCGGGTCGTCGACCCCGACGGCCACCGCTGGGCGTTGACGACCAAACGTGAGCAGTACACGCCGGAGGACATCGATGCCCGGAAGCCACACGACGTCTGATCAGCCCGCTACGGGCCGACGGCCGCTTCCGGCGAAGTGTTCGTGCAGCTCGCGGACGTGCTGCGCCCAGAACAGCTGGCGCCCGCCCCGGGTGCGAGGCACCGCCAGGCCCTTGCGAGCAGCGAGCCGATAGAAGCCGGGGCCGGCGTCGTCGGCGCCGAGGTTCCGGACGAGCGCGCCGAGCAACCGCCCGCCCGCCTCGTCGAACCCGGCTTCGGAGATGCGGTCGAGCAGGTAGGCCATGCTCGCGCGGCCGGCGCTGGTGGTGAAGTCGAACCCCGCCACCCCGGTCCGCCGGGTCAGCGCGGCGGCGAATTCACCGAAGGAAGTCGTCCTGTCCACGACCGCGCGGGCGATCAGAATCGCCTTGCCCTCATCGATCATCTTTTGCCATTCCGCCACGTCACGTCCGTACAAGCTGACCACCTCTCGCACTTTCCCGGCGAAACCTTCCGGTCGATCGCGAGAGGATGCCACACGCGGGATCCGCCGTCACACCGGGGCCACTTTTCCTTGCCACCGCGGAAAACCCTCGCCGCGCTGACAGTTTCTTTCGCTCTCCCGGCGTCTCCGGCAGGAGTTTTCCACCATTGCGATGAATGGGGGAACCGGCTGGGAACCCGCGCCGGGATGAAATAGAGTCGGCGCCTCTCCAGCCCCGGGATCGATCGCCGGGTCCGGCATTCCCGAAAACCACAGGAGCGCAGTGAGCGATACGCGAGCCCGGTCTTCGTTCGGCTTCCTCGCCCGCGCGCTGGGCGCGTGCCGGGCCGACCGGACCACCGGTTCGCTGTACCTCGCCGGCCACCCCGGCGGCGTGGTCCACCTGCGCGAAGGTGCCGTGGCGGCGGTCGACAGCCCGGGTGCGCCCGGGACGGACGCGCTGCTGCTGCGGTCGGGCCGGATCAGCGAACCGGACTGGTCGGCCGTCCTGCGCGCCGGCGGTGCCCCGAACGGGATCGGCGGCACCGAACTGCGGCTGGTCGCCACGATGGCCGCGCAGGACGGCGCTTTCGCCATCGTCGCGGGCACCATCGACGAGTACGCCGTCGACCCCGACCCCCTGGAAGTGCCGTTGCCGGTCAGCCCGGGCCTCGAGCCCGACCGGCTGCTGGCCGAGACCGCGCGGCGGCTCGACGCGCTCGCGTCGCTGCCCACGCCGGTGTCCCCGCACCGGGAACGCCTCGCCGCCGCCTCCGGCGCGGACCCGGCCGCGCTGAGCACCACGCGCCGCGCCATCATCACCCGCGCCGACGGCAGGCGCTGCGCGCGGGACATCGCGTTCCTGCTGGGGCGCAACGTCTTCCCGGTGACGGTCGAGGTGTCCAGGATGGTCGGCGACGGGCTGCTCACCATCACCGACGACGTGCCCGGCGGCACCACGGGTTCGCTCGCTCCCCTCCGGCCCCGCACCCGGGAGACCGGCGCGGCCGTCGCCGTCACGGACCCGAAGCCGCCCCTGCCGCGGCGCGAACCCGGCGCGAGCGGCGCCGGGGACGACCCGCCGCGGCCGTCCGGCTGGCAGGTGCTGCCCCGGTTGCTCAACCGCATCCGGGCCGGCCCGGCCACCGGGCACCGCGGCGATCCCGACGACACCCCGGACCGGAAAGGAACCACCCGTGGACCGTGACGCGCTGGTCGGCGAGCTCACCGCGCTCCGGCGGCAGGTGAGCGGGGTCACCGACACGATCGTGGCCGGTGTGGACGGCCTGCTCATCGTGGCCGACACCGAGGACCGCATCGACCCCGAAGGCGTCTCCGCGCTCGCCGCCGCCCACCACGGGCCGGCGCACACCACAGCCGCCGCGACCGGCCAGGGCGCGTTCCGCCGGTCGGTCGTCCACAGCAGCGGCGGCTACCTGGCCGTCTACTCCGTCGACCGGCTGGCGCTGATGGTCGTGCTCGGCGACGAAGGCCTCGACATCGGCCGCCTGCACCACGCGTCCCGGCCCGCGATCGAGCGCATCGGCTCGATCCTCACCCAATGCTGAACACCCCCGGAAGAAGGAGAACCGCCGTGCTGGGCAAAGGCCAGTCCCTGTCCGACCAGATGGGCCTCATGGTGAAGCGGATGCGGCAGGAGGTGCCCGACTGCCTGGCTTCCGGCGTCGTCGACCTGGCCACCGGCATGCTGCTGGCCGTCGAGACCACCGACGCCCACCCACCCGAAGTGCTGGACCTGCTGGCCGGGGCGACCCTCGACCTGTTCCAGGGCCGCACGGTGGTGATGATCGAGGACGTCTTCAAGGAGCGCCGCGGAATCACCAGCGGCGAGCACTACTTCCAGGAGATCCTGGTCAACAGCGCCAACCTCACCCACCTGTTCATCCGCAACAACCAGAACGCCGACGTGGTGGCGGTCGTGGTCTGCCCGAAGTCGGTGAACATCGGCATGCTCTTCGCCGGCGCCCGGCGAGTGGTCAAGAGCCTGGAGCTCTGACCCCCTGAACGCCTGCCGGGGCGGTGCGTCCGCCCGCCACCGCCCCGGCAGGCCCCGGTCAGCGGCGGCCGAGCACCCAGTGGAAGGTCGCCGGGCCCTCCGGCTCCTGCATCGTCACCGGCTCGTCCACCTCCAGCGTGAACCCGGCCGCTTCGAGCAGCCGCCGGTTCTCCGCGGGGGCGTGGCTGCTGAAGAACATCCTCGCGGGGCACGTGGAGCACCGAGTAGAAGGCCGTCACGGCGGCGAAGCTGCCGTCCGGAAAGGACAGTCCGGTCATGTCGCCGCGCTCGAACCGCGCGCTGGGGACGTTCCGCCGCGCCAGCTCAAGCTGCGTCGCGGAGAGGTCGACGCCGAGGACTTCGTGCCGCTCGGCGAGCGCCGCGGTGCTCGGCATCCCGGCGCCGCAGCCGAGGTCGAGGACCCGGGCGCCGTCGCCGAGCCGTCCGGTCAGTTCCTCGGCGAAGCGCCGCCGCGGGTCGTCCGGGATGCGCGCGCTCCACTCGAGGTACCGCTGCGCCACGCTGTCGTAACCGCTTTCCACGATCCGCCGGGCATCGCTCACCCCGGCGACCCTACCGAGCCGTCCACGGGTTTCTCGGCGAGAATGCTCCCGTGGTTTCGGTGCGCAACGTGGTCGACCGGGTGGGGCCGACGCTGCTCCACGCGCTCCAGGTGCCCGAAGACTCGCCCGCGGTCGCCGACGTCGTCATCGCCGAACCCGGCGGGGCGCTCACCCTGTCCGCGGGCGACCTCGTGCTGGGCGTCGCCACGACCGGGCCCGAAGACGCCGCCGAACTGGTGAAGCAGAGCGCCGCACAGGGCGCCGCCGCCGTGCTGCTCAAGCCGCCGCTGGCCGCGAAACCGGCGGTGAAGCGGGCCGCGAAGACCAGCGGGATCGCGCTGATCCAGGTGCACGCGGCGACGTCGTGGGCGCAGCTCGTCTGGCTGCTGCGGACCGTCCTCGACGCCCTCGCCGACGAGTCGGAGGACCTCGACCCCGGGTCCGGCGACCTCTTCCGGCTGGCCGACGCCGTCGCGAGCGTCGTGGACGCGCCGGTGACCATCGAGGACACCAACTCGCGCGTGCTCGCCTACTCCGCGCGCCAGGACCTGACCGACCCCGCCCGCGTCGCCACGATCATGGGCCGCCGCATCCCCGACGACGTCCTCGCGCGGTTCCGGTCGCGCGGGGTGTTCCGCGAGCTGTCCCGAGGCCGGCAGACGATCTTCGTCCCCGCCCAGCGCGACGGCACGCTGCCGCGGCTGATCGTGCCGATCCGGATGGGCGGCGAGCTGCTCGGCTCGATGTGGGCGGTGGTCGCCGGGCCGGTGTCCGACGAGCGCGCGGCCGCGTTCGCCGACGCCGCCCCGGTCGTCGCGCTGCACCTGCTGCGCCGCCGGGCGCACACCGACGCCCAGCGCCGCGCTTCGGCCGAGCTGCTGCGCGCGGTGCTCGAAGGCAACGCGAACCCACGCAAGGCGATGGCCGAGCTCGACCTGTCCGACGAGCCGCACCGCGTGGTCGTCATCGAGGTCACCGGCGGCGACGGGCGCGACGCCGAGGGCCTGCGGCTGGCCCTGCTCGAACGAATCTCCCAGGGCATCGGCAGCCGCCCGGTGGCGACCGAGCTCGCCGGGCTGCTCTACGCCGTGGTGCCGGACCGGCCCGGGCCGGGCGGCTGGGCCGAGCTGCGGCAGGCGCTGGCCGCGCAACCGGCGTCCCGGCGCGGCGGCGTCCCGCGGGCCGCGGCCGGCTCCCCGGGTGGGCTCGGCGACCTCTCGGCGTCACGCGCCCAGGCCGACGAAGCCCTCAGCCTGCTGCGCGCCGAAATCCTCGGCGAGCGCGTGATCGCCTTCGACGAGGCCTGGACGGCGCTGACGCTGCACCGCGGCGCGACGGCGGCGACCGCGGCGCGCGTCGCCGACCTCGGTCCGCTGAGCGCCCTGCGCGCGCACGACGAATCGGGCCGGGCCGGCTACGTCGAGACGCTGTACGAGTGGCTGCGGCACCCCGGCGACCCGCGGGCGGCGGCGCGGGAGCTGCGGATCCACCCGAACACGCTGCGGTACCGGATGCGGAAGCTCCTCGAACTGGTGCCGCTGGACCTCGACGACCCCGACGTCCGGCTGGCGCTGATCACCCAGCTCGTGGCGCTGCACTGGAGCTGATGGGCCATTCGGCCTAATTTTTGAAGTATGCACTACTCCGCATGGATCGCGCCGATCGTTCCGATTGTCTTTTCCCACCGAAAGATGGTGGATTCCGAAGATCGCGTGCCGCATTTTCTCTTCACCACCCCGGGTAGCCGGGTCGTTGCAAGAGGAGTTCGCCCATGAGCAGTTCGGAGCGGTTCGGCAAGGCCGTCAAGCTGGGTGCGGTGTCCGCGCTCTCCCTGGTCGCCTTGACCATCCCGGCCGCAGGAGCCGGGAGCGCCGTCGCGGCACCGAGCGGCGACTGCTTCACCCCCACCCACGCCGCGGACCGCAGCAAGGACGGCCACGCCGACTCCGTGTCCCCGGCGGAGGCGGCCCGCATCGAGGCGGACATGCAGAGCAAGCTCGCCGGCAAGCGCACGGCGCGGTCGGCCGAGGCCGCCGCCGCCGCGGTGTCGGTCCCGGTGTACTTCCACGTGATCACCAGCGGCTCGACCGGCAACCTGCCGGCGGCGACGATCGGCAAGCAGATCTCGGTCCTGAACAGCGCGTACGCGTCGAGCGGCTTCAGCTTCTCGCTCGTGAGCACGGACTACACGAACAACTCGACCTGGTACAACGGCATCACCGACGGCACCTCGGCCGAGCGCAACATGAAGAACTCCCTGCGCAAGGGCGGCGCGAACGCGCTGAACATCTACACGGCCAAGCTCGGCGACGACCTGCTGGGCTGGGCGACGTTCCCGTCGAACTACAAGTCCCAGCCGAAGCTGGACGGCGTGGTCCTGCTGGACACGTCCCTCCCGGGCGGTTCGGCGACGAACTACAACGAGGGCGACACGGCAACCCACGAAGTCGGCCACTGGATGGGCCTGTACCACACGTTCCAGGGCGGCTGCTCGGGCTCGGGCGACTACGTGTCGGACACCCCGGCCGAGGCCACGGCGACGTCGGGCTGCCCGGCGAGCAAGGACACCTGCTCGTCGGCGGGCGTGGACCCGGTGCACAACTTCATGGACTACAGCTATGACAGCTGCATGTACGAGTTCACGGCCGGCCAGACCACGCGGATGAAGAACGCTTGGTCGGCTTACCGCGGCTGAGCCTCCGCTTCCCGCGGCGGAAACCGTGAAGGCCTCCTTGGGTTCCCTGCTTGGGTTCCCGAGGGGGCCTTCACGGCACTCGGTAACTGAGGTCCTTCTCCACCAGCCGCGACGGCCGCAGGTACACCCAGACCGCACCGACGTCCCCGTACAGGTACTCGCGAAACCGCGAGTCCCACCGCGACTCGTCGACCCCCAGGTACCGCACCAGCTTCCGCCGTCCCCGCGCCACGTCGAACGGCCGCACCTCCGCGTCACCGTTCGCCAAGACCTGCAGAACCACCCCCGTGTCGAGATCGCAGACGTCCACCGTCAGCGCGATCCGCGACCGCGCGCGAACCAGCGCCGGCAAGCGTGACCACGGGCCGCTGAGGATCCAGAACGCGCCGTCCTCCCACAGGTACCAGGTGGGCCGCACCGTCGGGCCGTCCGTGGCCACCCGCGCCGTCAACGGGCGGGCGAGGAAGTCGTCCATCACACGACCAGCAACGTCTTGCCCACCGCCGCGCGCGACTCGATCGTCGCGTGGGCGTCCGCCGCCTTCTCCAGGGGGAAGCGCCGGCCGATCACCGGGACCAGGCTTCCCGAAGCCGCCGCGGCCAACGCCGATTCCGTGAACGCCCGCAGCTGCGCCGGCGTCCCGATCGACTGCACCAGCGCAACTCCCCGGGCCGCAGCGTCCTCTTCGGACACTTCGGCCCACGATCCGCCCGCCAGGCCGTACACCGCCATCCGGCCGCCCGGGCGCACCAACCCGAACGCCGCCGTGCCGATCTCACCGCCCACGCCGTCGAACACGACGTCCACCTCGCCGACCGAAGACGTCCAGTCCGGCTGCAGGTAGTCGACCACGAGGTCCGCCCCCCTCACCCGGGCCACCTTCGCCGGTCCGCCCGCCGCGCCGACCACCGAAGCGCCCGCCGCCTTCGCCAGCTGGACCAGCAGGCTGCCGACCCCGCCCGCCGCCGCCTCGACCAGAACTCGATCGCCCGGGCGCACCCTCGTCGCATGCACCAGGCCAGTCGCGGTGCGGCCGTCCGCGAGCAGCGCCACCGCCGCGTCGAGCGACAACGCGGGCGGCACCTCGAACACCGACGCCGCGTCCACCGCGACGCGCTCGGCGTACCCGCCCGAGCCACCCGTCGCCGTGACCACCCGCTGCCCGGCCAGGTCCGGGTCCACCCCCTCGCCGACCGCGCCGATCACGCCGCCGACGCCGTTGCCCGGGATCGCCGGCAGCGAAATCCGGAACGGCCCCGGAGCGCCCGCCCGGAACTGCGTCTCGACGAACGTGATGTTCGCGAACACCACCTCCACCAGCACCTGTCCCGGCCCGGCGACCGGGTCCGGCGCCTCCCCCGGGACCAGGACTTCCGGACCACCGAACTCTCGCATCCACACCGCACGCATGCCGCAACCGTGCAACTTCAAGTGAAGTCGAGGTCAAGGGTCTTGTTCGCGCAGCACTACCAACGCCGCGAGAAACTGTCCGTCCAGCACGATGACACCGCCGTCCGGGTGGCTCACCGTGAGTGGCAACACCGCACCGATTCCGGACGCAGACCGACCCAGGAGGCCGACCGTGCGTATCGCCGTTCCCCGTGAAATCAAGAAGCACGAATACCGGGTCGCACTGACCCCGGCCGGGGTGCACGAGCTGGTCGGCCGTGGGCACGACGTCTTCGTCGAGACCGGTGCCGGCGTCGGTTCGTCCATCACCGACGAGGAGTACGTCGCCGCCGGGGCGAAGATCCTGGCCACCGCCGACGAGACCTGGGCCGAGGGCGAGCTCGTCCTCAAGGTCAAGGAACCGATCGCCGAGGAGTACCCCCGGCTGCGCGCCGACCAGGTCCTCTTCACCTACCTGCACATCGCCGCCGACCGGCCGCTGACCGACGCGCTGCTGGCCGCCGGCACCACGGCGATCGCGTACGAAACGGTGCAGGCCGCGAACGGCGCGCTGCCGCTGCTCGCCCCGATGTCCGAGGTCGCGGGCCGGCTGGCCCCGCAGGTCGGCGCGTTCTCGCTGATGAAGCCGAGCGGCGGGCGCGGTGTCCTGCCCGGCGGCATCCCCGGCGTGCACCCGGCGCGCGTCGTCGTCATCGGCGGCGGTGTCGCGGGCCTGAACGCCGCCCGCGTCGCGCTCGGCCTCGGCTCGGACGTCGAGATCCTGGACACCAACGTCGACCGGCTCCGCCAGATCGACAACGACTTCGGCGGCCGCATCCGCACGGTGACCTCGAACCGGCTGTCGGTCGAGGAGTCGGTGCTGCAGGCGGACATGGTCGTCGGCGCGGTGCTCGTCCCCGGCGCGAAGGCGCCGAAGCTGGTCTCGAACGAGCTCGTCGCCCGGATGAAGCCGGGCAGCGTGCTGGTCGACATCGCGATCGACCAGGGCGGCTGCTTCGCCGACTCGCGCCCGACCACGCACGACGAGCCGACCTACACCGTGCACGAGTCGGTCTTCTACTGCGTCGCGAACATGCCGGGCGCGGTGCCCCGGACGTCGACCTACGGCCTCACCAACGTCACGCTGCCCTACGCGGTCCAGCTGGCCGAGCACGGCTGGAAGGCCGCGCTGCAGGCCGACGCCGCACTGGCGAAGGGCCTCAACACGCACGCCGGTGCCCTGACGAACGGCCCGGTCGCGGTCGCCCACGACCTGCCGCACACGCCGCTGGACACCGTCCTCGCCTGAGCTGTTCCGCCCGAGCGGGCTCCTGTCGCACCGCGGCAGGGGCCCGCTCCCCTTTCTCCAGCAACCGCCGTCCGAACGCGATCGAAGGCAGCTCGACCCACCGCCGCAGCCCGCACGCGAAGAGCAGCGCGACGGCGGAGGTCGCGACGGCCTTGCCCAGCCCGGTCGGGAACAGCAGGCCGGTCACGCCCGCGGCGCCGGTCTGGGTCAGGTACAGCGCGTACGACCGGTCACCGACGAACTTCAGCGGCCGGCTCGAGAGCAGCATCCGGACCGGGCCCTGCGCGAGC
>Ga0207678_10004386_pt1 | contig 12693 bp, 8 predicted proteins | sample KBSC63metaG_FD_184319 | JGI IMG/M metagenome (GOLD analysis project Ga0207678, IMG submission 184319) | Corn rhizosphere microbial communities from Kellogg Biological Station, Michigan, USA - KBS C6-3 metaG (SPAdes) (version 2) | ecosystem: Host-associated > Plants > Roots > Rhizosphere > Soil ... | reverse complement strand
CCCGGGACTGCGTCGTCCTCGGCGAGGCCCGCCACGCGCCGCGGCTCTACCAGGCCCTGATCCCGTACGCCGGACGCGCCGTGGTCGCCGCCGGCGCGGTCCTGTGCGCGGGCTCGGCCGACTTCTACCTGGCCGGCCTGGCCGCGCTGAGCGGTGATACCGCGACGGCGGACCGGCACTACCGCGCGGCCGCCAGCATGCACCGGCGGCTCGGCGCCCGGCCCATGCTCGCGCACACCCGGCACGAGCACGCCCGGCTGCTGGACCCTTCCGCCGCGTCGGCGGCGCTCGCCGAGGCGCGGGCCATCGCCGCCGACTGCGGCATGACCAGGCTGCTCGCCGCCCTCGACCAGGACGGACAGCCCCGCACACCCGGCCGCCTCACCCTGCGGCACGAAGACGATTTCTGGCTCGTCGGCTTCGCGGACGCCGTCACCCGGGTGCCCGACAGCCTGGGCCTGCGCTACCTGGACCTGCTCGTCCGCCAGCCCGGCCGGGACCTAGCCGCCCTGGACCTGGTCCGGCTCGCGGCCGCGGCCGGCCCGACCGCCGCGGCAGCAGAAGACGGGCTGCACGACGCGTCCGGAACCGGGGCCGACGAGGTCCTCGACCCGCAGGCCCGGGCGGCCTACCGGCAGCGCCTCACCGCCCTCGACGAGGAACTCGCCGAAGCCGAGGCGTGGCACGACACCGAGCGGGCCAGCCGCCTGCGCGCCGAGAAGGACTTCCTGGTCCGCGAGCTCGCCGCCGCGACCGGGCTCGGCGGCAGGCCCCGGCGCCTCGGTGCGGAATCCGAACGTGCCCGGCTCAACGTCACCCGCGCCATCAGGTCCGCGATCGCCAAGATCCGCGACCGCGCCCCGGCCGCCGCCGCCCACCTCGACCGGTCCGTCCGGACCGGCACCCGCTGCTCGTACTCGCCGCCGGACCACCCGGGCTGAGCACGACATGCGCCAGAACACCCTGCGCGTCCGTTTGCTCGGCCCCGTGGACCTCCAGCTCGACAACCAGCCGCTCCCTCCGCTCGACTCGGCCCGGGCCGAATCCCTGCTCGCCTACCTGCTGCTCCACCGGGACGCGCCGCAGCCGCGGCAGCGCCTGGCGTTCCTGCTCTGGCCCGGGTCGAGCGAGGGCCAGGCGCAGACGAACCTGCGCAAGGTCCTGCACACGCTGCGCCGCGCGCTGCCGGACGCGGACCGGCTGATCGAGATCGGGCCGCGGACGCTGCGCTGGCGGCCGGACGCGCCGCTGTGGCTGGATGTCGAGCGGTTCGAGCGGGCCGTGGCCGACGGGCGGCCGGCCGAAGCGGTCGGGCTCTACGCCGGCGACCTGCTGGAGGGCCGCTACGACGACTGGCTGGTCGCCGAGCGCGAGCGGCTCGCCGGGCTGCACGCCGACGCGCTGCAGCGGCTTGCCCGCCAGCACGAGCAGGACCACCGCTGGCCCGAAGCCATCCGCTGCGCCGAGCGCCTCATAGCGCGCGATCCCCTCCGCGAGGATTACCACCGGCTGCTGATCGGGCTCTGCCGGGCGTCCGGGGACCGGGCCCGGGCGGTGCGCGCCTACCACGTGTGCGCCACCACGCTGGAAGACGAACTCGGTATCGAACCCGCGCCGGAAACCCGGGTTCTCTACGAGTCCCTCGTGGCCGGTGCGCAGGCCGACAGGGCCAGCCCCCACAGGGTCAGCAGGGTCCCCGGCACCGCACCGCTGGTGGGGCGCGACGACGAGCAGGCCCGGCTGGCGGCGGCCTGGCGGGCGGCGGCGTCCGGGCATCCGCGGCTCGTGCTCGTCACCGGCGAGGCCGGTATCGGCAAGACCCGCCTGGTCGAGGAGCTGCGCGCGCACACGGGCGCGGTGACCGCCGAGGCGCGCGGCTATCCCGGCGACGGCTCGCTGGCCTACGGTATCGCGACCGCGTGGCTCCGCTCCGGGCCGGTGGCCGCGCGGGTGACCCGTCTCGTTCGGCCCGATCTGACCGACCTCGCCCGGCTACTACCCGAGCTGGCCGGTCAGGTAACCCCGCCCGAGCCGCTGGCCGAGGCGGAGCTGCGGCACCGGCTGCGCGGCGCGATCGGCCGCGCGCTGCTGACCGCGGGCGCGCCGCTGCTGCTGATCGTCGACGACGCGCAGTGGGCTGACGCCCAGTCGCTGGCCCTGATCCACGACCTGATCCGCTCGGCGCCGTCGGCCCGGCTGCTCGTCGCGGCCACCGCCCGGCGCGAGGAACTCGACGAGCATCACCCGCTCACCACCCTGACCTCGGCGCTGCAAGCGTCCGGCCACCTGACCGAGATCGGGCTGGCCCGGCTCAGCCGCGCGGACACGGCGCGGCTGGCCGGGCACGTCACCGGCGCGCCGCTCGGGGAGGCCGGGCTCGGCCGCCTGTACGCCGACAGCGAGGGCAACCCGCTGTTCGTGGTCGAGGCGCTGCGGCCCGACGCCCCGGCGACCGCCTCGAAGGTGCAGGCCGTGATCACCGGGCGGCTGGCGCGGCTGTCGCCGGAGGCCGCCGCCGTGGCCGGGGTCGCCGCGGCCGTCGGGCGGGCGTTCACCGCGGACGTGCTGGCCGCCGCGGCCGGCCTGGACGAGCAGGCGTTCGTGGCCGCGCTGGACGAGCTGTGGCGCCGCGGGATCCTCCGCGCGCACGGGCCGAACGCCTACGACTTCAGCCACGGCCGGATCCGGGACGCCGCCTACGCCGCGCTCGGGCCGCCCCGCCGCCGCCAGCTGCACCTGGAGATCGCGCGGGCGCTTGAAGGCGGCGAGCACCCGGCCGCGGCGGCGATCGCGCCGCACTACGAGCAGGCGGGCGCGACCGCGCAGGCCATCCGCTGGTACGAGCGGGCGGCCGAGGCCGCCCAGTGGCTGCACGCGCACGCCGACGCGGTCCGCGCGCTGGAGCGGGCCTTGGCGCTGTCCGGGCCGCTGCCGGCCGGTCCCGGCACCGCCGCGCTCCAGCTGCGGCTGCTGACCGCGCTCCCCGCGCCGCTGCTGGCCCTGGAAGGCTACGCGTCGGAACGGATGGCCCTGATGCACACGCGCGCCCTGCAGCTCGCGGGCCAGCTCGGTCGCGAGCCCGAGCCGCCGCTGGTCTGGTCGCTGGCGATGGCCGCGCTCGTCCGGGGCGAGTGGGACCAGGCCCGCGGCTTCGCCGCTCAGCTGCGCATCCGGGCCGAAGCAGACGACGACCAGGTGCTCTGGGTGGAAAGCGACTACCTGCGGGGCATCGCCGCCTACTGGCCCGGGCGGCTGACCGAGGCCCGCGGCCACTTCGAGGCGGCGATGGAGCGTTTCAGGCCCGAACGCCGCCGGGCGCACGTGCTGCGCTACGGGCAGGACCCGGAACTCCTGGTCCGGCTGCGCCTGGCGCACACGCTGTGGCTGCTGGGCCACCCCGACGAGGCCGACCGCCAGCGCGACCTGGCGCTGCGTGCGGCCGCCGAGTCCAGCCACGGTTACAGCCGCGCGGTTGTCTGGGTCTGGGCGGCCATCGTCGCCGCGGACCGCGGCGAGGTCGCGGAGTTCCGCCGCCACGTCCGGAAGCTCACCGCCGCCCCGGCGGACGAAGGTCCCGCCCAGGTCCGGCTGGCGGCCGAGCTGTTCGCCGGCCACCTTTCCGTCCTTGACGGCCGAACGGACCAGGGTCTCGAGCGCATGCGCACGGTCCACGCGCAGCTCACCGCGGGCCAGGCCCCGGCGCCCGGCCTGCCCGGTGTCGCCACCCGCCTGCTGCTGGAGGGCTACGCCCTGGCCGGCCAGCCGGAGGCCGGCCTCGCGCTGGCCGGCCAGGCGCTCGAGATGGGCCGCGGCGCCGAGCTGTGGGAGGCCGAGATCCGGCGGCTGCGCGCGAGTTTCCTGGCTCGGCTCGGCGCCCGAGCCGATGAGATCGAGGCCGAGCTCGAGCGAGCGCTCACGGTGGCCCAGCGCCAGGAGGCGCGCGTGTTCGAGCAACGAATCGCGGAAACGCTCACGGAACGCTCTCCTGGTCAGGGTGGTGCCCGGTAGATGACCAACCGGAGGAGGAGCGATGAGCACCACCCATCCAGCCGCCGCCCTGGCCGACGGGTTCTCGGGCCAGTTGATCGCACCGGAGCAGCCCGGCTACGACGAGGGCCGCCGGGTCTTCAACGCGATGATCGACCGCCGTCCCGCCCTGATCGCCCGCTGCGCGAGCACCGCTGACGTCGTGGCGGCCGTGCACGCCGCCCGCGAGCACGGGCTCGCGGTGGCGGTCCGCGGCGGCGGCCACAGTTTTTCCGGCCTGTCCACCTGCGACGACGGCATCGTGATCGACCTCGGCGGGCTGAAGTCGATCGCCGTGGACCCGCGGGCCAGGACCGCGCGGGCCGGGGGCGGCGTGCGGTGGGGCGAGTTCGACGCCGCCACCCAGGCGCACGGGCTGCATACCCCGGGCGGCCGCGTCACCACCACCGGGCTCGGTGGTTTCACCACCGGCGGCGGATACGGCTGGACCTCGTCGAAGTACGGCCTGGCCTGCGACAACCTCGTTTCGGCCGAGGTAGTGCTGGCCGACGGTCGGGTCGTGCGCGCCAGCGAGCGTGAGCACGCCGACCTGTTCTGGGGCATCCGCGGCGGCAGCGGCAACTTCGGCATCGTCACCGAGTTCGAGTTCCGCCTGCACCCGCTCGGCCCGACCGTGCTCGCCGGGCTGATGGTGTTCGGTGTCGATCGTGCGCCCGAGGTGCTGCGCCGCTGGCGCGACTGGGCCGACGGCGCGCCCGATGAGGTGTCGACCGGCTGCGCCGTGATCACCGCGCCGCCCGAGCCGTTCGTCCCGGTGCACCTGCACGGCCGGCCGGTGCTCGGCATACCCGTGCTCTACGCGGGCGACCCGGAGGACGGGGCGGCGGCGGTGCAGCCGCTCAGGGAGCTCGGCCCCGCCGTGGACCACGTCGGCCCGATGCCCTACACCGCCTTCCAGGCGGTCCTGGACCCGCTCGCGCCGCCCGGCTGGCGCAGCTACGCGCGCGGAGAGTACATGCCCGGGTTCAGCGACGCCGCGATCGACACCTTCCTCGGCCACGCCGCCGGCCTTACCGCGCTCGGCGCGCCGCTGAGCCAGATGATCGTCTTCCGGATCGGGCAGGCCGTGGCCGCGGTGCCGGACGAGGCCACCGCGTTCTCCCATCGCGACGCCCGCTACCTGTTCCACCCGATCTCGATCTGGGCCGACCCGGCCGACGACGAGCGGATGATCGCGGCCAACCGCGCGTTCACCGCCGCCATGCGGCCTCATGGCACCGGCGCCGCCTACCTCAACTTCACGCCGGAGGCTGACCGGGTCCGGGATGCCTACGGCGACGCCAAGTACGCCCGCCTGGCGGCGCTCAAGGACCGCTACGACCCGGCCAACCTGTTCCGGCTCAACCAGAACATCCGGCCGAGCCGTCCCGCCGCCGAGCCGGCTTCAAGGGTCCTGGCCTAGCTATCCGCCCGCCATAGCCCGCTGCGCGTTGGCCTTGATCACCGCCATCGTTTCGGCGAGCTGCTCCTTCGGGCTGAACTGGACGAACTCCGAGCCCGCCTCGGCCGCGGGGACATGCCCCGGGGTCATATAGAAGGCGTCGCCCGCCTGGTAGGTCTCCTCGCGGTCGGCGTAGGTGACGGTGATCTTCCCGGCGAACAGGTACCCCCAGTGCGGGCACTGGCAGCTGTCTCCCGGCAGCCCGCGCAGCAGCGGGGCCAGCGAGTGGCTCTCCTTGATGGTCACGAAGTCCACCGTGGTGTCGTCCAGGTCGCCGCCCCGGTCGACGGCCGGGCCGGCGTCCTGGACGTTCGGTGCGCTGTCCTTGCTGAGACTGGGCATCGTGCCCTCCTTCGGTATCGGAGACACGAGGGTAACCACGGTCTGGCCGACGGGGGCATGAGGCGATCGCCTCATCTTCGCCGGGTTACGTATTTCCGGCTCAGGGGCGGGCGGGTGCGGCCACTGTCTCCTCGGGGAGCAGGCCGTGCTGCACGGCGAACATCGCGGCGGCGGCCCGGCTGGAGGCGTCGATCTTGGCGTAGATGTGTTCCACGTGGTTGCCGGCCGTCTTGGGCGTGATCACCAGTCGTTCGGCTATCTGCTTGTTGGACAGGCCGCGGGCGAGCAGGACCAGGACCTCGACCTCGCGGGCGGTCAGGCCCGCGGGCGCGGCCAGCGCCTCCCGGCGCCGCGGCACCCGGTGCCCGGCCGCCTCGAGCACGGCGTCCACGGCCGGGCCGTCCAGGCGGCCGGCCCGCACCTCGGCTCGCATCTCCGCCGCCGCATCCGGCGCCGCCCGGGCCGGGCGGTGCGGCCGGGGCTCGCGCATCGAGGCGTACGCGTCGGCGGCCCCCAGTACCCGGGCGGGCCGGGAGATCGCGCCGCCGGACAGCCCGCGCGGGTACCCGCTGCCGTCCAGCCGCTCGCGGTGCTGCACCGCGATCTCGCCGAGCGGCGCCAGCGCCGCCGACTGGTGCAGCATCCGCTCGGTCAGGTAGGGGTACATCCGGATCCGTTCCCACTCGCCCGCGCTCAGCGGCCCGGGCCGGTCCCAGATCGAGTTCGACACGCCCAGCCGGCCGAACCCGTGCACGAACCCGGCCTGGCGCAGCGCCACTACCTGCTCCGGCGGCAGCCCGAGCCTGCGGCCGGCTTCCTCGGCCAGTTCCGCCACCGCGACCGAGTGGCCCAGGGTGAACGGCGACTTCAGGTCCACGAAGTTCGCGATGGCGGCGAGCGCCCGGTCGAGCTGGTCCGGCGACAGCTCCACGGCCAGGGCGGGTTCGGCTGCGATCACCGTCCGCCAGGCCGGGGCCGCCTCCAGGTCGGCGAAGATTTCTTCCGCGTGCGAGCACAGCAGCGCGGCCAGCGCCGGGTCGAACTGCTTGCCCGCCCGCCTGCGGGCCAGCGCGGTGGCCCCGGCCACGCCGCCGACCCGGTGCGCCACCTCCATGAACTCCGCGAGCTGGGCGATCCTGGCCGCGACCGGGATCGCGCCGGCCTTCAGCGTGCCCGGCCAGCCGCGCCCGTCCCACTGCTCGTACGCCGCGCCGACGCCCTCGCGCACCGCGCCGGGCAGTTCGAGCTGCCCGGCCAGCGTCCGGGCCAGCCTGGCGTGCTGGGTGATCATCCCGTCCAGCTGGCGGTGCCCGGAGAAGGCGAACTCGAGCCCGACCCGGAACCGGTGCAGCGGCGGGTTGCCCGCGCCGACCAGCCGCATCATCGCCAGCGCGCCGCGCACGCTGCCCAGCTCGTGCGCGTACTTGCCGGACTTGAGCGTGATGTCGTCGCCGAACCACTTCGCCTGCTCATATGCGTCGGCGTGACAGCCTACGTTGACCAGCAGGGCGGTGTAGTAGACCGCCATCCGGTCCTGCTCGCCGAGCCCCGCGTGATCGGCCAGCCGCAGGGCGATCAGGCACTGGCGCAGCACGTGCTCCATCGGCTGCCCGAACCCCAGGTCGACACCGAGCGACAGTGCCGCGACCAGCTCGGCCAGCCGCGCGCGCGGTGTCTCGGTACCCCCTCCCACCAGGCCAGTTTAACCTTGCGTGTTCCGGCCCCGACAGCCCTCGAAGATGAGGTGTTCGCCTCATGCGCCGGGCGCCGCCGTCTTCGTACGTTGGCGTCATGAGCCTACGAACCAGATTCTTCGCAATGACCTACGACCGCCAGATCGCCAAGACCGAGAAGGCCGGGTTGCGCGCCTTCCGTGAGCGCCTGCTCGCCGACGCGAGCGGCGACGTGATCGAGATCGGCGGCGGGACCGGGCTCAACCTGTCCTGCTACGGGCAGGCCGTCAGGTCGCTGACGATCACCGAGCCCGAGCCTGCGATGCTGCGCCGCCTGGAGGGCAAGGTGCGGGCCGAGCGGCCGGACGCCAAGGTGCTCCGCGCGCCGGCCGAGGACCTGCCCTTCGACGACGACAGCTTCGACGTGGCCGTGTCCACCCTGGTCCTGTGCGGCGTCGACGACCAGCCCCGGGCCCTGCGCGAGCTGTGCCGGGTGCTGCGTCCCGGCGGCCGCCTGCTGTTCATCGAGCACCTGCGGTCGGGCGACCCGGGCACGGCCCGCCTGCAGGACCGGCTGAACTGGCTGAACCGGCTGGTCGTGTGCTGCGACTGCAACCGCCCCACGCTCGATTCCATCCGCGCGGCCGGCTTCACGGTCACCGAGGTCGAGCACACCGAGCTGCCCAAGGCCCCGCCGTTCGTCCGCCCCATGGTCCTGGGCAGCGCTACGGTTCCTGCGGCCGCGCCGCGTGCACCGCGGGACGGCGCCCGGCCCACGGTTGCGCCGCCTCCAGTTGCGCGGCCAGCCGGATGAGCGTGGCCTCGTCGCCGAACCGGCCGAGGACGTGCACGCCGATCGGCATTCCCTCGTCGTTCCACCACAGCGGGACGGACATCGCGGGATTGCCGGTCAGGTTGGCCACGATGCCCGCGTAGCGCACCGTCGGCCCGCTGACCTGGAGCGACCGCCACGGGTCGTCCGGCGTCGAGACCATCGTGCCGATGGGCAGCGGCGGAGCGGACATCGTCGGCGTGAGGAACGCGTCAAAGCCGGTGAAGAAGCGAGCCACCCGGCGGCCGAAGCGCTGGATGTCCCCGACGGCGAGCAGCCAATCGGCCGCCGTGACCTTCTCGCCGGCCTGCCACAGCGCCCGGTTCAGCGGCTCGATCTCGTCTTCGCCCGGCTCGCGGCCGAGGTGCCGGATCCAGTACTGCATGATCCACGCCGCGGCGGCGCTCAGCATCGTGCCGATGGCCGCGCCGACCTCGGGCGTCTCCGGGCTGAAGCCGGGCCAGTCGGTCTCGGTGACCTCGTGGCCGAGCGAGGCGCAGAGCCGGGCGGCGTGCTCGGCGGCCGCGACGCAGTCGGGATGGCCGAGGTCGCCCTCGGGCGTCCGGGTGGTGAAGCCGATCCGCAGCCGCTCGGGATCGGCGCCCACCTCGGCCAGGAACGGGCGGGCCGGCGGCGGCGCCCAGTACGGGTCTCCCAGGTCGGGTCCTGACGTGGCGTCGAGTAGCGCGGCGCTGTCCCGGACCGAACGGGTCAGCGCGTGCTCGACCGCCCCTCCGGCGGCGACGTCACCGTACTCGGGCCCGAGCGGGTTACGCGCCCGGGTCGGCTTGAGGGCGAACAGCCCGCACGCGGACGCCGGGTAGCGCAGCGAGCCGCCCAGGTCGTTGCCGTGCGCGAACGGCACCATGCCCGACGCCACCGCCGCCGCCGAGCCGCCGCTGGACCCGCTGGTGGAACGGCCCGTGTCCCACGGGTTGCGGACCGGGCCGAACAGCACCGGCTCGCACGCGGGCGCCATGCCGAACTCCGGCGTGCTGGTCTTGCCCAGGATGACCAGGCCCGCCCGGCGCAGCCGGAGCACGAGCTCGGAGTCGAACGCGGACACGTTCCCGGCCAGGAAGCGGGAGCCTTCGGTGAAGCGCACGCCCTCCATCTCGCAGGCCAGGTCCTTGACCAGGTACGGCACCCCGGTGAAGGGCCCGGCGGGAGCCGCCCGCGCCTGCTCGGCCGCCTCCTCGGCCGCCCGCTCGAAGACCGGCGTGACCACGGCGTTCAGCACCGGGTTCAGCGCCTCGATCCGCTCGATGGCCGCCGTGACCAGCTCGGCCGCGCTGACCTGGCCGGTGCGGACCAGTTCGGCCTGGGCGGTCGCGTCGAGCAGCGACAGGTCCTCGCTCACGGGCGGACCGCCTGCCGGACGTGCGCAACCTGGATGTCGCCGAGACCGCTGACCCGCGGTGCGGGCAGCCCCGCCTCGGCGATCGCGCCGAGGAACGTCTCGCTCCTGGTGAATTCCTCGTAGACCTCCCTGGTCGGGCAGGCGTCGAACACCGTCAGCCCGGCGTCGGTGGTGATGCACAGGTGCACGTCGAGCGCGTCGAGTCCGAACTTCTCCAGCATCCGCTGGTACGCCGGCAGGAGCTCGCCGGGGTCGCCGTCGAAGGACACCGCGCCGAGATACATCGTTCCGCTCATGACCTGGCCTCCAGCACGATGTTGAACGGCGCGGCCTCGGCGGCCACCCGGCGCAGCCGGGCGTAGCCGGCGTCGGCCAGCACCTGGCGGATCCTGGTCTCGCCCGCCATGGCCCCGAGCGCCGCGGCGCCGGGCTGGGCGAGCGAGGAGGGCGTGCACACCATCGTCGAGATCGCGTAGCCGACACGGGCGTACGGGTTGGCGAACTCGTCCTCGAACCGGTCGGCGGCGAGCGGCTCGACGACCATCACGGTCCCGCCGGGCGCCAGGGCCGCGCGGGCGTGGGCGGCGGCGGCCACCGGGTCGCCGAGGTCGTGCAGGGAATCGGTGAAGCAGACCAGGTCGTAACCCTGGCCGGGGCCGGCCGGGAACGAGGCCGCGTCGGCGACTTCGAAGCTGACCCGGCCGGCCAGGCCGGCGTCGTCGGCGGCCTTGCGGGCCGCGGCGATCACCGCGTCGCTGTGGTCGAATCCGGTGAACGACGAGGCCGGGAACCGTTCGGCCATCGTGATCGTCGAGGTGCCCTGGCCGCAGCCGATGTCGGCGACCTGGCCGCCGGCCTGCAGCCGGGCGGTCACGCCGTCCAGCGCGGCGATCCACCCGTCGACCAGCGCCGCCCGGTACATCGGCCGGGTGAAGCGCGCCTGGGCGTCGTTGAGCGCGGGGTGATGGTCGCCCCAGCTCATCCCGCCGCCGGTGCGGAAGAACCCCTCGATCGTGGCCAGGTCGTTCCACATGCCGACGAACCCCTCGAACACGCCGATCAGCGACGCGGGGCTGTCGTCGGTGGCCAGCACCAGGGCCATCTCGTCGGACAGGGTGAACGCGCCGGTCGCCGGGTCATAGCCGACGTACCCGGCCACGGCCACCCCGCGCAGCCACTCCCGGACGTAGCGCTCGACCGTCCCGGTCCTGCTCGCCAGCCCGTTCGGCGTCATAGGGCCGGCTCCCGCCAGCGCCGCCCACAGGCCCAGCCGGTCCCCGAGCACGACCAGCGGCCCGGTGACGGCCACGGCCAGCTCCCCGAAGACCTTCCCGACCGCCTCTTCCATCTTCTGCTCGTCGATTGCCATCAGGATCTCCTTCCCTTGCCCCGATGGCGTGAGATCCGGCCTCACGATTGTGAGATGCTCCACCGCACGGTCTCGGCCGGCCGGTAGGAGCAGCGGGCGCCCGTCACGATGCTGGCCCGCAGGTGCCGGCCGAGCTCGGGATGGACCCGCTCGATGCGGCCGATGGCATCACGGATCCGGGCCGTGACGGTGGTGCGGGCTCGCTCGGTGACGTCCCCGAGCCGCCGAGGGCGGCCGCCAAGCCCCGCGGCGCTGGTCAGCTCGTCGATCAGCGCATCACGTTCGGCCGCCAGCCGGGCCGACCGCTCGATGTCATGGTGCGTGTCGGCCTCCGCCAGTTCCTCATCGAGCCGGGCCAGCCGGGTCCGGTAGGCGGCCCGCGCCCGGTCGTCGAGAACCGGGTCGGCGCCCAGCCCGGCGAGGCCAGCGGCGGCCGCAGTGGTGACCCCGGCGATCAGTTCGGTGGCCGCCACGTCCCGTCCCGGGGCGGCCAGCAGGACCGCGAGGTCGCGCAGGCCCTTCGCGTCGCGCAGCGCCACGCCGCGGCCGCCGAAGGCGAGCGTCCACGTGTCGCCCTCACGGCGGAACACGTTGGTGCTGCCGCCGTCACCGGGTGGCGCGTGGCCCTGCGCCGCCCGGACGCGGGCCAGCTCCGTCCGGGCCCGGGCGGCGAGGAGCACGGCGCCAAGCCGGTCGCACCGCCGGGCCGCGTCATCGAGGTGGGCCGCGGCGTCGTCCCATCGTCCCAGCGCCGCCGCGAGCAGACCGAGCTGCAGCGCGACCGGGCCGGTGGTGAACACCGCCGCGCCGACCACGGCGAACTCGTCTGCCATCGGCAGCAGCTGCTCGTACCGTGAGGCGCACCGGTTCCGGTCTCCCGCGGCCGCGGCGATCTCGGCGTCGCTGGTCAGCATCGCGGTATGACGCCACCGGTACATCGTCGGCCCGTCGGGTATCGATGCCACCAGGGCCGCCGCCGCGGCCTTATCGTCGGCCTCGAGCAGCAGCCAGGCCCGCAGGTGCAGGGCGAACTCGGGCGGCATGATCGCCTGGCCGCGCGCCGCGGCCAGCTGGCTCAGCCGGGTCCAGTCGTGGCGCATGTACGCCAGCCCGGCCAGCTGACTGGCCTGGACACCCCAGGTGTCCGGCTCGCCGATCCGCTCGCCGTAGGCGGCGGCCTCCTCGATGGCCTGGTCGGCCGCCTCGAACGGGCCGGTCAGGGACATGGCCGTGGCCTGCCGCGAGCGCGCCAGGTACAGGTATCGCGGGATCGCCGCCTGCTCGGCGAGCCCGGTGAAAGTGGCGAGCTCCACGGTGAAGTGCGGGTCGCCGAGCTCGAGCAGCGCGACGAGCCGGCACAAGCGCCCCTCGAGGACCAGTTCGGTTTCGTGCGCGGCGGCCGCGGCGGTCGCCAGTTCCCCGGCGATCTCCAGCCGCTCGGCCGCGGTGCCCGGGGCCCAGCGCACGTCGGCCAGGGCGAACAGCGCGTAGGCGAGGACACTGGCGTCACCGGTTCTCCGGGCGCCATCAACCGCGGCCCGGGCGAAGTCGACGGCACGGGGAAGATCCCGATCGGGACCATCGGCGAGCTCGCGCGCCAGCGACGCGGACAACAGCCATCGGGCCGGG
>Ga0207678_10004385_pt1 | contig 12694 bp, 11 predicted proteins | sample KBSC63metaG_FD_184319 | JGI IMG/M metagenome (GOLD analysis project Ga0207678, IMG submission 184319) | Corn rhizosphere microbial communities from Kellogg Biological Station, Michigan, USA - KBS C6-3 metaG (SPAdes) (version 2) | ecosystem: Host-associated > Plants > Roots > Rhizosphere > Soil ... | reverse complement strand
GACGTCGGCGAACGTCACCCGGCCTTCCTTTTGGGTCAGCATCCTGGCGCGGCTCTTGCCGAAGCCCATCGCGCCCGAGCCGGCGTTCTTCTGCATCTGACGCATGACGAAGAAGCTGATGCCGAGGATGAGCAGGAACGGCAGCGAATTGTAGAGCATGTAGAGCCAGATGCTCGATTGCTCTTCGGCCTTGACCTGGACGGCGACGCCCTTCTGGATCAGCCGGTCGGAAACATTGGCGTCGGCCGGAGCGACCGTGCGGAACGCCTCGCCGCTCTCCAGCTTGCCGGTGATCGCGCTATTGCCGCTGGTGCTGGTCGCCATGGTGACAGTGCGGACATTGCCTTCGTCGACCTGGCGGACGAATTCGGAATAAGCGATCGGATTGCCCGCGGTCGCGCGCGAACCGCCGTCGATCATCTGTACGAAGAGGACGAGGGCGAACAGGACGCCGACCCAGATCAGCAGGCTCTTCGTCCACGGATTGCCGGGCTTCTTGTCTTTGTCGTTCATCTCGCTCGTCTTTCGGCGCAAAAACGCGTTGCGCTTAAAATAGGCGCATCGGCCTCAATAACAATGCGGCCTTAGGAAGCGATGAACGCGCGAAAGCGACGAACGTCAGGTGCGGCGCGGCGGAGCTTTCGAGAAGCGCCATTGCGCGCCGCCCGCGCACAGCACGCCGCGAACGGTGGCCTTGGCACCCTTGGCGAGGACGGCGAGAAGACGATCGATCTCGCGGCCGCGAAGCTCGGCGCCTCCACCCTCCGTCGCGAGCTTGCCGATGGCTCTCAACATGATCCGCCGCCGGATCTCGCGGGGAACGCCGGCGGGTGTGAAGACGATGGCATCGTCATTCTCGAAAACGGCCTGGTTCCAGGCCTGCGTCGTCGCCCAGCGCAGCGCGCCGTCGGCCTCGGCGAGGTTCTGGGCGCTGAGCGCGACACCGCGCGAGTTGATCCAGCCGCTGAGGGCGAGCCCCTTGCGCACGCGCACCCGCTCGAACTGCTCGTCGACGTTGCTGGGGTCGTTGGCCGGAGATAGCCCGAATGCATTGCAGATTTGCTCGAGCTCGGTCCGGCGCCAACCGAGTAGCGGGCGCAACAGCGGCATGTCGGTGCCGGGCACCGGAGTCACGCGGCGCATGCCGGCCAGACCACGCACGCCGGCGCCGCGCGCGAGTCGCATCATGAACGTCTCGGCCTGGTCATCGAGGTGATGTCCGGTAGCCAGGGACTTTAGGCCGCGCTCCTTCGCCCATCCGCCGAGAAGCTTGTAGCGCTCGGTCCGCGCCCGCTCCTGGATCGCGCTCTCGGGCTTGGTCGCCCACGCGATCGTCAGAATCTGGTGCGGTACGCCGAGCGTCTTGCACACCTGCGCGACCATTTCCGCTTCGGCGCGGCTGTCGGGCCGCAGCGCATGATCGACCGTTGCCGCCTCAACGAGGCCCGGCCGTGCGGCGGCGGCGAGCGCGAGCAGCGCGAGGCTGTCTGGCCCACCCGACACCGCGAGTCCGATCGTCGCCCGCGGAGCAATGAGCGCATCGAGATCGGCCCGGAAGCGCGCGATCGTTTCCGCCTGCGGCTCAACCAGCTCTTGTGTCGCCACTTCGACCTCCGTCATGCCACCCGCAGCGCCCTCGAAATTCCCGGCCGCCGGGTGACATGCTTCACATGGACAGGCGCTTACGCCCGAATGACATCGCGAGGAAACGCGCCGGGAGGCCTCAGCGGCAGGTCAGCTGCACTGGGCCTGAGTCCTGGCCTCCGCTTCCAGCTTCTTGAGATCGGGCCGTATCGAAGTGCCATAGACCGCATCCAGCTCGGCATAGGCCTTGCACGCCTGCCCCGGCTGACCGAGCTTCAGCAGCGCCTGGCCCAGGTAGAACAGGCTGTCGGGAGCGCGCTCGCCCTTCGGGTTGTTGCGGTAATTGGCGAGCAGCGTCTGCGCGGCGGCGCGCGGATCCCCCTTGTCGAGCAATGCGCGGCCGATGAGGTTGTTGGCGTAGCTCGCGCGACGGTGCTTCGGGTAGGCCGCAGTGAAGGCGCGCAGCGACGCGATCGCATCGTCATACTTGCCGCTTTCCCACAGACGGAAGCCCTCCGTGTAGGCGTCTTCGCCGGGATCGCCCTCGGCCACCGTCGTCGCGCCCGACGCTGGAATTGCCGGAGTCGAGGCGGCGTCCGGCTTGGGCTTGCCGACTGTAGGCCTGGTCGCCGGCGGCTTAACGTTGGTGGTGGCTTCCGGGGGTGGCGCCGCCGGGACGGCCGCCGCGGCTTCGGTCACGCGCTGCTCGAGCGTCGAAATGCGTTGATCCTGGTCGGTGCGGAATCGCCCGAAATCCGATTCGATGGTCTGCAGCCGATGGCCGTTCTCTTCCGACTGACGCAGCATGTCGGCGACCTGCCGTTCCAGCGCATCGAGGCGCTGGTCGAGGGTCACCACCGAGGATTGCGTGGCCGCGGGCTCATTGGAGAAACCGGCGGTGTCGGCCGGCCGGCCCTTGGGGAAGACTTGCCGCTGCACCTGTTGAACCTGCCGCTCGAGCCGGTCGAGCCGCTGCTCCGGGGTCGGCGGCGGCTGGCGCTGGGCAACCGCGGCTGTGGCGGACAACGCGGCCATCGCTGTGCAGCCCGCGAGGAGGGTGATCGGAAACTTCACGGATGTTTTCCCCAGTCTGTGCTCGGCCCGATGGATGCCGCGCCGAGCCTTTCGCTGACCTGAATCCTACTGCGCCGGAGGAGCGGCGGAAACCGGCGGCGCGCTCGGCTGGGCGGGTCCGCGCATCAGGTCGGCGGGCTTGAGGCTGACGTTCGATGTCACCTGCCCGGCGGGGCCGACGGCCGGCGCAGGCGCGGTTCCAACCATGATCCGGAGCGCTTCCGGAGCGCCGACGCGAAGGAGCGGCGCGGTGGCCGTCGCCGGGACCTGCCACGTCTGGCCCGGCTGCATGACGCCCTCAAACAGGCTCTTGCCCTGGTCGGTCACACGGACCCAGGCCTGCGCCGTGGCGGTCAGCACGACCGGCCCTTGCGCTGCTTGGGGCTGCGCCGAGGAAGCCGTTGCGGGGGCCGCGGCCTGAGGCGTCGCCTGGCTCGGCGCCGGTGCCGAAGCCGCGACCGGCTCGTCCGATTGATCGAGCGAGCGGCGGTTGAGCCAGCTCATCAGCACGATGAGGACGATGACCGCGGCGATGGTTCCGAACACCAGCCATTTCGGCATGGTCCGCGCCGGGTCGGCGGGCTCGAACACTTCGGCCGGCGCGCTCGGAGAGCGCTGGCCGCCCATCTCGGCGCGCAGCTGATCGCCTATCTCCGTCCGGTCGAGACCGACCGCGCTCGCATAGCTCTTGGCGAAGCCGGTGGTGTAGGTCGGCGCCGGAAGCTTGTCCCAGTCGGCGACTTCGATGCTCTCGAGATGGCGCTGCGGGATTCGCGTCTGCGCGGCGACGTCCTCGAGGCTGAGGCCCTTTTCCTCGCGCGCGACACGAAGCCGCTCGCCCACCGTCGGCATGTCCGTCTCGACCAGCTCTTCGTCCATTGCTTCGCCTTCAAGCTTGCGTCGAAAAGTCAGTGTTCGAGTGCTCGACGCGCGCTGTCAACCGGAAGCTCAACCAACGGTCACCGAATGGCGGCGCGCCCAGTCGCTCAGGGCCTTGCGGATGTCACGCGGCGGCTTGGCAAGCAACTGGTCGAGGCGAGCGCGAACGGCCGCTGCGTCGAGCGAGCGGACCATCGCCTTGACCGGACCGACCCCCGCGGGAGTGATCGAGAAGCTGTCCGCGCCGAGGCCGATCAGGGCCATCGCCTCGAGCGGACGGCCCGCCATTTCTCCGCAGATGCGCACCGGCACATCCGCGGCCCGGGCGGCGTCGAGCACGCGCTTCAGAAACCTGAGAATCGCCGGGCTCAGCCAGTCGTAACGTTCGGCGAGGCGCGGGTCCGAGCGGTCGGCTGCGAACAGGAATTGCGTGAGGTCGTTGGTGCCTACCGAAATGAAGTCGACGCGAGGCAGCAACTGGTCGAGCATCTCGGCGAGGCTCGGCACTTCCAGCATCGCGCCGAACTCGATCCGGCTGGGGAGCTTCTTGTGGCTGTGCCGCGCCCACTCGACCTGCTCCTCGAACAGGGCGCGCGCTTCCTCATATTCCCACGGCTCGGAAACCATCGGGAACATGACGCGGAGCACTTTGCCCGCGGCAGCCTCGATCAGCGAGCGGGCCTGGGCCTTCATCAAGGTCGAGCGCTCGAGCGACAGCCTGAGCGCGCGCCAGCCCATCGCCGGATTTTCCGCTTCGTCATGGACATCGGCCAGATAGGGCAAAGCCTTGTCGCCGCCGATGTCGACGGTGCGGAAGACGACCGGCCGATCGCCCGCCGCCTCGAGCACTTTCGAATAGAGCCGCTGCTGGCGCTCGCGTCCGGGCATCGTGGCGGAAATCAGGAACTGGAATTCGGTGCGGAACAGCCCGATCCCGTCGGCGCCGCTCATCGCCAGTGCCGCTGCATCCTCGGCGAGCCCGGCATTGACCATTACGCTGACCTTGACGCCGTCCCTCGTCTTCGCCGGCAGGCTTTTTGCGGCGGCGAACTCGGCGCGCCGCTTCTGGCTCATCGCCATGCGGTGCTCGAAGCCCGACAGCAGCGCGCGGTTGGGGCGGATAATGATGCTGCCGTTGTCGCCGTCGACCAGGATCGCCTCGCCGTCCTCGACGCTGTGGCGGATGTCGTTCAGCCGGCCGATGACGGGAACGCCGATCGCCCGCGCGACAATGGTCATGTGCGAAGTCAGCGATCCTTCCTCGAGCAGCACCGCCTTCAGCCGGCGCCGGTCATATTCGAGCAATTCCGCCGGACCGAGGTTGCGGGCGATGAGGACGGTGTCGTGCGTCAGGCCCGTCTGCGCCGCCGTGCCCATGCGTCCGGAGACGATCCGCAGCAGCCGATTGGACAGATCCTCGAGGTCGTGCATTCGCTCCTGGAGGAGTGGGTCGTCAATCTCCTGCATCCGCGCCCGCGTGCGTTGCTGGACCCGCTCGATCGCCGCCTCGGCCGTCAAGCCGCTGTCGATCGCCTCGTTGATCCGCCGCGACCATCCCTCGTCATAAGCGAACATGCGGTAGGTCTGGAGGATCTCCTGGTGCTCGCCGGCGGTGCCGAACTCCGTCTCCCGCGCCATGTTGTCGATCTGCTCGCGCATCTTGCGGAAGGCGGAATAGACCCGAGTCCGCTCGGCCTCGACGTCGTCCGCGACGGTATGCTCGACGACCACCCTGGGCTCGTGGAACACGGCCTGGCCCTTCGCCATTCCGGCGACGAGCTTGAGCCCCGACAAGCGCAGCGGCCCGGCGCTGCGCATCCGGCTGCGGCGAGCGCCGTCGACGAGCCGCGCGCCCGCGATCATTTCCGACAGCACCATCGCCACCGTCTGCAGCGCCTCGATCTCGACGTCCTCGTAGCGGCGCGGCTCGGCATGCTGCACGGCGAGCACGCCGATCGGGCTTTCGAGGCGAACGATCGGAACGCCGGCAAAGCTGTGAAAGCGCTCTTCGCCGGTCTCCGGGCGATAGGCGAAGGCGGGATGCTCGGCGGCTTCGGCGAGATTGAGGATGCGCCCTTCCGCGGCGATCGTGCCGACCAGTCCTTCGCCCATGCGCAGGCGGGTGACGTGCACTGCCTCCTTGCGCAGGCCATGGGTCGCGAACAGCTCGAGATTGTTGTCGCGCAGCAGGTAGATCGAGCAGACGTCACTCGCCATCTTGTCGGCGATCAGGTCGACGACCCGGTCAAGCTTGGCCTGCGCCGAGCCGCGCTTGGCCATCACCTCGTGGAGTCCGGTCAGGATCTCGCGGGCGGAGGTTGCGGCCGAAGTGGGCATCGCGGGCCGCGCTATCAGATGGCGCTGGGCCGCGCCATCGGCTCGTCCGCTAACCGCGACTCTCGAGGGCCGCGGCGGCCTCGTCGACGAGTTCCTGGATGATCGCCGCAACCGGCTCCTCGCGGTTGACCATGCCGACCGACTGACCCGCCATGACCGATCCACTTTCGACGTCGCCGTCAATCACCGCGCGCTTCAACGCTCCGGCCCAGTAATGCTCGATCTGGAGCTGGGCCTCGGCCATTTCGATCGCGCCTTCGTCGAGCTTCTGCGCGACCTCGCGCTGCTTGGCGGCAAAGTTGACCATCTCCTGGTTCTTGAGCGCGCGCACGGGGATGACCGGCAGGCGCGGGTCGATCTGCACGCTGGGGATCGCGTCGCGGGCGGAGGCGCGGATGAAGGCGCGCTTGAAGTTGGGATGCGCGATGCATTCGTTCGCGCAGACGAAGCGCGTGCCGAGCTGGACGCCGACCGCGCCCATTTCGAGATAGGCCGCGACCGCCTCGCCGCGGCCGATCCCGCCGGCGACGAACACCGGAATGTCCTTGGAGACGACGGGGAGAATTTCCTGCGCCAGCACCGAGGTCGAGACCGGACCGATATGGCCGCCGGCTTCCATGCCCTCGATCACAAGGGCGTCGGCACCCGAGCGCATCAGCTTCTTCGCGAGCGCGAGCGCGGGCGCGAAGCAAACCAGCTTTGCACCGCTGGCCTTGATCCGCTCGATCGCTCCGCCGGGCGGAAGGCCTCCGGCGAGGACGACATGGCCGACCCGATGCTTCGCGCAAACATCGATCAGCTCGGAAAGCTGCGGGTGCATGGTGATGAGGTTGACGCCGAACGGACGGCTGGTGCGCGCCTTCGTCTCCGCGATCTCGGTGTCGAGCAGCTCGGGGCTCATCGCGCCGCAGGCGATTACGCCGAACCCGCCGGCGTCGGAGATCGCGGCGACCAGGTGGCGCTCGGAAATCCAGCTCATCGCGCCCCCCAGGATCGCGAATTCGCAGCCGAGGAACTCGGTGCCGCGGTGCATCAGCTCCTTCAACCGCGCGTGACCGAGCGAGGCGTGGACCGCGCGCGGCTCGGCGATCAGTCCCTCGCCGCTCATGCGGCTTGCCCCGCGGGTTGGGCCGGAGCGTCCAGTCCGAAAGCGCTGTGGAGGACGCGCACGGCGAGGTCGAGCTCGGCTTCGGCGATCAGCGCGCTGACCTTGATCTCGCTGGTCGAGACCGCGAGCAGGTTGATCCTGCGCTCGGCCAGCGTCTCGAACATCGTCGCGGCGAGCTGCGGGTTGGAGCGGATGCCGACGCCGACGATGCTGACCTTGGCGACCGCGTCATCCTGGACCAGGCTGTCGTAGCCGATTGCCACCTTGCGTTGCTCGATGACCGCCATCGCCTGGGCGAGGCTTGCGCGCGGGACGGTGAACGTCAGGTCCGACGAGCCGGTGTCAGGCGTCGCAGCATGGACGATCATGTCGATCGGAACGCCGGCTTCGGCAACTGGACCGATCACAGCTGCGACCGTGCCCGGCTGGTCGGGCACGCCGGTGAGCGTGATCCGCGCCTCGTTGCGGTCGGCGGCGATGCCGGCGATCAGGTTTCTTTCCATGCTCTCTCCAGAAAGCTCGGCGACGATGTCGGTGCCCGGTTTGTCCTCGAAGGCGGACAGGACCCGCAACGGCAAATTCTCCCGCATGGCAAGCCCGACCGAGCGGACCTGCAGGACTTTCGCGCCCACTCCGGCAAGCTCGAGCATCTCCTCAAACGTGACTTGGCCAAGCTTGCGCGCCTGAGGGACGATGCGCGGATCGGTCGTATAGACGCCGTCGACATCGGTGTAGATGTCGCAGCGGTCGGCCTTCACGCCCGCGGCGATGGCGACTGCCGACGTGTCCGATCCCCCGCGTCCCAGCGTCGCCAGCCGGCCGTCGTCCGAAACACCCTGGAAACCGGGGATGACCGCGACCGTGCCGCCGTTCAAAGCCTCATCGAGCATCGCGCTCTCGACCGCCTCGACCCGCGCGTTCCCGTGAATTCCCGAGGCGCGCACGAGCTGCCAGCCCATGAAGCTCCGCGCCTTCATGCCCCTATTCTGGAGCGTCATCGCGAGCAGCCCCGCAGTCACCTGTTCGCCGGATGCGACGACGACGTCATATTCCTTTGAATCGTGAAGCGCGGCGGCTTCGCGGCACAGTTGCGCCAGCCGGTCGGTCTCGCCGGCCATCGCCGACACCACGACCAGCACCTCGTTCCCGGCCTCCGCCTCGCGCCGCACCCGTTCGGCGACCGAGCGGATGCGCTCGATGCCGGCCATCGACGTGCCGCCGAATTTCATGACGATACGGGGCAAATCGGCTCCTTGGGTGACGGGACGCGGACTGTTAGGAGGGGCGCATGGTCGAGACAAGCATCGTCCCCGAGGAAGCCGAGCGCTTCGGCAAGCTCGCCTCCGACTGGTGGGACCCGGCCGGCGCGTCGGCCATGCTGCACAAGCTCAATCCCGTTCGCCTGAAATATATCCGCGACTGGATCGACCAGCATTGGCAGAGCGATGAGTGCAGCCGCACGCCGCTCGAAGGCAAGACCGCGCTCGACGTCGGTTGCGGCGCCGGATTGCTGTGCGAGCCGCTAGCCCGGCTTGGCGCGCGGGTTACCGGCATCGACGCATCACCCGAAGTGATCGCCGTCGCGCGCGAGCATGCCGCAGCCGCCGGGCTCGCCATCGATTATCGGGCCGGCGACGTGCAAGCGCTCGACGGACAATTCGACCTCGTTACGTCGCTTGAGGTCATCGAGCATGTGGCCGACCCCGGCGCTTTCTTGAAGGCCCTAGCCAGCCGCTTGGCGCCCGGCGGCCTGCTGATCCTGTCGACGCCAAACGCCACGGGATGGTCGAAGCTGATGATGATCACGCTCGCCGAAGGGCTCGGTCAAATCCCCAAGGGGACGCACGATTTCGACAAGTTCATTTCGCCGGACCGGATGAAGCTGTTGCTCGCGGATGCCGGGCTGCAATGCCTCGACGTCGAAGGCATCGCCTGGTCGCCGACGCGTGGCCTCCATCTCAGTGACGACGTGCGCCTGAACTACCTGATCGCCGCGGTATTCGTTCCGCAAAAGTAACTTTCGATTCAACGCACTGAGCCAACGGCCTGCGTTTAACGGCTCTTAACGCTACTGGCCGCTGCCGCGCATGGGCGTAAGCCTTTGAATCGGGATTCGTTTTCCCGATCGGGGTGGGGAACAATCATGCGGTCACCGTTCAATTTCTCGTCGCGAGACATCGCGATCGATCTCGGCACGGCCAACACGGTCGTTTACGTGCGCGGGGTCGGCATCGTCACGAGTGAGCCGTCGGTCGTGGCGCTGGAATGGACCAACGGCCAGCGTCGCGTCCGCGCGGTCGGCGACGACGCCAAGCTGATGATGGGCAAGACGCCCGACAACCTCAAAACGATCCGTCCGCTGCGGAATGGGGTCATCGCCGACCTCGAGGTGGCCGAGGAGATGATCAAGCACTTCATCCGCAACGCGCACGGCGGCCCGAGCCGTTTTTCGCGCGGGCCCGAGGTCGTGATCTGCATCCCGTCATGCGCGACATCGGTCGAGCGCCGCGCAATCCGCGACGCGGTCAGCAACGCCGGCGCCGACCGCGTGTCGCTGATCGAGGAGCCGATGGCCGCGGCGATCGGCGCGGGCCTTCCGGTCGCCGACCCGATCGGGTCGATGGTCGTGGACATCGGCGGCGGCACGACCGAGGTCGGCGTGATCTCACTCCAGGGCCTCGCTTTCAGCCGCTCGGCGCGGGTCGGCGGCGACCGCATGGACGAAGCGATCGCGGCCTACGTCCGCCGCAACTTCAACCTGCTGATTGGCGAAGGCACGGCCGAGCGGGTAAAGCTCGAGGTCGGCTCGGCAGTTCGGCCGAGCGATGGCCTCGGCCTGGTCACCACGGTCCGCGGCCGCGACGTCGGTCGCGGCGTCCCGGCCGAGATCAGGCTGACCCAGGCCCAGGTCGCGGATGCATTGAGCGAGCCGGTCAACCAGATCGTCGAGCTGGTGCGCACCGCGCTCGAGCATACGCAGCCGGAGATCGCCGCCGACGTCATCGACCAGGGCATCACCATGACCGGCGGCGGCTCGCGGCTGCGCGAGCTCACCACGGTGCTGCAGGATTCGACGGGCCTGGCGGTGCAGGTCGCCGACAATGCGATGAGCTGCGTCGCGCTGGGCGCGGGACAGACGCTGGAAGACCGAGTGCTGCGCGGCGCTCTGATGGCGGCCTAGGGGCTCAGCCAGTCGGGGATCACGTCGGCGGCGATAAGCTGGTCGATGCCGACCCGGGCCCGCACAACTGCCCACCGCTTGCCGTCAACCAGCACCTCGGGCGTTAGCGGCCGGCTGTTGTAGGTGCTGGCCATGGTCGCGGCGTAGGCGCCGGCGGTGCGGAAGACGATTAAGTCGCCTTCGGCCACGCGGTCGACCTCGCGCGCCAAAGCGAACGTGTCGCCGCTCTCGCACACAGGCCCGACGACGTTGGCGGTCATTCGCTCGCCGGACGGCTTGACCGCCTCGATCGAATGCCAGGCATCGTACAGCGTGGGGCGCATCAGGTCGTTCATCGCCGCATCGACGATCACGAACGGCTGCGTCGCGCCCGGCTTCATCCGGATGACCTCGGTCAGCAGCACGCCGGCATTGGCGACGAGGAACCGGCCGGGCTCGAACACCAGGCGCACGCTCCAGTCGCGGGTCACGCGCGCGACCATCTCGCCATAGGCGGCAGGGTCCGGCGGTGGCTTCGCCGCTGGGTCGTAGGGCACGCCCAGCCCACCGCCGAGATCGGCCGTTCTTATGCTGTGGCCAGCGGCGCGGAGTTCGGCGATGAGCTCGCCCACCGCCGTGAATGCTCGCTCGAACGGATCGAGCGCGGTCAGCTGACTGCCGATGTGGACCGCGACGCCCTGAAGCTTGAGGCCCGGGAGCGTGGCTGCCTTGCGATATTCATCGACGGCATTGCCGATCTGGATGCCGAACTTGCTTTCGGCGAGGCCGGTCGAGATCTTGGCGTGGGTGCCCGGCTCGACCCCGGGATTGACGCGGAAGGCGGCGCGGGCTTCTCGCCCGAGCGACGCCGCGACTTCGGACAGCATGACGGCCTCGGCGCCGGATTCGAGATTGAACTGACAAATGCCGGCTTCGAGCGCGAGGCGCATTTCCTCCCGCGTCTTGCCGACGCCCGAGAAAACGATCTTGTCCGCCGGAATGCCCGCGGCGAGCGCGCGCTGAAGCTCACCGGCGGAGACGATGTCGGCGCCCAGCCCTTCCGCCGCGAACGTCGCGAGCACGGCGGCATTGGGATTGGCCTTGACTGCATAAGCGACCAACGGATCGCCGAGCCCGCCGAGCGCCTCGGCAAGGCTTCGCGCCTGCTGGCGCATCGCGCCGGCGGAATAGACATAGACCGGCGTGCCGACCGCAGCCGCGATCTCGGGCAGCGGCACCTCCTCGCAATGGAGCACACCGCCGCGCAGCTCAAAGGGGCCGCTAGAAATCCACTTTGTCATAATGTCCGGGCGGCACGATGACTTCCATCCGCTCGCCGAGCAATGGGCGGAAGCACGGACGCGACTTCATCACCGCATACCAGTCCTTGGTCTGCTTGTGCCCGCGCCAGTCGAGCGCGCCGAGATAGTCGATCACGCTCAAGTGCGCCGCCGCGGTAAAGTCGGCGAGGCTGAGGCCGGGACCAGCCAGCCAGCGCCGGTGGTCGAGCAGATAGTCGATATAGTCGAGGTGCTCGGAGGCCACCCGCATGGCTTCGCGAAGCACCCGCGTGTCAGGACTCTCGCGGTTGACGAGGCGCTTGCGCATCCGCTCGTTCATCAGCGGCTCGACGGCCTCGCGATAAAGCTTGATATCGAACCATTCGGTGACCCGCCGGATTTCGGCACGAAGCGCGGCATTGCCGTGGATCATCGGCATCCGGTCCACCGTCTCGTCGAAATATTCGACGATGGGCTGGGAGCCGATCAGGGTGACGCCCTGGTCTGGCTCAACCATCACCGGCGTCTCCCCCGCCGGGTTCAGGTCGATGAACTCGTCGCGCTTCTCCCACGGGTTCTCGCGCACCAGCTCGTGGCCCACGCCTTTCTCGGCGAGGACCAGCCGGACCTTGCGGGAAAAGGGGCAGAGCGGGAACTGGAAGAGCTGCCACATGGCGGCCCAGCTTTAGCGCTTGGGCGCCGCCCGTCTAGCGCCTCGGGTAAGTCGGGTCGGGCATATTTGCGGCAGCCCGGTCGATCGTCCGGCCGGCCTCGTCGAGCGCCTTCATCATCGCCGGGAGCGCCGTCTTGAGCGCCTTCATGCCGTGCTCGATGGTGGGCCGCGCCTGCGCGATCTGCTGGCGCAAGTGGCGCTCGAAGTCCGGATCGTCACGCCGGCCGAGGTCACGCACCGACAACGTCCTGTCCGCGGGCGTCGGCTCGCGCGCCTCGACCGCGGCCTGAACTTGGCCGACCGGAAGATCGAGCAGAGCCTTGGCAAGCGACTGCACGGTATCGGCGAGGCGGTCGGCCATCCGCGGATCAGTCAGCTGCGGGGGGATTTGGTGAGCTGGCGGCTGTGCAAGCGCCGGCGCCGTGCTCAGCAAGACAGGAAGGAGAATCAAACTCTTACGCATGAACCAAGATTACGACCGGACAGCCGCGAGATAAACTCAGCGCATCAGCAGCCAGGCGAGCGCCGCCGTTCCGGCCACGATCCGGTACCAGGCGAAGGGCGCGAAGCCGTGGCGCGAAATATAGGCGACGAAGGCT
>Ga0207678_10004382_pt1 | contig 12697 bp, 11 predicted proteins | sample KBSC63metaG_FD_184319 | JGI IMG/M metagenome (GOLD analysis project Ga0207678, IMG submission 184319) | Corn rhizosphere microbial communities from Kellogg Biological Station, Michigan, USA - KBS C6-3 metaG (SPAdes) (version 2) | ecosystem: Host-associated > Plants > Roots > Rhizosphere > Soil ... | reverse complement strand
GTCAGGAAAGACACATTGAGCACATTCGTGCCGCTGCTCGCCGCACAGCCTGCCGCCGTTGGCCCCCTTGAGCAACCCCACCAGTTCAGCCTGGCGTCCACAAGACCGCCGTCGAGGTTGGCGACGCCCTGTACCGGGTTAATGAAGTTGTTCAAGTGCGCCGCGACGACCCCGTCGGTCTTCACTGCGATACCAACCGTCTCCTGCTCGATCACGTTGCCCGCAATCATCGTCCCTCTAATCACTGCCAGGGGATGGCCGGCTCCATCGTCGCCGCCCGATACATTGATGCCGGTCGGTCCAGGAGTAGCCGTATCTTCCGTATCCGCGGCGTTACCCGAAATGCGGTTGCCGACGATCACATTGTCCGACAGCGTCGCGCCCGGAGAATGGGCGTGCATCGCCACGCCAGGCAGGCCGTTGTCCTTCAGCGTGTTATTCGCAACCACGTTTCCATAGGTCTTTGTAAAAGGAGCAGGAGCAAACAGGCCCACGCCCGCACCCGCGCCCGGCACCTGAAGTCCGTTCCGCTCCGACTCGTTACCCGTGATCGTATTGTGAAAGACTCCAGCAGCCGTTGGAGGAGCTGAACCAAAAAGCTGATGGGAAGCCAGCGTAATTCCGCAATCGAACGGATTGTTCTGGACTGTGTTCCCAAGAATCAGATTGTCATGCGTGGCGCCCGTATCGTCGCTCAGCAGAATCCCGCCGGAGTTTTTCTCTACCAGATTATTTGCGACGATCGAGTGGTCGACGCCGCTCAGATGAATCCCCTCGCCGCAGTCGAAGCCCTCGTTTGTCTCGAACGGTGGAATATCCTTGCACATGAAGCTGTTGATGTCCAAATTGATATTGTTCTTCAGGACATAGTTGTCCGAGATCGTGACCTGCGTGGCATCGGTCACAAGAATGCCCTCGAAATTCGCGTTCTGTACCTGGAACCCCGACACCGAAACCCCGGCGATGCCTCCGTGGCCGAGCCCATCCACGTTAATCCCGTTCGCCAGTCCTTTAGCGTCGATAATGGTGTTTCTGCGATTGGCCCCTACAAGCGAGATCGTCTTTCCGATCACGACATCCTCGTGATACGTGCCCTGCGATACCTGGATAACATCGCCGGGCGCCGCCGCCGCAACAGCAGCACCGATCGTCGAAAAAGGACATCCTGAACCCGGGTTCTGGTTGACACAAAGAGTCGCGCCCGTTGCAATCTGCGACAGCCCGCAGAGCGCTACGGACAAACAAACGGCGAGATTCATACTCCGATAGGTCATCTTTCCTCCTAGGCCGGGATTACCGCTCCGCCTTCTCGGCGCGAGCATTCTACTCTCCCTCGCTCCCGCCCGTTCGGCTGCCTCCTCCAACCACAGCGAAAGCCTTGAGCGGTCCAAACGCCCTTTCACGGCATGAAAGCGCGTGTGACCCTCCACCCGCACCCCCTAAGTCCCAGAGCGACAAGACTTCGCCTCTCCCTGGTTGCGATGCGCCCCTCCGGTAGTCATGCACACGTCGACTGGTCGCTGCTCATAACTCGCTTCTCGCCGACAAATCGCCACTCCTCGATTGGTCAAGCCCCGCCGCCAGCTCCCCCCGCACCCGTTCCATGGTATCCAGATAAAACGCCAGATTATGCACGCTGTTAAGCACCGCGGCCAGCGGCTCGCCGCTCGCATACAGATGCCTCAGATAAGCCCGCGTATACCGCGCACAAACCATGCACCCACACGAAGCATCCACCGGCCCCTGATCCTCTGCATACTGCAGCTTCTTGATATTGAGCCTGCCCTCCGCAGTAAACAGCAGTCCATGCCGCCCCGCCCGCGTCGGCAGCACGCAGTCCATCATGTCCACGCCCATCCGCGCGTACTCTTCGATCTCCTCCGGATACCCCACTCCCATCACATACCGAGGCCTATCCTTCGGCAGCCACTCCAGCGTCCGCGCAATCATCTCCCGAGTCACCTCCCTCGGCTCACCCACCGCCAGCCCGCCAATCGCATAGCCGGGCAGATCCATCTCCACCAGCCGCTCAGCCGACTCCTTGCGCAAGTCCGCATACATCCCGCCCTGCACGATCCCAAACAGACTCTGCGTCTTCCCACCGCGCTCCTCGAACCAAGGCACGCGGCACTTGTTCGCCTCAAAGTATTCGAGCGACCGACAAGCCCACGCATGAGTCAGCCCCATACTCTCCCGCGTCCGCTCATACGTCGCCGGATGCTCGACGCACTCATCGAACACCATCATCACGTCCGCCCCCAGCGCGATCTGCACCTCCATCGAGTGCTCCGGCGAAAAGAAATGCTTGCTCCCATCCAGATGCGACCGAAACTCCACCCCCTCCGCTGAAATCTTCCTCAAGCTGCTCAAGCTGAACACCTGAAAGCCGCCCGAGTCGGTCAGCATCGGGCGTTCCCAGCTCATAAACTTGTGCACGCCACCCATCCGCCGCACCAGCTCATGCCCCGGCCGCAGATACAGGTGATACGTATTCGCCAGAATAATCTGCGCGCCCTTGCCTCCCGCGCCCACCTCTTCCAGCAGACTCTGCGGCACCGCCTTCACGCTCGCCGCCGTCCCCACCGGCATAAACACAGGAGTCTCCACCACGCCATGCGACAGCGTCAACGCGCCTCTGCGCCCGCCGCCCGCACTTACCCTCTGCACATCCAGAATCATCGACACCTTTTCATTCTAAAGAGTCATCTGCGTCGCCACAGCCTCTCTCTGCATCCAATCAGCATAGAAGCGCGAATGCAGGACGAAGCCTCGCACCGGATTCACACCCCCACCACAAAATCGAAGTACTATGAAACACCAAGAACAGGAGAACCAATCTATGTCACAAATCGCCTATGAGATCGACCCCACCCACTCTTCCGTCCACTTCAGCGTCCGCCACCTGATGGTCTCGAACGTCCGCGGCGAATTTTCCAAGGTCTCCGGCACCATCCAGTTCGACCCGCAGAATCCCGCCGCCTCCACCGTCCAGGCGTCCATCGACGCGACCTCCATCAACACCCGCGACGATCAGCGCGACGGCCACCTCAAGAGCGCCGACTTCCTCGACGTAGAAAAGTTCCCCACCATCACCTTCCAGAGCACGAAGATTGAAGCCCACAACGACGGCGGCAAGGTCACCGGCGACCTCACTATTCACGGTGTCACCCGTCCGATCACCCTCACAGTCGAAGGTCCCACCGAGGAGATCAAGGACCCCTGGGGCAAGCAGCGCATCGGCGCATCCGCCACCGCCAAGCTCAACCGCAAAGATTTCGGCCTCGTCTGGAATACCGCTCTCGAAGCCGGCGGCGTCCTCGTCGGCGACGAGGTCAAGATCACCCTCGATCTCGAAGCCGTCCGCGCCTAAAGCCATTCCAAAATTGATGTACCCGTCATAGAAATTGTCATCCTGAGCGGAGGTAGCGCTTTTGCCACCGGAGTCGAAGGACCTGCGGTTTCTTTACGGGGTACACCATCCTTGAATTTGCTCTAATCCGCACACCGAAAGGGACCGCTGCCATAGCGGTCCCTTTTCTACTTCTCCAGCATCGCCACCGCATCCGGAACCGACATTTCATGCGGCAGCACCGTGAAGTCGCTGTGCACCGCATGTTCCTTCTTCCCAATCGCCTTGAAGAAGATCGCCCGCCCGTTCACATCCGTATCCAACGTCTGTGTCTTCCACTCGTTCCCGTACACCAGCCGCCGCGTCGTATCGAAGCTGCTCCCCGCTCGGATCGTCGCAATCAACCCAAACCCGATGTTCACATCTTCCGGCAGCCTGCCCTCAATTCCGCGCAGACGCATCCCGCGCGGATCCACCAGCAGCGATCCCGTCATCCCATGGAGCACCCGCTCCTCCATCGACTGCGGCTCATACGCAGGATTCGGTCGAAAATCAATCCGCAGAAACTCTCCCTCCTGCCGCACACTCCCAAACAGAAACGCCTTCGGCAGCAGCTCCAGCATCTCCTTCGCATGTTTCTCATCATCCTTGAGCGCCTGCGACCGCCGCCGAAACCCCTCAGGGTTCGCCGCAATCTCCGCCATCCGCGCTCTCTCCGCCACCAGCCGCTCGCCGCTTAACGCCTGCCCATCCTCTGCCACCAGCATGCGAATCTTTCCCGCGTTCGTCTCCGCCACCCGTTCCGTCCAAAGATGCCCGCCCGTCCGCTCCGACCGTTCGAACGACGTGTAGATATAGTGGTCGCGATGCAGTTCCGCCTCATTCTCATGGGCCAGCATCGACCGCACTACGTCGCTTGAAGCAGGCACATTCGCCGCAAACGACACACCGGCACCACCCACCAGCATCGCTCCTGCCAGACCCCACCCAGTCATCGTCCCCGGTCGCAGCCGTTCCAAGCCCCGTAAAACACTCTTCATGAAGATCAGTATCCCATTCCAGCGGAAGACGCTCTCCACTCTCTATTGAGATGCACGATTCGCGACCCATCGAGCTTCGTCTCCATCAAAGCCTCCTCCCAGGCAAAAAAATGAGGCGCCCCTGTTCGGGCGCCCCTTGGAGGTCATATGAAATTTGGAGGTCATATGAGTTACAACCAGAACACTACAACCTCACAAACCCTCTGTCATGAGCACGAAGACTGGTTCTTTTCTCCACCTTCCTATGGAGAACCTATCGATGGAGCCGGATCTCCACCTTCTGGCCGAAGACGAACTTCCTCCGAATCCGTACAGTGAACTCTACTCAACCACCCTTGTCTTCTCCCCTCACGCAAGCGGTGTGTTCGAGGCCAGTCTTCGCGAGGATCTCCCATGAAAAATAGAAAACATCGCATCGCTCTGTTCGCAATCGTAATCGTAATCGCAAGCGCAGCCTTCACCGGCACCCAGGCATTCGCTCAGGGATGCGTCGCCGCCCACTCCAACCAGCGCCCCATGGGCGAGCTCGTCAAATCCTACGACTCCGCCTCCTACGGTGGCCTCTCCATTCACAACCTCACCCTCGACATCGGCTACCGCGTCTTCAACTCCAACAAGTACTTCCAGGGCACCAAGGAAATCGCCCGTCCCACCGCCGTCGAAAACCATCAAAACATCTTCGACATCGGCCTCACCTACCGCCTCACCCCGCGCTGGAGCCTCATCGCCGATATCCCCGTCTACAACGGCACCCGCAACCAGATCTATCCGCCCTCCGGCATCTATCAGGTCAGCGGACTCGGCGACATCAGCATCGGCGCGCAGTCCTGGCTCTTCCGCCCGCCCACCGAAAACGGTGGCAACATCGCCGTCAGCGCCTCCCTTAAAATCCCCACCGGCATCAACAACGCCACCGGCTCCGCCCTCTACCATGGCCAGATCATCAAGGCCACCGCCGACCAGTCCATGCAGCCCGGCGACGGAGGCTGGGGCTTCGCCATCGGATCCCAGGCCTACAAGTCCCTCTGGCACAACTCCGCCCTCTACGCCGAAGGCCAGTATCTCTTCAATCCCACCGACACCAACAACGTCGCCACCTTCCGCTCCCAGCCCGGCCAGGGCGTCATGTCCGTCACCGACCAGTACCTCGTCCGCGCCGGCCTCTCGCAGGGCGTCCCCAAAGTTCGCGGCCTCGCCCTCAGCCTCGGCGTCCGTGGCGAAGGCGTCCCCGTCCGCGACCTCCTCGGCGACAGCAACGGCTTCCGTCGTCCCGGCTCCATCATCTCGCTCGACCCCGGCCTGATGTTCAACCTCCGCCGCACCACCCTCTCTGTCAACGGCCCCTGGGCGCTCTATCGCAACCGTCCTCCCAGCGTCCCCGAGATCCAGAACCACACCGTCAACGGCGACGCCTTCTTTGCCGACTACACCGTCATCGTCAGCCTTTCCCACCACTTCTAGGCCCATGCTTTGCCGTTGTCTGTCTCGAATTGGTGCTAAGGACCTCTGATTCGGACTCAACTTCGGAAGGGCGTGGCTTCAGCCACGCCGCAAGTCGACCATATAAAACGCGGCTGGAAGCCCAATGCGACAGCATTGGGCTTCCAGAGGGTGCTGAAAAGTCCGTTTTGCTTAAGGGCACGGGTTTACCCGTGCCGCAATTGCCCTGTTTGCAATGCGGCTTTAGCCGCTGAGGTACGTCTTTTCGCCACGAGGCTACTTTTTCAGCACCCTCTCCGGCCTCAAGGCCGCATCCCAGCCAAAGATCCACCCAACACCCACAGATTTCCAGCTTTGTGCAAGCTATTGCGTAATTATCGCCGCTCCACCCTCTCAAGCTTATGATTTGACGCTCTTCCGAATGGCACTCAACGTGCAATTACCGAGCCCGTTCCGCAATCCTTACTCCCGGTGCGTGCGGACGCACGACTTTCGGCCCCCTTACATTTCAAAATCCGAATGAAGAGAGTAGGTCTCTATGAATCGCCTTCCCTTTAAGCATCTAGCAGCCAGCGGCCTGCTGGTGGTATTGGCGTTTGCCCTCTCCGGCAGTGCCTTGGCTGACCCAATTCCCTCCGGCTGGACATGCAGCGGCAACTGCGGCTCCCTGGGAGCCAACGGTGTCGTTACGCTCTCCCCAACCGGAAACAGCTCCTACCAATACGTCACAACGTTCAATGGCATAAACGGCGTTGGAGCACTTCCCTCCGGTGCCCTTGGTGGCGAGACCAATGGTTCGACTCTTTCCACCACCGTCTTCTCGGCAACCGCCGGCACTGCGCTGAATTTCTACTTCAACTACGTCACCTCCGACGGAGCCGGATTCGCCGACTACGCCTGGGCTGAACTGTACAACTCCGCCAACACCCCGGTATCGCTCCTGTTCACCGCGCGCACGCTGCCCTCCGGATCCATCGTTCCCGGCTTTGGCATGCCCGCGCCCAACGCAACCCTCACCCCAACCAACGTCCCCATCATTGGCGGCGGGCCGGAGTGGTTTCCTCTCGGCGGGTCTACAGGAAGTTGCTTTGCTGCCGGTTGCGGCTATACCGGCTGGATCAACTCCAACTACACCATCGCGACCGCTGGCGACTATTACCTCAAGGTTGGCACCGTCAACTGGGACGATACCGCCTTTGACTCGGGCCTCGCTCTGGATGGCGTCACCGTCGGTGGCGTTCCCATCACACCATCTGTTCCTGAACCCTCTACCTTGGTTCTTCTCGGATCAGGCTTGCTCGGCCTGGCCGGTGTTGCAAGACGCAAGCTGCACTCCTAAGCCTTAACAGAGATGTATCACCAACCGCAGCACTTTAAACGGGAAAGCTGCAGCCAGCTTTCCCGTTTTCTTGTTGAAGCTGCCTGTTGCAATCATTCACAAACCTAAGAATTCTCTTGACCGAAGCCGCGCGGCTTTATCGCGTAGCGGAGCTCTTGCGCTTTGCCTGTTCTGCCTTCTAGAGAAGACTTCAATCCGTCCAGTCTTCATAAGGCACGGCCTCTGCTTCGCAGCGCAAGTCACGAGAGCACACATCCTCCAGACTGCATGGCGTGTTGTTACTCTTGAAGTGGATCGAGAGACAATACCCTCATGCGCACAGCCCTCTTCGGCGGCACATTTGACCCACCCCACCGCGGCCACCTCAGCATCGCCGCTGCGGCAGCCGATGCCTTCCACCTCGACACCGTCCTCTTCGCCCCGGCTGCCCTTCAACCTCTCAAGCCCGAAGGCCACCCCACCCCGTTCGCCGACCGCCTCGCCATGACCGAGCTCGCCTGCCGGCAGGATCCCCGCTTCACAGCCTCCACGCTCGACGCTCCACGCCCCGACGGCCGCCCCAACTACACCGTCGACACCCTCGCCGCGCTTCGTCTCCTCCACCCCGAGGACACGCTCTTCAACCTCGTAGGCGCAGACAGCTTCCTCGATCTGCCGCGCTGGCGTGAACCAGACCGCCTCCTCGACCTCGCCGAGTGGATCGTCGTCAGCCGGCCCGGCTTCCCCCTCGACGATCTCTCCGCCCTCCGCCTCACCCCGCGCCAGCGCTCCCGCGTCCATCTCCTCCAGACGGTCCACGAAGACGTCGCCGCAACCGATCTCCGCATCCGCCTCCACGCTGGCGACCCCTGCACGGACCTCCTTTCTCCCGACGTCTCCCACTACATCCTCACCCATCGCCTCTACGCCTGAGCCACTCGGAGAACGCGTCCTCCTGACCAGCTTCCACCAGCGAACAACCATCACCACACCAGCAAAAACCACACGCCACCACAGGCTTTTCCTCATTCGGGAATACGAAGACCATCGGCAGAAAATCAATCTAAACCTTCCCACCACCCCAGCCGATAGGAACCAATACTGGAGGAAACTCGCACCCCAGGGTCACCGTCTGTAGCAGCAGGAATCGATGAAGATTTTTTAGCGGCGCCAAGGTGATTCTGTCGCCAATATCAATGTAGATGTTTCGTTTAAATAACCCGAAACTATCACATTCATTTGGTGTTACACCTGTAAGGACGATGAGAGCCCTCCCAGAATTAAAGAGCAAAGGATTGCCATGTCACTCAAGCTGAAGTACCTCGCTGTCACCGCCGCACTCTTTATCGCACTGAGCTTTTCTTTCGAAAAACAGGCCTACGCCTACGTCGATCCCGGCTCCAGTCTTCTGATCTTTCAGAGCATCAGCGCGATGGTCACCGGCGTCATTTTTTTCTTCCGCCGCAACCTCAAGGCCCTCTTCACGAAGCCATCTTCCAGCAATAAGTTAGGCGAATAACGCATGGAAGAATCGTCGTCTTTCAATCTTCTCCCGACCTTCCGCGACCCGGCCGGGAGTGTAGAAATCAAGCCGGATGGCGTCTATCGCACCATCCGCCCACCCTACGACACGGAAATTCTGGACTTCCTCGCGCTCCCGCTTGCCGCAAAGCTCGTCACCGACGGTCGGCTTGTGGGAAGCGAGGCCGTCTCGCAACCGAGCACGGAGCCACTCGTTCTCCGCCATCCTCGCGTCTCGTTCCAGTCCTATCCGTGGGAGTGGTCGCCCGTCCTGTGGCTCGCCGCCGCCGAACTGACCCTGAACCTCTGCATCGACCTCGTCCAGCAAGGATGGATCCTCAAGGATGCCACCCCGCTCAACGTTCTTTTTCAGGGCACCCGGCCCATCTTTGTCGATGTGCTTTCGATCGAGCGCACCTCTCTGCAGCAGCCCATCTGGCTCCCGTACGGACAGTTCGTCCGCACCTTCCTGCTGCCCATGCTTGCACACTCCCAACTGGGATGGCCGCTCAAGGCCACACTCACGCGGCGCGACGGCTACGAGCCGGAAGAACTCTACTCTGCCCTGTCCTGGGCCACCAGGCTACGTCAGCCCGCGCTCTCTTCCGTGACGATGCCGGCCCTGCTGGCCAGCAACAAAAAGCTCAACTCCAGCAAACTCGCAGCGCGTTCCGTCAAAGATCCCGAACTGGCAAAGCACATCATCACGAAGACCCTCAAAAATCTTCTCGCGCACATGCGCCGTGTCACACCGCACCACAAGACCTCCACCTGGTCGGACTACGCTGAGACGGCAACTCACTACAGTGACGACGATCATGCCAGCAAGCGCACCTTCGTCGCGGCTGAGCTCGCCGCCGCCAAACCGTCTCACGTCCTCGACGTCGGTTGCAACACCGGGGTCTACTCCATCCTCGCCGCTGAGGCGGGAGCTGAAGTCGTCTCCGTAGACACCGATCTCCAGGCCGTCGACCGCCTCTGTGCAAACCTCCGCGGCAGTGGAAAGAACATCCTCCCTCTCTGTGTCGATCTCGCGTACCCAACGCCGTCCGTAGGGTGGGAGAACCGCGAAAGCGCCTCCTTCCTCAGCCGTTGCGCCGGGCACTTCGACACCGTCATGATGCTTGCTGTCATCCACCATCTTCTGCTCAGCGCCCAGGTCCCCATGGACCGCATCGCTGCTCTTTGCAGCAATCTCACAACGAAGCACCTCATCCTCGAATGGGTCCCGCCCACCGATTCCAAATTTCGGGAACTCATCCGCGGCCGCGATGCCATCTACTCACACATCAACGAGGCCGCATTCCGCGAGGCCTTTGCTCAGCACTTCACCGTCGCCCGTGAATCCACCCTGGCAAACGGCCGCATCATGCTGCACCTGTTGAAGAGAGATGCATGAAAATCCTCAGTCATCCCACAGTGACTGCGCTGGGGATTGCTACGCTCTGCTTCCTTCCTACAATCAGCACTCTCGTTGAGCCTGCGCACCTGGCCATCTATCATGTCAGTGGCTCGTCCGCATCCATCTTCGTTCCTGTCATTCTGGATCTGGCGGTCGTTTCCCTTCTCATCAGCATCGTGTTCCGTTTTGCGCAATATCCAGGCCGGATCGCCACCACCATCTGGTTGGCAACCATCGTCTTTCTCCCCTGGATCCTCCTGAAGAGCCTGACGTCCGTGGCAAACGCGCCTCTGCATCACTGGCTCAGCATGTCGATAGCTGGTGTCAGCGTTATTCTGTTCCTTGCTCTTCTCTTCTTCTGGCGACCCTCTTTCCAGGCTCCATTCGAGAGCGCTCGAAGCTTCGTCTCGACGCTACTCGCATTTACCGCGCTCAGTGGAGCCGTACTTGTACTTCAACTGCTCTGGTGCTCCTGGCAGGCCCACGCTCTCAACGCTCCCCGCGCTTTGCATCAACGTCAATCCGCCTCTGTCGGTCCGACCCCGAAGCAACGCATCATCTGGATCGTACTGGACGAACTCTCCTACAAACAGGTCTACGAAAGGCGCTTTCCCGGACTGCAGCTGCCGGCCTTTGACCGACTGGCCTCCCAATCCACCGTCTTCACCCATGTCGTCCCTGCCGGAATCTATACTCAGGAAGCTGTACCCACTCTGATGACTGGGATTCCCATCAATCACATTCGTTCCTCTGTCGCTGGAGCACTCTCGATCCACAACGCATCCTCAAACACATGGGAATCATTCGATCCACACAATACCGTCTTTCAGGATGCCTTGAACGGCGGATACACCACCGCCATCGCTGGTTGGTATAACCCATACTGCCGCATCCTTCCCCAGGTCCTCGATCATTGCTTCTGGACCAACCACCTTGCCCTCCCTCACAATTTAGTCGCGAACACCCCCCTCGCTTACAGCCTGCTCGATCCGATACCCGGCGCGCTCTCCGTGGTATGCGCTTTCGCTCACATGGCCATGTGCCCTCCCTCACGGGATAGAAACCTGCACGTCCAGGACTACCACGATATCTTCGCTGCCGCAGACACTCTGCTCGCCGACCCCTCCGTCAACTTCGTCTTTCTTCACCTGCCCGTTCCTCATCCCGACGGCATCTACGACCGCAAGGCCGCCACTTTTGCTACGGCCCCCACGTCCTACATCGACAACCTCGCTCTCGCAGACCGTTACCTGAACCATCTTCAACAATTTCTCCAGCAGCACAACGCGTGGGACTCGTCCACCATCGTCGTCATGGGCGATCACTCCTGGCGCACGAAACTCTTATGGTCTTCTTCGCCCGGATGGACATCCGAAGACCAGGCCGCCAGCAACGGCGGACAATTTGACGATCGCCCCGCGTACATCGTCAAGCTGCCCCACCAGCAGCAACCCGAACGGTTCGATGCGCCCTTCGCAGCCGTTCACACACGCGCCCTTCTTGACGCCATCCTCAGCAACCGGATTCACTCACCGTCCGAGTTGTCTTCATGGGCCAGCCAGCAAGCCTCCGCGCATACAGCCCTTCAATAGCTCACCCTGAAACCTTGGGAACAGCGCGCCATCTGGTGCCGCAAGCATTGCTACCGCTTCTTTGTTGTTTCGGCTTGTAATCGCTGGCGTCTCCGGCCGCAACCCGCTACCATAAACTTTCAAGGAGCCTCATGCCCTCAATTGAAAGCAACCGCCTGCTGCTCGCCGCCGCAGCCGCCTGCGAAGACAAGAAAGCCGAAGACATTCGCATCCTCGCGCTTGATCCTGCCGAGAGCGGCCTCACCGACTATTTTCTTATCTGCAACGGCACCAATGATCGCCAGAACGTCGCCATTACCGATGAGATCGAGCTCCGTCTGAAGCGCGAATTTGGCGTTTATCCTAACTCGGTCGAAGGCAGGCGCCAGGGCGAGTGGATCCTTATGGACTACGTCGACTTCATCGTCCACGTCTTCTCTGCCGAGAAGCGCTCCTTCTACGGCCTCGAACGTCTGCGCAAGAACGCTACAACGCTGAGCATCGCCGACCTCAATGCTGAGTTGAAAGCTCGTATCGCCAGCGTACGCGAAGCTGCTCCAAAGAAACGAGTTGGCCTCAAGGAACCCGCGAAGAAGAAGACTGTCAAACCTGCTAAATCAGCCGCAAAGAAGGCAGTCGCCCCCAAGGTCGTGAAGAAATCGGTAGCGAAGAAGATTCCTGCCAAGGCACCTGCCAAGACTGCGGTGAAGACCGTGGCGAAGAAAAAAACTGTGGCGAAGTAGGAGCTTTTTCTCTATTTTTTTTGCGTGGTAAAGTTGGGGTTTTTTCTGGGCTTTTTGCAGATTATGTGTGTTAGACGTGGTCATTTGTGTGGCTAAAGTTGTCAGCCGGATGGTTGAGATAGGGCAGGAAACAACCATCAAATCGGCAATTCTCCCACAGGGTGCGCGATAGATCTTTCTGTGGATCGACCGGGTGGCAAAAGGAAAGGCGGGGAGCCGAAGCTCTCCGCCTTTCCGTTTTGCTCCGTTGTGAGAGGTTAGAAGTTCAGCTTCAACTGGAACTCTGTCGACCGGGCTGCACCTGCATCGAACG
>Ga0207678_10004381_pt1 | contig 12698 bp, 15 predicted proteins | sample KBSC63metaG_FD_184319 | JGI IMG/M metagenome (GOLD analysis project Ga0207678, IMG submission 184319) | Corn rhizosphere microbial communities from Kellogg Biological Station, Michigan, USA - KBS C6-3 metaG (SPAdes) (version 2) | ecosystem: Host-associated > Plants > Roots > Rhizosphere > Soil ... | reverse complement strand
CGGCTCCGAAGATCCCCGCGGAGGAGCACGACGACCCGGAATCGCTGCCGTCGCCGCTGCGGCGGGTGACCGAGCAGCTCGGGGCGCAGGGGATCCTGCAGCTGCCGGTGTGGGACGGGCATGCGGTCGTCGGCTCGCTTGAGCTCGTGCGCCGGAGGCATGCCTTCGACGAGCGCGAGCGGCGCTTGGCCCTGGCGGCCGGGGACGAGATCGCGCTCGCGCGACAGGCGTTCGGCGACGGCGCGGGGGCAGCCGCCGCGGCTCCGGACCTGCTCGGACTGGCCGGCGACGCGCTCGCCGCGGGCTCGGACGAGGTGCGTGCCGCCGACCAGGTTGCGACGCTGGCCGCGGAGGCGACGGGCGCCCGCGCCTGTGTCGTGTGGCGCTACGAGGCGCAGAGCCTGGTGCTCGCCGCGCTTTCGGGCGCGGCGCTAACAGCGGACGTGGCGCTCGACGTTGCGCAGCGCGCCCGGGAGGTCCCCGGCACGCTGGCGGTCGAGTCGGTCGACGGTGGCGCGGTCGTGACCCTGCAGCTCGGCGAGCCACCGCAGGGCGCGCTCCAGCTCTTGCTCGCCGAGGAGCCCGAACCGGGCGACCCGCTGCTCGAGCGGCTCGGGATCTTCGCCGTCCGCGCGGCCCACACGCTGCGCGCCGGGGAGCGGCGGCGGACGCTCTCGGTCGAGCTCGAGCGGACGCGCGCCCTGCTCACGATCGTCGGCCAGGCGATCGCGCAGCTCTCGCTCACGCACACCCTCGAGACGGTGATGGGCCACGTCTCCGAGCTGCTCGGCGCGGAGCGGCTGGCGGTCTACCTGGCGGCGGAAGGCGGCCGGCTCGAGCCGGCCGCCGAGCGCGAGCTGACCGGTCCGCACGCACGCGTGGCCGAGCGGCTGCTCGAGCTGCTGCTGGGGCCCGCGCGCGGGCGGGGCCTGCTCGGGATCGCGTACGCGCCGAGCGACCCGCGCCTGGTCGGCGTGCAGGACGTGCTCGAGGAGCTCGGGATCGAGGCGGCGATCGCCGTCCCGCTGCGCGTCCGCGACGAGCTGATCGGGCTGCTCGGCGTCTACCCGGGCGCCGGGCGCGAGCTGACCGAGAACGAGGAGCAGCTCTTGCTCGCATTGGCCGCACAGCTCGCGGTCGCGGTGCAGAACGCGCGCCTACACGAGGAGACGAAGCTTGCGAACGACGAACGGCGCCAGGCGCTCGAGGCGGAGCGCGAGGCGTCGAAGCGGCTGCAGGCGCTGTACGAGATCTCGCGGGTCTTCTCCGAGAGCCTGTCGCTCGAGCTGACCCTCGACGCCGTCACGCGTACGATCGTGGAGACGCTCGGGGTGGACGCCGCCTCGCTGCGGATGCCCGACGCGCGCGGGGCCGCGCTCGAGCCGGTCGCGATGCACGTCCGCGCCGAGCGGCTGTCCGAGCCGATGCACGCCATCCTCTCGCTGCCGCAGCCGCTCGCGCCGACGCGCCCGAACGCGTTCCGTGGCGGCCGCGCGATCGTGCTCGACCCGCGGACGGCGTCCACGCTCGGCCCCGCGTTCAAGCCGCTCGTGCCGTTCCTCGAGAAGGGCTCCTCGGCCGCGGTCATCCCGCTCGCGACGCAGGCGGAGATCCTCGGCACGCTGACGCTCGTCTCGCTCGACCCGGACCGGCCGATCGCCGGCGCGACGCTCGAGGCGGCGCAGTCCATCGCGGGCCAGGCCGCACTCGCGCTCGACAACGCCCGCCTGTACCAGCAGCAGAAGCAGTTCCTGGACTCGATGCAGCACTCGCTGCTCCCTCGCGAGGACCCGGTCTCGGAGGGCCTGGATGTGGGCGCGGTCTACGCCTCGTCCGCGCGGATGGAGGTCGGCGGCGACGTCTACGACTTCCTCGAGCTGGCCGACGGCCGGCTGGCGGTCGTGCTCGGCGACGTCACCGGCCACGGCATCGACGCCGCGGCGGACATGGCGATGGCGAAGTTCGTGTTCCGCTCGCTCGCCCGCGAGAACTCGGCCCCCGCGGACTTCCTCGCCGCGGCCAACGAGATCGTGGTCGAGGAGATCGGCGAGGGCAAGTTCATCACGATGCTCTACGTGACCGTCGACGGCCGGGACGGCGAGCTGGACTGTGGGAGCGCCGGACATCCGCCGCCGCGGATCGTGCGTGGCGGCAAGGTCGTGCCCCTTGGCGTACGCGGCCTCGCGCTCGGCATCGTGCCGGGTCAGGCGTACGAAGCGGAGCGCATCCAGCTGGCGCCCGGCGACACGGCGGTGCTGTTCACGGACGGCCTGATCGAGGGACGGCGCGACGGCGAGCTGTACGGTGAGGAACGGGTAGACGCGTCGCTGGCGGCGCACGCCGGGCTGCCGGCGAAGCAGCTCGCGGAGGCGCTCGTCGAGGACTGCCGGACGTTCGCGGGCGAGCTGGCGGACGACTGCGCCGTGGTCGTCGTCAGGCGCGTGTGATCGACCTCTCGCGGCGCGACGGCCGCATGCTGCGGATCGGCCATCGCGGCGCGGCGGCGCTCGCGCCGGAGAACTCGCTCGAGGCGATCGCGCTCGCGGTCGAGCTCGGTTGCGACCTGGTCGAGTTCGACGTGCACCAGGTCGACGGCGCGCTCGTGATCGCACACGACGAGCCGCTCGAGGCCGGCGAGCTGCCGACGCTCGACGCCGTCCTCGGCTACCTGGCCAGTACGCAGGCGGGGGTCCATCTCGACCTCAAATCGACGGGCGCCGAGGCGGCTGTCGCCGAGGAGCTGCGGCGGCACGGCCTCGTCGGGCGGACGCTCGTCAGCTCCTTTCGCCGCGGCACGCTGCGCAGGCTCCACGCGGTCGAGCCGGCGCTGCGGCTTGGCCGCACCTACCCGCAGGACCGAACCGGGCTCACCAAGCGCCCGGTCTTCCAGCCGCCCGCGCGGGCGATCGTGCAGGTGCTGCGCCGGGCGCTGCCGCGGCGGGTCAGCCGTCTGCTCGCGCGCTCGAGCGCGACCGCGGCGGTCCTCTACTGGGAGGTGATCAGCGAGCCGGCCGTCGCCCGCTGCCACGCTCTCGGCGCGCCGGTGCTCGCCTGGACGGTCGACGACCCCGACGTGCTGCGGTGGCTCGAGCGCGCCGGCGTCGACGGCGTCGTCACCAACGATCCGAGGATTTTCTCGTGACTACACTTCCTCGCGGGATGAGGAAGGCGGGTCTCGCGCTTCTGTTCGTGCTCGGCCTCTTGGCCGCCGGCGGCCTGTCCGCGGGCGTCGTCGCGGCGACCACGACTAGCGGCACGACCACGACCGGAACCACGCCCGCGGTGATCGCCGAGGGGGTGACGATCTCCGGCGTGGACGTCGGCGGGCTGACCTCGTCCGACGCGTACACGGCCGTGAGCGAGTCGTTCGCGCGGCCGGTCGTCCTGCTCGTGCCGCACAGCCGCCTGGCGCTCCCGCCGGCGCGCATCGGCGCGATGGCCTATGTCCGGGACGCCGTCTCGCGCGCGCTGGCCGCGCCGGCCGGCACCGAGCTCAAGCTCCGCGTGATCCTCAACCGCCGCGGCGCGCAGCGCTACATCGCGGGCGTCGCGAAGCGCTTCGACCACGCGCCGGTCGACTCACAGCTCGCGCTGCGAAACCTGCGACCACTCGTGACCCGGGAGCAGGCCGGCCGCTCGCTGCGCCAGCTGAACGCGATGAACGCAATCTTCACCGCGCTCGTAACGAACGCGCGGCCGGACGTGAAGCTCCAGTTCAGCGCGCTGAAGCCGGCCGTGACGCGCGCCTCGTACGGACCGGTGATCGTGATTCGCCGCGGGTCGAACCGGCTCTACCTCTACCAGGGCATGCGCTTCGTCCGCATGTTCGGCGTGGCGACGGGTCAGTCGCAGTACCCGACGCCGCTCGGGCGCTGGCACGTCGTCGTCAAGTGGCGTGACCCCTGGTGGTATCCGCCGAACTCTGCGTGGGCAAAGGGCGAGAAGCCGGTCCCGCCGGGGCCTGGGAACCCACTAGGTACGCGCTGGATGGGCCTCTCCGCGAGCGGCGTGGGCATCCACGGGACGCCGGACGACGCCTCGATTGGCTACTCCGCCTCGCACGGCTGCATCCGCATGCACATCCCCGACGCCGAGTGGCTCTTCAACCACGTCACGGTCGGGACGACGGTCTTCATCGTCTCGAGCTGATCTCATGACTGCACGGCTCAAGCTCGGCGCGCAGGTCCTGGCCGTCGGGCTCGTCGCGCTGCTGCTCGCCCTGCTGATCTGGAAGGTCGTCCAGGGCTCCGGCAACCAGGCGAAGATCGGGAAGACCGCGCCGAACTTCACGCTCAACCGGATCGACAAGCCCGGAACGCTGCAGCTCGCCTCGCTGCGCGGGAAGGTGGTCGTGCTCAACTTCTGGGCCTCGTGGTGCTATCCGTGCAACCAGGAGGCGCCTGCGCTCGAGGCGGCGACGAGGAAGTGGGGCAACCGGGTAGTCGTGCTGGGCGTCGACGTGAACGACCCGGTGGGCGACGCCCGCGGCTTCGCGCGCAAGTTCAAGCTCAGCTACCCGCTCGTGCACGACAACCACAACGTCACGTCGCCGAGGTACGGGCTCACCGGCCTGCCGGAGACCTTCTTCATCGACCGGACCGGCAAGCTCGTCGTCCACGTCGCCGGCCAGGTCGAGGCGCCGGACATCCAGGCGGGCGTCGAGCGCGCCCTGCGCTCATGAAGGCTCTCGCCGTCGCGCTCGCCGCTCTCGCGCTGGCGCTCGCCGGGCCGGCAGCGGCGAGCGAGCAGCATCCGAGCCTCGCCGAGCTCGAGGGGCAGCTGATGTGCCCGATCTGCGAGGGCGAGACCCTCGCTCAGTCGGACTCGCCTCCCGCGGAGCGGATCAAGGCCGAGATCCAACAGCGGATCGCGGCCGGGGACACGCGCAGCGAGATCAAGCGCCGGCTGGTGTCGGAGTGGGGGACGCGGATCCTCGCCGCGCCGCCGCGGCACGGGTTCGACCTGCTCGCGTGGCTGCTGCCGATCGTCGGCGTCCTCGGCGGCGCGGCGGTGATCGGCGCGCTCGCCTGGCGCTGGTCTCGCCAGCGCGAGCCCGCAGCGCAGTGGACGCTGACCGCGCGGACGCTCGGCCCCGAGGATGAGCGGCGCGTAGACGAGGAACTGCGCCGCTTCGATGGCTGAGCGGCTCGTCGCGGCCTTCGGCGCCGGGCTCGTCTCGATCGCGTTCCCCTGCGTGCTGCCGCTCGTTCCGGGCTACCTGTCTGCGATCTCCTCCGTGGAGGTCGACCGGCTCGGTGAGCGCGGCGTGGCCCGGCGCGTGGTCGCCGCGAGCGCCCCGTTCGCGCTCGGGTTCACCGTCGTCTTCGTCGCGCTCGGCGCCGGGGCGGCGGCACTGGGCCACTGGGTCGATCTCTCGACGAGGACGAAGCTGGCCGGCTTCGTGCTCGTTGTGCTCGGGCTGGCCTTCATGGGCCTCTTGCCGTGGCCCGAGCGGCTCGTCGCGCCCGGCGCGCTGAGCCGGGCGCGGGCGTCGGGCTCGCGGGCGCTGCTCGGAGCCGCCTTCGCTGTTTGCGCCGCTCCCTGCGTCGGCGTCGTGTTGAGCGCGATCCTCGTGCTGGCGGCAGACTCCCGCACGATCGTCCGAGGCGTGATCCTGCTGGCGGTCTACTCGCTCGGGCTCACCGTCGCCTTCGTTGCGATCGGCATCGCGTTCGGTCACGCCATGGCCGCGTTCCGCTGGGTGCGCAACCACTACGCCGTCATCCGCGTGGCGAGCGGCGCCGTGCTCGTCGCGCTGGGACTGCTGCTCTTCTTCGACCGGAACTGGTGGCTGAACGTCGCCGTGCACCGGTTCTTCGACGCGATCGGCCTCGGCGGCCAGCTCTAGAGCCGCGGCGGCGGCAGCTCGAGCGATCCGCCTGCGACGACGGCCTGGGCGGCGGCGACCTGGTCGAGCAGCGACGCGACCGCGACGCCTTCATGCTCCGGCGCATACGGCCCCAGGCGCCGCGCGGCCTTCTCGAGCTGGCGCTCGCAGCCGACGCGGTTGCCGCGGGCGGCCTGATACCACGCGACCGCGACGTGGACGAGCCCCTGGTAGAAGTCGCGCTCGTCCGGCTCGGCCGCGCGCCAGACGTCTTCCAGCACCTCGTGCGCCGCGAAGTACTCGCCGCGGCGGATCAGGTCCAGCCCGGCCTCGAGGCTCACGCAGGCGGCCAGAGGTGCCACGACTCGACGTCGACCCAGGCGCTGACGCGGCTGCTCTCGCGGTCGCGGAACGGCTCGCCGCCGTAGTGGCGCGAGAGGCGGTCGATGTCGGCCAGCTCGTCGTCGCCGACGAGCTCCGCCACACGCCCGAGCAGCGTCAGCTGCCGGTACCAGCTCTCGGCGTCGAGCACGGTCAGAGACACGCGCGGGTCGCGTCGGATGAAGCCGAGCCGGGCGCGCGACTCGTCCATGTTCAGGAGCAGGCGCTCGCCGTCCCAGAGGTACCAGGTGGCGACGGTGTGCGGCGAGCCGTCGGGGCGCAGGGTCGCGACGACGGCCGGGTTCGGGCGGCGCAGGAGCTCGTCGATCTCGGGCGGGAACACTCGCTGTTCGTATCAGATCGCGCCGTCCCGAAAGGATGCTACGTTTGCCACGTGGCGACGATCCTGCTGGTGGGGGTCGACCTCTTCTTCCGGGGGAAGCTCGAAGGGCTGCTCCCCGGCCACCACCTGATCTCGACGGACGGCGTCGACCCGCCGGACTGCGTGATCGCCGACATCGCGCGCATCGACCCGGACGAGGTCGCGGACACGTACCCGGACGTCCCGATCCTCGGCTTCACGAACCACACCGACACCGAGGGCCTGCGCCGTGCGCACGCGGCCGGCTTCGACCAGGTGGTCGCCAAATCGGCGCTCGACGAGCGGGCCAAAGCGCTGGTCGAAGAGCTGACGGCCTGACCCGTTTCCGTCAGTAGACTGCGCGCCCGTGACGTACATCATCGCCGAGCCCTGCATCGACATCAAAGACCTCTCCTGCGTGGACGTCTGCCCGGTCGACTGCATCCACGAGTTCGAGCGCATCCTCGTGATCGACCCCGAGGAGTGCATCGACTGCGGCGCCTGCGAGCCGGAGTGCCCGGTCGAGGCGATCTTCCCGGAGGACGCGCTCCCGGCGAAGTGGGAGCCGTTCGTCAAGATCAACTACGCCTACGGGGACGGCGCCGACGTGATCAACAAGCTCACCGACGAGTACGCCACCGAGCACAACGTGCAGAACGAGCCGCTCGAGTAGTTACAAATCCGCCGCTGCGGGGATCGGTCCTCCAAGCAACCGAGGAGGGATCAGATGCCTCAGCAAGCGTGGAGCGAAAAGCGCGAACGGCAGTACGAGCACATCAAGGACAGCGAGCGCAAGCAGGGCCGCTCGACCAAACGCGCCAAGGAGATCGCGGCGCGGACGGTCAACAAGGAGCGGGCGCGCAGCGGCGAGGCGCGTGAGTCGTCGCGCACCTCGCGCGAGGACATGTCCTCGGGCCGCCGCGGCGGACAGCGCTCCGGGACGAACCGTCCGAAGGGCCGCACGAAGGAGCAGCTGTACAACGAGGCGAAGCGGATGAACGTCAAGGGCCGCTCGCGGATGAACAAGCAGCAGCTCCAGCGCGCGGTCGACCGCAGGAAGTAGCCCGTGGCTATGCTCCGGCGGGTGCAGCCGGAGACGCTCGACCACGTCGCACTGTGGGTCGCCGACCGCGACCGGATCGCCGACTTCGTCACCGCGAAGGCGGGGATGCACGTGGTCGACCGCACCGACGCGTTCACGCTCGTCGGCTCCGACGCGCGCCGCGGCAAGCTGACGCTGTTCGCGGCCGAGGGGCCGCGTGAGCGCGGCGCGCTGAAGCATGTCGCGCTGCGCGTGTCGAGCCTCGAGGAGGCGATCGGCGGCCTGAACGGGGCGGTCGATCGTCCGCGCGAGGGCGAGGCGTACGTCGACGTCTCCGAGGGCCTGCGGCTCGGGTTCGTGGAGGCGCCGACCGAGGTCGAGTACGACCTCGACCACGTCGCGCTCTTCTCGACCTCGCCGGAGGAGACCGCCCGCGAGTACGAGTCGCTCGGCTTCACCGCCGCGTCGCCTGGACCGTCCGGCACGCCGCGCGTCGAGGTCGGCGGCGCGTTCGTCGAGTTCCACGACGGCCGACCCGGCGACCCGGAGCGGCCGCTCCTGAACCACCTCGCCGTGCGGGTCGAGTCCGCCGAGCAGCACATCGAGGCGGCCCGTGAGCTCGGGCTAGAGATCGACAACATCGTCGACGCGGCCAACACGTACGCGGTCTTCGTCTGGGGCCCCGAGCGCGTGCGGGTCGAGTACGTAGAGCACAAGCCGACGTTCTCGCTGACCTGAGTCAAAGGCGGCGCTTGCGCTGCCGATGCCAGGGCGCGCAGGCTTCGCCTGTGCGCCCGTCTGAACCGACCGGTCGAGACAAGTGAGCAGGGACGGGAAACGCGTGTGGGTATTCGGCGCGGGCATGGCCGGGCTCTGCGCCGCTGCGCGGGCACGCGAGCTGGGCGCGGCACCGCTCGTGCTGGAGAAGGGGTCGCGGGCGGGCGGCTCGATGCTGCTCTCGAGCGGCGTGGTCTGGCGCTATCGAAGCTTCGACGAGTTCCGGGCGCAGTGCCCGGACGGCGACGAGCGGTTGCAGCGGCTCGTGTTGGACGGGCTCGACGAAGGGCTCGAGTGGCTCGAGTCGCTCGGCGCGCCGGTGGTCGAGCGCGAGACGGGCAACCCTCTGACGAGCGGCGCTCGCTTCGACACGCAGGGCCTGACCGACGCGCTCGTGCGAGCGGCCGGCGAGGTCCGGTTCGGCCAAGGCCCGGGGACTGTCCCCGGGGCATGGCCCGAAGGGACGGCGGTGCTCGCGACCGGCGGCTTCCAAGGGGACCGCGAGCTCGTCGAGCGCTATGTCCGGCCGGCGGCGCCGCTGCGCGTTCGCGCGAACCCCTGGAGCACCGGGGACGGGCTCCGCGCCGGGCTCGAGCGCGGTGCGGAGCTCTCGGATGGCCTCGCCGAGTTCTACGGCCGCAACATGGCGGACGTGGACTTCGGCGAAGGCGAGTTCGTCTCGCTCGCGCAGGTCTACGGCCGGTACGCGCGGATCGTCAACGAGCGCGGGGAGGAGTTCTTCGACGGCGCGGCAGTCAGCTGGTCGGAGCTCGACCTCGTCCAGGCGACGGCGCACCAACCGGGAGCGCGTGCCTGGTACCTGCTCGACGAGAAGGCGCTGGAGCAGCGCGTCCGCTACGGCACCGTGGGCGACCTCGTCGCGCAGGCCCCGACGCGCGTCTTACCCGAGGAGCTGCCGTTCCCCCCGGACGGAGCGGCCGCGGCCGTCCGCGTCGCGGCCGCGATCACGCACACGATCGGCGGTCTCCGCGTCGACGGGCGGGCGCGCGTGCTCGGTGTCGACGGGCAGCCGCTCGACGGCCTCTACGCGGCCGGCGCGGACGCGGGCGGCATCTCGACCGGCGGGTACGCGAGCGGCCTCGCCTCGGCGCTCGTGCTCGGCCGCGCGGCCGCGGAAGACGCGGTCAGGTGAGCGGCTGCAGGTAGGCGCAGCGGCGCGAGTCGCCCGGCAGCGGCGAGGGCGCGACTTTCGTCACGCGCAGGCGCTGCTCGCCCTCGTCGACCGTGTCGCCGACCCCCGGCACGTCGCCGTCCCGCTCGCGCAGTTCGTAGCCGTTCGGGGTCCAGACGAAGCGAAGGTGTCCGGCCGGCCGCTGCCCGTTCTCGTCCATCACGATCCTGATGCTAACCGTGCGCGACGTAGGACGGCAGCACGACGCGGACCGCGGTGCCGCCGTCCTCGCCGGCCTCGACCTCGAGCTGGCCGTTCAGCGTCCGGGCGCGCTCCTCGATGTCGTCGAAGCTGGCGCGCCGCCGCTCGCCTGCGCCGTTGTCGGCGACGATGGCCTCGACGGTCCCCTCGCCTCCCTCGGCGACCGTGATCGAGATGCGCGACGGCGGCCCGCGGCGGATCGCCTGGTTCACCGCGTCGCGGATGATCTGGTAGATCGCGACGCGGGCGTTCTCCGCGAGCCCGTCGGCGGCGTCGACGTCGAGGTCGACCTGGATCCGGTGCTCGAGGCCGACCTGCTCGGCGAACGCGCGCACGGCGGGGCCGAAGCCCTGGTCGCGCAGCACGACCGGCTCGATGTTGAAGGAGAGGTCGCGGAGCGCGCGGATCGTGTCGCGGTGCCGCTGGAGCGCGTTGGCGAGCACCGAGGTCGCCTCCTCGAGGCGCCCGCCCTCGAGCGAGTCGATCACGGCGTCGAGCATCAGGCTCACGCCAGAGAGCGACTGCACGGCGCCGTCGTGGAGGAAGAGCGCAAGCCGACGGCGCTCCTCCTGCTCGGCGATGATCAGCTGGTCGGAGAGCCGCGCCCGCTCGGCCTCCCGCACCTGCGCCTCCGCCAGCAGGCGCGCGTTCTCGACCACGCGGCAGGTGAAGTCGGCGAGCAGCGTCGCGCGTGCCAGCTCCTCGCGGTCGAGCGTCTTCGCGCGCATCAGCTGCAGCGCGCCGATCTCCTCGCCGCGGATGCGCAGGGGCAGGACGACCGCGCCGAACGCTCCTGGCTCGCCGGGCGGCAGCAAGGTCGCCTTCGCGCCGAAGAGCTCCTTCGCCTCGCGACGCGCCCGCTCGAGCACGGCGGCCGGGTCGTGCGCGGCCGCGATCGAGCCCATCGACTCGATCAGCGCCTCGAGGAAGCTCGACTGCGCCGAGAGCTCCTCCTCGACCACCTCGTGCCGCCGGCGCTCGGTGACGATCAGGTGGAGCGCGAAGCCGGCCGCGCCGACGATCGCGACGCCGAGCCCGGCGAACGCAACCCAGCTGGAGCTGAACGCCACGCCGAGGATCGAGACGACCGCACCCAGGGCGACGACCCCCACGAGGAAGGCGGCTCTGGTCGAGGTTCCGAATCTGGTCCCGATGGGTCGACCGGTCATTTCAGACGGACGCACGGGCTAGGCCCGCACGTCCTGACGCGGCATCGCAAGCGACGCCTTAGTCGATGATCGCTTCACGAAGCGCAATCGCGACGGCATGCGTGCGCGTGTCCGCCTCGAGCTTCGTGAGGATGTGCCGCACGTGGCTCTTGACCGTCTCCTGGCTGATGAAGAGCTTCGCGGCAACGTCGGCGTTCGACATCCCGTCGGCGAGCAACTGCAGAATCTCGCGCTCGCGGCCCGTGAGCATGTCCTCGCGGTCGCCCGAGAGGAAGGCCGGCATCAGCGCCGGGTCGACGAAGCCCTCGCCGGCGACGACCTTGTCGATCGCTTTCAGCAACGTCTGGTGCGGCGCCTCCTTGAGGATGTAGCCCTTGGCGCCAGACTCGAGCCCGCGGCCGAGCAGGCTGCGCTCGCTGTACGCGGTGAAGATCAGGACGGCCGTGTCGGGGACGCGCTGGGTCAGCAGCTTCGTCGCCTCGAGCCCGTCCATGCCGGGCATGCGCACGTCCATGATCACGACGTCCGGCTTGCGGCGCTCGGCGAGGCTGACCGCGGTGGCGCCGTCGGCGGCCTCGCCCACGACGCGGATGTGCGGCGCGCGCGAGAGCGACAGCCGTAGCCCTTCGCGCACGACCTCGTGGTCGTCCACGATCAGGCACGTGATCTCGCTCTTGCCGTTCCCCTGCTCTGCGGCCTGCTCGGTCAACGCACGCCGATTGTAGGGGGCGGGTCGGCTACGGCCGAGCCCCGGGTCCCCACCTAGGCGCGTTCCGGGCGGTGTCCTATAGTCGGAGCCCTCGCGCGAGGGGCGCGGGACGACCGCGATTCGGGGAGTGAGGGACGATATGAAACGACGCAGGACGGGCCTGGCAGTGGTAGCGCTCACGGTGTGCGCAGCCGCTGCGGCCCTGGTCTTCGCAGCGGCTCCGTGGGCGGGGTCCACGGCCGGCAAGCACGCGACGGCGCAGTTGAAGGCAGCCTGGATCTACGTAGGGCCGCACAATGACGGCGGCTGGTCGCAGGCCCACGACAAGGGCCGGCAATACGTGCAGAACGCGCTCGGCAGCAAGGTTCAGACGACCTACAAGGAGAACGTGCCCGAGGGCCCGCAGACGTGCCAGGTGATCGAGAGCCTGGTCAACGACGGGAACAAGATCATCTTCGCGACCTCGTTCGGTTTCCAGCAGTGCATGGTCAGCGAGGCGAAGAAGCACCCGGACGTCGACTTCGAGCAGGCCACCGGCACCGCCCAGGCGAAGAACCTCTCCGAGTACTTCGGAGCCGCCGAGGACGCGATCTACCTCTCCGGTATGGCCGCGGGCGCGGCGACCAAGAAGGGGACGATCGGCTACGTCGTGCCGTTCGCCATCCCGGAGGTGATCCGGCACGCGAACGCCTTCGCGCTCGGCGCGCAGGCCACGCATCCCGGCGTCAAGGTGAAGCTCGTCTGGACGAACAGCTGGTTCGCGCCCGACAAGGAGCGCAAGGCGGCCGAGAACCTGCACGCCGCCGGCGCCGACGTGCTCGGGCAGAACGTCGACAGCCCGGCGACCGGGCAGTACGCCGAGTCGAAGAAGATCCCGTGGGTCGGGTACGACTCGAACGCCAAGAAGTTCGCGCCGCACTCGTGGCTGACGGCGGCCGTCTACAACTGGGGCCCGTACTACCTGAAGCGCGTCAAGGCCGTCATGAACCACTCCTGGAAAACCGGCTTCTACTACGGGAGCATCAAGGACGGCCTGATC
>Ga0207678_10004377_pt1 | contig 12701 bp, 14 predicted proteins | sample KBSC63metaG_FD_184319 | JGI IMG/M metagenome (GOLD analysis project Ga0207678, IMG submission 184319) | Corn rhizosphere microbial communities from Kellogg Biological Station, Michigan, USA - KBS C6-3 metaG (SPAdes) (version 2) | ecosystem: Host-associated > Plants > Roots > Rhizosphere > Soil ... | reverse complement strand
AGATCGGCCCCCGAGTTTGGATCGACGTTTTCGCGTAACTCGTCGTCCACCATGCAAACCGGGGCGGTGCCGCAGCTGGCCAGACACTCCACGAATTCGACGCTCACTTTTCCATCCTTGCTAACGAGAAGTGGATCGTGAAGACCGTTAGGTCCGCGCGCGATGCCAGCCGCCGCGCAAAGGTTTTCCATAACACGATAGCTTCCGGCCATGGCACAACTAAGCGTCCGGCAAACGCGAATATGGGTTCCGCCGGCCCTTTTTTGCCGCAACATAGGATAAAAGGTTACCAATTCGAGAATGTTGATCGGCTGGAGGCCGAGCTTTGCCGCGATCCAGGTTACCGCGTCATCGTTGATGAACCCGAAGTGTTCCTGCCATAAATGCAACAGCGGCAGTGACGCGCTGCGACGGTGTTCGCTGGGATAACGCGCAATCGCCGCGTCCATTTTCTGCTCCAATTCGGCGGGAATTTGGATACGCGTCGCGGCTGCCATCGTTGAACCTAACCCAGCGCATTGATACGCGGCAAATCGCGTTTCACACTACGGAATCCACTGACCTCAGCCGACGCCCCATTGCGTTCGGGACAACGTACGCTACGTGGATTAATCGGAGAGTGTGCTGTCCTTCGATTGCACTTTATCGTCCTTGAAGACGATCGTGACCGTGTCTTTGCCCTGACGATAAACGTACGTCGTTTGCTTCATAATCGTCGGGTCTTCAGTTTTCGACGAAGTCGGCTGACCCAAAATCGATTCGACCTGCTTCTTCGACATGCCTTCGGTGACCTGATCGACATTCGCCTTGGTTATTCGTTTACCGATACAAGAGAGAGAGAGTGCGATCAAAACTACAAGGGCCAGACGCGCAACCTTCTGTAGCAGTGATTTCATCCTTCCATCATCTATCGCATTCGCCCATTACGAAGTCCAGACTGCCGAGCACGGCTGGCACATCACTGATCAGACACCCTGGCAAGAGTTCCGGGAGGATACTGAGGTTCACAAAGGATGGCGCGCGAATTTTCAACCGATACGGTACGCCGCCGCCTCTGCTGTTGATGTAAAAGCCAAGCTCGCCCTTGGGATTTTCGGCTCCGAAATAGACTTCGCCCGGCGGCGCATCGAGCCCTTCGGTGACCACAATGAAATGATGAATTAGTTCTTCCATTTTTGTCATCACTCGCGATTTCGGCGGGGTCATGTTTTTCCAATTCGAAACATTGATTGGACCGTCCGGCAGTTTCTCGATTGCCTGGTGCAAAATTCGCGCGCTTTGACGCATCTCCTCGATTCGCACCAGGTAACGATCGTAACAATCACCTGCACTGCCGATCACCACGTCAAAATCGTATTGATCGTAATCGAGATACGGATGTTTGCGGCGTAGATCGTGTTCGACTCCGCTGGCTCGCAGATTTGGCCCCGAAATCGCATAGGCGATCGCGCGCTCCTTTGTGATGATGCCGATGTCTTTTGTGCGATCGACGAAAATCTTGTTCCGGGTCAGCAACCTGTCGCATTCATCGAGACTCGGGCCAAAGTCGTGGAGGAATTGTTTAAGTTGAGGGATAAAGCTTTCCGGAAGATCGCGGGTTTGTCCTCCCACCCGGGTGTAAGATGTGGTGAACCGGGCGCCTGTGAGGAGTTCGAAGAGGTTATAAAGCTTTTCGCGTTCGGTGAACGTGTAGAGAAAAACAGACATCGCGCCGAGATCGAGCGCCATCGCGCCGAGTCCCAGGAGATGCGAGGAAATACGCGACGTTTCGCAGCAGATCGTGCGGATCGCTTTTCCGCGCGGGGGGATTTCCCACTCCATCAATTTTTCCACCGCGAGTGCGTAAGCCACATTATTCGACAGCGGCGCGAGATAATCGAGCCGGTCAGTATACGGCACGAATTGATTGTATTGCATGTTCTCGGCGATCTTCTCGTCGCCGCGATGCAGAAACCCGATGTCCGGCGTGGCTTTGGTGATGATCTCGCCATCCAGCTCCAGCACGAGCCGCAAAACGCCGTGCGTAGCCGGATGCGACGGCCCCATGTTAAGCACCATCTTCTCGCCGATATCGTCCTGCCCCGGCTCGCGTAGTACCGCGTCAGCTGCCGCGACCCGGGTGACGGGGTCCGGTGATTCGATCTCGCGTGTGGTGAATGGCATGAAGCGATAGGTTACAACGTTACAAGGGTTACAGGGTGAGTTGGGTAAGATTTACGCTGGCGACTGAAACTTTGTTTCGCAAGTGATTTCTGGGAGCGCACGCTTGCAGCGTGCTGGCGATGGCATTCTGTCATCGCGAACTTGGATTCTTTACCTCAAATGAATTCAGCTTTGCCGCCAGAGAAATTTCATTGCGGCACAACGCCGCAATCAGCACGCCAGACGCATGCACTCCCCAGAAGGCGCTCGCGCTTGCGGCGAAACACGATTAACTACGTCCCCATATGCCGAAAAAAATCGCACTACTTTTTGCCGGTCAGGGCGCGCAATGCGTTGGGATGGGACGCGACCTCGCTGAACGATATCCGGTTGCGGGGGATTTGTTTCGTCAGGCCGATGAAATCCTCGGTCGAAACTTATGCGACATCGCGTGGAACGGGCCGATGGAGGAGTTGACCAATACCTCAAATTGCCAGCCGGCGCTTTACGTTCACGCGCTGGCTGCTCTGACGGCGTTGCGCGAGGTCTTCGGCGAGTTTGAAGTCGGTGGCGCGGCAGGCCTGTCGTTAGGGGAAATCACCGCGCACGCAGCGGCAGGCACCTTTGATTTTGCTACCGGCCTCAAGCTCGTGCAAAAGCGCGGCGAATTCATGGATGAAGCGTGCGCAACCACTCAAGGCGGAATGGCAGCGATGATTGGTGGCTTGGAAAACGATGTGCGCCGGCTCGCCGCGGATGAGGACGTCGACATCGCCAATATCAATTCGCCTAATCAGATCGTCATTTCAGGCGAGTTGGCAAATGTTGAGACCTCCGTCGGTGTTGCGAAGGAGTACGGCATAGGTCGCGCAATGATGCTCAATGTTGCTGGCGCATATCATTCGCGTCTCATGGAAAGTGCCTACGTAAAATTAGAGGAAGTGCTTGCCGATGTTCCGATGCAATCGCCGCGCTTCCCCGTGATCAGCAACGTGACCGGTGAAGAAGTAAAAACGCCTGACGAAATCCGGGAAACTCTCCGCGATCAGGTGACCGGCACGGTGCGGTGGACAGATTGTATGCAGCGCCTGATCGACCTTGGCTGTGATTTTTTCGTTGAGCTTGGCCCTGGCAATGTGCTCGCGGGGTTATTGAAGCGCACGAACCGCGAGATCGCTGTGATCTCCGTCGGCGACGCCGAATCTGTTGATAGGTGCCGTGCCGCGCTGTAGCCGCTTCGCTGTGTGAAGCGTCAATCAGGGTACCTGGGATCGTCACGCACGGGGCGACCGCTACAAGATCGACAATTGCGGTTGCTCGTCGTAATTGTGCCCAATGACACTGCAACAGCGTGTGGATTCAGATCTGAAGGAGGCGATGCGCGCCAAAGAGGCAACGAAATTGGGCGTACTGCGCATGCTCAAATCGGCGTTGAAATATGCGGCGATCGCAAAATCTGATGCCGAGGCCGAACTCAATGACGCTGAAGCCGTTCAGGTCATCCGCAAGCAAGCGAAGCAACGCCAGGATTCGATCGAAAGTTTTGAAAAAGGCGGCCGCGCTGAATTGGCGGACAAAGAAAAAGAAGAGTTGGCGATTTTGAATGCTTATCTTCCGCAAGGGATGAGCCCGGACGAACTGGCCAAAGTCGTGCGCGAAACCATTGCTGAAGTCGGCGCCACTTCCAAAGCGCAAATGGGCGCAATAATGAAAGCGTTACAGCCGAAGGTAGGCGGTCGCGCCGATGGCAAGATGCTTAGCGCAGAAGTGCAGAAGCAGCTTTCGTGATCCGTTGAAACGTTGAAGGGTTAAAGCGTAAACAATCATCGCTTCAACGCTTCAACTGTTTAACACTTCAACGTTATGCTCAGCGCCATCATCGTAGCCGGCGGCAGCAGCCAACGCATGGGGTTCGATAAGTTGTTTGCCACAATCGCGGGCGAACCGGTGATCGCTCACGCGATGCGGGCCTTTGAACGTTCGACTTGCGTAAGTGAAATCGTATTGGTGGCGCGTGAACAATGTCATGATGAAATCAAAAAAATCGTGTCCGGTGCAGGTTTTAAAAAAGTCCGCGCGATTGTTCCCGGCGGCGAACGCCGGCAGGATTCCGTTCGGGCTGGCCTGGATCATATCGATCGCGACGCGAAATATGTCGCCGTGCACGACGCAGCTCGGCCGTTGGTTGCTCCCGAGGAAATCGAACGTGCTTTCGAGCAGTGCCGGGTCCATGGCGCTTCCACTTTGGCGCAACCAATTAACGACACGCTAAAACACGCGGATGCCGATCTCCTGGTCGACGGTTCAGTCGATCGACATCAGCTGTACGCGATGCAAACGCCACAGATTTTCGAGCGAAACCTGATTGAGGACGCCTACCGCGCTGTGTACGCCAAAAACGTTTCGGTGACCGATGAAGTCTCAGCAGTCGAGCGACTCGGCCGGAAGATCGCAATCGTTCTCAACGACGATTTTAATTTTAAAATCACTTACCCGCGGGATTTGCCGGTCGCGGATTTTATTCTTCAGCAACGGAAACGCGGTGCTGCGAATTGACGCCGTGTTCTCGAGCTCATCTGGGTGATTCACATTTGTAGCCACCGGCCTGTGGCCGGTCCCGTTAGGCGCAGCTTCGCGTTGTAAAACGGCCCGCAGGGCCGTGGCTACATTCACTCAGTGACTTGTCGCCGCGAGCTTAGCGACCCATCGCCAGCCGCTCGGAAAGCAGCCGCGGCAGACCGGCCTTCGTGATTTTCTTCTGTGCGGTGGCAAGATCGTATTTTACCCGCAACAATTCGACGAGGTTGTTATCGACGTCGAAAATGCAATATCCGGCGCGCCAGTTGCCATCGCGAGGCTGGCCAACGCTGCCGGCGTTAATGAAATATTTTTTGCCGGGCTCGATGCGAATGTGCTCCGACGTCTGACGCCGAACACCTTCATCTCGCACAAATACCATCGGCACGTGCGTGTGGCCGAAGAAACAGACAGTCGTGCGCTGATACGTAAAACTCGCGACTGCGTCCAGATTGTTGAATACGTAGCCCCATTGCGCGGGCGTATCCAGAGTGGCGTGAACGATGGTAAAATCGTGCACCCGTCGCTGCAATGGCAGGCTGCGCAGCCATTCCCTGTGCTCTTCATTCAAATGTTCGCGCGTCCACTCGATCGCGCGTTCGGCGAGCTCGTTGAAGCGTTCCGATGACGCCGGAAAAGTTGCCTGCTCGTCGTGGTTGCCTTTCACCGCCGGGCAATCGAGCTCGCGGACAAGTTGGATGCATTCGCCCGGATTCGCGTTGTAACCGACGATGTCGCCCAGACAAACGAAATGCGTGCATCTGCGTTGGCGCGCGTCGTTCATCACGGCTTCAAGCGCTTCCAGATTGGAATGAATGTCACTGAAAATGGCGAACCGCATTACAACCCCTGTTAACCACGGAAAGGTCAGAATCTTACAACGGAAGAACGCGGACGCACCAACGTTTTGGTGCGTGAAAATGAATTTTGCGGGGGGGCGAACTGACCTAAGGAATTCCCTGAATGAATCCTTTAGCGTTTCATCAGTTTATCAGGAATCCGTTGCTCCGGCGGAATCGCCAGTTTGTCTTCAAGGGACTGTAGCCGCTTAATCAGAGTCGGAAGTCGTTCCTTTTCGCCCTCGTCGTAGAGACTGCGTAGGCGCTCGTATGCCTCGCGTTCGCGGCCCTCGCAATACGACAGCTCGTACGCCGAGAACCTCCTGTCCCACGGCTTCGCATCCGGCAACGCCGCTGCCTTGGCGTAATATTCTGCGGCGCGCTCGTGGTCCTTATATTTTTCCTTGTACAACCTTGCGAGCGCTTCATAGAGCTCGGGGCGGTCGGGATTATTTTTTATTCCGCGCTCGAGGAACTCCTTGCCGATCGCGAAGTATTCGCGCTGCGCTTTGACTCGCAGCGCCTGGCGCGGCTGGCTGGTATCGTTCATCGCCGCGACGCTCGCGTTCCACGCCATGTGCCACGCAGCGGTGTCCCAAAACAGAAGTACCCGTGGTTGCAGTGTGGTGATTTGACGAAACAGCCACAGCATCCGGCCCCATTGAGTGTTTTCCCAAGCTGCGTGCGCCTGGATAAAAAGCGCATCGGCGACGATGGCTCGAAATCCGCTCAGTGCAGCGATGAATCCCAGTTGCCCGACTTTTTCACGAAGATCGAGGTTGAATTCGACGCCACGGAAGTGTTCCTGCCGGTGAAGAACAGCAAGATCGTGTTCGACCGGCAATTTAAGCAGACCCACCACGATCAACACCGCCAGCGCGATCAGGCCTCGCGTCATAGTTCTTTTCCGTAAAACACGAAAACCGACAGTAACGTGTAGATGACCGTATAGAAAATGCCGAGCAGCGCGGTCTTAAAGAACACTGCCATCGAAATCGCGGTGCCGGCGACGATATCATCCACCAGATTGAAAGCCTGCAGATCAGGAAAGAGCAGCGCCAGGATCGCAAGAAAGACGCGTGTGATTAAACCGCCGCCGTGTGCCATGAGCCAATACTCACGAGCAGTGGCTTCCAAGTGCCCGATAAAATAAATAAAAACCATCACCACGATGGTGAAGATCGTTGAGGTGGCGAAGGTAGAAACAAACAGCGTTAAGGCAGTGAGCAGGCACGCTTTCAGAAAGATGATGATGATTCCCGGAATCAGATCAACGTTGAAGGCGGACGCGCGAACAGCGTTGAGAGCATCGGCGAGCTGCTCCGGCGGTGCGCTGGCCATTTGTTTCGCGGTGACCTGCAGCACTGCCTGCTCGCGCATGTACAGCACTGCCAGGAACGCCGCGACCATCACCAGCGTGCTGATCGCCAGCAACAGAAGAACTCCGGCAATTTTGCCCACAACGTACTCGAAACGCGGCACTGGCTTGGCGAGAATAGTATAAAGGGTTCGATCTTCGACGTCCTGAGGCAGCATTCGCGCCGTGGCGACGATTGCCAGCAACGAAGTGAACATCGAGATCGCACCTAACGAGACGTCCTTCAGGATTTGGAATTCCTGCTGGAAAGAGAATTGCGCCATGAAAATCGAACTGCCGATCAACAGCAGCCCGAACACCAGCAGCACATAAAAGACTTTCAGGCGCGTCAGCTCAGTCAGCGTGTTGCCAGTGATAGCGAGAATGCGTGACAGAGAGAAAACGCTATGGCGCTTCGGGATCATTGAAGCGTTGAATGGTTGAAGCGTTGAAGCGGTTTCGCCGTCTGTCATTTCAGTCTAGTAAGTTCGTCACTCACGAGTTGAGCGCTTGTCGTTTCCTCCGGTCGATTCAAGGAACAATCTTTCCAGCGTGGTGGTCGATTTTCGCCGCTCGAGCAATTTCGCGTTCGACCGGCCAATGCACGATTCAATCTCGTGCACCAGCTCGTCGGACGCATCGGCGATGACGAGCTCGGTTTGATTTTCGATTGCGATTAAATCCTGCAAACGGCCTTCGCGAACCAGCACGCCATCGGCAAGAATCCCGATGCGGTCGCAAATTTCCTGCGCTTGCGCCAGCAAATGCGATGAGAGCAGCACCGTGATTCCGCGGCGCTTCAGATCCATGATGAGGTCTCGAATTTCACGTGACCCCGCCGGATCAACGCCGGCCGTCGGTTCATCCAGGACCACCAGCCTTGGATCGTAAATCAAAGCTTGCGCCAGCCCGATGCGTTGCAGCATTCCTTTGGAATACGTACCCAATCGGCGGTCGCGCGCGTTGTTTAGCCCAACAAGATCGAGCAGTTCGTTTATGCGGTTTTTCAATGTTGCGCCTGTCATTCCGCAAAGGCGTCCAAAAAAACGCAGTGTTTCCGCGCCGGTGAGAAATTTGTAGAAATATGGATTTTCTGGAAGAAAACCAACTGCTTCGCGGCTCTCAACGCGGCGACTGTCTCGTCCAAAAATTTCCGTGCGGCCGCGCGTCGGTGACACCAGGCCGAGAATAATTTTCAGTGTAGTGCTTTTGCCGGAGCCATTCGGCCCGAGCAATCCGTACACTTCGCCTGGTTCGATGCGGAGGGTGAGGTCCTTTACCGCGACAACCTTGCGAGTGGGATGGAAATGAACAGGAAAAACTTTGGTCAGCCCGTAAACCGCTATAGCCGGATCGGTCTCAGTGCCGGGTTGTGACGATTCAGTCATGGCGAATTTCAAACCCGCGGGCAGCCACCGGTTCGTTCAACTTGTTCTCGGTTTGTTTGCGAATGAGTGAGTGAAGTTCGCTTTGAGCGACCTGATCAAGAAACGCGCGTGCTTCGGCTTCATCACCTGTAACCTGAAGTTCTACGCGGCCGTCCGGCAGGTTGCGTACCCAACCAGTTACGTCAAAGCCTTTGGCGATGTGGCGCACAGTGAAACGGAATCCAACGCCCTGGACGTGACCTTCGTAAAACACCTGAAGCGAGATCATCACCTGCTCCAAGTTAGAACCAAGGCATCGTCTATTTATAGGAATAGACGAGACAGAAACTACCTTCCTGGTCCCCAACCGAATCAACCGATACAAAATACTGACCGCTGTTCTCGGGTGCGAAGCCGGCGGCCGCTTTGTCTCCTTCGTTGAAATTCTCCGTGGTCATTTGCTTTCCGCTTTCGTCATAAAGGCTCACGGCGACTTTTTTCAGCGGCTCCGCTATGCCCACGGAAAACCAATACTGATTTCCCGCATAAAGGTTCACTGCGATCAGGGCGTGATCGTGTGGTTTAAGGACGCCGCACGAATGCCCGTCTCGAATCTTGAACCCGTCGTTTCCAAATGCCCCCGCGAGTTCAAGTGCGTCTCGGCGCGCGGCTACTTCGGTGTCTGTGTCTGCGCGAAGAACGACGCTTGCGCTCAGCGCAAAAATTAAAATGAAAAATCGCAGGCAACGTTTCATTTGGGTTAATCCTTGCTCTCTATTTTTGTCATCAGCTTGCTGACCGCCTCATTGAGTTTTTTCACGTCGTCAGCGGTCGGCACCTTGCCCTCTGGAAAGTTAACGAGCTTCTCAATTCCGCTGAGTTGCTCGCTGACATCCTTGACGAGGGGTTCTTGACGTAATTCAGGGGAGATTGCATTCAGCTTTGATTGCATGAAGTGAACCAGTGTCGGTTCGCGCAGAACTTTTGCGGCGGTTTCATTATAGTTCTTCATGATCGCGCCTGTGACCACCTGAGTTCCGCGGATCCACCCGCCAATAGTGACAAGAATGACCAGGTCCTGATCGGCGTGCGATTGCATCGAGGTTTTCACCTCGTTTTGTGTCGCTTCCAGTTCCTCCTGGAGGGTGTCCCATTCATTGTGTTCGGCAAAGTCGTTGATGCTATTTCCGCGAGTGAGCAGTTGATCGCTCACTCCCAGCGCCTTTCCGAGCTTCATGATGTCCGACCCGATATTCTTCACCTGTTGACCATCCTTGGCTTCCACGGCGATGAATCCATCGGCTATTAAACCACCGAGGTTTAGAGCGATCTGCGCACGATTACCGTACGTCGTGGGAATTGGCGCGCGGTATTGAGCTGACCAGTTAATTTTTCCCGCTTTCCCGAGCGCGGCGAACAACTCGCCCGGCGTCGGGACAGTGACCGAATCGCTTTTGACGGCTTTAGCCATTTGATCCGACGAGAGGGTTTGTCCTTCGCCGGCCGTCGCTACGGAAATGGCAGCAAGCAGGGCAAGCATTGGCAGTGCGACCAAACGAATCATCGCGAAGATTATGCGTGCCTTAACGAAATTGCCAATCGGAATCTCTCACAGCTTCAGCCGGTTCCTTAAGGCCTCTACGATTTGCCTCCTGAACCCAAAGCTGTTCTAGTCCGCGCAGAACCTATGGCGAGCACTGATATTACTCACATTCACGCCCGCGAGATCCTGGATTCACGCGGCAATCCGACCATTGAAGCGGATGTCCGCGTTGAAAGCGGCGCGCTGGGACGGGCAGCCGTCCCCAGTGGAGCCAGCACGGGCGAACATGAAGCATTGGAATTGCGCGACGGCGACCAGAGCCGCTTCTGCGGCAAAAGCGTAAGAAAAGCGGTTGCCAATGTTAACCACAAGATTGCGCCGGTTCTCAAGGGACTGGACGTACGAGAGCAGGCGACCATCGACAACAAATTGATCGATATCGACGGTACGCCGACAAAAAAAAATCTCGGCGCCAATGCGACCCTGGCCGTTTCTCTGGCAGTCGCGCGTGCGGCCGCAGCCGCTGAAAACCTGCCGCTGTTCCGATATCTCGGCGGACCTGAAGCGCGAGTACTTCCGGTGCCGATGATGAACATCCTGAACGGGGGCGCCCATTCCGATGCGCCGATCGATTTTCAAGAATTCATGGTCGTGCCTCGCGGCGCGCCGAGCTTTTCGGAAGGATTGCGTTACGGCACGGAAGTGTATCACGCGCTCAAATCTGTTTTGAAAGCGCGGCATCTTTCCACGGCCATCGGCGACGAAGGAGGATTTGCGCCACAACTCGATTCCGCTGAAGACGCGTTGCAGTCGATATCCGCAGCGGTCGAGAAGGCCGGTTACAAGCTAGGCGAACAGATCTTCATCGCGCTCGATCCCGCTGCGTCGGAATTTTATGACTGCGACCAGAAACTATACATTTTCAAAAAATCAGGTGGCGCAAAGAAGACCGCCGAAGAGTTGGTCGACTATTATGCCGAGCTTTGTGCGCGGTTCCCGATCATCTCGATCGAAGACGGCTGCGCGGAGGATGATTGGGATGGCTGGAAGAAATTGACGAAAAAACTCGGCTCCAAGATCCAACTGGTCGGCGACGATCTTTTTGTGACGAACGTAAAATTTCTTCAAAAAGGAATTGCCGAGCACGTGGCGAATTCAATTCTTATCAAGGTAAATCAGATCGGTACGCTGACGGAAACGCTGGCAACGATCGACGTGGCCAAGAAAAATAATTATACCACCGTGATCAGCCATCGCTCGGGTGAAACCGAGGACACGACGATTGCCGATATCGCGGTAGGAACGAACGCCGGCCAGATCAAAACGGGTGCGCCGTGCCGCAGCGACCGCGTGGCCAAGTACAACCAGTTGTTGCGGATCGAAGAAGAACTTGGTGACAAAGCCGTGTACGGCGCTACAATCCGCTGAAGTGGAGCACGGTTACTCTGATTTCCGCGCGCGTCGCGAAGCCACAGTCTGGCAGCGACTTAACCGGATTCTCCTGGTTCTGCTGATCATCGCGATCTGGCTCGTCATCGTGAGCCTGTTTGTGCCGCCATATAAAAAGCTGATGCAGAGCCGCACTGAGATCGACAAGCTTCAGCTACAGGTTAGCGAGCAACAAAATTTACTGGCAAAGCAGACGCGCGAGGTCAATTTGCTCAAGACTGATGTCAGCTATCTGGAAACGATCGCACGCGACCGTCTTGACCTGATGAAGGAAGGCGAAACAATCTTCCGCCTGGAAACCGCGCGGGCGAAAGCAAAACCCGTCCCTGCCGGGCGTAAGTAGATTGTAGGGGCGCTTGTGCCAAGCGCCCTATTTTTGAATTCGGCGTCTGACACAAACGCCGCCACATTTTTGCACTTTGCGCCGAGTCAAATTATCGTTCCCGCATGCCAACGGAAATCTCCATTCCAGATGCCGAGGATCTGAAGTCGCGAGTGCGCGAATTGCGGAGGTTTCTTTGACGTCGAACAGCTGCAGAAAAATCTAGCTGCGATTGAAGCGCGGATGGCTGCGCCTGATTTCTGGTCGAACCGGGAGCGCGCTCAGACTGATGTCGAGGAAGTTTCGCGATTACGTTCGCTGATCAATCCGTTCCAACAACTGGAACGCGAGATCGAGGATTTCAGCGCATTGCAAGAACTCGCTACGGAAGAAACCGATCCGGCGCATCGCGCGCAGGCGGAGAAAGAAGTAGTCAACGAACATGACCGTCTTTCTCACCAGCTCGACGAGTTTGAGCTCCGTCAGTTTTTGTCCGGTGAGAACGATCGCGCTAACGCGTTTGTAACGATTCATTCTGGTGCCGGTGGGACAGAATCGTGCGATTGGGCCGACATGTTACTTCGGATGTACCAACGCTGGATTGAGCGCGGCGGTTTCAAATCCGAAACCGTGGACATTCAACAGGGCGAAGAAGTTGGAATCAAATCGGTGACTTTGCTCGTAACAGGGGAGTACGGGTACGGACATCTGCAAACTGAGCGTGGCGTGCACCGGCTCGTGCGGATCTCGCCGTTTGACGCGAATAAACGCCGGCACACATCATTCGCGAGCGTGGATGTTGTGCCCGAAATCGCCGACACTGCACCGATTGAAGTTAATCCGGCCGATCTCGAGATCGGCACGTTTCGCAGCGGCGGTAAGGGCGGACAAAACGTAAACAAGGTCGAAACTGCGGTGCGGATTTTGCACAAACCGAGCGGGATCGTCGTGGCCTGCCAGGCTGAGCGCAGCCAGGGGCGCAATCGCGAGCTGGCGATGAAAATGTTGAAAGCAAAACTTTATCAGCTCGAAGAAGACAAGAAACGCGCCGAGATAGAGCGGCAATACGGCGAGAAAGGCGAGATCGCTTGGGGAAATCAAATTC
>Ga0207678_10004373_pt1 | contig 12704 bp, 10 predicted proteins | sample KBSC63metaG_FD_184319 | JGI IMG/M metagenome (GOLD analysis project Ga0207678, IMG submission 184319) | Corn rhizosphere microbial communities from Kellogg Biological Station, Michigan, USA - KBS C6-3 metaG (SPAdes) (version 2) | ecosystem: Host-associated > Plants > Roots > Rhizosphere > Soil ... | reverse complement strand
GCGAAGCTCAATCGCGTCACCGGCGTGCGCCACGATCCGTGCGTGCTCGACACGTTCATCGCCGCCGTGCGCTTCATGGAAGGCGCACCGGCCACGCCGTGGTGGCATTACACGGCCGAGCGCAAGGCGACCTTTCTCACCCCAGATCGCGTTAGGATTGAAGTTTCCACGCGTCGTCCTCGAAAATACCGAGCACTGGAAGGTGGAAGCGTGCTGCTCGAACGCAGCCGTAGAGATCAGCCATTTCATGTTGCGCGACGAGCGCCTCGGGGCGAGTCCAATGGTCTCGTCACGTACTGCCCTTCAGCGAAGAGCGACGACGAATTCCTTCGCGTCGGTTGCGATTTCTACTACTGAGGAGGATGCCGATTTCGACTGAACAGCTCGCCGCGCCCATGACCGGCGACGGCTGCCGCGCCGAGCGGTTCGAGGAGCGGCACCGCGAAGCGCTCAAGGCGGCGTGCGCCGAGGACCCGGACATCTGGGCGATCTACGCCAACAATTTCGGGGCCGACGGGTTCGACGCCAGCATCGACTATTACACCTCCAGCCCGCGCAACCGCACCTTCGTGCTCTACGACGGCGACGAGCTCGCCGGTATGTCCTCCTACCTCGGCATCGACGAAGGGCGGCAGGTGCTCGAGATCGGCGGCACTTACTATCGCCCGCACCTCCGCGGCACCGGTTTCAACCGCCGGGTCAAGGACATGATGCTGCAACGTGCCTTCAACTGCGGCATCCGCCGCGTCGAGTTCCGCGTCGACCGCCGCAACGGCCGCAGCCAGGCCGCGATGAAGAAATTGGGCGCGGTGCGCGAAGGCGTGCTCCGCGCCGACCGCATCACCTGGACCGGCCACGTCCGCGACACCGTGCTGTTCGCGATCCTCAAGGAGGAGTGGCCGGCCTAGCCCTGCTTCAGGATCAGACTGGCTTAAGCTCCCAGCGCGGCGTCGCGGCTGAACGCTTCGGCGCGCCCGCCCGGCCGGATCGCCGAGGCGCTGCTTTGCCGGACCAGGGCGTCGGCCATGGCCCGCACGTCGGTCGGGTTGACGAGCAGGCCGAAGCGGCCCTCGTCGAGCACTTCGGCGGCGCTGCCCGCGGTGTCGGACGCGACGATCGGGGTCTCGCAGGCCAGCGCTTCGAGAAGGACGTTCGACGAGCCCTCCCACCACGACGGAAGCGCGAGCACCGAGCTGCGATCGATATAGGGAATCGGATTGGGCACGGGCGGCAGAATCTCGACCGCGCCGCCGATGCCCAGCGCCTCTGCCTCGCGCAGCAGCGAGTCGCGGAGCGGCCCCGACCCGAGCAGCAGCAGGCGCAGCGGCCGCGAGTTTCGAGCCAGCGCCACGGCGCGAATGAGATTGTGGAGATTCTTCTGCCGGACGAGCCGGCCGACCGCGAGTACCACCGGATCGGATTGGCTCAGCCAGTCGTGCGGGCAATGCTCCTGCGCGCGCCGATGAATGGCCGTGAGGTCGACCCCGTTGGGGATCACGACGCCTTTTTCGGCGAGGTCGACCGAGGCCGCCGCCTGGCGCCGCAAATGGTCGGACACGAACACCAGTCGGTCGGCGCGCTCGGCGATCAGGCGAAAGCTCGTCTCGCGCAGCCAGCGCGGGACAGGATTGCGCCGCCGGCGTCCAGCGACCGCGTGACGCAGGTCGTTGCTGATCCGCACGACCGTCCGGCACTTTGGCGCCGCGCCGGCCGCGAACAGGCTGGCCAGGTGCGCGTGGTTGCCGGACGAGAACAGCACGTCGGGGGCAAAGTCCCCGACAAACCCGCGATAGGCGCGCAGGGTCCGAACCAGCCGTCGGGGCCGGGACGAGGGGACCTGCCCCGGCGGCAACAGGCCGACCACGGGGACCTCTTCGGGCACGGTCGGCTTCAGCGTTCCCTCGGCGCGCGCCGCGACCAGCCGGACTTCGCAACCACGGGCATGAAGGTCGCCGGCAACGGCAATCGCGTTGTTGACGACGCCCGTGGCGCTCAGCTCATCGACGAACACGGCAACTTTCATCGCCGGGCCGTGATAAGCGCCCGAGTTTGACACCGACGTGTCGAACTAATGAATTATCGTCTAGATTTAGAATGTTACAATAATTTAATCTGCGGTCGCCGAATGAGCCGGGCGAGCGCTCCCAGCGGATTCCCGCCGCGCAGCGCGGCGAGACACGCGCGACGCCAAATGAAACTGACGGCATAGTTGAGACCCCCGGGACTATAGACGTGCTGCGCACGGTTCGCGCGGAGGATTCCTTTCAGCCAGTCCTCGCTCCAATCGAGGAACTCCCGGTCCAGCGGCGTCCCGCGGGTGCGGCCAAGCAGGATGTGCCGGTCGAGCTCCTCCGGGTCGGGGTCGATCCCGAGCGCGCGCAGCTGCTCGCCGAGGAGCAGGCGCTTCTTTTCGACGATCATCGCCGCCCTGCGGTTGACCGCCTGGCCGGTGTGCATCCGCCGGTCGACCAGCACCTGAGGCAGGTTGGCGACGCGATGGTCGCGGGCCAGGCGGATGAACTGGTCCAGGTCCTCGCACACCGGAAAGTCGGACCGATAGGGATATTGCTTGAGAATATCCGCTCGACCCATGAGCGAGGATTGCAGCAGCGCTGAGCGAAACAATAACATCGCCGCGATCTGCTCGTGGCACGAGGCTCGCGCACGCGGCAGCCGGCTGCGCCCGCCGCCGGCGCGAATCGTCCCGGCAGCGGAACCGATCATCGCGATCTCCGGGTGAGCGTCGAGATAGTCGGCTTCGATCTCGAGCCGTCGCGGCCGCGCGAGGTCATCACTGTCGAGCCACGCCACATATTCGCCCCGCGCCGCCTCAAGCCCGCTGTTGCGGGCATGTTGGACTCCGCGGTTCCACTCATGAACGATCAGCCGGATGCGGGGATCGTCGATCGCCTTGACGATCTCGACGGTCCGGTCAGTCGACCCGTCGTCGACAACGATCAGTTCGAAGTCGGCCATGGTCTGCCGAAGCACGCTGGCGATCGCGTCGCCGACCATTGCCGCGCGGTTGTAGGCGGTGACGATGACCGAAATCCGGGGCCTCCGGCTCATGCTGTGCGCGTCCTCCTGTGACCGTCTTTCGCTCGGACTGGACCCCGGCTTGCACCGGGGTACAAGACCCCGTGATGGCCAAGCTCTATTTCTATTACGCGGCGATGAACGCGGGGAAATCGACGACGCTTCTGCAGGCCGACTTCAACTATCGCGAGCGCGGCATGCAGACCATGCTGTGGACCGCCGCGTTCGACGACCGCGCCGGCGCGGGGACGATCGGTTCGCGCATCGCCTTGTCTGCCCCCGCCCACCTCTACGACGAAGGCGTCAACCTGTTCGGCGCCGTCGCCGACGAGTTCAAGAAGCGCAAGCTCGACTGCATCCTGGTCGACGAGGCGCAGTTCCTGACCCAGCGCCACGTGCTCCAGCTGTGCGAGGTCGCCGACACGCTCGGCATCCCGGTGCTTTGCTACGGCCTTCGCACCGATTTCCAGGCCAAGCTCTTCCCCGGCTCCGCCGCCCTGCTCGCGCTCGCCGACACGCTGGTCGAGCTGAAGGCGGTGTGCGAATGCGGGCGCAAGGCGACGATGAACCTGCGCGTCGATGCCGAGGGGCATGCGGTGGCGTCCGGGGCCCAGACCGAGATCGGCGGCAACGACCGCTATGTCGCGCTGTGCCGTCGCCACTTCTTCGAGCGGCTGCGCGAGGGCGAGGCGCGCCAACTCTCGCTCGGCCTTGCGCGGCGGTGAAAGCATCATGCGCGAGTCGATGATCTATCAAATTGCAATCTGGCTGGTCCCGCTGGTGATCGCGATCGTGTTCCACGAAGTCGCCCATGGGCTGGTCGCCCGGCGGCTCGGCGATCCGACCGCGGCCGAGCGCGGGCGGTTGAGCCTCAACCCGATCCGCCATGTCGATCCACTGGGGACGATCATCCTGCCGTTGATCCTTGCGGTCAGCAACGCCGGCGCGATCTTCGGCTGGGCCAAGCCGGTGCCGATCAACTATCGCCGGCTGAAGCGTCCGCGCCGCGACATGATCCTGGTCTCGCTCGCCGGGCCGGGCATGAACCTGTTGCTCGCCATCGCCGGAGTGTTGCTGCTGGCGGCGACCATTGCGCTGTCCGGCGGAGCAGAAAGCGGCATCGCGCGGTTCGTCGCGTTCAACGCGCTCAACTTCATTTACATCAACATCTTCCTCGGCATCTTCAACCTGCTGCCGATCCCGCCCTTCGATGGCGGCCACGTCGTCGAAGGGCTGCTGCCGCGTCGCGCGGCCCGGAGCTTTCGCAAGATCGGCCGTTATTCGCTGCTGGTGCTGGTCGTCCTGCTGCTCGGGCTTCCGGCGGTCGGCATCGACGTCGCCGGCCGCGTCGTTTCGCCGCTGGTCGACTGGCTCGCGGCGGCCCTGCTCGGGCTGGTCGGCCTCAACCCATAGGGCGCCACGGTGGTGGTAGTCAGCACGCGATGGCGGCGCTAGGTCTGCGGGCATGCTGATCGACCTGCGTCAGGATCCGGCGGCGGCAAGCGCCGCCGAGAGCGACATTTGCATCATCGGCTCCGGCGCCGCCGGGCTGACACTGGCGCGCCGGCTGGCGGAGCGGGGGCATAGCGTCACTTTGCTCGAGAGCGGCGGCCTCGACTTCGAGCAGAAGACGCAGGACCTGTACCGCGGCGCCAATGTCGGCATGCCTTATTACGACCTCGACCAGAGCCGCCTGCGCTTCTTCGGCGGGACGGTCGCGATCTGGGGCGGGCGCTGCGCGTTGCTCGACCCGATCGATTTTCGGCGCCGCGAGTGGGTGCCGCACTCGGGCTGGCCGATTGCGCGCGAGGACCTGCTGCCCTTCTACAGGCAGGCCCATGCCATGCTCGACCTCGGCGCGTTCAACTATGATGAGGATGTCTGGGCCGCCCTCGGCGTCGGAGATCCGGGGTTCGATCCCGCCCGGATCAACGTGGCGCTGTGGCGGTTCGACGAAGTCGCGGAGCGCTTCGCCGCCGGACGCGCCCGCGACCTGTTCGATTCCCCCAACCTGCGGATCCTGCTCCACGCCAACGCCGTGAAGCTGCAAGCGGACGCGGACGGGCGCCGGATTCAGCATATTGACGTGCGCTCGCTCGATGGTCCGCTCCTGCAGGTCCGCGCGCGCCGCTATGTCGTCGCCTGCGGCACGATCGAGAATAGCCGGCTGCTGCTTGCCTCGAACGACGTCGAACCGCACGGGATCGGCAATTCGCGCGACCAGGTCGGCCGCTTCTTCATGGAGCACCCCGCCGGGCGCATCGCCAGGATCGACACGTCTCAGCCGTTCGAACTGTGGGCGACCTTCAAGAAACGCTTCATGCCCGACGGGCCGCCGCTCGCTCCGGCGCTCCGGCTGGGCGACGAGACACAAGCGCGTGAGCGGGCGCTCAACGGCATTGTCACAATGAAGCTGCAGCGCGACCCCAAGCACGGCGTGACGCTCGGCAACAAGCTCTACCAGGGAATCAAGCATTCGCTGAACCCGACGCGGAGCGGCCGCGCGCTCGACCACATCTACCGGGGCGTGCGGGCCTGGCTTCAGGCCAACATCAAGGAGACGGTTGCGCGGGCGCAGGCAAGGGCGGGCAAGACCAGCCTTTATCTGATGACCCGCGGGGAGCAGGCCCCCAACCCGGACAGTCGCGTGCTGCTGTCGAGCGAGCGCGACTCGCTCGGCAACCGCCGCGCCGACCTCGATTGGAGGCTCGGCGAACTCGACAAGCACAGCCAGCGCGTGCTGGTGCGCACCTTCGATGCCGAGCTCCGGCGGTTGGGACGGGGATCGGCCACGCCAAGCGAATGGCTGGCCGACCCCGATCCGCAATGGCCGGTCGACCCGACGGTCGGCAACCATCCGCTCGCCAACTATCACCAGCTGGGCGGCACCCGGATGAGCGCGGATCCTGCCACCGGCGTGGTCGACGCCGATTGCCGGGTGCACGGCTATGACAATCTCTACGTGGCGGGCAGCTCGGTCTTCCCGACCGGCGGCTGGGCCAATCCGACTTTGACGATCATCGCGCTGGCGCTGCGGCTGGCCGAGCACCTCGATTCGACCGCGCCTGAGAGCTCCTAAGCTGCGTACGACTGCGGCACGTCCGTCCGCTGTTGCCACCAGCAGCTGAACATCGCGATGGCGTAGAGGATGCGGCCGTGATCGGCGAGCCCGGCACGGTGCTCCTTGAACAATTGCTCCACCGCTTGCGGCTCGAGGTAGCCGCTGGCCACCGCCCCGCTGTCATTCCAGGCCTCTTGCGCGAAGTCGCTGAACTCGCCCCGGAACCAGTCCCTGAAGGGCAGCTGGAGGCCAAACTTGCGCTTATCCAGCGCGGCGCTGGGCACCCACGGCTCGAGCGCCTTTCTCAGCACATATTTGCCGATCTTGCCGCGGAGCTTCATCTCCCGCGGGATGGTCAGGCCCCAGTCGACGAAATGATGCGACAGGAACGGGACCCGCGCCTCCAGCGAATGCGCCATGCTGCAGCGATCGAGGCGGTTGAGGTACGTCCCCGGCATGTGGATCATGATGTCGGCAAGCATGAACTGCTCGAGCGGGTCGAGCGAGCGGGCGCCGGGAAAATCGAAATATTCCTGCTCCAGACGCACGAAGCGATCGTCGCCATCCTGCCGGGCATAAAAGGCAGCATCGTAGAGCCGCTCGCGCACCGCTGGGGTTGAAATCTGGGTGCCGGCGAAGAAACGCTGATAATTGTTCTCCAGCGTTGCCGCCGCCCGGCGGCGTCGGATCTTCTGCCAGCGATAATTCGAGTCCGCCGAGGTCCCGGGCAACCAATCCATGGCCGCGGCCACCGGGCCCAAAGCGCGCAGCAGCGGCCGCAATCGTGCGGCCCTGAGGGCCGTGCGCTGGCGCTTGTAGCCGGCGAACACTTCGTCCGAGCCTTCGCCGCATAGCACGACCTTGACCTGCTGCACAGCCAGGCGCGAGAGATGCCATATTGGCACTGCCGCGGTTGATGCGCACGGCTCGTCGAAGGCAGCCTGGACGGCCGGCAAGAGGTCGCCCGCAAAGGCGGGCTCCAGCGGCAGCACGATATGCTCCGCGCCGAGGTGCTCGGCGACGCGACGCGCCGCCGCCGTCTCGTCGATCGCGGTGCCAGGGAACCCGACCGTGAACGCCTTGACCGGGGCCGAGGCGACGTGAGTCATCGCCGCGGTGACGGCGCTGGAATCGACGCCGCCGGACAGGAACGCACCGACGGTGACGTCGGCGAGCATATGGCGCTCGACGGTCGCCTGGACCCGCGCGCGGGTCTCCTCCACCCATTGCGCCTCGCTGAGGTCGTGGCGCACGCGGAAGCGCGGTCGCCAGAACTCGCGCACGTCGGCCTCCCCGGTGGGCCCGATGCGAAGGATATGCCCGGGGTCCAGATTCCGTACCTGGCGATAGATCGAGCGCGGCCGCTGGACGTGCCCGAACATGAAGAAATCGTGGACGCCGCGTTCGTCGACGTCGAACTCATGGTTGGGCAGCACCCGCAGGGCCCGGATTTCCGACGCGAAGGCGAGGCCGCCGTGCTGCTCCGTCAGGTAAAGCGGCTTGATCCCCACCGGGTCGCGGGCCAGAATCAGCTGTCGGTCGGCCCGGTCCCAGATCGCCACGGCATACATGCCATCGAGCTTGAGCCACGCCGCATCGCCCCATTGGAGCCAGCTCGCCAGCAATGTCTCGGTATCGCTGTGCGTCCGGAAGGTGACGCCGGCGGCCTCGAGTTCGCGGCGCAGCTCGGGATGATTGTAGATCTCGCCGTTGAACACGATCGCGTAGCGGCCGTCGGCCGAGAAGATCGGCTGATGCCCGCCGGCGAGATCGATAATGCTGAGACGGCGCATGCCGAAGCCGAAATCGCCATCGGTGAAATAGCCGGAGTCATCGGGGCCGCGGTGGACGATGCGGTCGCACTGGCGAACGATCGCCTCCCGTTCGACCGGACGACCGCCCCGACGATACCACCCCGCGATGCCGCACATCCGAAGCCGACCCTCTCCATGGATATTAGGATGGCCGCAGATTGCAGATTGCGGTTGCTGAGTCGAGCGCGCCGGGCGTGGGCTAATAGAGCCAGGACGTGACCGGCTGCACTCGTCGCGCTGCGAACGCCTGGGCCAGGCGAACGCCCTGGATGACGGTCGAGACGACCGACCAGGCGGCGCACAGCAGGAAGGCGTCCGCGACCGCGCCGGCGAGCAGGCCGATGCTGACGATCAGCAGGATGACGTTGCGGCGCGAAACGACCAGCCGGAAGCGGCTGTCGAACGGCCGCCAGATGTACGGGTTGAACCCGAACGACTTGTGGAATGCGACTTCGACTCCGCGTCCGGCGACGTAGCAGGCGAGGATGACCCACAGGCTTGGCCAGACTAGGCCGGACGTGCCCGGGCTGCCGGTCGCGATGCCGTGGGCCAGGCAGTACCACCAGACCGGCGGGTGCAGCACGTCGGTGCCATGGTCGAGCAGGTTGCCGAAGGCGCTCGACGTGCCCGTCACCCGGGCGAGCTTGCCGTCGACCGTGTCGAGGAAGGTCATGAGCCACGCCGCCGTCAAGCCAGCAGCGAATGCGCCCTGGTAGAACAGCACGCCGGCGACGAGCACGAGCAGGACGCCGAGCCAGGTCACCATGTTGGGGGTGATGCCGAGGTTCGCGCAGGCCCGGGTCACCCGGAAGGCCGGCGCCGGCCAGACCCATTTGGTGACGAGGTCGGTGACGCCCTTGTAGACATTGTCGAACAACCGCCGCTCGACCGCGCGCGCGGCGTCTTCGCGGAGCGAACAGGCGATGAGCGGGACTCGCCGCCGCAGCTTGCGCACGAACATCTCGCCGTGCGGGGTGACCAGGGCCAGGCCCGTGTCCGCTCCGCCAAGCGCCGCGACCGCGCGCTCGCGTTCGGCCGGCTCGATCGCGACCGCGAGCGGCCGGCCCCCGGACGAGGCAATGACGCTGCCCGCATGGTCGGCGAGCCAGGCGACGGCGGCATCGTCGAGCACCGCCGCGGCGTCGGCCACGATCATCAAGTCACCGATTCCGCTGCTTTGGCGTTCGAGGCGCTCAGCCGGTGTGCGACCGAAGATGCGCGCATCGCATTCGCCGACTATGTGGAGCAATCCGACGACCTCTAGCTGACCGAACTTGCGGTGCGCCCGCGCTATGGAGAAGGCCAAGCTGTTAGTCCATCCGAGCCCGCGCCTCCACGGCTGGATCGTGCTCGACAAGCCGGTCGGGCTCGGCTCGACGACCGCGGTCAGCGCGGTCAAGCGCATCCTGCGCGAGGCGGGCGAGCCGAAGGCCAAGGTCGGTCATGGCGGAACGCTCGATCCGCTCGCGAGCGGGGTCCTGCCGATCGCGCTCGGCGAGGCGACCAAGCTTGCCGGCCGGATGCTCGACGCGACCAAAGCCTATGAGTTCACGATCCGGCTCGGCGAGGAAACCGACACGCTCGATGCCGAAGGCGAAGCGGTCGCGACCAGCGCTGCCCGCCCGACGCTCGAGCAGGTCGAGGCCGTCCTCGCCCGCTTCACCGGCAAGATCGAGCAAGTCCCGCCGGCCTATTCCGCGCTCAAGATCGGCGGCAAGGCCGCCTATGCCCGGGCAAGGGCCGGCGAGCAGGTCGAACTGAAGGCTCGAAAGGTCACAGTTCACCAACTCTCAATCCGTCACCCCCGCGAAAGCGGGGGTCCCGCTTCCTTGGAGGAGCAGCGGGATTCCCGCCTGCGCGGGAATGACGAGATCACCCTGTCGTGTACCGTCTCCAAGGGCACCTACATCCGCAGCCTCGCCCGCGACCTCGCCCGTGCCCTTGGAACCGTCGGCCACCTTTCCTATCTCAGGCGGACGCGGGCCGGGCCCTTCTCCCTGCAACAGGCCATTTCACTGGACTTTCTGGAGGAAGCCGCTAAGGCGCGCCAACTGACGCGGGCGGTATTGCCGCTGCAAGCGGCGCTGGACGACATCCCGGCCCTCCCCGTCACCCCCGACCAAGCCCAGCTGCTCCATCACGGACAGAAGCTTGTCGGGTTCCCCGCGAAGCCGGGGCTTCAACTCGCGACCACGGACGGACGTCCGGTCGCACTGGTGGAAGCTTCGGCCGACGGCCTTCGGGTCGTCCGGGGGTTCAACCTTTAGAAGAACAGGAGTGAAGACGATGTCGATTACCGCCGAGCGCAAGGGTGCGCTGATCAAGGAACATGCCCGCGGCAAGGGCGACACCGGTTCGCCCGAGGTGCAGGTCGCGATCCTCACCGAGCGAATCCAGAACCTCACCCAGCATTTCAAGAGCCACGCGAAGGACAATCACTCGCGTCGCGGCCTGCTGATGCTGGTCAACCAGCGCCGCTCGCTCCTCGACTATCTGCGTCGCAAGGATGAGACGCGGTACACCGATCTGATCGCTAAGCTCGGACTTCGGAAATAACCTTTTGGGGCGGCCCCGTGCGGGCCGCTTCGCTTATGTTCAGTCCCGCAATTCGGCGGGGCGCACGGGAACCCAGAAAAAGTATTACTTTTTTGGGACCCGCCATGGGGCCGACAGCGCCCCGAACCGCTGACGGACCGGAACGTCCGTCCAATGCTGAACCGGCTGGCATCCGGCCGCCGGGACTGAAGGAACGAAAATGTTCAACATCAAGACTGTAGAAATCGATCTTGGCGGCAAGACGCTCAAGCTCGAAACCGGGCGCGTTGCCCGCCAGGCCGACGGCGCGGTGCTCGCGACCCTCGGCGAAACCGTCGTGCTCTGCGCCGTCACCGCCGCCAAGTCGGTCAAGCCGGGCCAGGACTTCTTCCCGCTGACCGTCCACTACCAGGAAAAATTCTCGGCCGCGGGGCGGATCCCCGGCGGCTTCTTCAAGCGCGAGCGCGGAGCGACCGAAAAGGAAACGCTGACCTCGCGCCTGATCGATCGGCCGATCCGGCCGTTGTTTCCGGAGGGGTTCTACAACGAGGTCCTCGTCATTGCGCAGGTGCTTAGCTACGACGGCGAGAACGAGCCCGACATCCTGGCGATGATCGCCGCCTCGGCCGCGCTGACCATCAGCGGCGTGCCGTTCATGGGCCCGATTGGCGCCGCCCGCGTCGGCTATGTCGACGGCGAATATATCCTCAACCCGACCCAGGCGCAGGTCGCCGAAGGCCAGCTCGACCTGGTCGTCGCCGGCACGCCGAACGCGGTGATGATGGTCGAATCCGAAGCCAAGGAGCTGTCGGAAGAGGTCATGCTCGGCGCCGTCATGTTCGCCCACGAGGCGAGCAAGCAGGTGTGCACCGCGATCATCGCGCTCGCCGAAAAGGCCGCCAAGGACCCTTGGGAGCTCGCCACCGGCGACGCCAAGACCGCGGCCAAGGACAAGCTCAAGACGCTGGTCGGCAAGGACATCGAGGCGGCTTACCGGCTGACCGACAAGTCCGAGCGTTCGGCCAAGCTCAACGAAATCCGCGCCAGGGCCGCCGAGGCCTTCGCCGAAGCCGATCCGCAGGAGCAGATGGCGGCGTCCAAGGCGGTCAAGAGCCTCGAGGCCGACATCGTCCGCACCGCGATCCTCAAGGAAGGCCGCCGCATCGACGGCCGCGACACCAGGACGGTAAGGCCGATCGAGATCACCGCCGGCTTCCTGCCGCGGACCCACGGCTCGGCCCTGTTCACCCGCGGCGAGACCCAGGCGATCGTCACCACCACGCTCGGCACCAAGGAAGCCGAGCAGATGATCGATGGGCTGGAAGGGCTCTCCTACCAGCGCTTCATGCTCCACTATAACTTCCCGCCCTACTCGGTCGGCGAAGTCGGCCGCTTCGGCGCCCCGTCGCGGCGCGAGACCGGCCACGGCAAGCTCGCCTGGCGCGCGCTGCGCCCGATGCTGCCGAGCGTCGAGGAGTTCCCCTATACGATCCGCGTCCTGTCCGACATCACCGAGTCCAACGGCTCGAGCTCGATGGCCACGGTGTGCGGCGGCAGCCTCGCGCTGATGGACGCCGGCGTGCCCCTCAAGCGCCCGGTCGCCGGCATCGCCATGGGCCTGATCCTCGAAGGCAAGGAGTTCGCCGTCATCAGCGACATCCTCGGCGACGAGGACCACCTCGGCGACATGGACTTCAAGGTCGCCGGCACGTCCGAGGGCGTCACCTCGCTGCAGATGGACATCAAGGTCGCCGGGATCACCGAGGAGATCATGAGCCAGGCCCTCGCCCAGGCCAAGGAAGGCCGCGCCCATATCCTCGGCGAGATGGCCAAGGCGCTCGACCACACGCGCGAGGAGCTGTCCGCCCACGCGCCGCGGATCGAGACCATGCAGATCCCCAAGGACAAGATCCGCGAAGTGATCGGCACCGGCGGCAAGGTGATCCGCGAGATCGTCGCCGAGACCGGCGCCAAGGTCGACATCGACGACGACGGCACGATCAAGATTGCGTCGAGCGACCTGTCGCAGATCGAAGCCGCGCGCAACTGGATCAAGGGCATCGTCGCCGAGCCCGAGCCCGGCACGATCTACACCGGCAAGGTGGCGAGCATCGTCGACTTCGGCGCGTTCGTGACTTTCATGCCGGGCAAGGACGGGCTGGTCCACGTCAGCGAGATCAAGAACGAGCGGGTCGAGAACGTCCGCGACGTCCTCGCCGAAGGCCAGGAGGTCAAGGTCAAGCTGCTCGAGATCGACC
>Ga0207678_10004371_pt1 | contig 12706 bp, 9 predicted proteins | sample KBSC63metaG_FD_184319 | JGI IMG/M metagenome (GOLD analysis project Ga0207678, IMG submission 184319) | Corn rhizosphere microbial communities from Kellogg Biological Station, Michigan, USA - KBS C6-3 metaG (SPAdes) (version 2) | ecosystem: Host-associated > Plants > Roots > Rhizosphere > Soil ... | reverse complement strand
GGTGATTGGCAAGCGCCCTGCCGGCTTCGTCGGCGCCCTGAACGAGGTTCAGTGCACCGTCGGGAAGGCCGCCGGCAATCAGCGCCTCGACCACGAGGCGGCCGGTGAGACCGGCTGCGTCGCTCGGCTTGAATACCACCGTGTTGCCGGCGACCAACGCCGCGGACATCATTCCGAGCGCCAGTGCGACGGGGAAGTTGAACGGAGCGATCACCCCGAACACGCCATACGGTCGCAAGACCACGCTGCACTTCTCGACCGCCGAGGCACCGGGACGGTCGTCGCGAAAGCCGTCGCTGCGCTCCATCTCGTCGCAATAATGGCGGATCAGGTCGATCGCTTCCTCGACCTCGCCGACCGCTTCGAGCCGCGACTTGCCGACCTCGACCAGGCACGCGACAGAAATGTCCCACTTGCGCTCTTCGAGAACGTCGGCTCCGGCGCGCAGGATCGCGACGCGCTTGGGCCAGCCCAAATCGCGCCAATGCGGATAGGCCTTGCGAGCGGCCTCGACCGCCTCGTCAACCCGCGACGCATCCGCCTGCGGGAATTCGCCGAGTACGATGTCGCGGTCGATGGGGCTGGTGGCGGCAACACCGGGCCCTTCGTTGCGATCACGGCCGCCAATCAGCGCCGGCCGAGCCTTTCCCAGCAGACGGCTCGACGCCTCGGGAATGATCTCGTCCAGATAGGCGTGGACTCCCGAAAAATCCTCGCCGGTGTTCGAGTAAGTGACGCGGGGCAGGTTCTTCATCTTCCGCCTTCCAGCCGGTTGTAGCGCTTGAGGACTGCGCGCAGCTCGTCATGCGGGATGCCGAACACGCGCGCGCCCTTGTATCCGGTCATGGTTTCGGCCGCGACGAGGGCGTTGACGATCGCTTCCTCGGTCGCCTGCACCGTCGCCTCGAAGATCGGGTTGATCGCGGCATTGGCGACGGGTGCAATCACGCTCGGCTTCTGCTGATCCTCGTGATTCACTTCCGCGGGAGAGGTCGAGAAGCTGACGATCAGGTCGCCGGACGAATTGCCGGCATAGGAGCCGAGCCGGGCAAGACCCATTGCGGCGCGCTTGGCAAGGCGGTTGAGCTGGAGCGGCATCAACGGGGCGTCGGTGCCGACGACGATGATGATCGATCCCTGGTCGGGCGGCGCCTCACGCTTTGCAAGGTCCGCGTCGCAAGGCTTCATCTGACCATCACCCTTGCCGAGCTTTGGATCGAAGCATGGCAGCCAGCGCTTGCCGAACTCCTGGCCGACCGGCGCGCCGGCGATGCGCAGCACGTTGCGGTCGCCGGTGTTGCACTGGACCAGCACCCCGACCGTATAGCGGTTTGCTCCGCTTGAAACGACGCGCGAAGCCGTGCCGATTCCGCCCTTGAAGCCGAAGCAGACCATGCCCGTCCCGCCGCCGACATTGCCCTCTTCGACCGGTCCCGCCTTCGCGCCGTCGAGGGCCGCGGCGGCCGTATCGGAGGTCACGTGGAATCCCTCAATGTCGCTCAGGTACCCGCTCCAGGTTTCGGCGACGACCGGCCAGGTCGCCTCGCCGAATATCTTCGAACTCCATTGCTGGATCCCTGCGTACACTTGCCCGATGCCGTTGGTGTCGGTGAGCCCGATCGGCCCCTGCACGACCCCGAAGTCCTCCAGGTAGGCGCGGCCGGTCATCTCGCCATTGCCGTTGAGGTCGAAGAAGCCGCCGTACACCGGCCGGTTGTCGACATGGCCGCGCGGGAAGATGACGGTGACGCCGGTTCGAACGTCGGCGCCCTCGATCAGCGTCTTCTGTCCGACTTCCACGTCGCGCACATCGGTGATGGCATTGAGCGGGCCTGGCACGCCCTCGAAGGGGATTCCCAAATCGCGCGCCCGCGCTTCGAGCTGCGTCGAGGCCAGGGAAAGCGCGATGAAGGCGATGCTCCCTTTCACACGGCGGCCTTCACGCGCCCGGATTCGATGAAGGGAAGTTCGCGCGGCGTTAGCAGCTCCGGCTCCTCGTCGAGCCCTCGGGCCCATTTGTGGCCGGTATACACCGCCTGCTGGATCGTGCTCGGCGCCCAGCAATCGCCGATGCGGGTGATGGACGCGATGCCCGCGCCTGCCCAGCCATCGCGAAGCTTTTCCAGTGCCAGGAACAGCGCATCCGAGGGTGAGCGCGCGGTGACGGTAATCAGCCCCCCGGCCGCGACCTTGGTCTCCTCCCCATCGAGAACGCTGACCAGCCTCGCCTCGCGGCCGGAATATCCCGCGACGCGGGTGTAGGGACGCACATCGACCCCCAGGCGCGCCATGCGCTTTGCGATCGGCAGCGCTTCGAGGGTGTTCGCGGTCCAGGCGGACACGGTCGCCGCCGTCGTCGCCAGAATAACCTCCGCTCCGGCATAGCGGCACAGTTCGGCGAGGACCCCGCCCATGTAATAATGGTCGTCGTCCCAGATGACGATCGGCCCCGCCTCCGGCTCGCGCCCGGCCATCAGGTCGTCGGGCGTGAGCACGCTGGAGTCGTCGAAGATGGCGAAGCCGGAATCGCGCCCGACGCCGTCGCGGCGCCAGACCGAGCCGGTGGCGATCGCGACGTGCCGCGCGCCGAACTCGAGTACATGCTCGGCTTCCAGCTCGCTGTCCCGATAAATGGAGACATTGGGCATCCGCTCGAGCTGGCCGACGCGCCAGTCGCGCACGCGCGCCCATTCCGACAGGCCCGGCAACCGGCTTTCGCGAGTCACGCGGCCGCCGAGCTCGGACGTCGCTTCCGCGAGATGAACTTCGTAACCGCGACGCCCCGCGGATAGCGCCGCCTCGAGTCCCGCGGGTCCGGCACCAACCACCAACACCGATCCTTCCGACTTCTTCGCCGGGATGATCTCGGGGTGCCAGCCGCGCCGCCACTCCTCGCCCATCGTGGGGTTCTGGGTGCAGCGCAGGTTGGTCGAGGTGTAATCGCTCGACACGCACATGTTGCAGCCGATGCACTCGCGGATGTCGTCGATCCGCCCTTCCTCGATCTTCTTCGGCAGGAACGGATCGGCGATCGAGGGACGCGCCGCGCCGATGAAGTCGAGGATGCCGCGCTTCACTTGGCTCACCATCGTATCGGGCGAAGTGAAGCGGCCAACGCCGACCACCGGCTTGGTCGTCACCTGCTTCACCCAGCTCGTATATTCCTCCTGAAAGCCTTCCTTGGCGAAGCGCGAGGTCTGGCTGTCGTTGGGCCAGGTCGAGATGTTGATGTCCCACAGGTCGGGAAGCTCGGCGAGCATTTCGACGACGTCGCGCGCCTCGCCGTCGCGGGTCAGGCCGGCGTCGCCGATTAGCTCGTCGGCGGCAAACCGCACCGCCACCGCGCAAGTGTCGCCGACCGCATCCCTGGTGTCCTCGATCAGCTCGCGCAGCAGGCGCGCGCGATTCTCCAGGCTGCCGCCATATTCGTCGATGCGGTCGTTCTTGCGCCGTTGCAGGAACTGGTGGGCGATCGACAGATCGTGCGTGGCATAGACATAGACGATGTCGAAGCCGGCTTTCTTGGACCGCAGCGCCGCGTCGCGATGCCAGCCGCGCAGGTCACGGATGTCCTGCTTGTCCATCGCCCGCGCCTGCACGGGATAATTATAGATGATGGGGCGGTGCGAGGGCGCCATCGGCGCCAGCCGCGTGCCCCAGTTCGCGACCGACCCGCCGTGGTGCATGATCTCGATCGCGGCGAGCGCGCCATGAGCGTGCACCGCCTCGGCCATCAGCGCCATCGCCGGGATGTCGCGGTCGTCCCACAGCCGTCCCTCGTGGAAGGGCTCGCAATCCGCCGTCGGGTGGATCTCGGTTTCCTCGGTCGAGACGACCGCCCAGCCGCCCTCCGCCTTGATGCCGCGCAGCCGCGCCAAAGTCTCCGGCTGGGTCCAGCCGATGCCGGTGCAATGCGGCACCTGATAGAAGCGGTTACGCGCGGTGACCGGGCCGATCCGCACCGGCTCGAACAGGATATCGTAGCGCGGGTCGCGGGTCATGACGGCAGGATTCCTTCGAGCGTGTCGCCGAGCATGTCGACGATTAGCTCGAGCTCGTCATCACTGACGTTGTACGGCGGCGCAAGCAGGATGTGGTCGCCCGAGCGGCCGTCGACGGTTCCTCCGCTGGGGTAAATCAGCAGCCCTCGCACGAACGCTTCGGCCTTGGCGCGCTGGTGCATTGCGAGCGCCGGATCGAACGGGGTCTTCGCGGCGCGGTCGGCGACCAGCTCGAGCGCGATCAACAGCCCGCGGCCGCGGATGTCTCCGACATGGGGGTGGTTGCCAAAGCGCTGTCTGAGGCTCGCCATCATCCGCCCGCCGGCGGAGCGGACGCGGTCGAGCAGATGTTCGTCCCGGACCAGCCTCTGGACCGCCAGCGCGGCGGCGGAGCCTACCGGATGGGCGTTGTATGTCTGGCCGTGCTTGAGCCCGGCCGATCCACCGGCGACGGCCTCGTAGACGCCAGTCGTGCACACCATGGCGCCAATGGGCTGATAGCCCGCGCCAAGGCCCTTCCCGAGCGTGGCGATATCCGGAACGACGCCGTCCTGCTCGCATGACAGGAACGTGCCGGTGCGGCCCGAGCCGCACATCACTTCGTCGAGGATCAGCAGGACGCCGTGGCGATCGCAGATTTCGCGGACATGCCGGAGGTATCCCAGCACGGGCGGCACCGCGCCCGCCGTCGCACCCACAACCGTCTCCGCAACAAAGGCCATCACGGTCTCCGGGCCAAGCCGGACGATTTCTTCTTCGAGTGAACTGGCGGCCCTGCGGCCATAATCCTCCGCGCTTTCGCCCGGCTCGGCGAAGCGATATTCGAAGCAGGGATCGACCAGGGATACGTCGATCAGCAGCGGGTCATAGGGCGCGCGCCGCCAGGCGCTGCCTCCCGCAGCCAGCGCGCCGAGCGTGTTGCCGTGATAGCTGAGGCGCCGCGCGATGATGCGGCTACGCCCCGTCTCGCCGCGCTCGAGATGATATTGCCGCGCGAGCTTGAGCGCGGCTTCGATCGCTTCCGAGCCGCTGTTGGTAAACCACACGCGATCGAGGGTTCCCGGCGAATGCTCCGCGATCATCGTCGCGAGCTCTTCCGATGCTTCCGTGGTGAAGAAGCTGGTGTGGGTATATTCCAGTCGCGCTGCCTGCTCCGCGATCGCCGCCGCGATCGCCGGGTGCCCATGACCGAGACACGAAACCGCCGCTCCGCCGCAGGCGTCGACGTACCTTCGGCCATCGGTGTCGAACAGGAAGATGCCGTCGCCGCGCGCCGCCACGGGCATGAGCGCCGATGTCGAACGTTGAAAGACATGCCCCCCGGCCATCCCGTCCTAGTAGCGTTTGCCGCGCGCGCTTCAATGCCGGCGGGGCGCACCGGCCCGCGCACTACATTACCGAAAGTAAGGGGTGGCGACTCAACTCGTCGCTTGGCCGTAACGTTTTGTCGTTGACGGTAGAATCTGCGTTTACCGGCGGCTTCCCGTCAGTCCTCCCGCATGTTCCCCTCCCCGTGGGTAGGAATTGGGGAATGGGAAAATGCGGTTTCATTGGGGAATGTTGGCGACTGCCGTAATATTGAGCTGCGCGCCGGCACCATTATTGGCCGCCGATGCAATTCGTCCTTCCGCTCCGTCTCCACTGTCAGCCGCAAGAGCATTTATTGCTCCCGTACCCGGTCCGAATATTTTGGGGACTTACGCGCAGCCGATCCGTGCCGCGCGTTTCACGAGCAGCGCCCAGCACGCCTTCGCCGACGCCAGCGCCTCGCCGCTGATGCAGCAGCTGATCGCGCCGGCGCGGCGACTGAACAGATTTCAGCAAATGGCCTACGTGCAGACCCGCGTCGCGCACAATATTCGCTGGGTTTCCGACGCGACGGAATGGGGCCAGCATGACTATTGGGCGAGCGCTTCGGAAACCCTGGCGCACGGCGCGGGCGACGAAGAGGACCGGGCGATCGTCAAGCTGCAGGCGCTGAGAGCGCTCGGCTTCAGCTCGAACGATTTGTTCCTGACCCTGGCACGGGATCGCGTCGGTGGCCCGATCACCGTATTGATGGCGCGGATCTACGGACGGTACTGGGTGCTCGACGATACGGGTGGAGCGCCATTCCTGGTTGAGCAGCGGAGGCTAGAGTTCCAGCCGGTGCTGAGCTTTGGCGTCAACGGCGCCTGGGTTCACACCCAGCCGGGGGCCACCCAGGTCGCCGCAGCCGCCAGCGCCATCGCGCAGAAATAGAGAGATCGCCCCTGGCCCTGTGCTAAGGCCGCGAGCATGCGCCGTGTTTTCCATCTTTCGGCAGTGCTCCTCCTGGTCGCCGGATGCGCGCGCGAGGCCTCCCAGCCCTCCTCCCCGCCCTATGCCCGCCGCGCGCCGCCGCGCGCGGCGCCCGGCCCCGCGGTCACGCCCGCGCAATATGTCGCGCAGGCTTCGTCGATCGACCTGTTCCTGATCGGCGCATCCGAGATCGCGCTTCGGAAATCGAGCAATGCGCGGACCCGCGAATTCGCCCAGATCGAGATTGCCGGGCACAAGGGCACCAGCGCGCAGCTTTCGCTTGAAGGGCGTCGCCTGAATCTTCTGCCATCCGCCATCCTCAACGCCCGCCATCAGGCGATGCTCAACGAGCTGGAACAGTCGACGGATTTCGAGGCGCTGTATCGGCGCGACCAGCTGGCGGTCCACAAGGACGCCGAGGCGCTGCACGGCCGCTACGCCGTTTCCGGGACCAGCCCGACGCTTCGTCCCGTCGCCCAGGTCGTTCTGCCGATCATTCAGCGGCACTTGAGAATGCTGAAATATCTGTAGGTTAAGAGCCCGCTAACCATAGAGCCTAAGCGATGCTTTGCCTTCGTCTGCGACACGTGGGCGCATGGCACAGCGCGTCTTCCGGTCGAAAGCCTTCGCTTTCTTCGCACTCTCGGCATTCACCGCCCTCCCGGCCCATGCCCAGGCCGTCGGCCAAGCGGCCGGATCGCTGACTTGGTCAAAGAGCGAAGACATCCTCGGCGCGCCGAGCGCGCTCGAAGCCATCCTCGCGAAACAGAGCGGGACTACCGTTCCGGTCCCCACGCAACCACAACCCGCTTCCTACTCGCGACCGGCGCCGATCAACGCCGCCGTTCGGTTGGGCCCGAGCCCCGGCGTTTGGAACGGCCGACCGGACGTATTCGGATCGGTCGCGCTGCGGGTCGATCATACGCCGCTCGATGCACGCTGGAAGGGCGTCGAGCATTCGCAGGTCGACGGGCCCGCCGCCCGGTTCGCCGAGGCGCAGAGGGGCAAGGACGAAGTCGCAAGGCTCGAGGCCGTCGACTGGTACGTCAACAAGCGGGTTCGCTTCGTCGATGACCAGGTCCAGTGGGGCCGGGCCGACGTCTGGTCGCCGGCCAGCGTGACGCTCAGCCGCGGCCGTGGCGACTGCGAGGATTATGCGATCGCCAAGCTGGCGATGCTGCGCCGCGCCGGGTTCGCCGACAAGGATCTCTACGTGGTCGTGCTCAAGGACCTGGTTCGCCGCGCCGATCATGCCGTGCTCGTCGCGCGGGCGAGCGGCCATATGTTCGTGCTCGACAACGGCACCGACCGGGTCCTCGATAGCGAGAGCGTGCCCGATTACCGGCCGATCCTGACGTTCGCATCGAGCGGCGCCTGGACGCACGGCTATCGCATGCGGTCCGCGCCGATGAACATCGCGGCCAATGAAGCCGCCCAGAAGCCTAAGTTGGTGGCGGCAGCCGATCAGCGCTCGTGGAGCGCGTCGCTTCTCGCCTTGAGCACCGGCTTGAGCAAATAGGTCAGGACGCTTTTCCGGCCCGTGATGATCTGTGTGTCGGTCATCATGCCCGGAGTGATCGGCAGGCGATGGCCTGACGCCATCAGGAAGCTCTTGTTGGTCTGGACAATGACGGTGAAGAAGGCCTGCTTCTCGTTCTCGTCGTAAATCGAATCCGCCGAAACCTGCACCACGCGGCCTTCGAGCCCGCCGTAGATCGAGAAATCGTAAGCGGTGACCTTCACCAGCGCCCGGTCGCCGACCTTGATGAAGGCGATGTCGCTCGGACGGACGCGGGTCTCGACGAGCAGCTTGTCGCCCATCGGCACGACTTCCATGATCTTCTGGCCAGGCTGGACGTACTGGCCGACGGTGGTGACCTGCACATCGTTGACGACGCCGTCGACCGGAGAGCGCAGCTCCCGCCCGCGGGCGCCGCGCAGGGTCTCGTTGTTGACCGCGATCTTGGCGGCGACCTGGCTGCGCTCGTCGAGCGCCGACTGACGGAATTCGAAATTGGCCTGCGCCGCCTGCGCCTGCGCCTCGCGGACCCCGGCCATCGCCTTGCCCTGCTGCTCGCGCGCGGCGGCGATCCGGCCCTGAAGGTCGACAATTTCGCGGCGCTTCTCGAGCAGGTCGGTTTGAGGAACGATGTGCTTGGCCGCCAACGGCTCGAGCATCGATACCTGGTTTTGCGCCAGCGCGAGGCTGCCTTGCAGGCTCTGGATCGTGGCGGCGGCCTCACCGGCGTCGCGGCGCGCTTGATCGGCGCTGGCCTGGAGCGCGGCAACCTTGCTGCGAACTGCCGATTCCCGGGCGTTGCGCAGCTCGGCTTCGCCAGCGCAATCCGTGCCGGTGCAGGCGACTGACTGCCCGGTCCCTTCCGAGGTCAGCCGCGAAACCCGTGCCTGAAGCGAATCGGTCTCGGCCTGGACCTGCCGGCTTTCCGGACTGTCGAGGCGCGCAAGCAACTCGTTCTTGCGGACCTGCTGGCCCGATTTGACCATCAGTTCGCTGACCGTGGCCGGCTCCGAGGCAGTGATCGTCTGCAGCTTGCTCGACGGAATGACCTTCCCCTGCCCGCGCGTCACCTCGTCGAGTTGGGCAAGGCTCGCCCACAGCAGGAACAAGGCGAATGCTGCCGCCGAGGCGACAATGATCATGCGCGCACCCGTCAATGGGCGGCGATGGCGGATCGCGGGTCCGATGAACGGCATGCTGGCCATGAAACGCTTACTCCAATTCGACTAGCGGCTGGCCACCGCGGGGCCGGCCGGGCCGGCCGCGGCGACCTGGGTCGGTGCTTGCGCTGCCGAGCCCTTCTGCTGCGCGATCAGTTTCGAAGCCGCGCTGTCGGTATCGCCGGGGCCAGGAATGCTGAGCGTCCAGCCTTTCGAGGTGTCGAGCAGGCCGCCGACATCGTCGGGCGCGTGCTGGATGACCGTCCCGTCGGTGACCGGACCCGCGACCGTGGTGATTGCGTCGGTCGGCAATTCAGCGACCGCGCTCGGCAATGGCGGACGCAGCGACAAAGGATCGCGCGGCTCGCCGATGTAGCGGCCGGTAAAGGCCGCGGGCTGTCCCCAGCCTCCCGGCCAGCGATAGAAGATGTGCTGTCCGATCTGCGCGACCTTGGCGAGCAGCGGAGCCCAACGGGGCGCGACATAATCGGCGTGATAATGGGTGGCCTCGCCGACCGTGGTCTCGACGTAGCCGCCAAGCGCGGCCCGCGCGACCTGCTCGGCGGCGCGCCACGCGCCAAGCTCCGGCTGGCGATAGAGCGCGCCATCGCAGACGAAGGTGAACTGGCAAACGCGCCCGCCCGACCCCTGATAAACCACACCGCACACCGACTTCGGGAAAGCGGGATGGCGGAGGCGGTTGAGCACGACCTGCGCGACCGCGCGGCGGCCCTCGAGCGGCTCGAAACCGGCCTCGTAATAAACCGCCTGGGTGAGGCACAGCAACGCCCGCCGTTGGTCGAGGTCGCTTCCGCCCGCGTCGAACGGCCGGGCCGCGTGCAGCGGGCCGCCCGCGAAAGGCAGGGCGGCGTTGATCAGCTTCGCCTGGTCGCCGACCGCCTGCATCTCATTGGCCTTCGCGCCCGTGGTCGCGTCAACCAATGCATTGGCCCGCTCCAGCGGGATCGTCACCGAAGCGGCGGCGGGCTCACGCGCCGAGAAAAGCGCGAGACCGAGTAGGAGGACGGTTAGAGCGACCACGCCGGCAACGGACAGCACGAATCGCGTGTTGATCGCGGCAAAGCGCGTGCGGAAGGCGAGCGCGGTCATGCCTTGAGCTCCGCCGCGGCCGCCGAGGCCGCCGAAAGATGGCTGAGCACCTCGTCGCGCGGACCGTCGGCGATGACCTTGCCGGCATCGATCACGATCAGCCGGTTGACGATCGACAGCATGTTGTTGCGATGCGTCGACACTAGCAGCGTCTGGTCGGGCGCGAGCGCCGTCTTCAGATGCTCGATGAAATACATCTCGGTCTGCGTGTCCATCGAGCCGGTCGGCTCATCGAGGAACAGCAGCTTGGACGGGCTGACCAGCGCGCGGGCAAGCACCAGCAAGGAGCGCTGACCGCCCGACAGGCGCGAGCCGCGTTCGCCCACCGGCAGGTCGAAGCCCGCGGCATCGCGCGACAGGAAGATGTCGGCGCCCGAGCGCACGACCGCGTCGATCAGTTGCGCGTCGGTCGCGTTGGCGGCGCCGAGCATGAGATTGTCGCGGACGCTTCCGCTGAACACTTCGGCGTCCTGGCTGACGAAGCGGAACGCCTCGCGCAGCTGGTGCGGGTGATACTGACGGCTGTCGAGGCCATCGACGAGCATCTCGCCCTCAGTTGGTGCGTAGAGGCCGCAGAGCACCCGGCCCAGCGTCGACTTGCCCGAAGCGACCCGGCCGATGATGCCGATCCGCTCACCCGGGTTGATCTTGAGGGTCAGGCCGGCCAGCGCATCCCGGCCGGCTTCGGGGTAGCGGAAGCTGACGTCGACCAGCTCGATATGGCCGGCGCGAATCTCCGGCACGATGCTGCGCATCGCGACCTGGCGTTCGTCCCCCGCCTCCATCATCCGCTGCAGCGAATCGAGCGTCGCGGTCGCCTGGCGCCCGCGGGTGACGAGGAACGCGAGCTGGCCAACCGGCTGCAGCGAGCGGCCCGAAAGCATGATGATGGCGATGATCGCGCCCATCGTCATCTCGCCTTGCTGGAAGCGATAGAAACCTCCGATCAGGAGGCCGATGCTGATCATCTGCTGGGAGACGCTGGCCAGGTTCACCGCGACGGCGGTGAGCTTGCGCATGCGTTCGCTGGTCGCCGCCGACATCGCCGAATAACGGCGCCAGCGGCCGAGCATCTGGCCTTCCGCGCGCACCGACTTGAGAGTCTCGGCGCCGGCAATCGATTCGACCAGCACCGAATGCTGGAGGCTCGAGTCGGCCTGCGCGTCGAGCGCCGCCCGACCCATCGCCTTCTGCAGGCTGAAGCCCGCCGTCAGCATCAGCGCGATGCCGGCCATCGGGATCAGCACCAGCCAGCCGGCCAGCGCCGTGATCAGCCCGAGGAACAGGACGAGGAACGTCACGTCGACCGCCAGCACCACAGTGGTGGAGGCGAAGAAATCGCGCACCATCTCATATTCCGAGACGCGCCGCGCGAATGCGCCGGTGCTGCCCAGGCGCTCGGCCATCGGCAGGTTCATCACCTTCTCGAACAGCTTCTGCGAGAGCTTGGCGTCGAGCTTGCGCCCAACCTCGTCGATCAACCGCGCACGGGCGATCCTCAAGGTGAAGTCGAACCCGATCGCGAACATCACGCCGAGCGCCAGCACCCACAGCGTGGAAACGGCCTTGTTGGGGATGACCCGGTCGTAGACGTTCATCGTGAACAGCGGCATCGCGAAGGCGAGCAAATTGACGATGAGCGCGGCGAGCAGGACCGGCCAGAACTCGCGCCGGACCTTCCACACTTCGGACCAGAACCAGTGGGTTCGCCGCGCCTTGTCCCACGGCCGCTCGTTCGCGCGCTCGCGGGTCGGATCGCTTTCGACGATCACGGCGCGGCCCGTGTAGGCTCCCGCGAGATCGGCGAGCTTGACCCACATCGGCTCGGCGAGGCCAGGCGCGTAGACCAGGCCTTCGTTCCCGCGAGTGTCGAGGAGGACGGCGGCGCGCTCCTCTTCCAGCTCGAGGACGGCCGGGCATTTCGTGGACGGCCATGCCCCGAGGCGCCGGGTGACCGGCTCCGCCCGCATCCCGATCTGCTCGAGAGCGGGCTCGACCTGATGGAACGGAAGCGTTCCTTCGGCGGAGAGCGCCAGTCCCGCCTTGATCAGGACGGGCGAGGACGGGCGCTCCGATTCACGAGCCAGGAAAGTGAGGCACTCGAGGACGGGATCGACTTCGCGTGAACGCTCCGCGTCAAGCCAATTCATGAAAGACACTACCCGTCCTCACTTGTGCTTATCGCCCCGACGGCGCGCCGTTCGGGTTGTTCATCATCTCCCCGGGAGTCGCGCCGGCAGGCGTTCCGCCGACCGGAACGGGCGCAGCCATCGCCGGACCCGGAAGGCTGTCTTCCATCAGGTCGCCGGCCGGGATCGGATTGACGTGGAACCGCGCCATCTGGTCGGTGCGCGCGGCGAGCGGGATCTGCACGCCAAGGCACTGCGTCAGGCGGTTCTCCGCCGCGAGCACGCGATACTGGGCGTAGAGCTTGGCGAGCTGCGCGGTCTGGGCCTGGGCCTGGACGTTGTAGCGCGTGTTCTGCGCATCGAGCACGTCGAGCAGCGAACGGCGCCCGATGTTGAACTGCTCGCGATAGGACAGCAGCACGTCGTCGGTGATGCGGCTCTGCGCTTCCAGCTCGTTCGACAGCGCCGACTGGTTCTGCAGGCGGCTCCAGGCCGTGCGGACGTCTT
>Ga0207678_10004370_pt1 | contig 12707 bp, 10 predicted proteins | sample KBSC63metaG_FD_184319 | JGI IMG/M metagenome (GOLD analysis project Ga0207678, IMG submission 184319) | Corn rhizosphere microbial communities from Kellogg Biological Station, Michigan, USA - KBS C6-3 metaG (SPAdes) (version 2) | ecosystem: Host-associated > Plants > Roots > Rhizosphere > Soil ... | reverse complement strand
ACCGGCGGCGCGGTGCACGCCACCGACGTCACGAACGCCTCGCGCACGCTGCTGTTCGACCTGAACGAGCTCGCGTGGAGCGACGAGCTGCTCGAGCTGATCGGCGTGCCGCGCGCGATCCTGCCGGCGGTGGTGGCGTCGTCGGGGACGGCCGGCGTCACCGCGGGCGTCCCCGGCGTGCCCGACGGGATCCCGATCGCGGGCCTCGCCGGCGACCAGCAATCGGCGCTGTTCGGCCAGGCGTGCTTCTCGCCGGGCGACGCGGGTTCCGTCGGCCTGGTCGACGAGGCGTGCGGCGAGAACGATGTGCGCGGATGCTCGCGGCCCGGCGCGAGCCCGGCGCGGGTCTCCGAACAGGGACTCGCGGCGGGTCGCTACCGAGTGCTGCTCGAGTCCGCCCTGGGACTCCCGGCAACGATCACCGCGGCGGTGCGTCCGGCGCGCCCCCGCGCACTCGTACCCACCTCGGACGCCTGCATCGAGGCGCTGACGGTCGGCGCCGACGGCGGCTTCTTCCAGGGCAACACGCTCAATGCCGACAACGACTTCACCGCGAGCTGCGACTTCGCGACGCCCAACGGCGCTCCCGATCAGCTGCTGCGGCTGGCCCTGGATCGACCGCGGCGGGTGCTGCTGGACATGCGCGGCAGCCAATTCGACACCTTGCTGAACGTGCGGCAGGGCCCGAGCTGCCCCGGGGAAGAGCTCCCCGGCGCATGTTCGGTGGGGGTGGGTGACGATCAGAGCTTCCTGGATCTGCCGCTTTCGGCCGGGGAGTACTTCCTGCAAGTGGATGGCTATGCCGGCGCGCTGGGCTCTTGGTTTCTGGATATCTTCCTGATGGACCCCTGAGCGTGTACCGTGCGGGTCCATGCAGACTCGCAGCAGGACGGCGGGCTGGGCTTCGGTGCTGCTGCTCGCGGCGGCTTCGTGCGCGCTGCCGCCGGCGGTGACCCCCGAGGATCCGCCGCTCGCGGACCCCAGCGCGGAGCCGCTGGAGGCGGCGCCCGGCTTGACCGCGGAGCAGCAGCGCAGCTTGCGAGCGGGCGGCAGGGTGGAGCAGTTCGTCGAGCTGGAGCGCGCGGGCCAGCGCTATGTCGGCGGCATCTCTTATGCGCTGGTGCGCGCAGAGCCGAACCAGGTGTTCGAGGTGCTGAACCAGTTCTCGACGCTCTCGCAGGTGCTGCCGAGCACGCGCAATATGCGCGTCCTCGATCGCAGCGGCAATCGCGTGCGCGTCGAGCTGGAGCAGGGCAACAGCGTGGTCTCCACCACCTTCACGGTGTTCTTCGAGCTCGAACCGCCCGACTCGCACCTGGATCCGCGCGTGGTGCGCTTCTGGCTGGATCCTTCCAAGCCGCACTCGGTCGATGATCTGTGGGGGTTCTTCCGCGCCACGCGCTATGACGACCAGCACTCGCTGGTCGCCGTGGGGGCGCTCGTGGATCTGGGGCCCGGGGTGATCCGCATGCTGTTCGAGGAGCGCGTTCAGCGATCGATCCTGCGCATGCCCAACCGGATCCGCGACACCGTGGAGCGCCTGTATGGCGCCCCAGCCGCGCAGTCGCTCACGGAGCGCTGATATCGCCGCGGCCTGTCTCGGCCAGCAGCAGGGAGGCGCGGCGCGGCTCGGCCAGGCGCGCCAGCAGCGCAAAGGAGCCGAAGTTCAGAGCCGCGGCGATACAGGCGAGCACCGAGAAATCGGGGGTCAGCTGCCGGACCAGCGTAGCGATGGTGACGGCCCCGACCATGCCCAGCAGGTGGCTGAGCCCGATCAGCGTCTGGTAGCTCATGCGCTGCGCGAAGCCGCTCATCTCCAGGTCGAGCGTGGCCACGCCCACGTTGCCCAGCCCGATCGCCCAGCCCAGCGCCAGAAACAACAGCTCGAAGCCGAGCGCGCTGTGCAGCGCGGGCGCCGCGGCGGCCACGACGACCGAGCTGGCCTGAGACAGCAGCATCACGGCGCGCCCGCCGCTGCGGTCTCCGACCACGCCCGCGGTGAGGTTGCCGACCACCGAGCCCAGCATCTGACACATGAGCAGGCGCCCGAGGTAGCCGTCGCTGCAATGCAGCACGTCGAGCGCGCGCAAGCCCAGGAAGGGCAGCACCACGTACAAGCCCGAAAACAGGGCGCGGCTGGCCAGGTAGGGCGCCATGCGTCCGTCGTTCTCGATGATGCGGCGCATGCTGCGCGCGTACCCCCACCAGCTCTTTTCCGCGCCGGCGCGTGTGCTCGGCAGGTTGGGCTCGCGCGTGGCTGCCAGCACGAAATACGACGCGAGCATGCCGCCGAGCACGCCGAAATGCAGCACACCGTAGGCAGACAGCGCGGAGCCCTGACCCCCGAAGCCCTGACCCCCGGAGCCCAGCACCAGTTGAACTCCCTGACCCGCCGCGACGCCCAGCAAGCCGCCGAGCACGAAGCGGCAGGCCCAGAGCGAGGCGCGGCGAGGCGCGGGGATGCTCTTGGCGACGTACTCGCGCCAGGCGGTGATCGACACGCCGCCCGCCAGACCGGAGAGCAAGGGCGTGAGCATCACGCAGGGCAACACCCAGCGATCGGTCTCGCGCGCGTAGAGCAAGGCGATGCCCATCAGCAGGTAGGGCAGCCGCTGCAGCACGCCGAGCCCCATCACGAACGGCTTGAGAAACGCCAGGCGCTCCAGCCGATGTGTGAGAAACAGGCTCGGGACGTAGAAGCCGACCAGCTGCAAGATGGGGGCGGCCGCGATCATCCAGTCGGGGCCGCCCAGACGCTCGATCATGCGCGGCGCGACCGTCTGCGGATGGAGAAACGCGACGCCGCCCATGAACAGCCCGCCCTCGAGCGAATGCGCCACGAAGTTCCGCCTGAAATGGCGTCTGACTTCGCGCTGCTCGTGGTCGAGCGCTTCGGCGGCAAACAAGGGCATCGCGGGCTCGGCGTCCCTGTGGGGGCTCCGTCGGCGGTTTCTAATGCAACCCCGGGCGCGCGCAAGAGCCGGAATTTGCTCAACGCTGCTCGAAAGTCCGGCCCGCGTCTCGGGGACTGCTGCGGGGCACCCCGCAGCCCGAGCCGCCGCGAACTTGTCGGGTCGTGGCGCCGCGCGATAAACAAGCAAGACCCGCGCCGGCCAGCGCGGCCCCCGGTGAACCATGTTGGTACGCCTCGCCGTCGTGATGCTCAATACGTATCGGGAGGCCGTGCGCGCCCGTGTGTTGCACGGGCTGTTTGCGCTGGCGCTGGTGACGGCCGGCTACTGCATGGTGGTCGGTGAGCTGTCCACCGGCAACGCGCCGCGCGTGCTCAGCAATCTGGGCGCGGCCAGCGTGGCGCTCTACGGCTCGGCCGTGGCGATCGTACTCAGCGCCACGGCCCTGCACCGTGAGATCGAGCTGAAGACGCTGTTCCCCATCCTGGCGCGGCCGATCGCGCGTTGGGAGTACGTGGTGGGCAAGTACCTGGGTACGTTGCTCACGCTCGGGGTCTTCGTGCTGGGCAACGCAGCGGTGTTCCTGGGCGCCCTGGCGGTCGCCGGGGGCACGCCGCTCTGGCAGCCGCTGGGGCTGGCGGCGCTGGCGATCGCCGGCCTGATGCTGGTCGCCTGGCGAGCGCCGCGCTGGGCGACCGTGGCGCCGGCGATCGCGGCGCTGCTGTTGATGCTGGCGGGGGCCTGGCTGAGCGGCGACTCCCCCGACGATCGCCGCGTGCTGCTCTGCTCCGCGGTGCTCACGGTGCTGGAGGTCGGGGTCGTCGGCGCGATCGCGCTGCTCTTCTCGGCGTTCTCTTCGCCGTTCCTCACCGCCATCCTCACGCTCGGCGTGTTCATCGTGGGGCGCTCCGCGGACATGCTGGCCGCGCTGCCCCCGCGGCTCTTCGGCGAAGGGCTCGCGCGCTTCGGGGCGCTGCTCTCACGCGTGGTGCCCAACCTGATGCTGTACGTGCCGGAGCGGGCGGTGCTCACCGGGGAGAACCTGCAGGGTGCAGGCTACGGGTACCTGGGCCTGGCCGCGCTTCAGACGCTGGGCTGGGCCATCTTGCTGCTCGGCGGGGCGAGCTGGATCTTTCGCCGCCGGGACCTGACGTGAGCGGCGGAGTGCTGCGCCGCCTGGCGCTGGCGGCCGCACTCGTGCCGGTGCTGCTGGCGCTGGTCACGCTGCGCACACTCGGCCGGGGCGAAGCCGAGCTGGCAGCGAGCGATCAGGCGTTTGCGGCGGGCGAGCTCGATCTCTCGCTGCGTCATGCTCGGCGCGCCGCGCTCGCGTACGTACCGGGTGCCGACCACGTGGACGCCGCCTACGCGCGCCTGGGTGCCGTGGCGACCGGCGCCGAGCGCGACCGGAATCAGGAGCTCGCCGCCAGCGCCTGGGAGGCGATGCGCATCGCTGCGCTCGAAAGCGGACATCTCTGGCGCCCGCGCGCCCGTGAGCTCGAGCTGGCCGATGGCAACCTGGCGCGCTTGCGTGGGCTGTCGGCGGCGGAGTGGAAGGCGCTGCGCCCGCCCGAGGCGCCGCGGCCGATCTGGTCGCTGCTGGTCGGCGCCGGCTTCCTGGTGGCGCTGCTGGCTCTGATCGGGTTCTGCGCCAGCGCCTGGAGCGCGTCGGGGCGCTGGCGGCCGGCGCGCGCGGCCTGGCCCGCGCTGAGCTGGTGCGTGGGGATGGGCGCCCTGGCCTGGGCGTTGTGGCATGCCTGAGAGCGGCGATCCTGGCGGTGCGTCGCTCCGCAGCGAGGTCGAGCGGTTCCTGCTGCATCTGAGCGGTGAGCGGCGTGTCTCCGAGCACACCAGCGACGCCTATGGCCGCGATCTGCGTCAGCTGGAGGCCTTCATCGAGGGCCGTACGGGGCGCGTCGTGCGCGCGAGCGACGTGGACAAGGGCCAGCTGCGGGCGTGGCTGGGCGAGCTGGCGCGCGACCATACGAGCAGCAGCATCGCGCGCAAGCTCGCGGCGGTGCGGTCGTTCTATCGTTACCTGCGCCGCGCCGAGCCGGGCCGTGACAACCCTGCTCGCTGGCTCGCCACGCCGCGCGTGAAGCGGCCCATGCCGCTGGTGCTGCGCGCCGAGGCTGCTGAAGAGCTGCTGGAGACGCCCAGCGCGGCCCGCGTCTCCGCCGAGCTCGAGCTGGCGCTGCGGCTGCGCGATCGGCTGCTGCTGGAGCTCCTGTACGGCTGCGGGCTGCGCGTCAGCGAGCTGGCGGGGCTGGACCTCGATGCTTTTGCCGACGGCGAGAGCGTCGGTGTACTCGGCAAGGGCCGCAAGGAGCGCACCGTGCCCCTCGGCGAGCACTGTCGTCAGGCCTTCGCCGCGTACCTGCCCGAGCGCGCGCGTCTGCGGCATCCCAAGACCGGCGCCCAGGATCCGCGCGCCCTGTTGCTGTCGCAGCACGGGCGGCGCCTCGGCGTGCGCCAGGTGCAGAACGTGGTCCGGCGGCAAGGCGCGGTGGCGCTCGGGCGCTCGGATTTGCATCCCCATGCGCTGCGCCACATGTGCGCCACGCACATGCTGGAAGGCGGCGCCGACCTGCGCGTGATCCAGGAGTTTTTGGGCCATCAGAGCCTCTCCACCACCCAGCGCTACACGCATCTGTCGATCGATCGCTTGCTGCAGGTCTACGATCGCGCGCATCCGCTGGCAGTGGCGACCAGGTCCAAGGCGCGCTGAGCCGCCGCTCGTCGGCGACGGCGCAGAGCGCGACCGCGCCATCATTTCGCCGCAAAGACGGCTGAAGACGGCCACGACATCTTCACTCAAATGGAATGCGCGCGTCCCGCTCGCGCCACAGCACTACTGCACGATTCCCGCATCTCTGGCAGGAGGCCACGAAATGCAGGGTGTTCAGTCAACGGCAGCGCCGGAAGAGCCCGCACAGCTGGCGCGTGAAGTTCGCGAGCTTGGGTCCGCGCACATGCTGTACGCGAGCGGTGACTATGTCGTTCTGGTCGCTGCGCGGCCGATGATACCGCACGTGATGAGGGAGATCGGTCGGCTGCGCGAGGTCAGCTTCCGCGCCGTCGGCGAGGGCACGGGCAAGGAGCGGGATCTCGACGCCTACGATGACTGGTACCAGCAGCTGTTCGTGTGGCAGCCGAGCACGCAGAAGGTGTTGGGCGCGTACCGCCTGTGCATGACGGATGTCGTGCGGCGGCGCCATGGCGACGCCGGGCTCTATACGAGCAGCCTGTTCGGCTTCGGGCCGGGCTTTCTCGCTGAGCTCGGGCCCGCCATCGAGCTGGGGCGCTCGTTCGTGCGACCCGAGTTGCAGGGCGCGGGCAGGGTGCTCGCGTTGCTCTGGCGCGGCATCGGGCACTTGCTGGCAGCGCGCCCGCGCTATCGCAGGTTGTTCGGGCCCGTGAGCGTGTCCGCCAACTACAGCGAGGCGTCACGGCAGCTGATCGCCGCCAGCTTGTGCAGCGGCGCTCACCTGCATGTGCTGGCTCCGCGCGTGAGCGCGCTGCATCCGCTGCAGCTCTCGGCGCAGGGCGAGATCGAAGCCGATCTGCGTCAGCTTTCACGCAAGGTGTCGGAGCTGGAGACCGATCAGAAGGGATTGCCCATCCTGGTGAAGGAATACGTGAAGCTGGGTGGACAGTTTCTGGCCTTCAGCGTGGACCCGGCCTTCCAGGCTGCCATGGACGGTCTGGTGGTGGTCGATCTCGACCGCACCAGCTCGCGGCTGCTCTCGCTGCACATGGGGCCCGAGAACTACCAGCGCTTCCGCAACTACGGAGCGCCAGCGACGCAGCCCACCGTCGTCTACAGCCAGCCCTGACCGCGCAAGAAGGCCTGCAGTCGCGGGTCGTCGAGCGCCAGCACGGGCAGGTATGGGCCCACTTGTTCCCTGTGCCACCAGCCGCGCTCGGCGAAATGCGTGAACCGGTAGCGGTACAGGGTCGCCCGCACGTAGCGGGGCGGCGCATGCGGGAAGGGATTGTGGCTCAATAGCCCGAGCACGGCGCCGTCTCCCTGCAGCAGCTTGTCGGCGAGGTTGACGATCCAGGGCTCGTGCTCGGCGCGGCTGAGCCCCGCGAACCACATCTGCCAGTCCAGGCGATAGTGATAGGGCGTGATCCAGCAAGGCGCGCGCAGCGGATCTCCCGGTTTGCAAGGGAACTCGTACTCGAGCCAGGTGGGCGCCGTACCGGGCGCGGGGGCGGCCGCGCCTTCCAGCACGACCTCGTGGCGCTCGCGGCTCACACTGCCGAACGCGCCGTAGGTGTTGACCAGCTCCAGCGGATCGAAGCCCGAGTTCATGCGCTGGCGCGAGCTCAGCAGATTGGCGACGGGGTTGATGCTGAGCAGCGCCACCAGCGCAAACAGCGCGAGGCTGACGTACTGGCGCGGGCGCGCCAGCGGCTGGGGATCGGGCAGGACCATGTGCTGCACGAGCGCGCGCGGCAACAGCCGCGCCAGCAGCGTATCGTCGAAGCAGGCGAGCGCGAGCACGAGCGTCAGCCAGTTGAGGAACGACAGGTTGCCGCTCAGGATCAACATGACCTGGAACGCCACCGTGGCGCCGCCCGCCCAGTGCCGGACGCGCCGAGGGCCGAACAGACCGAAAGGCGCGACGACCTCCACCAGGTGATTCACCAGCACACCGCCCTTCTGAAACCAGGGCGGGGCTTGATGCAGCAACCAGCTCAAAGGATGAGGATTGGGCTGGGTCTCGTAGTGGTAGAGCAGGCAGGTCAGGTCGCGCCAGCACTCGTCGCCGCGCAGCTTGATCAAGCCTGCTCCGAACATCAGGCGGAAGAGCAGCCAGCGAAAGAGCCAGATCACCGGCAGCGGCGGCACGGCGCGCGCGCGCGGCCACGGCCGCCAGACGGGTGCGAGAAAGACGGCGAGGAACCCGGCTTCGAGCAGCAGGATGTCCCAGCCGTAACCGTAGAAGGTCTGCCCGACGTGGACGAAGCTCTCGTAGAGCAGCCAGTTGCAGAACAGCAGCGGGGCGTTCGCCAGCCCGAGCGTGAGCGCCAGCGAGAGCAGCCAGCCCAGCCAGGCCAGAGCGATCAGCGCCCCATCCGAGCAACCGAGCCAGAACAGGCTGGGCAGGTTGCTGAATGCGCTCCAGGTGGAGGGCTGTGCCTCCCGGACACGCTCCAGGAAGCCCGCCGCGGGCATCAGGCCGTGCTCACCGATCAGCGGCAGCACCTGGCGCACCAGGATCGTGAACGCGACCAGATAGATGAAGCCGATCCCTCGCAGCAGCACGAAGCGCGTCAGCTGCAGGTTCGCTGCGCGCTCGGCAAACCAGCGCTGCGGGACCAGGGCAGCGGCCTCGGCGTCCGGGGCCTCGGCGTCCGGGGCCTCGGCGTCGGGACGAGGTTCGGTGCCCGCCATGGCGCCCGTTTTCAGCGGAATCGGCCGGCAGAAGCAAGCCGGGACGCGGACACGAGCATACCAAAAGCCCGGCGGACCGTGTAAGTAGCCCCAGCCATGCAGCTCAAGTACGGTTGTAATCCTCATCAGCTCTTCGCGTCGGCCGACCCGATGGGAGCCCCCCCGGTGGAGCTCTTGAATGGCCAGCCCTCGCTGATCAACTGGCTGGACGCCTTGAACGCCTGGCAGCTCGTGCTGGAGCTGCGCCAGTCGCTGAAGCTGCCGGCCGCGGCCAGCTTCAAGCACGTGTCGCCCTCCGGCGCCGCGGTAGCCACCCCGCTCTCCGCCGAGCTGGCGGAGGCCTATGAGGTGACAGGGCGCGAGCTGAGCCCGGTGGCTCTCGCCTACGCGCGCGCGCGCGGCGCCGACCCCAAGTGCTCGTTCGGCGACTTCGTGGCGGTGTCGGACCCGGTCGACGAGGCCGCGGCGGACTACCTGAAGAGCGTCGTGTCGGACGGTATCATCGCGCCCGGCTTCGAGGGCAACGCGCTGAAGACGCTCTCGGAGAAGAAGAACGGCAGCTTCATCGTGCTGCGCGGGGACCCCAAGTTTCAGCCGCCGGCGCGCGAGACGCGCGAGCTCTTCGGCATGAAGATCACGCAGGACCGCAACGCGCACGTGTTCAGCGAAGCCGACTTGAAGGACGTCGTGTGCGGCGAGCTGACGGCGGAGGCGCGCCGCGATCTGGTGCTCGGCTACACGACGCTCAAGTATACCCAGTCGAACTCGGTGGGCTTCGCGATCGGCGGGCAGATGATCGGCGTCGGGGCGGGGCAGCAGTCGCGCGTGGACTGCACGAAGCTCGCGGGGAGCAAGGCCGACGTCTGGCAGCTACGGCTGCACCCGAAGGTGCTGGGGCTGCGCTTTCAGCCGGCGCTCAAGCGTCAGGACCGGATCAACTGGCGCGTGCGCTACATCGAGGGCGACCTCACCGAGTACGAGACCCGCGCGCTGCGCGAGGCGCTGGTCGGTGATCTGGTCCCGCTCAGCGAGCAGGAGAAGCGCGACTACCTGAGCCGCGTCACGGGCGTGAGCTTGATCTCCGACGGCTTCATCCCGTTCCGCGACAACATCGACCATGCGCAGCGCCACGGCGTGAAGTTCATCGCGCAGCCGGGCGGATCGACGCGTGATGCGGACATCGAGCAGGCGTGCCGCGAGTACGGCATCGCGATGGTGAACACGAAGATCCGCGCCTTCCATCATTGATGGTCAGGGCGTGAGCTCCGCCGGAGGGTCGTCGCTGCTGGAGGTCTCGATCAGCAGGCGCGAGCCTTCCTGGCGGGCCCGGAGCCTCGGCGTGCCGGCGGCGGCGGAGAGCGCGCGGGTCGCAGCTGCGCCATCCGCGAAGTCGATGGACCAGCGGCCCGCCACCCGCGCGCCGCTCAGCGAGTAAGCTTCGACGCGATCGCCGCGCCAGGCGAGCGCCAGCTCGCGCGCGGCCTCGGCATCGTCGAAGCGGGGTCGAAAGAACAGATACACGCCCCAGGCGCCGAGCGTGCTCCAGGCCTGCAGCGACGCGCCGGCGCCGACCGCGGAGGGCGTCACGGGGGAGGGCGAGGGCAGAGCTGCGACGCCGCCCCAGAGCCGCGCCAGGATCTGGCGCATGTCGCGGGGTGGGGCGTCGAGCAAATGGCTCAGCGCCGCAGGCCCGCCGTCGCTCCAGACACGAGCGGCGTATTCGCAGCCGTGTGCGTAGGGCACGCGCAGCAGCGAGGCCGAGTACAGGTCGCTCTCCTGGAACAGCTGTTGCTCGGAGGCCTCGCGCTGGCGTGCCAGCTCCTGCTCCCAGTCGACGCTCTCTGCGTCCACGCCCGTCAGCGCCGCGTACAAGCGTTGCTCGTGAAACTGCGCCTCGCCCTCGACCACGCTCTGCCCGCGCAGATTGCCGTCGCTGTCGGCCTGGTACTCCCGGGCAAAGGCGTCCAGGCTGTGCTCGCGGTCTTGCAGCGCGTGGATCAGCTCGTGCAACACCAGCGCGTCGGTCGCGAGCTGGTCCGGGTCCATCGCGTGCTCGATCACGACCACTTCAGCGACGTCGCGGCGATAGAACGCTGCCCAGCGCTGCGCGAGCCGCGCCGCCGTGACCTCGGGCTCGAAGGCGCTCGGCTCGCTGAGACCGAGCTGGCTCAACACCAGCGCGAAGTAGTCGGGGTTGGGCGGAGCCGTGCCCATCAGCGAGTCGAGCAGGATGGAGCGCGCGTCCTCCTCGCTGGCGAAGGAGAGGACGGGTAAGCCGGTGGGATCGGCGCCGCGCAGACAGGCGGCGACGCCCGACAGGTTCTCCACGCACCTCCGCTCGCGCACGTCGCAGCCGCCGTAGTCGAAGGCCTCGCAGCCCGAGAGCGGCACCGGCGCCGCGGCATACGGCGGCGGCAGCTGCGTACCGCGTCGCGCGTCGTCATTGCAGGCAGTGCCGCAGGAGACGGCGCAGCCCGCGAGCAGCCAGCCCAGCCAACCTGCCTTCCCAGCTCGCCTCATTCGTCGGGAGCGATGACGATCAGCTCCTGCTCGGACTCCACCGTGGCGCCCACTTGCACGCTGACGCTCAGCACGCGCCCCGCACCCGGCGCCTGCAGCTCGTTCTCCATCTTCATCGCCTCGACGCTGAGCAGCGCAGCGCCCGCGGCCACGATGTCACCGGGACGCACGTTGACTTTGACGACTCGGCCCGGCATCGGCGCGCTGACGCGCAGGCCGCTGGCGCGCGCGGCGCCGGCAGCGGGGCGCACCCGGCGAGCCAGCTCCGTCTCCAGCTGGACGCGCAGCGCGTGACCGTTGACGCGCACGCGCACGGAGCCGGAGCGCCGCGCCGCTGACGAGTTTGTTGCCGAGGCCCCGGCATCACGGAGCACGCGCAAGACCTTGCCGTCCACGCGGACCAGAGCGGGCCGGCCGTGCCGCGCCGGGCGCAGCAGCTCCACGCCGAGCTCTCGCTCCTCGGCAGCGGGGGACTCGGGCGCAGCCAAAAGGCGCGCCGCGGCGGCGCCGCGCTCGAGTCGCAGGGGGAATTCTCGGCCGTTCAGTGTAACGAAATAGCGCATGAAAGTAGGTGGAGGTGCGCGGGCCGCTGGAGTGCCTGGGGGTGCGGGGTGTCCCCGCAGTATTAGCGCAGCCGCCAGCAGGGCGACAACCGTCTGACGCTCGAGCAGGCGACAGCGCCGACGATCGCGGTCGCATGCAGATAAGGTCGAAAGTTCTGCGCGCGTCCTGGTTTGACCGAGAGCCTTCGGTGCTGCCCCGCTCTTCCGCGCCGCTCCCGCGAAGTGAGCAAAACATCAGCAGCGAGTGACGAGCTCGCTCGCTGCAGTCTGCGCGATCAGAGCGTGAAACTGCAGATCTCGGCTGCCAACGCTCGAGGTCGCGAGCCGATATCCCGAGCTGGAGCATTGGCGGCTCAAGGCGCGACGCTTTCTCGCGTTCATGGTTTGTAGACAATCCACCGGCGCACACCCGATGCGTGCGCTACATTGAATGTAAGTCGAGCATATGGAGCACAGCAGTAGCGTTCTCGCGATGGCGGGCGCTTTGCTCCTGGCAGGTGGAGGCGGTTCTCGCCTCGATGACGTGACGAGCGGAGGCTTCGCTGCGCGCAGCGCGGCCGCCAGCTGGTCACGGCCGCTGCGGATCACGGAGCAAAACCCCAGCACCCGTTCCCCGGGGCCGGCCCTGACTCAGGGTAGCGCAGCCGACCGCGTTCAGCCGCCAGCAGACGCGGGGCGTTTCTCCCTGCTCACCTACAACGTAGCGGGCTTGCCGGAGCTGGTTTCCGGCTCGGATCCAGAGGTCAACGAGGGGCTGATCAGCCCGCTCTTGAATCACTACGACGTGGCGCTGGTGCAGGAGGACTTCTCCTATCACACGCTGCTCTCCTCGCACGCCCAGCACGAGTGGCGCTCGGAGCCCATGCGCTCCAGCCTGGCCTTGATGCCCGATGGGCTGAACTGGTTCTCGCGCTTTGCCCTTGGCTGGGTGCATCGCGTGCGCTGGACACAGTGCAATGGCTACCTCGGAGCCGCCAGCGACTGCCTCGCGGACAAGGGCTTCTCCTTTGCGGAGCTTACCCTCGCACCCGGAGTGATGGTCGACGTCTACGATCTGCACGCGGAAGCGGGCCGTTCCACGCCTGATGTCGAAGTGCGGCGCGGCAACTTCGAACAGCTCGCGCAGTACATCCGCTCGCGCTCGCGCAACCGCGCGGTGATCGTCGCCGGCGACACGAACTTGAAGATGTCGATCCCGCGCGACGGCGAGACGCTGGAGCGCTTCCTCACGTCCACCGGACTGTCCGACAGCTGTCGCGCGTTCGGTTGCGCGGAAGAGCGGCTCGATCGCGTGATGTTGCGCGGCTC
>Ga0207678_10004365_pt1 | contig 12710 bp, 12 predicted proteins | sample KBSC63metaG_FD_184319 | JGI IMG/M metagenome (GOLD analysis project Ga0207678, IMG submission 184319) | Corn rhizosphere microbial communities from Kellogg Biological Station, Michigan, USA - KBS C6-3 metaG (SPAdes) (version 2) | ecosystem: Host-associated > Plants > Roots > Rhizosphere > Soil ... | reverse complement strand
AAACGGAGCGGGCGGAAGGTCGTCCTGTAGCCGCGAGAGATTGTCGGCAGCCTGCGCGCCGACCAGGTCGGGGCGAGTGGAGAGTGTCTGGCCGAGCTTAATCGCCGGCGGTCCAATCTCCTGAAGCGCTGCCGCATAGTCAGGAGTCGCAGGAACGCGAGCTCCGAAGCGTGCAAGTCGAGAGACCCGTCGTACCGGCACCGGTGTCTTTCGGTCGGCCTCAATCCCGGTGAGCGCGCCGTGCTTGGCCAGCGTCCGGCCCCACTTTAGAAGGCGCCAGAGATGGATGACGGGAGAGGTCAAATTCGCCAGCCGCTATGAATGCAGACGAGGCCGCCGAGGATCGGTTCGGCCTTCGTCTGCGAAAATCCCGCCTCGGCTATCATTTGCCGGAACTGCTCGGGCTTCGGGAACCGGCGGATCGATTCGACCAGGTAGCGGTAGCTCGCCTCGTCTCTGGCGACGGCCTTGCCGATCCGAGGGATGACCTTGTCAGCCCAGAGGTCGTACACATCTGCGAAGCCCGGCCATTCGCTGGTTGAGAATTCGAGGCAGAAAAAGCGCCCGGCGCGCTTCAATACCCGATGCGCTTCCTTCAGCGCGGCCGGGATGTCGGTGACGTTCCGGATTCCAAACGCGATCGTGTAGGCGTCGAAACAGCGATCACCAAAGCTTAGGTCCTCGGCGTTCTCCTGCTTCCAGGAGAGATTCTCGATGCCTCGCTCCTTGGCCCTGTCCATCCCGACTGCAAGCATGTCAGGGTTGATGTCGGCGACCGTGACGTGGGCGCAGCGCCTGGCCATCCGGAAGGCAATGTCTCCCGTGCCCCCGGCCATGTCGAGAATCTGCTCCCCTTGACGCGGCTTCACGCGGGCGAGGAAACGGTCCTTCCAGCGGCGATGCAGGCCGCCCGACATCAGGTCGTTCATCATGTCATAACGCCGCGCGACCGAGCTGAAGACTTGCCCCACCCTCCGCGTCTTTTCGCTTGGGGTTACCAGCTCATCACCGAAATTGACTTGATCCGTCATGGCTCGCCTCTAGCTGGGTGACGCAACGTTCGCCATATCGGCTGAGTGCCAGAACTTCCGGAAGTCGAAACCACCGTGCGCGGGCTGGAGAAAGTGCTTCTCGGGCGCGAGCTGAGACGAGTCGAGCCGCGCCGGGCGGGTTTACGGCGCGCCTTTCCCGCCGGTCTCCGGCAACGGCTGACAGGCGCTCGAGTGACCAAGCTCGGACGCCGCGGAAAATATGGCCTGATCGAAACTGATCGTGGCGACACCATGGTCTTTCACCTCGGCATGTCGGGCAAATGGCGAATTGCGCCGAATGAGCTTGGGCCGCATGATCATCTGCTCCTCGAAACCGACGAGGGTTTGTTGGTCGCGCTCAATGATCCACGCCGGTTCGGTTCGGTGGATCTCGTTCCTACCGACGAGCTTGTCGATTCGGAACCGGTTGCCGAGCTCGGGCCGGAGCCGACAGAGATTACCGCCAGCCACCTTCGCGACCGGCTCAGCGGGCGAGCGGCGCCGGTCAAGGCCCTGTTGCTGGACCAGCGAATCGTCGCGGGTCTCGGCAACATCTATGTATGCGAGGCTCTTCATCGAGCGCACATCAATCCAAGGCGAACGGGCGGACGAGTTTCCCTCGCGGCGGCCGAGCGACTCGTCAGCGCGATCCACCAGGTGATCGGCGAAGCGATCGAAGCCGGCGGTTCGACCTTGCGCGACTATGCCCGCCCGGACGGGGAGCTCGGGTATTTCTCCAAACGATTTGCAGTCTACGACCGGGAACGCCAGCCTTGCCCCGCTTGCGAGGTGCCGGTGCGCCGGATCGTTCAAGGCGGGCGGTCGACCTTCTACTGTCCCAAGTGCCAGCGTTGACCTTGAAGGCGGTTGCGAGTAGGGAGCCGCGACTTCGCTGCGAGCCTGCGGGCCGCGCCGTTTTTCATTGAGCTAGAGGAACAAGATGGCGAATACGCCGCAAGCCAAGAAGCGCATCCGTCGCAACGCCCGCCGCGCCGACATCAATCACGCACGAATCAGCCGAATTCGTACCTTTGTGAAACAGGTCGAGTCGGCGATTGCTTCTGGCAAGAAGAGCGAAGCGACCGAAGCTTTGAAGAAGGTTCAACCGGAGATTGCTCGCGGCGTGGCTCGCGGCGTTTTGCACAGGAATACGGCCTCCCGGAAATTTTCCCGGCTCGTCAAAAGGGTTGCCGCGCTAGGCTGAGATCGCCTGCCAAAGACACTTTTTAAGAGGGCCGCCGGAGAGATCCGGCGGCCCTTTTTGTCCGGTTTTCAAAAAAGCGAGTGATTCCCGCGATTCGCGGGTTAACTACAGTGTTAACCACAGATAGTTTTGGTGGTTTTCTGCCAATTTTGAACGATTTCTCGGATTTCCGCTGTCAAGTCATTTTTCTTTCAGTTTGATGAAAAATCGGGCTTGAAAGCTGCCGCCGAGACTTTCAAAAACACCGTTCCGAGGCGCGAATCCGCGCCGGGGGCAAGAGAAAAGATAGCGGTGGGCGCGCGACTCGGGTCACGCGCAACGGGACCCTTTTGTCTTGCGGCCAGGGGCAAGAGAGGGAGGCGCGAGCCAGTGCAGGGCGGACGATCGGACTCGTGCCTGGAAGCAGGTCATAGCAGGGTGGCTGCCCCGCTTGATGCGGCGTGGGATTCGATTCGCACCGGGCTTCGGCGTGATCTCGGCGCTCGCACCTTTGACGGGTGGCTGAAGCCCGCGCAGCTTGGTTCGCTTGATCCGGACACGGGTACGCTGGAGCTGTTGATGCCCAGCCAGTTCATGGCTGACTGGGTCCGTTCGCACTTCGGCGAGCGGCTGGCGCTTGCGTGGAAGACGACTCTGCCGCTGGTGCGTGACGTGCGAGTGGTTGCCGCCTGCGATGCGCCGAAACCATCGCCTCTGCTGATCCTCGAGGAAATTCCGGCCGCCTCTCCCGTCGAGCGCGACCCATCGGCGCCCAATTTCGATCCGCGATATCGTTTCGAAACCTTCGTCATTGGTAAGGCGAACGAGGTCGCGGCAACCGCAGCCAGAACCCTGTCCACTGCGGATCAGGTCAGCTTCAACCCGCTCTTCATTCATGGCGGCACCGGGCGTGGCAAGACCCATCTTCTTCACGCGATTGGACACGCCTTCAGTGCGAGCTTCCCGGGCCGTCGAATCGTTTCGATGTCGGCCGAGAAGTTCATGGTCGAGTTCATTCGTGCGCTGAAGGACAATGACACGATTGGCTTCAAGAGCCGGCTTCGCGGCGCCGATCTGCTGCTGATCGACGACGTTCAGTTCATCGCTGGGAAGGATTCCACGCAGGAAGAATTCTTCCACACGATGAACGAGATCATCGGGGCCGGAAAGCGGCTGGTGATCACCTCCGACCGTGCGCCACAGGACCTCGATGGCATTGCCCCGCGAATCCTGTCGCGACTGTCGTGGGGCCTCGTGGCGGACATCAACTCCGCCGATTTCGAGCTTCGCTACAATATCATCATCGCCAAGCTGGCGGCCCTTCCGGCGGTCGAGATGCCGCGCAACGTCGTCGAGTTCCTGGCGCGACGAGTAACTTCGAGCGTGCGCGAGCTCGAAGGCGCGCTCAACCGGATCGCCGCTTATGCGATGATGACCGGCCGCGAGATCGACGTTGCGTTCGTCGAGGAAGTGCTGGCGAACGTGCTTCGCGCCAATCAGCGGCGCATCTCCATCGACGAGATTCAAACGCAGGTTGCCGAGCATTACCGCATCCGGAAAGCGGAGATGACCTCGGCGCGCCGCGCTCGCGAAGTGGCGCGCCCACGCCAAGTCGCGATGTATCTTTCCAAGCAGCTGACACCAAAGTCGCTGCCCGACATCGGTCGGCGATTCGGCGGCCGCGATCACACGACCGTCATTCACGCTGTCCGCCAGATCGAGAAATTGCGGGCGCAGGATTCGGAGCTGGACGCCGACATCCGCTTGCTGACTCGCCAGCTTGAGGGCTGATCTCAGCCTAGAAGTTCAGTCCGAGCGACGCGTAGAAATGGTAGCCCGTCCGGTGATCGGCCCAGGTCGGGCCAGCTGACGCGAGAAATGAGGCGATCCGCGAAAGGTGAACGATGACTCCGGCGCCTGCGTCGGTTTCGCTGGTGCCGCCGTCACTATCCGGGCCTTGATGGGCGATTTCCGCTCAAGCGAATCAAGCCGCAGCTTCCGCCGTTCCCAGATGCCGCCCGGCCCGTTGCGGCAGAATGATGATCAGCGCAATGATCACGACGACGAGGACCGCCGACGCTACGGGCCGGCTGAACTCGAGCCCCCCCTTGGCTACTGGCTTGTCCAGGAAGTCGCCGACCGTCGCACCGAGCGGCCGGGTGAGGATGAACGCTGCCCAGAAGAGGAAGGCGCGATTCACTTTCCGACTGGTGAAGTAAAAGATCGCAAGTACTGCGAGTCCGGCGCCAAAGGCGAGTGCTCCGCCCTCATAGCCTAGACCCCAGCCGCCCTCCGAGGCATCGTCAGCCGCCCAATCGCCGAGCGCAGTGCCCAGGGTCTGGGAGAAAGTGATCGTGATCCAGTAGAAGATTTCCTGGCGAGGCGAGACGATGGTGTTGACGTTGACAGTTCCCAATGTCCGATACCAGGCGAACAGCGAAGCGAGCACGCAGGCCAGCAGCAGGAGCGATCCGCCCGGGTAGCCGATGCCCAGCGACCGGTCGGCGAAATCCGCGAGCGTCGTTCCAAGCGTTGTCGAAGCGACAATCGTGGCCCAGTAAAGCCATGGATTGAACTTGTGCGCGCGAATCTGGACCCACACGAGCAAGATGAGGGCAATGCCGAAAATGGCGGTGCCGATTAGATAGCCGCCATAAACCGGGTTTGGCGTGGTCTCGCCCAGCCACGTCATGGTGACGGTGTCGCCGCCGGTCTCCCCCAGAGTCGTCGCCAGGATCTTGATGATCCAGAAACCAAGCGTCACCGCCGGGACTTTTGTCAGCAGTTCGGACGCGAGGTCTCGCGAGCCTTGCGATTCGGTCTCCATTCCTTCGCTCCTGACGATGACGCCAATTCGTTTCAACCCGCCCAAGTGGTCGTTGTGCCGCGAACTAGGAAAACTTGTTTCTGCTGAGCGGTTTAATTTCGGAAGGGGGAATGGATGGAGAGAAAAATGGTTACGAAGAAGACCGGAAGCAGCAGCTCAAGCAGCAAAATGGGTGCGAGCGGCAGCCGCTCCAGCGGCAGCAAATCGAGCAGTGGTTCGAGCCGAAGCTCGTCGAGCCGCAGCAGCTCGACCAAGGGCGGCAGCAGCCGAAACAGCCACCGCTAAGATTCACAAAAAGACGCTGAGCGCCCGGGAAAACCGGGCGCTTTTCATTGCCCGGTGTGACTTTTCCAGTTCCACGCGTCTCACTAGTGATAGCATCGGAAGGGGAGAGTCGATGAAGTTTGCGTTTGCGTCAGCCTTATTGCTTGCCGGTTCGGCGGCGACTGCCCAGCTCTACCGCGACCCCTCAGCGCCAGTCGACAAGCGTGCTGCCGACCTAGTGAGCCGGATGACTCTCGAAGAGAAGGCTGCGCAGATGCAGAATACTGCGCCGGCGATCCCTCGGCTGGGAATCCCCCCATACGATTATTGGAACGAAGCGCTCCACGGAGTCGCGCGCGCCGGCGAGGCCACTGTTTTCCCGCAGGCCATCGGAATGGCCGCAACGTTCGACAAGGAACTGCTCCACCAGGAGGGCCGCACGATCGCGATCGAAGCGCGGGCAAAATACAACCAGGCGCAGCGGGACAAGAATTACGACCGCTATTACGGGCTCACTTTCTGGTCGCCCAACATCAATATCTTCCGGGATCCACGTTGGGGTCGCGGACAGGAAACGCTGGGGGAAGACCCGTATTTAACGGGTGTTCTCGGGACTGAGTTCATCACGGGCATTCAGGGCGACAATCCGCGCTATTTTGAAGCCATAGCAACGCCGAAGCATTTCGATGTCCACTCGGGCCCCGAGCCGCTGCGCCACCAGTTCAACGTCGATCCTTCGCGACAGGACCTGTCGGAGACTTACCTCCCCGCGTTCCGCCGGGCGATCACGCAGGGGCACGCGCAGTCGCTGATGTGCGCGTACAATGCAGTCTACGGGAAGGCAGCGTGTGCCAACTCGCTTCTGCTGGGCGATTATCTTCGCCGCGACTGGGGCTTCCAAGGCTTCGTCACGTCCGACTGCGGAGCGATCGATGACATCCTGAACGGCCACCACAACGCCACCTCGATGGCGGAGGCGGCCGCGATGGCCGTGAAGGCCGGCACCGATACCGGCTGCGATTTCAACGATGAGATGCTGGCGATACCGGAGGCAGTGAAGAAGAGCTACGTCAGCGAAGCCCTGGTCGACCAGGCGGTCGAGCGGCTCTTTGCTGCTCGAATCCGGCTCGGCATGTTCGATCCGCCCGCAGACGTGCCCTTCTCTTCGATTCCGTACGGCGAGGATCATTCGCCCGCCCACAAGGCTTTGGCGCTCAAGGCCGCTCAAGAATCGATCGTTCTTCTGAAGAACGACGGCATTCTTCCACTCGGCAGAAACTTCCACAACATCGCCGTGGTTGGCCCCACGGCGACCGCGCTGATCGACCTCGAAGGCAATTACAACGGAACGCCGGTCGGAGCGGTGCTTCCGCTGGACGGAATCGAACAGACGTTCGGCGCCGGGCGTGTAACCTATGCCCAAGGGACTCCATTCACGGCTGAAGTGTCGGTGATGGTGCCTCGCACTGCCTTCCCCGGAGGCCTCGCCGAAGCTTTCTATAGCAATGCGAATTTCGCCGGTGCGCCTGTGGCGACGGGCCACGTGAAGGACATCGACGTCAACTGGGCCGCTATCGACCCCGCGCCAGGAGTCGATCCGAACACCTTCTCGGTGCGCTGGTCGGGGCAAATCGCGGCACCTGCCGCCGGTGATTACGAGTTCGAGTTGCAGACGCGGCGCCGGTGCGATGTGGGAAGCGGCACCGAAAGCTACACCATCCATATCGCCGGTTCGCCCGACCAGCATGTCGAGATGCGCTGCAACAAGCGCGACCAGACATTCGAGCCGATGCGAGTCCACTTCGCCGACACCGCGCCGCGTGCCTTCTCGATCGATTTCTCCCACCAGTCCTCGCGCGCAAGCGACATCACCTTTGCCTGGAAACCACCGTTGGAGGCGCTTCGCGAGCAGGCGGTGGACATTGCACGCAAGGCCGACGTCGTCGTCGCCTTCGTCGGCCTCAGCGCCTGGCTGGAGGGTGAGGAAATGCCACTCCAGGTTCCCGGCTTCGCAGGCGGTGACCGGACCAGCATCAATCTTCCCGCGGCACAGCTGCAGCTGCTTGAGGCACTCGAAGCAACCGGAAAGCCTGTGGTCATCGTTCTCCAGTCAGGCTCTGCGATTGCGCTCGGCGACACCAACGTGAAGGCCCGCGCCGTGCTGGAAGCCTGGTACCCGGGCGAGCAGGGTGGGCAGGCCATTGCGGATGTCCTCTCCGGCAAGGTCAGTCCGTCGGGACGGCTGCCGGTGACTTTCTATGCGTCGACGGACCAATTGCCGCCGTTCACCGATTACAGCATGAGGAGGAGGACTTACCGCTACTTCTCCGGGCAGCCGGAATATCCGTTCGGCTACGGCCTCAGCTATACGCATTTCAGCTACAGCGGGCTCAAGGTATCGGGCGCGGGCCAGAGCCGGACGATATCGGTTCGGGTCTCCAACTCGGGCGAGCGAGAGGGCGACGAGGTGGCCGAACTCTATTTGACTCCACCTGCGGGCGAAGGACTGCCGCTCAAATCTCTGAAAGGCTTTGAGCGCCTCCATCTTGCGCCGGGGCAGTCGCAGACGGTCACCTTCGCGTTGACTCCGCGGGACCTCGCCTTTGCCGATACCAAGGGAAAGATGCGCACGCGGAAGGGCCAATACCAGGTCTGGGTGGGCGGCGGCCAGCCGGGAACCGGCGCGCCTGGCGCGGCTTCCGCATTCAACCTCGCCAGCAGTACCGCACTTCCCGATTGAACAAAAAAGGAGAGCCCACCCGGACCGGGACCGGGTGGGCTCAACCCCCCTCCCCTCAGAGGGAGTTCAGGCGTGGGCCGGATGCGCCGGAATGGTGATCCGGACGTTCTCGCCGTTCTGTCCCGGAAATCCGGTGAAGAGCGCCTCGATCAGCGGCGGAAGCACGCGATCCAGCCGGTTGGTGAATGCGCGAGCCTGGGCACGGCCGTCGAACAGCGGCTGGCCACTGCCGACCGCACGGATATGCATGTCGACCTCGCCGCCATATTCTGTGTGGCTGTCGAGGAAGCTGTCGCCCATGAAGGGGTCGCCCCAGCCATAATAGAACGGGGAATAGAAGCCGAAGCGAGGACGGAAAAACGGGCCGCCGAACGGTCCGCCGAACGGATCGGGGTCGATGACCTGATGCCCGTGATCGACATTGTAGCCAAGCTGGACGACCATTGTCGCGGCCTTCGGATCCGTTGAGGGCTGGAACCCGCGAGCCGCCAGCTGCTGCGCCACGAGCCCGGCATAGCGCTGGAACTCCAGGCCGCCCATCTTGGCCATTCCCTCGCCCGGTATGACGGTGAAGGTCTGCCCTTGCGGCGCGGGCATTGCCTGATAGCGGGTCACCTCTGTGCTGAGTCCGGTTGCGCAGGCGGAAAGGCCTGCCGCCGCAACGCCGATCAACGCCGCCGCGGCCAATTTGGAGATACGCATACTCACCCCTCCCATTGGGAAAACACGGTTATTGCAGAGCCATAGCCTAACACAAGAGCGGGTGAACCGTCGATGAAGCGTGGCCCAGAGGCGACGAGGCGATGTCGCGATCCCTACTTATGAAGCCACGCCAGCGCGTATTTCACCGCCGCGACTCCCCAGATCACCAGTGCCGCATCGAAAGCGACGGCGAGGACCGCTGCAACGGCCCCGAGAATCACGAGAACACCGTCGCGATAAATCAATGCGAGGCCGAACAGGACAATGGCGACGGCGGGCGCATTGTGGATCATCAGGATCGGAAGACCGGCGATTACCGAAAGCGCCATGCAGGCCAGCCCGATCGCGCGTGTCGCGGCGGGACTTGTCAATTGGCCGAGCCGAGGGCGGAAGATGCGCTCAACCCGCGCTTCGACCGGACTCATCTTGGCGATTAGCTGGTGCAGCTCCGCCTTGGTGAGGCCGCGCCGGTCAATTCGTGCGGGAAACCAGGGACTCGCGCGCCCGAGCGCCATCTGCGCTGAAACCAGCACCAACGGAATGGCGAGGACAGTGTTCGTTCCCGGCGGGAGCGGAATGATATTGATTGCGGCGAGGATGACGAGGAGGCCGCCCCAGACCCGCGAGTGAAGTTCTTCGGAAAGTTGCGAAAGGCTGATGCGCTCCGGACCGCTCTGCTCCGCGATCTCCCGCAGCCGCTCGGAAAGGCTCAGCGGCCGGGCAGGTGAGTCAGGCTCGTCCAACCGAATAGTCCGGACTAGGCGAGGCCAACGGCCGCTTTGGCCCTGGCAAGAATCGGCGCGCCGATTTCGCTGGCCCGCCGCGCCCCATCTTCCAAGATGCGGTCAAGTTCGGCCGGATCGCGCCGCAGATCGGTGAGCCGGCCCCGGATCGGCGCAAGCAACGCGATCAGCGCGTCCGCGAGAGCGGGCTTGAACGCGCCGAATCCCTGGCCGGCAAACCGGGCGAGAACCTGCTCCACGCTCTCGCCAGTTACGGCTGCATAGATGGTAACGAGGTTCTTCGCTTCCGGCCGGCCATTCAGCGCCGCCGGATCCTGCGGCAGCGGTTCGGGATCGGTCTTCGCCTTGCGGATCTTCTGGCCAATCGTGTCGTCATCATCAATCAGGTTGATGCGGCTCATGTCCGACGGGTCGGACTTGGACATCTTCGCGCTTCCGTCGCGAAGGCTCATGATGCGGGCGGCGGTCTCGCCGATGAACGGCTCGGGAAGCACGAACAGGTCGGTTCCGTAATCTGTGTTGAATTTGATCGCGATGTCGCGGGTCAGCTCGACATGCTGCTTCTGGTCCTCGCCCACCGGGACGTGAGTCGCATTGTAGAGCAGGATGTCTGCGGCCTGGAGGACCGGGTAATCGAACAGGGCGACTGACGCGCCCTCCTTGTTCTTCCCAGACTTGTCCTTCCACTGCGTCATCCGGTTGAGCCAGCCCATCCGGGCCGTTCCGTTCAGGATCCAGCATAGCTCGGAATGCGCTGGAATCGCGCTTTGCTGGAAGAGGATGGACTTGGCCGGATCAATCCCGCTGGCGATCAGCGCCGCCGCCATTTCGCGGATGCTCGAGCGCCGAACCTCCGGATCCATGAAATCGGAGAGGGAGTGGAGATCGGCGAGAAAGAAGAGAAGATCATACTGACCTTCAGCTTCATCCTGCATCCGGACCCAGCGAAGGATCGCGCCGAGCAAATTGCCCAAGTGCAGGCCGCCAGTCGGCTGGATTCCGGAAACAACCCGCTTCATCGAACCCCATTCATGCTTCGCGTGCTCCCCGCCTGATAAGCAGCTTCACGTCATCGAGCACGAAAGCGCCGGTCACGAAGCAGGCGATGCCGTAGACAGCGACCCCGGAGCCGACAAGAACGATGAGAGCAGCGAACCGTCGGAAAACAGACCCGGTCATGTACGGATCGACCAATGGGGTAAACCAATACAATGCGGCACCCATGATCAGAGCCGCCAGCGCGAGGCGTGGTACCTTGCGCCGAAGCCGGGAATCGGTTTCGAAATGACCTCGCTTCTTCAGCGTGTGATAGAGCATCCAGACGTTGACTGTGGACGACAGCGCCGTGGCTAGCGGCGGCCCGACGTGTTTCAATGGAAGGATGAAGGCGATATTGAGCACCAGGTTCACCGCGATGGAAATCATCGCGTATCGCATGGGCGTCCGCGTGTCGGACCGCGCGTAATAGCCTGGCGTCAGCACCTTCACCAGGATGTACGACGGTAATCCGAGCGAGAATGCGGCGAGCGCTTGTCCGCTCTTCACAGCGTCGTCCGCGGTAAATTGTCCGTGCTGGAACAGCCCTTGAATGATCGGGACGCCGCAAATCACCAGCGCAATCGTCGCCGGTAGAGTGAAGAAGAGAGCAAGCTCCAGACCACGGTTCTGCGTCGTCATTGCCTCCGCATGAGCGCCGCGGCCGAGCTGGTGCGAGATAGTTGGGAGCAGCACGGTTCCGAGACCAATGCCGATTAGCCCGAGCGGCAGCTGGTTCAGCCGGTCCGCATAGTAGATGTAGGACACCGATCCGTGCGGCAGGTACCCTGTTGCGAGAGCAGTCGAGACTAGGAGATTGAACTGAACGGCGCCCGTGCCCGCCGCTGCCGGCCCGATCAGCTTCAGAAGCCGTCTCACATCGGCGTTGAAGATCGGTCGCTTGATCTTCAGCCGAACGTGGTTGGCCCAGCAGGACTGCGCGAGCCACAGGAGTTGCAGAGCCCCACCGACCGTTACGGAAATCGCCTGGTACTTAGCCGTGGTTAGCGGCTCATGAGTATGAAAAAACAGAAGCGCCGCGATTTGCGCGATGTTGAGCAGAATGGGAGCAGCGGCGGCGACCCAGAATTTGTGGAGCGAATTGAGGATTCCGCCAAGCAGCGACGCCAGCGAGATCAGCATTAGGTACGGAAAGGTAAAGCGGGCCAGCATCACGGCGTAGGCGAACTGCTGATGCGAGGCGCCGTCGAAGCCGAGCGAGATCAGGTACGTCGCGGGCCAGGCCAACAGCTCCAGCAGCAGTGTCATCAGTACAAGAGACGGCAGCAGTACCGACAGCGCGTCTTCGGCGAACGCGACACCGGCGGACAGCCCCGGACCCTCCTTGTCGGCGATCTTGCGGTTGAACATCGGAATGAACGCCGCCGAGAACGCGCCCTCAGCAAACAGGGCGCGGAACATATTGGGCATTCGCCAGGCGACGGCAAAAGCGTCCGACGCGAAGTTTGCGCCTACATATTCGGCGAACAGCATGTCGCGCGCGAGGCCAAGGACCCGGCTCGCGAGAGTGAGGCCGCCGACCGATCCCAGCGCTTTGGTGAGATTCATGTCCGCGGCTCCGCCGTTTTAATCGGAGGCTCAGGCCTCGCCGGAGTCATCCCCTGAGGGAGCCGCGCCAGCAACCGCACCCTGCTGGCCCTGCTGCGCCTGCATCTGGGCCATATAGGCCGCGGCGAAGTCGATCGGCTCAAGAAGCAGCGGTGGAAAGCCGGAGTTCTGGATCGCTTCGGCGACGACCTGCCGGGCGAACGGGAATAGAAGCCGCGGCGCCTCCACGAGAAGGAAAGCACCCATCGCTTCCTCTGGGAAATTGCGCAGCGCGTACAGGCCGGCATAGCTGAGGTCGACGAAAAAATGGACGCCGTTGCTGGACTGCGCCTTGACCTCGGTCTTGAGCACGACCTCATGCATGTCTTCGCCGGCGCGTTCGACATTGAGCTGGAAATTGACGTCGAGCGCGGGCTGTTCCTGCCACTGGAAAACCTGGGGAGCGCTCGGGCTCTCGACCGACAGGTCCTTGATGTACTGAGCCAATGTCGCCACCTGCGGCTCATTGCCGGTGGCAGCGCCGTTGCCGTTGCTTGCTGCTCCGTTTGCGCCGGGGTTCGGTTGCTCGTCAGCCATGTCGCTTCGCCTCGAGTGGAATGGGCCGCGGACCCGGAAG